>Ga0302180_10000923_pt1 | contig 23708 bp, 24 predicted proteins | sample I_Palsa_E3_2_FD_200575 | JGI IMG/M metagenome (GOLD analysis project Ga0302180, IMG submission 200575) | Peat permafrost microbial communities from Stordalen Mire near Abisko, Sweden - I_Palsa_E3_2 | ecosystem: Environmental > Terrestrial > Soil > Palsa > Peat permafrost | place: Sweden... | reverse complement strand
GAGTGGCGAGGCTTTGATCCGGACGTACAGAGGGGCGTCCGCAGAGAAAATCAAGAAGTACTTCCCGGTGTCAGAATGGATCCAATCGTACGCCCACAACAAGTGGCGTAGTTACGTGTACGCACCAAGGGAAGTCGCACCGGCCGTCAGGGATGCGGCCATCTCCGTCCTGCTAGAATATTCGGGCCTGAAGATAGATGCGAATATGTCCAATCAGACCTGCCACCTGTAGCGATCCATCGCGCCGCAACGAACTCCAACTAGATGTCCAGATTCTTCACATCCAGCGCATTCTCTTCAATGAACTTCCGGCGCGCTTCCACGTCTTCGCCCATCAGCGTGGTGAAGATGGTTTCGCACTCGGCGATGTCTTCCAGTTTCACCGACAGCAGAGTGCGGCGCTCGGGATCCATGGTGGTCTCCCACAACTGCGGGGCGGTCATTTCGCCGAGACCTTTGTAGCGCTGCACGTCGTAGCCGCGGCTGCCTTCTTTCTTCACATATTCGAAGAGCTCGCGAGCGGTCGCCTTCTCTACCGGCTCGATTACGGCTCTGTGCTTGGGCGCCTTGGCGGTTTTCTTTCCGGACTTTCCGTCTGATTCAGCCGAGTCGTCCTCCGCGGCATCATCCTCCGCAGCTTCGTCGCCGTTGCCGCTTGCCGCGCCGGCTTTGGTTACAGCTTCCACCACAAACGGCGGCTCCAGATACGGCTCGATCTGCTTGAACTTCGAAATCAACTGCCGGCACTCCGCGCTGGAGGCCAGTTCCCAGCTGATCACGTGCTCCGATCCCTGCGAGTTCACGAATCGCACTTCCCATAGGTTGTGCTCTTCGTCAAAAACCGCTTCCACGCTCTTGAACTTCCGGTCTTTCTGCAGCTTCTTCAACTCCCGTTCCAGCCGCTCGATCTTTTTCGGCGGCGTCTTCTTGTCGCCCTCAAAATCCGCATGCTTCGACAAATCGAGCTTAGGAAGCAACTCGGTAACGCTCTCGTCGCGCAGGCGCTTGTTCACCTTGTCGAAGAAGTTGAGATACTCCTTCAGCACCGTCATAAAGCGCGTCAGGTTCGCGCCCTCCAGCTTGGCCGCGCCCTCGCCGTAGCGCACGATCAGCCCGTCGGCCGCGCGCTTCAGCATGACTTTGTCGAAGGCATCGTCGTCTTTGATGTACTGCATCGACTTGCCCTTCTTGATGGAATACAGCGGAGGCTGCGCAATAAATACGTTGCCGCGTTTGATGAGCTCCTGCATGTGCCGGAAGAAAAACGTCAGCAGCAACGTGCGAATGTGCGAACCGTCCACGTCGGCGTCGGTCATGAGAATGATCTTGCCATAGCGAACTTTCGTAGGATCGAAATCGTCTTTGGCGATGCCCGTGCCGAGCGCCGTGATCATGGCGCGAATTTCCTCGTGCGCCAGCATCTTGTCATAGCGGGCTTTTTCGACGTTAAGAATTTTTCCCTTGAGCGGCAGAATCGCCTGGAAGCGGCGGTCGCGGCCCTGTTTGGCAGTTCCGCCAGCGGATTCGCCTTCGACCAGAAACAATTCGCAGCGGTTCGGGTCGCGCTCGGAGCAATCGGCGAGCTTGCCCGGCAGCCCGCCGGAATCGAGCGCGCCTTTGCGCCGCGTCAAATCGCGCGCCTTGCGCGCCGCCTCGCGGGCCCGCGCCGCGTCTACGGCCTTGTTGATGATCTTGCGGGCCACAGGAGCGTTCTGTTCGAAGAACGCTCCCAGCCGCTCGTTGATGAACGCCTGAACGATTCCGGCGATGTCGGAATTTAGCTTGCCTTTGGTCTGGCCTTCGAACTGCGGCTGCGACAGCTTGACGCTGATCACCGCGACCAGACCTTCGCGCACGTCGTCGCCGGTCAGGTTTTCTTTTACGTCCTTGAACAGGCCCATCTGCTGCCCGGCATAATTAATCGTTCGCGTGAGCGCCATGCGGAAGCCCGAAAGATGCGTGCCTCCATCCACCGTGTTGATGTTGTTGGCGAAGCTGAACACCGACTCCGAATATCCGTCGTTGTACTGCAAGCCGATCTCCATGGCCACGCCGCTGCGTTCCGCTTCCATGTAAATCGGTTTGTCATGCAGGACTTGTTTACCGCGATTCAGATGCTTGATAAATTCCGCAATGCCGCCGTTGTATTTGAACTCCGAATGCTTGGCCTCGCCGCTCTTCGCGTCGGTCGAGCGCTCGTCGGTCAGCGTAATCAGCAAGCCCTTGTTGAGGAAGGCAAGTTCGCGCAGGCGCTGCGCCAGCGTGTCGTAGTTATATTCCACCGTCCCGGTAAAAATGCTGCGGTCGGGCAGGAAGTGAACCTTGGTCCCGCGCTTCTTGGTGGCGCCGGTTTTCTTCATCTTGCTGGTCGGTTCGCCCTTGGAATACGTCTGCTGCCAGGTCGCACCGTCGCGCCAGATTTCCAAGTCGAGTTCTTCGCTCAGCGCGTTGACGCACGAAACGCCAACGCCATGCAGGCCGCCCGACACCTTGTAGGTCGACGAATCGAATTTCCCTCCCGCGTGCAGCGTAGTCATCACCACCTGCGCCGCCGAAACTTTTTCCCCGTCGATATCCATATCGTCAACGGGAATGCCGCGCCCATCATCAACAACAGTGACACTGTTGTCGATGTGGATGGTGACTTCGATTTTCGTCGCGAAACCGGCGAGCGCTTCGTCGACGGAATTGTCCACCACTTCATACACGAGGTGGTGCAGGCCGAGATCGCCGGTCGAACCGATGTACATGGCCGGGCGTTTGCGCACCGCTTCCATACCGCCGAGCACTTTGATCGAGTCGGCGGTGTAGTCGCTGTTGCCTCCGCCATTTCCGGCGGTGATCGGCGTCACATTTCCGTTTTTTGTTTTGGTTTCGACGATGGGAGTATTAATCTCTTTGGTGGCCATTCCGCTCCGCGGGAGAATGCCCGACTTTCTCTCAGAACCGGGCCCGGTTACGCCTTGAGAACTGACCTTGAAAACCCGCCCCAACCCAGCTCCGGACTGTGCCCAAGAATTGAGTTCAAGTTATTGAAATGTCTTATACTTAGGTTCGCTTGGCGACTGACAAAATTATACCACGAATGTGGGCATTTTCTGAGGCGAGGCAGGGCCGGAATCGTAGGAGTTAGCATCATTTTGGGACGAGGGATTTCACAATTCGGGTGCACTTTCCAGTCCGCCTTTCGCCTAGATTGCCTGTGCTACAATCATTCTATATCTGTGCTACGGAGTCCGATATGGCGAAGCTTGCTGTTCGTCCTGCAAACCGAGAGCGATCAAAGCGTTCCCACTTCCGCCAAAGCAAGTTTAAAGAGGTACTGGTCATGGCGGAGCGCGAGGGTTTGCTTGACGGCGGCCGCACGCAAGTGGTTCGTGGCCGGATGCCGGAGGCGCTTGTCTCTCAGGCCAAGAAGCGAACAGGCATTCAGTCGGATACGGATTTGATCGAGGTCGCGCTCGCCAATATCGCCATGGGGGATGAATACGCCGAGTGGTTGCTTTCCCGTCAGGGTACGGTCGATCCTGAGGTTGATCTTGAGTTCTGAGTTATGGCGTAGCATTCGACGTTACAAGCCAGAAAGATACACTCGGCCTCTTCAGCGACGAGCCGACTCAGAGCTGGACTTCCTTGAAACGGCTAAATTCAGACCGACCAAGCTTCTGTACGATACAACCGTTTACATCGACGTTTTGCAAAAACGCTTCCCGGAAGCTGGCAAGCCGATGCTGGGGGCCGTCGAGGCATGGCATTCTCCGGTAACGGAAGCCGAATTGGCATCAGGCATAGGATTGCTCGACCCATCCCATCCCAAGACCCGCCAGTTGATTGACGAGATTGCTGGTGTCCTCGATCAGCGTCCGATCCAGCGAATCATCGCTCCTGACGTGGTGATCTGGCGCGAGGCAGGGGTTCTCTCCGGCATTTTGGCGCGTCTGCAAGGCTTCGACAAAGATCAGCGGCGGCGACTGATGAACGATGCCTTGTTGTTCGTGACCGCAAGGCGGCACGGTTGTACGCTGCTGACACGGAATGTCGGCGATTTTGATTTGATGCAGCAGTTGGAGCCGGCGGGGAGAGTGTTGTTCTATCGGACCTGAACTCGCGGGTCACTCGATACCAAAGTTTATTGATACTTCTAGCACCCCGCGCTTATCGTGGCTAGTGTTTGGCGGACGTCGTCTATGTATCTCAAAGCCCCGAGCGCTACTCGGGGCTTTGGCTTTTTAGGATCTTGCTGGCGACAGGAACGAATTGGGGGCCGCTGACCGGATGAGGGCTTACTGAAGGGTGACGGTAGAGCCAAACGGATAGAACAATCCCTAGAACGTTAGCGATACAGAACAGGCTCAAGATTCCAATAATGCCGGCTGTGACGCCACCGAGCCGGGGAGGTCGTTTCAGCCATTTGTCCGTGTCATTAAGAATCTGAAGATGTTCGTTTTGGCCAACAGTTGTACCGACGGCTAGAGTCAGCCCAGTTGGATGCCCTTCCACGGGTTTGTTTAGGCCGATCTGTTCCGCCAACAGCGTTTTCTTTACGACGGTCCGCCGATAATATTCATGGCCCTTAAGAACATTTCTGATGCCAATGAACGAAGACAATAGTCCGATTGAGAAGACGCCCGCGACGACGAAATTTACGATCGGAGCACCACCGATCTTTAACAGGCCAGCAGCAATCGTGATAAGCCCGCTGTTCAAAGTGAGGTAGTACGCCGTCCGATCCCAGTTGAGCCTGACTTCGAACCGATATTCCTCCACGGCGACTTTGTAGAGGTCGAGCAACTGATGGTTTGAGAGTGCTTCGGGCACGGAGAGCTACATTTTACTCTCGTAGAAGCTAAGGACCCTCAAGAATGTGGGAGTGAATGCTCTGCCGCCGGAAGCCTGAAGTTCGTGGATCACATTCCTTGGCAGGAACTCGATCCTCTCGATGTGGCCCTTATCGAAATGGAAGGGCCCGTCGCTGGTCGCCGCAAAGACGCCGATGAACTTGTCAGACCCCTGATCCACCATCGAAGTCTTGCCAACGTAGCGGAGTGGAAGGTTGTAGACACCTAGCTCCTCGCTGAGTCGCCTCTCCGCAGCGGCTTCGTAGGACTCCCCAGCAAACAGATAGGCCGCCACGGAGGAGCCCCAATAACCAGGGTGGCGAGTGCGAGTACTGGCCAGTTGCTGAACCAATAGTTCACCGCGCGAGTTGAAAACGAGATCGTGGACAACGCGAAAGCTAGCTTGCTTGGTGAAGACTTCGTCCCGATGTATCAGCCCAATCGGCTGGTCGTTCCGATTAACCCTGTCGATGACCATTCCTTCAGTCACGGTGGCCATAGCGCAGCCTCCCAAAGCTGGTCAATTATATTTGATCATCTTGTGGATTTGTCAAATATAATTGACTACCACCGTGGAACGAGCTGCCGATTCCGAGGATTTTGCCCGAGCATTTGGAAACGCCCTGGACCAGTTCCTGCGAAGGGAGGGGCTGAACCAAAGCGCCGCCGCGAAGGCGTTGGGGCTGGGAGATGAAGGAAAGGCCCGGCTGAATACGTATTGTCACGATTCTCCGAAGGGCGTAAGGCGAAAACCAAACGCTGAAATGCTTTATCTGCTTTGCGTTAACCTCGGCTTTGCTTTCGAATACAAGGGATACAAGATAAGCGCAGCCACTCTAAATGGCAGTGGGAAAAAGTCAACTGAAAAACCCGCTGAGCAGCTGCTTATTGAGTTCGATGGTCAATTTAATTTGACCGATCAAACCGGAACCGTCTCGATCAACGTCAAGCGGCCTCCGGGGCGTATCGAAGTGGCCTTGTCTATAAGAGGGGCATCGTAGGGCCAGCCAGTTTCAACTTCCGGCACCCCAGCCCCTTTCGCGTCGTTATACAATTACGCGTCATGGGCGGCCAGAGCCGATGGATCGCGAAGCTGAGTCCCTATATTTTCTCGCTCGCGTGTTCGGTTGCGGTTGGATGGATTAGCTACCACTTTTTTACAACTTCTATTCGGGAAGCTCAGCTCAGACTCGGAAGCTTAGTGGTTGACGGGACCCTTTCTCTAATCAACGGGACCGAACGCTGGTCCGCGACGGCCGAGAACACAGGTCCTTTGCCTCTATCGAACGTGAGCTTAATTTTCCGTGCGGAGGCTCTCTCGAAGTCAACCCTCGGGACTTGTACTTCCGAAATTCCCCCGCCGAAGCCGTGCATCCAGATCGAGCCACCGGTTGGCAACGCAACGCAGTCGGCGGACTCGGAAATTGTCGCGTTGGGCGTCATGCCGCCTAAGGACCGACTCGTCGTAACCATTTTCTTGCCCCCCGATCACCCGTTAGTACCCGGGCAGCAACATGTTTCGTCCCGTTTCTCGGGGTGGTCTCGCTCGGACGCAAATCCAACCACACCCATACCTTGGCGCTTGGGGCCATCAATGGCGGTAGGAACCTTCACTATCGGGGGGCCTCCAGCTTCCCCGGCACCGAAGCCGAAGAAAAGGAAAACGAACTAACAATCAGTTGGCGCAGCCGGCCTCCCACTTTCACTTTCCGGCACCTTCAACCCCTTCTCCACCATCTAACCAACTTGCCCTGATAAGATAGATGTACAGGGGTTCCGACCCATAATGCCAGTACCTGTTTCACAGATGTGGACGGTTACGTCCTACGTTTTGCGGCAGAAGCTCGCCGGGCGCAAGCAGTACCCGCTCGTGCTGATGCTGGAGCCGCTGTTCCGCTGCAACCTGGCCTGCGCTGGATGCGGCAAGATTCAGTATCCCGCCCACATTCTGAAGAAAGATCTCTCTCCCGAAGAATGTTTTCGGGCCATCGACGAGTGCGGCGCGCCCATGGTGTCGATCCCCGGCGGCGAGCCGCTCATGCATCCGCAGATCGGCGAGATCATTGCAGGCCTGGTCGCACGCAAGAAATATATTTATCTGTGCACCAACGCCTTGTTGCTGAAAGAAAAGATTCATCTCTTCAAACCGAGTAAATATCTGACGTTCAGCGTTCACCTCGACGGCCAGCGCGAAGAGCACGACCTCGCCGTTTGCCGGGAAGGCGGATACGACATTGCAGTAGATGCGATCAAAGAAGCGCTCAGCCGCGGCTTCCGCGTGACCACGAATACCACGCTATTCGACGGCGCCGACCCCAAGAGTGTCCGCGCCTTCTTCGACGACATGATGGAGCTCGGCCTCGAAGGCATGATGCTCTCGCCCGGTTACTCCTACGACAAAGCGCCCGACCAGAAACACTTCCTCGGCCGCGCCCGCACCCGCCGCATGTTTCGCGCGATTCTCTCGAACCGCAAGAAAAGTTGGAAGTTTAATCTGTCGCCGCTCTTTCTGGAATTTCTCATGGGCAAGCGGACTTACCCCTGCACGCCGTGGGGCATGCCCACCTACAACATTTTCGGATGGCAGAAGCCCTGCTACCTGCTGCAGGATGGCTACGCGGAAACTTTCGCGGAACTACTCGCAACGACAGACTGGAGCAATTACGGAACCGAGTCCGGCAATCCCGCCTGCGCGAATTGCATGGTCCACAGCGGATATGAAGCCTCGGCGGTGAACGCCACGTTCAGCTCGCTCGGCGGATTCCTGGCCACGGTGAAAGCCACGCTCTTCACGGGCTATCGCGATAAAGAAGCGCTGCGCCTGTTGGATGAACCGCAAGCGCCTGTTCATCCGCTCGTCCAGATCGCGCCAACCGTAGACGTGTTGCACGAAACTCGCACGTAGCGGACTTCAAAATCTTAACCACAGAGGACACAGGGCTTCACAGGGTAAATCGTCGCGATTGAGCTCATGACAGGCAAAGAATCCGGCCACATCGACCACGAAGCGGCGCAAGCCGTGCCCCACGCCAATCCTGACGCGCTGGAAGTCGCGCCCGGCACCGCCCATGAAAATCTCGAAGGCTGGATCCCGCAACTGGCCAGTGACGAAGAAATCCGCATCGCGCTCGAAAAAGCCTTCGACTACCGCGGCGACGTCACCATCACTCGCAAGGACGGATCCAAGATCGAAGGCTACCTCTTCGACCGCCGCACCGGAGCCACGCTGAAAGATTCCGCGGTCCGCCTCTACCCAAAAAACTCGAACGAAAAAATCTCCATCTCTTACGCGGACATCGCCGCCCTTGCCTTCACCGGACGCGACACCGCCGCCGGCAAGAGCTGGGAAGCCTGGATGAAAAAATACGCCGAGAGAAAGGCCGCCGGAGAGAAAGACCTCAGCCTGCGCCCCGAGCCGCTCGAGTAGCCTCTTGAATAGCATTCCCGTCCGTCTGCGCTTACAATCGACCGGCAGCCCGTAATCACGCAAGGAGGGCCGCCTCCATGCCCCGCCTTTGGACGTTCCTCAACTCCGGACTAGGCGTCTGGTTTTTGACTTCCGTTGTTGTCGGCGGTTTCACCTATCTCTTCTCGAGATACCAGAAAAGCAGCAAGGAAGAATCCCGCAAGGCCGAAATCCGAAATCGCCTTAACCTGGAAATCAGTACCAGAATCGCCGAGGGCCTCATCGCCTTGCGGCTCGACAGCAAAAGACTCGAGAAAGGCACCGACTACTGGGTGACCTACATCTACAACGAAGCGATCAATTACCTGGATAATCGCGTTACCTACGAGTTGGAAAATAAGACCCTCACGCCGGATTTTTCCATCTATCCCGAATACAAGCAGAGAAGCTTCCGCTCGCTCACCTTCGAACTGGGCCCCCTCGCTGACGAGTCCATGTTTCCCACTCTGCGCGAGGGCAGAGCGATCTACAAGCGTTTGGTCGAACTCGCCGACGAGGTAAATCAAACTACATTGGACAAAGACGCGGCTCGTGCCGCCTTCAAAACCAGCATCGAGATGCTGGAGCGGCTGCAGGCCAATTCATTCTGGCAGCAGCCGCTCTAACCATTCGGTCTCGAACGCAGTTTCGCAACGATGCGCTGTCTCCGGGCAGGCAAAGGGAAAACTCATTTTCCGGTTGCCGCAAAACTCAGCCCTTGCACCAACTCTTCCACCTCATCCTCAGTCCCGCCAATAAACGTAAACGACACCGCGTACCCGCGCGCCAGCATCACCAGCGTCGACTGCCGCATGACTCGCGTGCCAACATCCTTCTGGAAATCTCCCCGCACCAGCGTCTTTGTCCCAATCTCAACCTCATAAGGCTCACCCGCCACGTCGAATCCCTGAGCCTTAGCTATCTCCGTCAGCGGCCCAAGATACTGCGCCGCCTCCTTCAGCCCGGGATACGCAGCCACCTTCTCCGCGGCAATCAGGATCGACGAATTCACATCCTCGCCGCGCGCCAGGGGCGGCCGCGAAAAGGTTGCCAACAGAACGCGCCCGGCTTTGCCCGTGTCCGCGGCTGGCTTGCCTGCCGGCGCCGTTGCGTCACCACCTTCTTGCGCGTCCATCTCTTCCGTCCGCAATACCCAACCCACCGGAATCTTGCAGGTGAATCCGAAGCCCTGATTGCGGTAGACGCCGTTGCTTACCGATCCAGCGTCCAGATGGGGGTCGGCGCCGGATGCGGGTTTCCTGACATGCGGTGCGGAAGAAGACGTATTAGAAGAGCTCGATTGCCCTTGGGAAGTCTGCTGGGCTTGGCTTGCCGGGACGATCAGCAGCCCAGTCATGGCAATTAGAAAAACAAAACCGAGGCGAAAATTCATCTCTTGAATGTTACAGGAGTAGCGGCTGGATCCAATCGGGGTGACAAGCCTTACGGCAACGTGCGCCGCGCAGGCTTGCCGCTGTTGGATTTGTAATCCGCCGGGTAAAGCACGACACACCGGTCACGGCCTTCGCCGTCGCTCTCGGTGCGAAGATCGGCTTCGTCGCGCAGAGCCAGGTGGACCATGCGCCGTTCCCGCGACGACATGGGAGCAAAGTGGAAGGGCGTGCCCGTCTGCCGAACTTTTCCGGCGGCTACGCTCGCGGCCAAGCGGAGTTCCTGCAGCCGCAACGAACGCTGATTCTTGCAGTCGAACGAAATCTTCTCGTGCTCGCCGGAAGGCAGACGCAGGATTTCGAAGGCCAGCAGTTCCAGGGCCCGGAGCAGTTCTCCACCGCGATCGAGCAGCAGCGTGGAATCCGGACCGGAGAAGTCGACGAAAATCTCCGGCTTCTCCCAGTCGTTCAGCGCCGGAGGGTCTACGACAATGCGGTATTTCAGGTGAAGGCCGCCGTAAGTGACCACGGACTGCAAGAATTCGTTGACCTTGTTGGCGGCGGCGAGTTTGTCCATAGGGAGGCTCTTCGCTGTTAACTCTTGGCTTCTACCTTGAACCTGGAACCCTTAACCACAGAGGGCACAGAGTTCACAGGGAATACGTTTCGCTTGAAACCAAATCTTATCGTAATACCGGAAGCGCTTGCGCTCGAAACTAACAGCTAAAGGCTACGAGGTAAGAGCTGGTTCACTTCTCTTTCTTGCGAGCCCGCTTTTCCATCATTTCGCGCATCTCCCGCCCCAGCTTGGTGCGGTTCATGATGGCCTGCTGCGCGATCGAAATCAAGTTGCTCTCGGTGTAATACAGGTTTAAACCCGCGGCCAACCGGAAGAAGATGAAGCCCATCATCAGGGGCATCATCACGGTGAGCATTTTTTGCTGCGCCGGATCCACGCCGGCTTGCGGCGTCATGCGCTGCACCACGACCATGCTCACCACCATAAAGATGGGCAGCACCCAGTCGGCAGACGATAAATCGGTAATCCACAGCCAGTGCGCATGGCGCAGCTCGAGCGCGACACCCAGCATTTTGTAGTAGGCGATCAGGAACGGGAACTGAATGAGCATAGGCAGACAGCCGCCCGCGGGATTCACGCCTTCTTTCTTATAGAGCGCACTGATCTCCTCGTTCATCGCCGCCTTGCGCGGATCGCGGAGCGTGTACTTCTTGTACTTCTCCTGGATGGACTTGATCTGGGGCGCGACGCGCTGCATCTTCAGCATCGACTTCATCTGCGTAATCCGCAGCGGAAGCAGGGCCACGGTGATGATGAGAGTTTGGATCACGATGGCCCATCCCCAGTTGGGATAGACGTGTTTATAAGTCCACTTGAGCCACAGGAAAAGCGGGCGCGCCAGGATGCCCCACCAGCCGAAGTCGACGATGCCACGCAGATCGGGGTTGTCGCCCTTAATAGTGGGAATGGGGACGGCATCGAGCACGGCCAATTCTTTCGGGCCAACATACATGCGTTCGATGGTTGAGCCGCGAAGGTTACCGACCGCAGCGCCCAGGAGTTCGACGTTGGCGTCCTTCGAATTTGACCCCATGGGATTGAAACCAGGCTTCTGCGGAATCTCCATCGCGTAACGCAGCGTCACCATTGCCGCGGACAGGGGATCGTCGGGGATAAAGATGGCGGTGAAGTATTGATCTCCCGTCCCGGCCCACTCGAAGGGACCCCGAATCGTGTTGTCGCCGCTGATGCTTTTGATCGCCAGGCGCGAGACGAAACTGGGGAAGACAAGGGCGGTGTGCTCGGTGGAAGCGTCGTTGTGATAGTCGATGCGGGCGGCGGCGTAGGCGGCTGGAGTCGCCTGGTCACCGAACGCGGCGGGCCATGCAGGTGGGGCAAAGATTTCCGCGCCCTTGTAGACGACCGAGGTTTCAACGTTCAAGACATAAGTGTGGTCAAAGCGAAAACTCTTGCGGACCACAACATCCTGGTCGGCATACTCGAAGGTGATTTCGGCCGGGGCACTGAGCTGGCCTTCGCTCGAAGCGACGTAGAGCGCCGAACTCAGCTTGTTACGCACCGTCTCATCGTAGGTCCACAAGGAAAGAGGATAGCCATATTTCTGCGCCGCCGCCGGGTTCACCAGATCCAGCGGACCATTCTGAGCGTCGTTATCGAACTTCTTCAGGATCCAGGATTTCACCAGCGCACCGCGATTGGTGAAAGTGATTCGGTAGAGATCGTTCTCGATAACCGTTTCGGTTTCCGACGAAGCCTGCTTACTGGCCGTGATGGCAGGTGTTTTCGCGGAAAGCCCTCTGGCCGCGGGTGCCGGCGCGGCCACTGCAGAAAGCGCAGCGGCGGTTTGCTCCGGCACCGGCTGTTTCTGCGCCGGGGGAGCCGGCGGCTGCGGCATGTACTTTTTCAGGAGCGGCTGGAACACAATGAGGGCGACGAAGGTCAGAAGAAAGACGAGAAGCAGCCGCTTCTCCGCGCCGGGTTCTTGTTGGGGATTCTTAAAGTCGGCCAAAGTTTAATTACCGTCTCAAATTCTTGGCACGCACGCCGTGCCACACTTTTCCAAGGATTGCTTTCCAGCCGCCGTACGCTCTACCGGGTCATAACCCGCCCGCGCAAACGGATGACAGCGCAGCACGCGGCCCATGGCCACCCATGCGCCGCGCAGAGCGCCGTAACGCTCCACGGCTTCCATGGCATATTCGGAGCAGGTCGGCACGAAGCGGCAGGCCGGGGGGAAAAGAGGCGAGATGGCCCACTTGTAAGCCCTCAGTAATTGCAGCGTGACGAATTTGGCGCACTGCTTCAAGTTTAGCTTCCGGCTCCTGGCGTCGCGCTCTTATCTGACCCCGCCGCGGACGCGGCCTTTACCGACAACTTCTGCTCAATCACTGCAAAGGCCCGCGCCACTTCTTTCAGCACGTCAGCGAAGTCGGCGGCCAGCAGCGACTTCTTGGGATTGATCACCACGTCCGCCGCAACCCCAGTAGCCGGACGCGTCATCCGAACCGCCTCGCGCAGACGCCGCTTCATGCGGTTACGCTCGACCGCGCCTCCCAGGGCGCGGCCAACGGTGAATCCCACTCGCAGCCCGTGTGGCGCGGACTTGCCATGAGCCGCAGCCGAAGGGACCCCCGCCCGCGTCTCCGCCTCCGGGCGCGCCCAGAAGAACACCGTCATGGACGCGGAAAAATGCCGCCGTCCCTGCTTGTAGACGCGCTCGAAATCCGCGTGGCGCAACAGCCGCGCCGTGCGCGGGAACCGTGCTCTCTTTGGCGGCATCGCGGAATCCGGTGGTATTCCCGGCGCGGCATCAGCCATCAAGCCCTCATGCGGCAACAGGCGGCTGCCCGTCTCGACTGTGGAAATAAGTGGCACCAGAAAGGCTACTCGCGGAATCCGGGTTTCACGGAAACCCGCTTGCGCCCCTTGGCGCGGCGGCGGGAAATCACCTTCTGGCCGCCCTGGGTCTTCATGCGCGTGCGAAAGCCATGCTTCTTGCTTCGCCTGCGCCGGTTGGGTTGGAATGTACGCTTGGGCATGAAAAATAGCTACTCCTGGTTCCGTCGACGGTGTTAGGGCAAACGATGAGTATAAATGACAGGGTGCCACGAGGGCAAAGGGACACGCCCCGTTCTCCCAACCCTCAACTGAAACAGATCGAGATCTTTCCGGATTACGTAAATAAATCCGTCGTGGTGCTTCCGCACAGAAACTGCCGTAAACCTATTGCCCACGCTTGCTCACATCAACTCTTCCTACCAACTGCTCGATATCGGCAAGCCAGCTCGCCCCGCCCGTTGAGGACTCGTGACCATCGCGATTGCACCGCGTGCGTTGCAGTTACATCCTCGACACTTGACACGCGCCGCACTTCGCGTTCTGAATGAGCGTGCACCCCAAAATTTAAGTGCAAGATTTCCGTGCGACGAAAAAAGTTTCGTGCTACTATGCGGCACTGTTCGAGTTTGCAAGAATTCTCATTCACCAGGGCAACCGCGCACGATACAAGAGGCGCATTCCGCAGTACACTAAGAGTTCCATCAGCAGGGTAGGTAGAAAGCATTTTTTAACAGGCGCCCTCAGCCAGCCGCCGGACGCCGCGGCGGGTATTTCATACTATGTCAGTCCCGAGCCCAACACTCTCTCCCAATCCGTGGATGCGCATCCTCGATGCGCTGGAAAAAAAGATCAACCGGCACTCCTACGACACCTGGTTGAAGCCCACGCGCTACAGCCACGCCAGCGGCGGAATTTTATTCGTCCGTGTGCCCACCGCGGAGTTCCGCCACGTCGGCGACAAATATGAGGACCTCATCCAGGAGGCGATCGACAACCTGGGCCTGGAGTTCAGCATCGTGAAGTTCGTGACGCCCGAGGACGATCCGGCGGCAACGGCGGTGCGCCACAATGGCGGACTCTCCGCGGCCACGGCTCCGGTCCCTCCGGCGCAGGCCCGCTTCGACTGGGATGGTGCGGCGCAACTGAATCCGCGCTACACCTTCGACGCTTTCGTGATCGGCTCCGGCAACCAGTTCGCGCACGCCGCGTGCCAGGCCGTCGCCGAGCGTCCTTCCAAAGCCTACAACCCCCTGTTCCTGTATGGCGGCGTTGGCATGGGCAAGACCCATCTGATGCAGGCCATTGGACACGAGGTGAAGCGGCGGCAGCCGCAGGCCGCCATCTGCTACATCTCCAGCGAGAAGTTCACCAACGACATGATCAACTCGCTGCGCTACGACAAGATGACCAGCTTCCGCGACAAGTTCCGCGGCGTGGACGTGCTGCTCATCGACGATATCCAATTCCTCGCCGGCAAGGAGCGCACGCAGGAAGAGTTCTTTCACACCTTCAACGCGCTGCACGACACGATGAAGCAGATCGTCATCGCCAGCGACCGCTCGCCCAAGGAACTCGCTGAGATTGAAGACCGGCTGCGCAGCCGCTTCGAGTGGGGACTGATCGCCGATATTCAGCCGCCCGACCTCGAAACGAAAGTGGCAATTCTTCAGAAGAAGGCCGAGCAGGAAAAAGTCACCCTCCCAACGGATGTGGCCCTCTACGTCGCCCAAAATATCCGCTCGAACGTGCGCGAGCTTGAAGGAGCGCTCATCCGCCTGGTTGCACACTCGTCGCTGATCGGCGCGGAGATTACGCTGCCCTATGCGCAGCAGGTGTTGAAGAATTTTATCGACTCGCAAGCGCGCAAGGTGACCATCGAGTCCATTCAGAAGATGGTCGCCGAGCAGTTTGGCCTTCGCCTGGTCGAGATCAAAGCCAAGGATAATTCGCGGGCCATCGTTTATCCGCGCCAGATTGCGATGTATCTGGCCAAGCAGATGACCGAGGCGTCGCTGCCTGAAATCGGACGTCAGTTCGGGGGAAAGCATCACACGACTGTCCTGCACTCCGTCGAGAAGATCGAAGAGGTCCGGAAGAACGACAAAGATTTGAACAGGCTGCTCAATAAGCTGACCGAGCAATTGGGCGGATAAACGCCGTCATTTTTCGTGTTTTGCACCGCGCGGCGCGGTCTTCCTTTTTCTGGTCTGTGAATGGCATGTGGAAACTGTGCAAGCGGCGGACTAAATAGTAAAAGCGGAAATCTTGTTGTCGGGTCTGCGCTGAGTTCGGGACCGATTTCTCACACGAAGGGATCGCGTCCAACGCGGTGACAATACGTCAGTTGGCAAAGTTTTCCACTTCTCCGCTCTGCCTACTGATACTGCTGGTTTTATAGGTTTTTTATTTGATATAAGGGAAGTAATAAAAGTAAGCGCGCAGCACGGGAGATGAAGGCTATGCCGGTGGAAGCGGCCGTCGCGGTGGGAACGATGGAGATCACGGTCAGCAAAGTCGAGTTGCTGCGAGAACTGACGGCCACGCAAGGCGTGGTTGAGCGCAAGACCACCATTCCAATTCTTTCTAACTATTTGTTCGAAGCCGCCAACGATAAACTGTCTCTCACGGCGACGGACCTCGATCTCAGCCTACGCACCTCATGCAACGCCAAAGTAAAGAAGGAAGGCTCTTGTACGATTCCCGCGCGCAAGCTTTACGACTACGTACGACTCCTGCCCGACGCCGATATCACCATCAAACTGTTGGAGAATCACTGGGTCAGCATCCGCTGCGGTCGCTCCAACACAAAAATGGTGGGGATGGCAAAGTCCAATTTCCCCAGTCTGCCGGTGTTTCCAACCGCGGCGGCGGTGAAGATTCCCGGTCAAATTTTGCGCGGGCTGATTGCGCGAACTGGTTTTGCGATCTCGAGCGAAGAGTCGCGCTATACGCTCAACGGCGGCCTGATGCTGCTGAAGCCGGAATCCATCACCATGGTTGCCACCGATGGCCATCGCTTAGCTCACTGCGAGCGCAGTGGAGAAAAGTTCGAAGGCGTCTCCGGCGAGATGAAAACCCTGGTGCCGAAAAAGGCGATGGATGAACTCAAATCCCTGCTTGATTCCACCGACGCCGAAACTGTCGAGTTCGCGAAAGATGAATCCACACTCTTCTTCCGCATCGGATCCCGCCTCCTGACCTCGCGCCAACTTACCGGACAGTTCCCTAACTTCGAAGCGGTCCTGCCCAAAGACAACAGCAAGAGCATCACGCTGAACAGCGCCGATCTCAACGCGGCGATCCAGCGCGTGGCCCAGTTTGCTGACGAGCGCTCGCGCGCCGTGCGCCTGAAGCTGGAAAAAGGCGAGCTGAAAATTTCCGCGTCGTCCACCGAAGCCGGCGAGTCCGAGGATTCCATCGAAGCTCCCTACGACGGCGAAACTCTCACCATCGGCTTCAATGCTCAGTACCTGGTCGACTTCCTCAAAGCCGCCGGTACCAGCGAGGTGCGCCTGGAGTTGAAGGATTCGCAATCCGCCGGCCAGCTTCGGCCCGCTGAAGGCGATGACTATAAGTACCGCTATATCGTGATGCCCATGCGAATTTGACCGCTAGGTTGCAACGGACTCCGGTTCTGACTGAGCGGATGGCCTGATGCCGTCGAAGGACACAGTAATCTTGCCTGGGCCGATTCTCACGGAGGCCTTGGAATAGTCGTATTCCTTGAAGAATTCCAGCCTTAGCTGTTCGCTTGCGGCAAGTATCGACACCACTTTATCTGATCGGCCAACCGTGAATTTGAATCCGTCCACTTCGAATGTGTGATGATTAAGTGCGTCGGCAATTCGCAGGAATTTATCAGCAGGAATCTTGTTTCCCTTCTCGTAGCCCTTAATCGTATTCCAGTGAATACCCGCCATCTCGCCGAGCCTTCTCAGGCTAAGCCCCGCTTCCAAACGAACCGCCCTGACTTGGCCACCGAGTTGGAGGGCTGCCGTCATGTGTACGTAACTAGGTACATTATGACCAGATTATGCTTGACTTGTCCATATATATTGTGAGATAAGTGGACTAAGGTGTACGTAATCAAGTACATAAATGACGCCGGCGCAAGCTTCCTGCTAGAATCGCCCGGCTTGAGATTGAGGTGTCCCCATGGCTAGAGCTCAAATGACCTTGGGTGAATTCGTAAAATATCTGGCGGCTCTCCTTAGTAAGAGCGACGTCCCGATGCCGTTCAAGGATGAGGAACCTTGGCACGTTCTCTTCTACCGGCTGCAGGAAGAGGACTTTGCTGGGAAACCAGAGTTTTTGGGGCGCCTAATTTTCAATTGGGGTGGTCCTTTTCCGAAGTCCAAAGATCTTTCCAGATATCTCCAACTACTGCACGTGACCGGCTGCGTTGGCGTTAACAATCCTTCGTACAAGAAAATGGAGTTGAGCGACGGGTTGGAAAAGTTGTGGCACTCACAGATGGGAGAATTGCCCAAGGCTCAGCGTAAGTTTGTCGAACATGCGGCGACCCTGGCTCAGGAATCGTTTTCTCTCATGAAGTGAGGGCTGACTTTAGATGTACCTCGCCAAAGTAACGTCTCTGATAGACGATCACCTCAAGAGTAAGCATCCCGCCTTTTTCGGTAGCAAAGCATCCCATCCATTTGTCGACCTGAGGCCTTCTAAGGATATTCACGATCCTATTTGGGGCACTAATAGATTTTCGTGGCGCGAGCTCGTGATTATCGACTCTCCAATCGTTCAGAGGCTGCGTAGAATCCACCAGACCGGGCTCGCGTATTACGTCTATCCGTCAGCACGGCATAGCAGGTTTGAACATTCGCTAGGGGTCGTGACCGTCGCGGCGAGGGTTTTTGACTCCATCTTCCAGCGCTATACGGGAATACTCGAAGAGATAGCCGGCCACCTAGCGCCGGACGAGAAATTCGAAAACGTCGTTTCGCGCTGGCGCCAGGAACTCCGGCTTGCTGCGCTTTTGCACGACACGGGCCACAGCTTGCTCAGTCATGCTTCCGAAAGAGTTTACGGAGAGTTGCTGCTGCTGAAGAACGCCGCAACGGAGCTGAGCGAAATTGCAGCTGCTAAGAAGAAGGCTGGCGAGGTGCTCTCATACTGCCTTAGCAAGACCCAAGCCTTGGCGGGCCTGCTTGCTAGGGCAAAGGGAAAACTCATGAAGAGCGGCCTCGACGGGGAATTCGATGGAGACCTCGACATGGAGAACGTCTCCCTGCTCATCTTGGGCAGGTCGAGACACCCGTGGCAGCATTTCATGGGCGACATTATCTCGTCTGGCTTCGATGCCGACAAGCTGGATTATCTCCTGCGCGACGCCATTTCGACGGGCCTTCCTCTTCGGTACGATCTGGACCGCTATCTCTCTACGGTCTCGCTCCCGAAACTTAAGTTGTACGACGATCCGACCGGCAAACTTGAGAGGCTATACCGCAGTGTCAAACCGCGTCCCATCAAACACGACCCCGATCAGAACGAGAAACATCCGTACTTTATTTCATATAGGCTGCGGCTTCCGAAGCGGTCGATGAACACGATTGAGCAGATCACCATTTGCAAGCTCATGCTGACTAGCTACATCTATCAACACCAAAAAGTACGAGCCGCGGAGGGTCTGTTCGAGAGGCTGCTGTTGAGGGTCCTCCGCGAATGGCAGGATCCCGTGAAAAGCAATGCGTTGATCGCGACGGGTAAGAAAGCGCGGCGGAGAGCCGGGAAAAAAGACGAGGAGATTGTTCCGCTATTTCTCGATCTCGACGATACCTCCCTGCAGGGGGATAAATTTCTGGGCTCCGACAGTGCCGAGATAAAGGAGACTTCCTACCGACTCGTGAACCGGCTGCTACCGAGGGTAGTCTACGAGATCAGCCCTACCACGGAGGAGCCGCACGATACATACTTGACGGACTTTTTCTCTAAGCTCGAAGATGACGACGCGAAGGCGGAGGTGTTGGACAAACTAGACACTGCGGTCGGTACCGAACTCATGAGCCGCAGAAGTGAGCTGAAGTCGGAACGCGACGCAAAGTCGGCTTGCAGACGCGCGGGGGTATGGTTCGATGTCCCTTGGGTTCCCACATTCGAGGGCATGGACGAATTGATAGTGGAGTCGGAGGGCGGCTATCCGGTTGAGATCGGTGAGATGTTCCCCATCAACAAGTGGCTGGAGGCCTACCAAAAGTACAGGCTTACCCTTAGAGTTTTTTCTTACTCAGAGTATTGGTCTGACGTTGCAGTGGCCGCTGAGAGCGCGCTGAAGAAGGTGACTCGCATAAAAGACCACGGGTTCTACCGCCGCTGCCTGCGGAATCGCGACTCAAAATAGCCGGTTTGCACCCGGAGTCCCAATCCGCCGCTTGACCCTTCCGCCCCGCCTGTCATAAATTGACGCTCACCCTATTTCGAGGAGTTCCGCCATGCTCAGCGGTTTCAAAAAGTTCATCCTGCGCGGCAACGTGGTCGATATGGCCGTCGGGGTAGTTATCGGCGCTGCCTTCGGCGGCGTGGTCACCGAGATGACAAAAGCCTTTCTTACACCCTTGCTCGCTGTGATTGTGCGCCAGCCCGATTATTCCAAATTAAAGTTCTACATTCGCGGGACGGCATTTCCGTACGGCGACTTCATCAACGCCTGCGTGTCTTTCTTCCTGATTGCCGCCGCAATTTATTTCTTTGTGGTCGTCCCGGTCAACGCCCTCGTAGCCCGCATGAACCGCGGCGAGAAGCCGCCCGATCCCACCACCAAGAAATGTCCCGAGTGCCTGAGCGAGATTCCCATCGATGCCCGCCGGTGCGCGCACTGCACGCAACCGGTCTTGGGGCGCGCCGCGTAACTCTCCGTCCAACGATAAAGTGGCGGCCGCGCGAAGCGACCGGCCCGCCGATCTCGGTTGCCACTCCACTTCACGCCAATGCGGGCTTCGGATGCGGCCCAGTTTCATTCACAGCATATCCACAGAACCGAATCGATATTCCACTATTACCAACTCGATTCGCGCCCGATTAAAATCATCGAGTTCCATCGAAGTTCCACTTTCACAAACCGCAGCCTCATTTGCGCGCCTTCGATTCGAACGCCGCATTGACGTTCTCCCACTCATTAACTCCCGAGAGTCGTACTCAGCGAGATTCACACTCACCTCCCTGTGAATAAATTCTGCTGCCAATAAAAGAAAAAGGCGGCCCGCAAAAAGGCCGCCCCCCAAGAACTAAGGAGCTTAGACACCAGAAAACCGACTACCTATCTTCCCGCCGCTGCCGCCGCTGGCATCATTCCCGCGATCTTCATTCCTTCAATCCGTGCCAGCACGTTCTCCATGCTCGCGCCCGTATCCGTGCAAGCATCCACATACGGATGCCGGCTCCCATCGGCGTGCATCACCAGCACCGCCGCCTGCGCCTGCGCTTTCTTGACCACGTAAGGCAGATGATGCCTGTCATTTCTGGTCAGGCTTGGTCCCAATACCACCAGGTCGAACGGGCTTTTCTTCAGAGCCTCAACTACTGCCTTGCGCCCCAGCGCCTTCTCCACCATGTGCCCGGCCTTTTCCAAGGATGCTGCCGGCGCCGCCTGTGCCTCCGCGTCCCCTTCACCGTAAAGAATCTTCAGCTTCGCTGCCTTCGACATTGCTCCCGTCCTTGCTCAGTACGAAGTTCTCCGTACTGGCAGAGTCACGGTAGCAACCGACCGGGCGTCTGAGTACATCACTGAAGACCAGCGACGAACGGGACCCCAGCCGCCCCAAAAGTTGCGGCAAACAACGACGCTTTCAAGTTCGCTGGTGCGGTGAATCCCTCCCACCCAAAAATCGGAATGCAAATCTGCTTCCCCTTAGCCTGTTTCGGCGCTACACTCTTGGCCCGGGGGGCTTCTCATGTCTCGCGCTCATTCCATGGTGGTCGCCGTTCTCTTCCTGCTCGCTGCCGTTTGCTCGGCGCAGCAATCCCCGCCGTCGTCCACCGCCAGTTGCAATCTCGATGACGGACGCCAGGTCTATATCCGCTACAACCCGGTTACGCCCAAGAGCGACAAAGCTACCAACGGCAAGCCCTGGGCTCCCGGCGGCACTCCCATGACTCTCTTCACCGAAACTCCGCTCAGCTTCGGAGGCGCTTCCATCCCTATCGGCGCCTACACCGTCTATCCCATCCCCGCCAAAGACAAGTGGACCCTCGTCGTCAACAAGAACGTCACCGCCGGCTCCGCCTACGACGACAAACAGGACATCGCCCGCTCCGCCATGGAGACCGATCAGATAGGCCAGCCCTCGGATGCGCTGGAAGTCGCCTTCGCCCACGTCGGCGCCCGATGCACGCTCCGCATCTACTTCGGCAAAACCGCCTGCTTTGCCGACTTCACCGCCAAGTAGCCCCCGGTCTTCTGCGATTGGAAGTATGCGGATAAAGGGGCTGATTGTTATCTTGGGCCAAGCGAAGGACCAAAGATCTACAATCCTTCCATGCGCCATCTCGTCATGTTCGCCCTCGTCACCGCCGCCCTGTCTCAGCCCGCCCCGCAAACCCAACTCTCCCACACCACCGAAAGCCTGCGCGGCGTCAGCGTTGTCTCGCAAAATATCGCCTGGGCCTCCGGCACCCACGGCACTTATCTCCGCACCACCGACGCAGGCCGCATCTGGACACCCGCCCAAATCCCCGGCGCCGAATCTCTCGACTTGCGCGCCGTGGTCGCCTTCTCCGCCGACGAAGCCTTTCTCATGTCCGCCGGCCCCGGCGACCAGTCCCGTATCTACCATACGGCCGACGCAGGCCAGCACTGGCAGCTCCAATTGACCAGCACCAATCCCAAGGCTTTTTTCGATTCCATGGCCTTCTGGGATCCAACCCACGGCATCGTTCTCGGCGACCCTGTCCCGGACGAAACCGGCACACCAAAATTCCAACTCCTCATGACCACCGACGGCCAATCCTGGACCCCGATCCCACCCTCTCAACTCCCGCCCGCCATCGAAGGTGAAGGCGCCTTCGCCGCCAGCAACACCTGCCTCGCTATTCTCTCCAACAACGATCCCAACATCTGGTTCGCCACCGGAGGCCGCGCCGCCCGCGTCTTCCACTCCCCGGACCGCGGCCGCACCTGGCAAGTCTCCGCTACTCCCATCACCCACGGCCCCGACTCCGCGGGCATCTTCTCCATCGCCTTCCGCGACGCCAACCACGGCGTCATCGCCGGCGGCGATTACAAACACCCCGACCAGGACGGCCCCAACCTAGCCTTCACCAACGACGGCGGCCTCACTTGGACCGTCTCCCCAATCCACCCGCAAGCCTATTTCTCCGCCGTCGCCTATGACCGCCAATCTATAACCCTGTCATTCCGACCGGAGCATAGCGTTGCTGAAAGCAACGCTATGCGGAGCGGAGGAACCTGCTGTTCGGAAAGCTCCCCACTTCCCTCCCGACTCAACGAAAATCAAACCCACGCCCGCCTCTTCATCGTCGCCCCGAAATTCATTTTCGACTTCCGTCCGCCCCAGGACCCCACCCGCATCAGCCCGCGCAAGAAATCCGCCACCCAATTCAACGCCGTCAGCCCCTACCCCACCGGCGGAGCACTCTTCGTCGGCCCCCACGGCTCCATCGTCACCATCCCCTAACTCAACTCAGCGGGACAGCCGCCCTCGGCTGTCCGGCCCGGGCGAAGCCCGGCCGCGCCAACCACCGGTCCGCCGCCTCAGCTTTTCCCGCAGTCACCCGCCTCGCCACCATCCAGTGCTCGGCCATGTTCCAAAGTTCCTCCACCACCACGCCGCCAACTCCGATTTGGAGTAAACTCGTTAAGAACGTTGCCCGAGTATGTTCACGCCGCACCCCAACCTGGCGGATGATGTCAACCGCGCCATCGTCCAATCCGAAATCGAAGGTGGAGTCTTCCTCAACGATCTGCCGCCTTCCACTGTCCTCGAAATCCAAACCCTCCACCACTGCTACACCGCCGTGCTCCTCGGTGGCAGCGACGCTCTAATCTCCGGCCATCCCGAATTCTGTCCCCACCCCGTTCATGTCGCCATCGCCGGCTCCACGTGGGGAGGTTCCATGCTCAAGCTCCGCTACGTCGGCCGCGGCATGCACCTGGAATTCCGCCACCCCGCCTATCCCACTCCCATCATCACCAGCCCCATCCAGGAAATCCGCGACTCCGCACCATTGCGCACCGTGCCATAACATTCAGGGGATTTCTCTCCCGGTATTTTCTCTGTGCCTCCGTGTCTCCGTGGTAGATTGGGTTTGTTCCGAATACAATTAGGCGGATACGCGTATGACCATCACCACCCGCGAAGTCAGCCACGTCACCGTCGTCGACATCGCCGGACGCATCACCCTCGGCGACGAAACCGGCCAGCTCCGCGACACCATCCGCCGCCTCGTCGCCGAAGACAAGAAGAAAATCGTCCTCAACCTCGCCGCCGTCGATTACATCGACTCCTCCGGCGTCGGCGAACTGGTCAGCAGCTTCACCACCGTCCGCAACTCCGGCGGCGAACTCAAACTCTTCGCCCTCACCAAAAAAGTCCACGACGTCCTCCACGTCACCAAGCTCTACACCGTCTTCGACATCAAAGACGACGAATTCACCGCCGTAAAATCCTTCGACTACTTCTTCGCCA
>Ga0302180_10000917_pt1 | contig 23802 bp, 19 predicted proteins | sample I_Palsa_E3_2_FD_200575 | JGI IMG/M metagenome (GOLD analysis project Ga0302180, IMG submission 200575) | Peat permafrost microbial communities from Stordalen Mire near Abisko, Sweden - I_Palsa_E3_2 | ecosystem: Environmental > Terrestrial > Soil > Palsa > Peat permafrost | place: Sweden... | reverse complement strand
TTTAACAATGTCCAGTTGCCCGTCGCGGTTGAAGTCGCCGATACTCACTCCCATGCCGGCCTGCGGCTTGCCATCGGGTGAGAAGGCCACTCCGCTTTCGATCGCCTCATCCTTGAATGTGCCATCCCGCTGATTGCGGTAAAAGGTAGCTGCGGTCGAATCGTTGGCCACGTAGATGTCGGGCCACCCGTCGTTGTCCAGATCGGCTACCGCAACGCTCAGGCCGTAGGTGCCGACCGTATCCAGGATGCCCGCCTTGGCGCTGACATCGGTAAATGTGCCATCACCATTGTTGCGATAGAGGATATTCTTCCCGCCCTCAAGGCCGGGTGGACCGCAGGCCACCTGGATGCCCTTGTACGAACACGCGGCGGCTTCCGGCAGCGGAGCTGTCTTGATGTCGAAATCAATATAGTTGGCGACAAACAAATCGAGATGGCCGTCACGATCGTAATCCAGGAACGCGCAGCCGGAATTCCATCGCTTTGTAGACTGCAGCAGGCCGGCTTTCGCGGTGACATCGGTGAACGTGCCATCACCGTTATTCCGATACAGCACGTTTTGCCCGTAGTAGCTGACGAACAGATCGTTCCACCCGTCGCCGTTGTAATCTCCTACACAACAACCTTGCCCCCAACCCGTTCGGCCAAGGCCGCTCCGCTGGGTCACATCGGTGAAGGTGCCGTCGCGGTTGTTCTTGAACAGCCGCGAAATCGGCTCCTGCCCTTTGGGGAAACCGTCGAGCCGGGTCCCATTCACCAGAAAGATGTCTACCCAGTCATCCTGATCGAAGTCGAAGAAGGCGACCCCACATCCCGTAGTCTCCAGCAGATACCGGTTCTTGTGCTCCCCTCCATAGATCGTTTTGACGTTTAGTCCGCTCTTGGCCGCCACATTCACGTACTGGAAGCCCAGCGGCGTGCCGGCGACTGGCGAGGGCGCACCGGGAGGAGCGGGACGAGGAGGCGCATTGTAAGGCGTCCGGGAGCCCATCTGAAGAGGAGCAGCAAGAGCCAGCACGTCATTAAGCGTGAGCACCAATGCCGTTCGCGATAGGGAAGTGAGGAAGTTTCTTCGAGACCAGGCCATCAAGGGTTCATATCCAGTATAGGCGTACCTTAGCCATCAAGGCGGCCGGTCGCCGCGACACGCCCATACCATCGCGCCGAATCCTTAATCGTTCGGCGTTGGCTTCGGAAATCAACATAGGTGAGCCCATATCGTTGAGTGTAGCCGTCGGCCCATTCAAAATTATCCAGCAAGGTCCAAGCGTGGTACGAGCGAACCTTGGCTCCGTCGCGAATGGCTCTCGCTAATTCTGTAAGGTAGCTACGGAAGAACTCGATTCGCCGGGTATCGGGAACCCGGTTACCTTGCTCGGCGTATGGGGCATCAAGATAACTGCAGCCACTTTCGGTAATTTCGATGATAGGAGAATTGTATTCACGGGAGATCTGGGTCACCAGGTCGTAGATCCCACGCGGAAACACCTCCAGTCCAGCGTCGGTAAGAGGCCCTTCCGTGGGCATTTCTGCATGGAACCGGGTGTAGCTGTCACGGCTGCCTGCCCCTCCGCCATCCAGCTCAGTCTCTGTTCCAAACTGAGCTCCGGTAGATGAGCCCGCGCCTGTGTCCGACACGATGCGCCGCGTGTAGTAGTGAAAACCGACCCAATCCAGCGGCGCCTTCATGATCTTTTCATCGCCCGGCTGGAATCCCATTGCGACGTAGGGGATTTCCCCAACGAACGCTTTGGGATATTCGCCGGTCATGGCTGCGTTCAGGAAGAAGATGTTGTTCATTGCATGATAGCGAGCGGTGGCGGCGCGGTCGCGCTCGCTATCAGTTTTCGGATAAGCTGGCGCCATCCCATAAGCGCTGCCGACGGTTGCCTGCGAAGAAGCGGCTTTGAGCGCGCGCAGTCCCTGCGATTGAGCAAGGCTGATGGTATGGGCCGCACGCAGGAAAAGTTTGTAGTCCGATTTGCAAGGCGGAAACACACCCGCTCCATAGCCTAGATACGCCACCGTCCAGGGCATGTTGAATGGAGCCCAGATGGTGACACGGTCGCCGAACTGTTTGCCCAGAATTCCTGCGTAATCCGCGTAATAGTTGGCAAGATCCCGGTTGGGCCAACCACCCTTGTCTTCGAGCGCTTGGGGAAGGTCCCAATGATAGAGCGTGCAAAAGGGACGAATGCCCGCAGCCAGGATCGTATCGATAAGCCTGGAATAGTGATCGAGCCCTTTCTGGTTCGCAGGTCCCGTTCCATTCGGCTGGATTCGTGGCCACGAAACCGAAAAACGATAGCTCTTAAGATTCATTTGTTTAACGATCGCCAGGTCGTCCTGGAAGCGATGGTAGTGATCACAGGCAACGTCCGCCTTGGCCGCGCCTCGAATTTTGCCGGCAGTATGAGAAAAGCGGTCCCAGTTCGACTCACCTTTTCCATCTTCATTCCAGGCGCCTTCTACCTGAAAGGCCGATGTGGCAGTGCCCCAGAGAAAATCTTTCGGGAAATCGGGGATGGAACCTCGGTCGGCCCAAAGCCGATCAGCCCAGATCCGGCCGGAAAGAGCAGCAGAGCCGGCGGCGGCAAGAGAGTAGCTTACAAATTTCCGGCGATCCATCGTGGGCTCCATAAGCCTGCCGCGAGGGCGGGCATGGGGAAAACGTAGACAGGTTTGCTGCGCTTAGCAAGCCATCGTCTAAGGAATTTGCTTCAGCGGTACCTCACGGACACCTGCCGCCCCTTGTGTTACCATCTCCGTCAATAAAAGACCCGTTCCCTTACATGGTTCTGCAGTAGGTCGGTTGCAAATGAGCTCGATGCGGTTGGTTCTAATCCCTGTTCTGAGCCTTTTTGCCGCCGTCTTACTGTTTGCCCAGCAAGATAATAGACCCGTCGGCGTGATCGTCACCAGGACGGTCGAACAGTCAAATGCCGTCCTCCGCAAACCCTGTCGAGCAGCACATCGGACTGGGCCATCACGCTGTAATCAATAGCATCGATATCTTCTGGCCCACCAGCAAGACACGCCAGCACTTCGAGAACGTTGCGGTAGGCCAATACTTGCAGATCAAGGAATTTGCTAGCATCTACCTCAAGCAGGATCGTCCTCCGATCCTGCCCTCATCCCACCATGTGGCCGAAAACAGGTAATCTCGCTTTCATCTTCATCCTCAGTGCGATGTCGCTTTTGGCCGAGACCCATGCTGATTCGGGCCTGGTGGTCGAGACGAACGCTAAGTCACGCTCCATTCTTGTCTCTTGCGCTGAGATCCCCGGTTACATGGCTCCTATGGAGATGTGGTTCAAGGTACGGCTTCCAGCAGACCTCAATACGCTTAAGCCGGATGCAGATCCGTTTCAATATAGTCACCAGCGGCCATGAGCTTTACGCCGAACAGATCAAGCAGCAGGCCTCCGAAATTTCGAGTCCGAACCAATGCAGGCCGGCGGCCTTACGGCGATTTCCTCTGCTCTCAACCCTGGGCAGGCCGCGACAGTAGTCAAGGTCGGCGAGCCTGTCCCGGACTTCACCCTTACCGATCAATCTGGCGAGCAGATTCATCTCTCGCAGTTCAGAAACAAGGTCGTGGCCCTCACCTTTGGCTACTCCAGGTACCCAATCCCAACTACTGCCGGCGCCTGTCGAACAACCTTGCAGGCGTGGAACGCCGCTTCGCAAGCCGTGCTGGGCGCGACCTCATCCTCCTCACCATCGACATCGATCCCGAACACGACAATGGAAAGACCCTTGCCGACTACGCCCAGGTATGGCATGCCGATCCTCCAAATGGCACTTCCTGTCGGGATCAAAGCCAGAGGTAAAGCACGTCGCAAGTCTCTTCGGCATGGACTTCTGGCGCGACGAAGGTCTTCTCACCCACTCACTTCACACCGTCATCATCGATCCCAGCGGTCAGCTGGCCGTGAATCTTGAAGGCAACAGTTTCACCGCTCGCCAGGTAGGAGACCTCGTAGAGAGTCAGCTAGATCACGGCAAGTAAGAGGGTGTGTGCGGACTAGGGGGAAAGAGCCTCAGGGACCTGCGCCTTCGCAAAGTAGTCGTTAGTAACCCTATCCATCCAAGTCGCTAACCTTCCGGAACGTAACAGCGCTCCCCTTGTCATCCCGACCGGAGCGAAGCGCAGTGGAGGGATCTGCAGTCTTCGCGGAGTAGCCGCTCTTAACCCTGTTCATCCAAGTCGCTAACCTTCATAAACGCAACCGTCCTCCCCTTTGTCATCTCGACCGGAGCGTACGGGGATTTCCTACTTCGCGGCAGTCGCAAGGACCACGGGTGCGGTTTCCCGTAAAGGAAAGCGCATGAAGTTAATCAACGCCACTGTTCTCGACAGGAAGTCCGGGGAGCGTAGTGGGGAGATCTGCGGTTCTTTCCCCCTTGGTATGCACACACCCCCAAGTAAGCCCTGCCTCTAAATCATGGATGACTATCGCCACCCGCGCCTTTTCGCTCGATTGCGCTGGCCCGCTGTCGCTCGAGGGCAGCATCTGCGGATTTACCCTGCCGCCCGTAGGCCTCGGCAAGAAGGCTGTGCGGTTCGACGAGAGTGGGATCAGCCTGAGCGGCGGCGTTGAGTTGCAGGATGGCGTCGTCCAGTTTGTTTTGCTCCAGTAGGGCGCGCCCGCTACTGAGCGCGAAACCGGCGCGCTGGCGGCTGTTGGCTTCCCGGCTGAGGTCAGCGGCGATCTTCCGTTCAGCCGCCGCGGCCTCTCTGTCACCTGCCTGGGATTCCAATGCAGCGAGTTGCACATGCAGGCTGGGTTGGTTGGGCTCAAGAGCAATGGCTCGCTGCAGCGCTTCGGTGGCGCCTTTGGGATCGCCGGAATCCTTCAGCACGCTGCCCAGCAGCGCCCAAGCGTCGCCGTTGGCGGGCTGGAGAGTTGTGGCCCGCTGAAGTTGGGCAGCGGCCTCAGGAAATTTCCCTTGCTGCATATAGATGACGCCCAGCGTATAGGCCGGGTCAGGGAGCATGGGGTCGAGTTGGGCGGAACGTTCAAATTCAGGAATCGCCGCAGGAAGATCGTCTTTGAGCTTGAGAGCCAGGCCCAGGTCGTAGTGGAGGTGTGCGTTTTCCGGCTCCAGGGCAAGGCCCATCTTGAACTGCTCGATCGCGTGCACCAGATCGGCCTGTTGCAGATACGCTACGCCGAAGTCCTCACGGAGAATGGCGCTGTCGGGCCCGGCTTTCAGCGCGCGGTTATACAGCGGAAGAGCGCCGGTTGCGTCGCCGGTCTGCACGTGAGCCAGCGCATCATTAATGAGCGCGGAGCTGTTGGCGACGGAGGCATCGGTCAGAGCGAGCTCGAACAGCGGCAGCGCGGACTTGGGGTCTCCGCCCGCCTGCAGAGCCAGGGCGAGGGAGTAAATGGGAGCCGGCGGCGTGGTCGAGGCCCGCAGTTCCGCGGCGCGACGCAGATGGGAGAGTGCTTCTGTGTCTTTATGCAGCGCCGATAAGGCCAAGCCGAGCTGCAGCTCGACGTCAAAGCTGTTGGGCGTAGCAGTTGCGGCGGTCTCCAGGGGGGCGAGGGCATCCTGCGGCTGGTCGTTCGCCAGCAGGGCTGCGCCGAGATGATATTGCGCGCGGGCGAATGTCGGATCGGCGGCGATCGCGTGGCGAAAGAAAGGCAATGCCTGGTCGAGTTGACCGCCCTGCGCGAGCAAAGTGCCGAGAGCATCGTTAAGCCGGGAGGAATCGGGTGCCGCGGAGAGCGCGTTCCGCAGCGTGTTCTCCGCCGAGTTAAGGTCGCCGGTACCCGCGAGAGCTTTGGCGTAGGCCAGCGATTCGTCTTCTGATAAGACCGCTGGTGGCGAGCTCGCGAGGGCAGCGCGAAACAGGGGAACCGCGCCATCAAATTCGCCGCTCTCAGCCTCTGCCCGGGCGAGGTTGAGGTTGATCGAGACATCTCCCGGATCAAGCCCGTGGGCACGGGTCAGTTCTTGAAGGGCCGCCGTCATTTGATTTTGTGAGAGCAGGACCGATCCGAGCGCAGCGTGTGTAGCGGACACATTGGGGGCTAGCTTGACCGCACGTTCGAATGCAAGCCTGGCCTCGTCCAGGTTGCCTGAATTGGCAGCGGCGATACCGGCGGCCATCGCGGATCGCGCCTCGTTCAGATCTGGAGAAGCCTCTTGGGCTCCGACAGCCGGGACGGACGCCATGATTGCCAGGAACACCCAAAGCACATGAGTAGGACCCTGGGTTGAGATCGAAATCATAGATACCCGATTTTCATTCCGTTAGAAGTCTAAAGGGGAATTTCTCCTCACTGCCGCTCACCGGAGGAATCATGGGCCTTTGGGCCCACTCAAGGTGATGAAAAACGGCTCCTGTTCAGCCACTTCACTCTCTGGAAGAGCCACATCTCCCCTTTGTCATCCCGACCGGAGTTTCCATGGGCCTTCGGCCCACCCAAGCGGATGAAAAACAGCTCCCGTTCAGCAACTACTCTCCCTGGAAGCGCCATCTCTCCCCCTTGTCATCCCGACCGGAGCGCACCCGGATTTCCTACTTCGCGGCACTTGCCACGACCACGGATGCGGTTTCCCGTAAAGGAAACCGCATGAAGATGATCAAAGCCACGGCTCTCGACAGGAAATCCGGGGGAGCGCAGTGGAGGGACCTGCGGTTCAGCGGTTCTTTCGTGGAAATGTTTTTCGACAGAGGCTCACCGTCCACAAAGGCAGAAGGATTTGCCTCCGGACGCCGGCGGACGAACCCCTTTCCCGGTCTGGAACCCGGAGTCAGAGGGCTGCAAACGGGTCCCACGACAGCCTTCGCCGTAGTCAACCGTATGTCTTTCTTTGATCCAGCGGTAAAAAGGCCTTGACAGTCATTCGTCGGCTCCGATACTTTCAGCCGACGAAAAAATGCTCCTGCAGCTGCTCTGTAGTTGCAAGGAAAGCATGTTCTCAGTTCAAACAAGCTGTGATGTCAACTTTTGGAGGTATGCGATGAATCGGATCAAAGGGGCTTGCCTTGCCGTACTAGCCACCATAGCGTTTTTACCCTGTAACGCATTCGGGCAGGCTGTCTACGGAGCCATCTACGGAACAGTAACGGACGCCACCGGTGCGCTGATCCCCAATGCGCCCGTTGTGGTCACTGACACGTCCAAGGGAGTTACGGTCACCGTAAACGCCAACGAAAGCGGCGAGTTCCGGGTCGAACACCTGATTCCTGACGCGTACTCCGTAACGGTCGACCAGCCGGGCTTTAAGAAATATGAGCAAAATAATATCCAGGTGAATGCCGATAGCTCAGACAACGTCGCAATTGTCCTTTCGGTTGGCACCGCCGGCGAAGTAGTTACTGTCAATGCGGATACGGTGCCGCAGCTCAAGACCGACCGTGCTGATGTGGCCGTCACTTATTCGGCGCAGGACCTCGAAACATTGCCCATCCCTGACCATAACTTCACCAACTTGCAGCTGTTCCTGCCGGGTGCGGTGCAGCTTGGTTGGGCCCACGCGGCCGACGAGAACCCACAAGGTTCCAAGCAAATTCAAATTGATGGCCAAGCGTTCGGCGGCGTGAACTATACCCTGGATGGCACCGACAATCAGGACGCCATTCTCGGCATCATTGTCATCAATCCAAACTACGAGTCCATGTCTGAAGCCAAGATCGCCACCCAGAATTTCGACGCGGAGTTCGGAAAGGCTGTCGCCTCGGTGCAAACCGTGCAGACAAAATCGGGCACCAATTCCTTCCACGGAACTCTCTTCGACAATCGTGAAAGCAACGCCAACCTGGCGCGCGACCCGTTTACGGTGAGCAAAGCTGCCGGGTACCCGGGTGGACTCAAGAACCAATTTGGCGGTTCCATCGGCGGCCCAATTCTCAAGGACAAAGCATTCTTCTTCGGCGATTACCAGGGTGTGCGGCAAAAGGTGGGGTCGTCCGGAATCGGTACCGTCCCATCGTTGCTGGCATTGCAGAGTTGCACCGGCGCGACCTCCGCGTCGAATGGAACTGCCGGCTGCGACTTCAGCCAATACCTGGCTGTTCCAGGCCATCAGATATATGACAACTCGACGGGAGTGTCTATACCGTACGCTAACAACATCATTCCTCTGAACCGGCTCTCACCTCAAGCCTTGAACCTGTTCAAGCTGCTATTGGCCAACGGAAAAGTTCCCAACACCTTCACCACCGACAACGGCCTCACCAGCAACTACGCGGGCACCGGAACGGGCATTTTCAACAGCGATCAGTGGGATGTTCGCCTCGACACAACAATATACTCGAAGGCACACGCGTTCGTCCGCTTCAGCCGCTTTACTGACGTTCTGAGCGGCGCCAGCCTGTTTGGTCCCGCCGGCGGTCCAGGTCTGGGCATTGCCGGGTACGGCGGCGTATCGAAGGGCGCGAATGACAGCGTCGCAGCAGGCGTAGATGTCGCCTTAAACTCCAATCTCGTGACTGACGTTCGTCTGGGATACTTCCGCTACAACATCCTCACCCATAAGAACGATCCCGGGAACACAAACTTGCCGTTCCTCGGACAGAACATAAGCGGCACCGCGCCGAACCAGATAGTTGCTACAGACTTTGGCACGCCGGATATCGCCATCTCCGACGTGACCGCAACTACTCCGAGTAATACCTCGACTGTTCAGAACTCCGGTCCCCAGTTCGGCTCCGGCCTGAATATGAATCATTGCAACTGCCCGCTCACTGAAAGGGAAGATCAGTTCCAGTTAGTCAATAACTGGACCAAGACCATCCGCAATCACGCGGTAAAGTTCGGTGTCGATCTTCGCTATGCGCGCAATCTGCGCGTACCAAGCGACAGCGATCGTACCGGTGTAGATAATTTTGCTAACGCACCCACCTCCAACGGCACCAACGGCGGACTGGGTTTTGCCAGCTTCATCCTGGGCGACGTGTTCAGCTTCCAGCGTTACGCCAGCACCTCTACCAACGCCAAAGAATTCCAGCCGCGTGACTACTTCTACGTCCAGGACACCTGGCGTTATTCCCCGAAACTGACGTTAAACCTCGGCGTACGATACGAGTACTACGCTCCGGAACGGGTGAATGGGAAGGGTAACGGTGCCCTGCTGAATTATCAGACGGGCTACATCAACGTTGCCGGGGAAGGCCCGATTGGGCTTAACATGAACGTTGCGGCTGCCAAGAACACCTGGAACCCGCGCTTGGGCATTGCTTATCAAGCCACGCCTAAGACCGTCATTCGCGCCGGCTACGGACGCAGCTTTGACCTGGGCGTCTTCGGCTCCGATTTCGGCCATGTTGTAACGCAAAACGTTCCTGTTCTGGCCGAGCAGTCCCTTAGCGGGACCAGCGGCCCCACCAGCTACTCCTTCAACTTGTCCGATCCGACCAACACCAATGTTCCGGGCATAGGCAAGCCCGCGAACGCGACCAGCCCACTGGCGGACTATGTACCACCCGCTGCGAACTCCGCCGGCCAGATCCCGATTACCGAGATACTCCCTGGGACCGGCGCATCCATTGGCTCGCAGGTTGCCGTGAAAGCGCGGCCATTCACCGAACGGCTGCCCACCCTGGACGCCTGGAACGTGGCGGTCCAGCACTCGCTGAGCCCGACCATCTCAGTGGAAGTATCCTACGTTGGCAACAAGGGAACGCATACCCTGAGCGACGGTGATGGCAATAACACCAATCCGAACGAGGCAGCGATCTCCCTTCCCGGTTCTTTCACCCAGAACGGGGTGGCGCTGCACTACGATCCAAGTGTTAAAACCGGAGTCTCAGCAAACGGCGGCACGTCCAACAGCACGCTGCTGCAGCGTTACACCAACGGCACACTTCCCGCCTGCGGCGGGGGCGCTTGTGGCTGGACCCAGAGCATCGTCTACTACGGGGACGACCAGGACACCCACTACAACGCCCTGCAGACCAAATTTACCAAGACGTTCACGCAAGGTCTCAGCCTCAACCTGAATTACGCGTACCAGCGAGGGATAGACACCGCGAGCGGCTTCGCTACCTGGGACAAGCAGGCCGTTATCGGTCCCGATCAAGCCATCCGTCGCAGCGCGTTCACGTCTTACGGCTTGTGGAACCTGCCGTTCGGTCGAAACCAAATGTTCGCCGGCAACGTCAACTCGTGGGTGAATGGGATCATCGGTGGCTGGGAGCTCAGTCCGACTTTCATCTGGCAGAGTGGACTGCCCTTCTCCCTTAGCTATTCCGACTGCGGCGCCTCGATACCGGGTAGCGCACCTTGCCAGCCGAACGGAAACGTGAAAAACATAACCTATCAGTTGCAAGGGACACCAGGAGTGGGTTCCGGCGTCCACCTGTTTTCGCCCGTCATTGGTGGGGCAGACCTGACCGCTGGAAATAACCTTTGCAACTCAGCTAGTGTCACCGGCGGATTCACTTGCCCTGGCCTGGATCAGATCGGGAACATCAGGCGCAATACAGCCTTTGGTTCGAACTTCATAAACAGCGACATGTCCCTCATGAAGAACGTTTCCATCTATGAGCGAGTGACGGCGCAGTTCCGATTTGACGCCTTCAACGCGATTAACCATATCAATTTTGCTACTCCGAATGGCGCTATTGATCAGACCAGCTCAGGCGCGATCACCGGCGGTCCATATCCGGCAGGCACAGGTGGAACCACCAACCCACGTCAACTGCAGTTCACGCTCCATTTGCAGTTTTAACCAGCTACTCTCCAAAGATGGGAAGGGCTTCGGCCCTTCCCATTCTTGTTTGTACGCCGTGCATGATTGACAGCTTGGGGGTGCAAGTCCCCTCCACATCCTGATGGAGGAGAAGTGATAGCGAAGCGCAAGGGCGTCGTCGCGAGGCGAGGTCCGAAGGAAGCGTGGAGCAAAGACACGAGCCGATGGACAAGAACCGGATATGAAGCATACGGCGCCGGACGAGCTGGCCAAATGGTGCGCTTCAAGCAGAAGGTACGGGCGCTTACGGGACGGACGCGGGGTATCAGTATCGAGCAGGGGATGAAGGAGCTTGCCGGCTATCTACGTGGCTGGAAGAGCTATTTCGGCTTCTGCGAGACGCCCTCGGTGCTGGAGCGACTGAATCAATGGATACGGCATCGACTGCGATCCATCATCTGGAAGCAATGGAAACGCGGCAGGTTGCAGTTCAGAAGGCTATGCGCACGGGGAGTGAGTAAGAACCTGGCCGCGCAAACGGCTGGGAGCGATCACGGCCCGTGGCGTCTGGCCCACAGTCCGGCAATGCAATATGCGTTTCCAAACAACTACTTCGACTCACTTGGACTTCCGAGGCTGTTCGTTGGGAAATAGCTCAATCCATCCAAACCGCCGGATGCGGACCCGCACGTCCGGTGGTGTGGGAGGAGAGGCGACTCTCCCCCCTATCCCGATCTTTGGAGGGTGAATGAGTTCACGCCAACCATTTGATCTCGTCGCTGCTGCTCGCCGCTCGATGACAGAGCGCGGGTTCGCGCCGGATTATCCGCCTCAGGTTCCGCAAGAGCTTGCAGCGCTCCAGGCGCATCCGCCAAAGACGGATCCCACGGCTGAAGATCTGCAGCATCTGCTTTGGTCTTCCATCGATAACGACACCTCGCGGGATCTGGACCAGATCGAATATTCCGAGATGCTTCCGGATGGGCACACCCGTGTGCTTATCGGCATTTCGGATGTGGATCGGTATGTACAAAAGGGATCGGCGATCGATCAGTACGCCGCTCAGGAAACGGTCACCATCTACACCGGCGTGAAGTATTTTTCCATGCTTCCGGAAGCGCTCTCGACCGGGCTCACCTCTCTGCTTGAGGGTGAGGTTCGCGCCTGTGTGGTGACCGAGTTCGTGCTGGATGCCGGCGAGTGTGCGACCGAGAGCTGCATCTCTTCGAGCCGCATCTACCCGGCGGTCGTGCGGAATAAGGCTCAGCTGGCGTACCCGAGCGTCGGAGCATGGCTGGGAGGCAAAGCGGAAGCTCCGCCCAAGGTTGCCGCGTCTGTTGAATTGCAGGCGCAATTGAAGATGCAAAGCGGGATCGCTCAACGGTTACGCGCGGAACGATACAAGCAAGGGGCTCTCGAATTAGAAAGTATTGAAACGCAGGCTGTCGTACAACAAGACGGAATCCACCTGCAGGCGCAAGCGAAGAACCTGGCTACCCAGTTGATTGAAGATCTGATGATCGCCGCAAATGGCGTCGTCGCACGAACTTTGCGGGAGAATAAGATCGCCGCCATCCGCAGGATCGTGAGAACTCCTAAACGCTGGGACCGGATTGTCGAACTGGCAGCAGGCCTGGGAACCTCTTTGCCGGCTGTGCCGGATTCAAAGGCGCTGAACGATTTTCTCTGCAAGCGCAAGCAACAGGACCCGGACCACTTTCCCGATCTTTCGCTGGCGGTGGTGAAGTTGATGGGGCCGGGAGAATACGCAGTGGAGCGGCCCGGAGACCCACCCGAAGGTCACTTCGGCCTGGCGGTGGAGGACTATGCTCATTCGACCGCCCCCAATCGCCGCTATGCAGATCTCATCACGCAAAGACTGTTGAAAGCAATGGTGGCGGGCAAGCCTTCCCCATATTCTGAGGACGAACTGTCAGCCATCGCTGCCAACTGCACCGAAAAATCTTCCGCGGAGCGCAAGCTGGAGCGAGAAATGCAGAAGCGGATCGCGGCTGTGGCGTTGGCAAATCGCATTGGTGACAAGTTCCGCGCAATTGTGACCGGAGTGAACGAACACGGAACCTTTGTGCGCACGCTGGCTCCTCACGTGGATGGCATGCTGGTGCAGGGTCAAGGTGGCTTAGACGTCGGCGATAGCTTGAATGTGAAACTGGTCCGCACCGACCCCAGCCGGGGCTTCATTGATTTTGCGGCGGCCGGATGAGGAGAAACACGCAGGCCGTGGCCACGAGCGGCATAAGACCCGCGGCCAGGAACGCCGGCGTGTAGGAAAACCGATCGACCATAATCCCCACGGCAAAGGTGAAGGCCACACTTACCAGGCCGGCGGCGAGTCCACTGAGTCCAGTCACCGTGGCCACGACGTCATGCGCCAATAAATCTGAGGGAAACGTTAAGCCCATCGTCGACCAGGCGGCATATCCCCAGAGCGCCACGCAAATGAGCGCCAGCGCCAGCATGGCACTATGAACGTGTGCGGCCGGGATTCCGGCGAGGATTGGCAGGCAGCTAATGGCGCAGACCCACAGGCGGGCGCGCACCACCGGCACGCCCCGGCGAATGCAATACCCCGAGATTAAGCCACCGGTAAAGTTACCAATATCGGCGGCAACGAAGGGCATCCAGGCAAACAGCGCAATGCGTTTGAGACTGAAGCCGCGCGCATCGCTTAAATATTGTGGCAGCCAAAAGACATAAAACCACCAGATGGGATCGGTCAGTGCCCGGCCGAGAACGATGCCCCAGACATTCCGATTCCTCAACAGGTCGATATAGCGTTGTATTCCGTGCCGTGCCGACGTGCGAGGCGTATCCTGGCCGGCACGGATGATTGCCGCCTCCTCCGCGGTCACGCGTGGATGACGGTCCAGCGGATGGTAGACACGCAGCCATATTGCCAACCATACAAAGCCGAGCAGTCCAGAAAAAACAAAGGACCAACGCCAGCCAAACTCGATTGCGATCCAGGGAATGACGAAAGCAGCCAAAGCGCCGCCGACGCTCGACCCGCTATCGAAGATGGCCACAGCCACGCTGCGTTCCTGGCTGGGGAACCACTCAGCCACTGTCTTGCTGGCTGCCGGCCAATTGAAACCCTCACCAATCCCGAGCAGAAAGCGGAAGGATGCAAACCCAAAGACAGTGCTCGAGAATCCGGTAAAGATATTGACGACGGACCAGAAAATGACGGCCAGGGCCAGGCCAAGTCGAGTTCCCACGGCATCGAGGAAGATGCCGCCAAGAAGCCATGTGACTGCGTACGAGAATTGAAACGCGCCGACGATCTTGGCCAGGTCGGTGTGACTCAGGTGATACTGCGCCGCAATCATCGGCGACAGAACAGAAAAAGTCTGGCGGCTGATGTAATTCGTGACCGTCGAAAAAAACAGTGTCCAAACAATCCACCAACGCACATGGCCAGACCGCTTCATCGTCCATGAATGGTAAGGGCTAAACGCTTGATCCTGTCGAAAATAAGACTGCAATCCTCCAGACTATGAGTGGGTGGACCGGGTCGCGCTTTTGAGCAAGCGACTTGCCGGTAGCAAGTTAAGTGTGGAATGAACGCGCTTTTGGGCTCTATCCCCGCCACCAACGCCGGGTGCCCCACATCTCGCTCGTTTTTCGCGAGATGTGGGATACCGCGAACCTCCCCCTCTAGCCTTTTGCGTGCCGACAGATCTACACGGGTGCCCCTCGTTCGCCCCAGCGTACGTGGGCCGAAAACGATGGGCGAAGCCCACGACAGCCTTTCGTTCCAGACCCTACGCTTTGTTCATTGGGAGACCTGGTTTCTCCTAGCAAATGGGTCCTAGCCGGAACACCAGGTCTCAAAAGCGAGACCTGGGCCACCCACTCAACGAGACCCACAGTGCGCATATTTTCCGGACGGCTCTCCGACTTCGGCGAATACCCGCCAAGCAAACCTGGTTTGACACGACGCCCCTCCTCGCTTAGCGTTTCTTAGACATGAAAACTCTAGAGGGCCGAACGGCTCTGGTTACGGGCGCTTCCCGGGGTCTGGGCGCGGCAATTGCGTTGGAACTTGGCGCCAGGGGCGCCAAGGTTGCCGTCAATTATTTTGCCAAGCGCGATCGTGCCGAGCAGGTCTGCGCGCAGATCAAGCAGCAGGGCGGGGAAGCGGCTGCCTTCTATGCGGATGTGCGCCAGGAAGCGGATGTCGCAAAAATGATCCAGTCCATCAACCAGACCTATCAGCACATCGACATTGCAGTCATGAATGCGACCGGTCCGCAACCGTTTCTGACCATTGAAGAGCAAACCTGGGAACGGTACCTGGACCAGCTGGAGTTTTTCGTAAAATCGCCGCTGCTCATCTTGAAGGAAGTGGTCGCCGGCATGAAGAGCCGCCGTTTCGGCAGAGTCATTCAAATTGGGAGCGAGGTGTTCGAACTCGGCAATCCCATGTTCGCCAATTATGTAGCGGCCAAAGGCGCGCAGTTGGGGCAGACGCGATCATGGGCCCGCGAACTGGCCCCAGCCGGCATTACCGTGAACCTGATCGCTCCAGGCTGGATCCCCACCGAGCGGCATCTGCATTCAACCGAGGCTGAGATTCACTCCTACACCGAAAGAGTGCCCATGAAACATATGGGAACGGCCGAAGATGTGGCCAATACGGTAGCCTTTCTGGCCAGTGACGCCGGGAGATTCATCACCGGGCAGAAGATCTCAGTGAACGGCGGCAACACCCTCGAGTGATTTCAACCGAGTGATTTTAATGTTGGGCTAACCATCAACGGAGCCTCCGTCGCTGCCACCACTTCGGCAATAGAAACTCCGGGGGCGATTTCTTCCAGCACCAGGCCCTCGGGGGTCACGTTGATCCACGCCAACTCAGTCGCGATCGAATGGACTACGCCAACCCCGGTCAGCGGCAACCTGCAGACATTGAGGATTTTCGGGCGGCCATCGCGCGTCGTGTGCTCCATGGCGACGATCACGCGCTGTGCGCTGGCTACCAGGTCCATTGCCCCGCCCATCCCTTTGACCATCTTGCCGGGGATGATCCAGTTCGCCAGGCTCCCTTTGGCGTCGACCTCCATCGCTCCCAGGATGCTCAGGTTGATGTGGCCTCCGCGGATCATGGCGAAGGAATCGGCACTGGAAAAAAAGGACGTCCCCGGCAGGATGGAAACCGTCTCCTTGCCGGCGTTGATCAGGTCGGGGTCCAGCTCTTCCTCCAGAGGATAGGGCCCGATCCCAAGCATGCCGTTCTCCGATTGCAGCACGACTTCGATGCCCGGTGGAACATGGTTAGCGACCAGCGTTGGCATGCCGATGCCCAGGTTGACGTAAAAGCCGTCTCGCAGCTCCCGGGCTACGCGTTTCACGATGCGGTTGCGCCTTTCAATCTCCTGCATTGTGTTTCCTCACCGTCCGGCGCTCGATACGTTTCTCGCACGACGTGCACTTGAAGATGCGTTTGACATAGATTCCCGGGGTCATGATCGCGTCGGGGTCGAGCGCGCCGGGCTCTACCAGCTCCTCTACTTCGGCGATGGTGATGCGCGCGGCGGTGGCCATCATGGGGTTGAAATTGCGTGCCGTCCGGCGATAGATCAGGTTGCCCTGGCGGTCGCCCTTCCAGGCCTTCACCAGCGCGAAATCTGCTTTGAGCGCCGTCTCCAGCACGTAATCGCGTCCATCGAATGTGCGCTGTTCTTTTCCCTCGGCGACCAGGGTGCCCACACCGGTGGGAGTGTAGAAGGCGGGGATACCGGCGCCGCCGGCGCGGATGCGCTCCGCCAGCGTGCCCTGCGGAACGAGCGTGACCTTGAGCGTGCCGGCAATGACCAATTTCTCCAGCAGCGCGTTTTCGCCTACGTAGCTGCCGATGTGGGAAGCGATCATGCCTGCTTCCAGCAGCAGCCCGAGGCCAAACCCGTCCACGCCCATATTGTTTGAGATGGTGTGCAGACCCGTCACCCCGCGCCGCACCAGGGCGGCAATCGAGTTCTCGGGAATGCCGCAAAGACCGAATCCCCCCAGCATCACCGTCGCCCCCGGCGGGATATCGGCGACCGCGTCCTCAGGGGTGGAAAAGACTTTATTCATAGCAAGGCGAGTCTACCCATTTAGGATCTAGTTTGAGAAGGGAACATCGTGGGCACTGAAAGCTTCCGCTCCGCCGTTCAGCAGGAGCATCCATTGCAAGTGATTGGCGCCATCAACGCCTACACGGCGCGCATGGCGCAGGCTACGGGTTATCGCGCACTGTACCTGTCCGGTGGAGGAGTAGCGGCCAATTCGCTGGGCATGCCCGACCTGGGTATCAGCAGCATGGAAGATGTTCTGGTCGACGTGCGCCGCATTACCGAGGTCACCAGCCTGCCGCTGCTGGTGGATATCGACACCGGGTGGGGTGGCGCCTTCAACATTGCCCGCACCATCCGCTCCATGCAGCGCGCCGGAGCCGCGGCGGTGCACATGGAAGACCAGGTGGGCAGCAAGCGTTGCGGTCATCGGCCGGGGAAGGAGCTGGTCCCCGCAGCGGAGATGGTCGATCGCATCAAGGCGGCAGTGGACGCCCGCACGGACGCGGAATTCGTCATCATGGCCCGTACCGACGCTCTGGCAGGCGAGGGTCTAGAGGCCGCTCTCGATCGCGTTGCCGCCTACGTCGCGGCTGGCGCGGACATGATCTTTGCTGAGGCGGTGACCGATTTGGCCATGTATCCGCGGTTCAAGCAAGCGGCAGGCGTGCCCATCATGGCCAACATTACGGAATTTGGGCAGACCCCTCTCTACACGGCAAAAGAACTGGGGGCAGCCGGGGTGGACATTGTGCTCTACTGTTGCGCCGCCTACCGCGCCATGAACGCCGCTGCCCTGAAGGTGTACCATGCCATCCGTAACGAAGGTACGCAGAGCAGTGTTCTCAACCTGATGCAGACCCGCGCAGAACTTTATGAGTTCCTCGGCTATCAGGCCTATGAGCAAAAGCTCGACGAGCTATTCGCGGCCGCCAAGCGTACTTAACTTTGGGAGAGATCATGGCCACGACGACGGATCCGCAGCCGGCAGCATTCAAACCAAAAAAATCTGTTGCCCTCTCCGGAACGCCTGCCGGCAATACCGCTCTCTGTACCGTGGGCCGGACCGGGAACGATCTGCACTACCGCGGCTACGACATTGCCGATCTGGCCGCTCACTGCGAGTTTGAAGAGGTGGCGTACCTCTTGTTACGAGGCAAGCTGCCCAACATCATGGAACTCGCCGCCTACAAGCAGAAGCTGGCTCGCCTGCGCGGTTTGCCCGCCAACGTCTATGAGGTCCTGGAGCAGTTGCCTGCGGCGACCCACCCGATGGACGTGTTGCGCACCGGCGTCTCCGCGCTGGGCTGCGTGTTGCCGGAAAAAGATGACCATAGCCCGGCGGGAGCGATCGAGTGCGCCGATGTGCTGCTGGCGACTATCGGTTCGATGCTGCTTTACTGGCATCACTACAGCCGCAACGGGCAGAGCATCGACGTGGATTCGGGAGAGGACACGCTGGCCGGGCACTTTCTAGCGCTACTCCACGGAGAGCCGCCCAGCAAGGAATGGGTTCGCGCCATGCAGGTGTCGCTCGTTCTTTATGCCGAGCATGAGTTTAACGCCTCTACCTTCACCGCCCGGGTAATCGCCGGCACAGGCTCCGATATTTACTCCTGCATTACCGGCGCGATCGGAGCGCTGCGCGGACCGAAGCACGGTGGCGCCAATGAGGTCGCGCTGGAGATTCAGCAGCGCTACCCCTCGCCCGATGCGGCGGAACGCGATATTCGCGCGCGGCTGGAAAAGAAAGAAGTCGTCATCGGCTTCGGGCATCCCGTTTACACCGTCAGCGATCCGCGCAATGCCATCATCAAGAAGGTCTCACACGATCTGGCGGAAGCCAGCGGCGACTTCGCCATGTACCGCATCGCCGAGCGTCTGGAAGCGGTCATGTGGGAAACCAAGCGCATGTTCCCCAACCTTGACTGGTTCAGCGCTGTTTCGTATTACCTGATGGGAATTCCCACGGCCATGTTCACCCCACTTTTCGTTCTGGCCCGTACTTCCGGTTGGAGCGCGCATATCCTCGAGCAGCGCGCCGATGGCAAGATCATTCGACCGTCTGCCACTTACACCGGGCCTGAAGATCTTCCTTTTGTGCCCCTGTCTGAGAGACCCTAGACCGCATGTCCATTCACGTAAGTGGGGAACGCCCACCCTATGACCAGGTTTTAATCGACATTGCCGATTACGTCTACAGCTACACCATCGAGAGCGAGCTGGCGTACACCACCGCTCGCAATTGCCTCATCGACACACTTGGTTGCGGGCTGGAGGCACTCGAGTATCCTGCCTGCACCAAGCTGCTGGGCCCCATCGTTCCCGGAACCATCGTCCCTAACGGCGCCAGGGTGCCCGGTACGGCTTTTCAACTAGACCCGGTTCAGGCCGCATTCAACATCGGCGCCATGATTCGCTGGCTCGACTTCAACGACACCTGGCTGGCCGCCGAGTGGGGCCACCCCTCTGACAACCTGGGCGGCATTCTTGCCGTGGCCGATTGGCTTTCCCGCTCCGTTCCACAAGCCCCGATCATCATGCGGCAGGTGTTGACGGCGATGATTAAAGCACACGAGATTCAGGGCTGCCTCGCGCTCGAGAACTCCTTCAACAAGGTTGGCCTCGATCACGTTGTGCTGGTGAAGGTCGCATCGACGGCGGTGGTCGCGCAGATGCTTGGCCTGTCCCGCGATCAGATCCTGGATGCGCTGTCGCTGGCGTGGGTAGACGGGCAAAGTCTGCGGACCTATCGCCACTCGCCCAACACCGGTTCGCGCAAGAGTTGGGCAGCCGGCGATGCCACCAGCCGGGCCGTTCGTCTCGCGCTTATGGTCCAGGATGGAGAGATGGGTTATCCCTCAGTGCTCACCGCCAAGGTTTGGGGATTTTACGACGTTCTCTTTCGTGGGCGGACCTTTAGTTTCGAGCGCCCGTATGGCTCTTATGTGATGGAGAACGTTTTGTTCAAGATCAGCTATCCGGCGGAGTTCCATGCGCAGACCGCGGTCGAGGCCGCGATGACACTGCGCGCCCGGCTGCTTGCTGCGGGCAAATCGCCAGAAGAAATCAGCTCCATCCAACTGCGCACGCACGAAGCTTGTCTCCGCATTATCGATAAGCAGGGACCACTCAATAATCCTGCCGACCGCGACCACTGCGTTCAGTACATGGTCGCCGTCCCTTTGCTGTTTGGCCGTCTGACCGCTTCTGATTACGAAGACTCATTTGCCGCTGACCCGCGCATTGACCGGTTGCGGGAAAAGATGGTGTGCCGTGAAGAGCCGGCCTTCACCTTCGATTACCACGATCCGGAGAAGCGTTCCATCGCCAATTCACTCACTGTTTCTTTCAGTGATGGCAACAGTTTTACCGAGACCGTCGAGTACCCGCTGGGCCATCGCCGGCGCAGAAGCGAGGGCATCCCGCTATTGGAAGCCAAATTCCGCACCAACCTGGCGCGCCGGTTTACGCCCGAAAAGCAGCAGGCCATACTCGACGTCTCGCTCAACCAGCACGAACTCGAACGCATGCCAGTGCACGAGTATGTGGATCTCTACGTATGAAGAGGAGAACGCGGATGATTTTGCAATCGAGAGGGAACCTGCTGCTCAAAGCTGTGCTGCTCGGGTTGTTAACTTCGGCGGCCCAAGCCCAGGTCGCAAAACAGTATCAACCGACACTTGAGTCGCTCAACCAACACCCTCTGCCGCAGTGGTATGCCGATGCCAAGCTGGGAATTTTTGTCCATTGGGGTTTGTATTCGGTTCCTGGGTGGGCTCCGTTGTCCCACCCGGAACATGACTTCCGCAACACCGACTACATCAAGAACAACCCGTATGCCGAGTGGTATTACAACGTGATGCGTATCGACGGCTCGCCCACCCAGGCCTACCATCGCGAGCACTACGGTGCTAACTACGACTATTACAATTTTGCCTCAGTATTCGACCGGGAGAGCATGAAGTGGAAGCCGGAGCAATGGGCCAGCATCTTTCACGACGCAGGCGCCAGGTATGTGGTGCTGACGACCAAGCATCATGACGGATTTACTTTGTGGCCCAGCGCTATACCGAACCCGACGTTACCCAAGGATCGTCAGCACGCTACACGCGACATCGTAGGCGAGCTCACGACGGCGGTTCGCCGGCAAGGCATGCGTATGGGGCTCTATTACTCAGGCGGATACGATTGGACCTTTGTCCCTGGGCCCATACGCGTGCCTGCCGACTACCAGGCGGTGAAGCCGCAGAGCGTGGCCTATGGCAAATATGCTGATGCACAAATCCGCGAGCTGATCGCGCGCTATCATCCAGCGGTTTTGTGGAACGACATTGATTGGCCAAAGTCCGGCGATGCGCTCGGAATTATGGCTGACTATTACAACACCGTACCCGATGGGGTCATTGATGACCGCTTCGGGGTGAAGCATTCCGACTTCACTTCGCCCGAGTACAAGAAGGTTGATGAAATCCAAACCAAGAAGTGGGAAGAGTGCCGCGGGCTCGGCCGCTCGTTCGGCTACAACCGGGCTGAGGGCGAGGCGGAGACCATTGCCCCGGATGAGCTGATCTACCTGTTAGTAGATATTGTCAGCAAGAACGGCAACCTGTTGCTGGATGTCGGCCCGGAGGCGGATGGAACCATTCCACCCGTGCAGATGGAACGGTTGCGCGCGTTGGGCGCATGGCTACACCAGAATGGAGAAGCCATCTACGGCACGCAGCCCTGGAGCCGGGCGGTGGGGGCAAGCAACGAAGGTATCGATGTACGCTTCACGCAAAAAAATGGTGAGCTGTATGCCATTCTGCTGGGCAAGCCCAAGCAGTCCGAAGTGACGCTGATTGGAGTAGCAGCCAAGCCCGGAACGGCGCTCCACCTGCTGGGGTACGCGCAGCCGCTGAAGTGGACTGCGGCGGGCGGAAACATGCGGGTCGCGTTGCCCGCGTCTCTTCCCGGACAATATGCGTATGTCCTGCAATTTCAGCCAGCGATGAATTGATCATTATTTGAGTGGAGGAGAGAATGCTTACTTCTTTAAACGGCCAGGTGGTCGTGATCGTTGGGGCATCGAGCGGGATTGGCCGCGCCGCGGCTGTGCTGTTCGCACGAGACGGAGCGAAGGTGGTCGCAGCCGCCCGCCGCGAGGATCGGTTGCAAGCCCTTAAACAGGAACTGGCGCAAGAGCAACGGGAGATTACGATTCGACCAGGCGATGCTTCGAAGCCGAGCGACATGCAGCAGCTTGCCCAGGACACACTTGCGCAGTTTGGAAAAGTCGATGTCCTCGTGTACGCTACTGGGACCAATATCCGCGATCGGGCAATGAATCGCCTCACCCCGGAGCTATGGAACTCTGTGGTCGACGTCAATCTGAATGGCGCTTTCTATGCCACGCATGCTGTTCTGCCCTCCATGCGCACGGCCGGTGCGGGCCATCTGATTTACATTTCATCGATCAGCGGAGTGATCACAGACGTTTCGGGTGCGGCGTACCAGGCGTCCAAACGCGGCATGCTCGGGATGGCTCATGCGATTCGCATGGAAGAAAAGCAAAACAACATCAGAACCTCGGTCATCTGCCCGGGCCTTGTCGATACAGAATTGTTGGAGCAAAGGCCGGTAAAGCCGGACCCCGAGACCTTGGCGAAGGCTTTGCAGCCTGAGGATGTTGCGGAGGCGATTTTGTACGTTGCCAAATTGCCGCCGCGGGCCGCTATCCCGGAACTTCACATGATGCCGTCTTTCCAGTGACCCGAAAAGAAACCGCAGGTCCCTCCACTACGCTCCACTACGCTTCGCTCCGGTCGGGATGACAATTCTATGGAGGGGGTCGAAATTTCTGCGCTGAAGCTATTGCGGGGGCCGAGTATTGCTCGCTGAAGCTCTTGCGGTCAAAATAGAATTGTCATCCCGACTGGAGCGGACCCGGATTTCCTACTTCGCGCTGCTGGCGACGTCCACCTATGCGGCTCTCCGCAGAGAGAGCCGTATGCAGATCCTCAACGCCACGAGTCTCGACAGGAAATCCGGGGGAGCGTAGTGGAGGGACCTGCGGTTCTTCCCCCCTGCGCGGTCGCGATCTGTGCCTAGCTGTGTGTGGAATAGCCCATGCCGGCCAGAACACCGCGCATATAGGCGAAACTGCTCGTCACTCCCGGCATTGGATCGTCGGCGTGAACCTCGTATTCCAAATCGACGAAGCCCTTGTACTTCGTCGCAATCAAGGTTTCAAAGATCTGTCGAACAGGCATCTTGCCATCCCCGACGGCGACCTGGCTCTCCTTGGAATCAAAACTCGTTAGGTCCTTCATGTGCATGTTGAACAAACGTGGACCCACTTGCTTGATGGCCTCAACTACATCAGTGCCGGCACGCACCGTGTGCCCCACATCAATGCAGCATCCCATACGCGGATCCATATTGCCGACCGCCTTCAAGACGTCAAGCGGGGAATGCCAAATCTTATCTTCCGGCCCGTGGTTATGGATGGCGAAGCGTATGTCATATTCCTTCACGAACTTCTCTATGCGGGGCAGAACCTCCGGCGCCGGGTCTCCCGCGACGATGACCGGGATCGCAGCTCGTTTGCAGTATTCAAACTTGCTGCGGATGTCCGCATCGTCGTCTTTGGTGAAATAGATGGCGCCGGCCGCGTGGAGCTGTATGCCGGCGGCGTGGTAGTCCTCGAGTGCTTTCGCCTCCTCCGTGGGATCCATCGGAAGATGATCCTTCACGTCTTTCGCATTCAGCTCAGACACATTGAGCTGCTTCATAAAGCCGATCAACTGGGCACGGTCGAAATTGCGGAAGGTGTAGCTGGCCAGGCCCAGGCGGACCGGAGACGCTACCTCAATGGCCGGCGCTGCAAGCACCCTGGTGGAGGTGGCGCAGGCAGCCGCAGCAACGGCGCTGGAGCGAACGAAATCGCGACGGGACAGGATCATCTTCATAGGTGCGGTGCCCAGCCTTTCTCGTACTCACGGCCCCACATCTTCATGGCCTCTGCATCTCCTTCAATCTTCCCATCCTTGGTATCGAGCTTGAGTTCGCGGTTGACTTCCCACGCG
>Ga0302180_10000914_pt1 | contig 23845 bp, 22 predicted proteins | sample I_Palsa_E3_2_FD_200575 | JGI IMG/M metagenome (GOLD analysis project Ga0302180, IMG submission 200575) | Peat permafrost microbial communities from Stordalen Mire near Abisko, Sweden - I_Palsa_E3_2 | ecosystem: Environmental > Terrestrial > Soil > Palsa > Peat permafrost | place: Sweden... | reverse complement strand
ACCAGCGCAATGGCGGTCGTCAAAAGAAGAGACGCAGAATTGTATGAGGCCTATCGCGTATCGATTTCGTGCAGCAACTAGCCCCGGTCTGGCGAAGACGCCTTCTCATCCGAGGACAGGCGCCTCAGTCCGCCCAATCCCGTCGCGTCAGGCCAATGGTCGACGACCGCCACAATTCCCGATTCCCGCAATCTTGCTCTACACAATACTGCTACTGCTCGTTTCCTCGTTCACCGCGACGACCGCCCTTGCCGCGACTCGTCCTCATTACGGCGGAACTCTGCGCGTGATGATGCAATCGACCCCGGATGCGCTCAATCTCCCGCCGAACGCCACGGCCGCCGAGTATTGGGACCTGTCGCGCGCGCTCTCTCTGATCGGCGACACTCTCGTAACACTCGATGCCGCAAGCCACCCCCACCCGGCTCTAGCCATCGCCTGGCAAACTGATGCGACCGCCCGTCATTGGGATTTCACGCTGCGGCCCGGCGTGAGGTTCCACGACGGCAGCGAAGCATCACCCTCGGCCATCGCCGTGATCCTGGGAACACTACATCCCACCTGGACTATCCGCGCATCTCCGAATTCCGTGTCCATCGAAAGCGAAGCCGCCATGCCTTCCTTGCTCGCCGAATTGGCGCTGCCCCGGAATCTCTTGCTCAAGCGCGCTAAGGGTAACGATGGCCTTCCAATCGGCACCGGCGCGTTCCTTGTCTCCCAGTGGCAGCCGGAAAAAGTTCTCAGGCTCGTCGCCAACGAACAGAGTTGGTCAGGCCGTCCCTTCATTGACGCGATTGAAATCCAGTTCGGCAAATCGCCGGGCGACCGGGCACTCGCGCTCGAACTGGAGAAGACGGACGTGATCGAGGCGTCACCGGCAACCGGAGCGCATCTCATCGCCGCATCGTCATCGTCGTTGCCCGTGGAGTTGCTGGCTCTCGTTTTCTCTGCTAACTCAAAGGCGCAAGACCGTCGCCTTCGAGAAGCTCTCGCGCTCGCCATCGATCGCAAGCCGATCCAGTCCGTGCTCCTAAAAGGCGCGGGAGAAGCCGCCGCCAGCATTCTTCCCAACTGGATGACCGGTTATACCGCAGTATTCCCCACCCAGACGGACCCGCAACGCGCTCGAGTCCTGCTCGCTGATTCACGGCAACCCGCGCTGATTCTGACCTACGATCCAAGGGACCCGCAAGCCCAACTGATCGCCGAGCGCATCGCTCTCAATGCAAAAGAGGCAGGTATTATCCTGCAAGTATCGTTATCAGGAGCAGCCGACATTCGCCTGACGCGCATCATGCTGCCAAGTCCTGATCCAGCGACGTCGCTCTCCGAAGCCGCACGGCAATTGGGATTAGGGCGACCGGCGTTATCACTTTCGCTCATTCGTTCTCTGGACGACCTCTATCAAGCCGAACACAGCCTGCTCGATGGAGCGGTCGTCATCCCGCTTTTCCATTTGCCGGTGGCGAGTGCAGCGGGCACGCGCCTGATGAACTGGCGGTCCGGTCGCCTCGGAGAATGGGGAGAATCGAGCGACCCGGGGTATTCACTGGCGGATGCCTGGCTCAAAGGCTCATTGCCCGAGGCCGGCGCGCGATGAGCTTCCGCAAAAAACTTCTTCTGTTGTTCGCGTCGACAGTATTGCTCTGCGTAGCGGTCATTTCGGCGTCCGTGTATAGCACAATCCGGCGCTCGTTCGACCAGGCCGATCAGGATCGTGCAAACGCCGTCTCCGCACAGTTTCGCTCGGAATTCCAGCGACGAGGCTCGGAGGTCGAGCGGAAGGTCGAGTCGGTCGCGCGCAGCGAAATCGTGCAGCACATCGCTCTGGATATGAACCGCGTCGTGCCCGACCCAGGCGGCTACGTAAGCGAAGCGCGCTCGCTTGCGAGTCAGGAGCAGCTCGATTTTCTGGAACTGGTTGACAATCAGGGCACCATCCTTTCCTCGGCGCAGTGGCAGGCAAAGTTCGGCTATCCGGAAGCGGCGATTCCGAAAGCCACGTCCTCCACCGGTCCGGTTCCGGCCGAAGCCTTCCTGAAACGTGAAGAACTGCCGGACGGCGCGACCCTCGGCCTTTTTGCCGTGCGCGTAGTTCGCGTGGCAGAACAACCTCTCTACGTGATTGGCGGCGAGCGGCTCGACCAGGGCTTTCTCTCCAGGCTCGACATTCCCTCTGGAACGCGCGTGCTGCTCTATCAAAATCTGGAGGCAAAATGGAATCCGAAATCGCTCCTCGATTTGAACGGACCCGCGGCTGGAGTGGACAAGATCGCTGCCCTGGTCGCCAGGGTGCGCGACACCCGGCAGGAATCTCACGGAATGGTCGATTGGACCTCCGATCCCTCGGATACCGAAGTTTTCTATGCCACACCGCTCACCGGCCCCGTATTCAGCTCGGCAAATCCGGCTCCGGCAGATCAAATTTCGACGAATCAGCTTCCTTCCGGTCAAAGCGGCCGAAATCAGCAACTGCTGGGCGTTCTGCTGGTCGGCAGCTCGCGTCGTCCGCTGATCGAACTGGAGAGGCGCATCATTTCGACCGCATTGCTCGTCGGCGGCATCGGCGTTCTGGTGGCCGTTCTCACCAGCCTGTGGTTCGCCGCCCGCGTTACGCGCCCGGTGGTGTCGCTCGCTGAGGCTGCTCACAGAGTCGCCGCAGGCGATCTCGGAGCCAAGGTCGAAGTTGAATCAAGCGATGAACTGGGGCAACTGGCGGCCTCATTCAACCGCATGACGGAAGATCTGATGCAACAGAAAGAGCGGACTCTGCAAGCTGAGCGTGTAGCTGCATGGCGCGAACTGGCGCGGCGACTCGCGCACGAATTGAAGAATCCGCTTTTTCCCCTGCAGGTAACCGTTGAGAACCTGATGCGCGCCAAACAGAAATCACCCGAGATGTTCGAAGAAGTCTTTCACGAAGGAACTGCCACCCTGCTCGCGGAAATCGATAATCTGAAGACCATCATCAGCCGCTTCAGCGAATTCTCTAGAATGCCCCAGCCGCAGCGCCAACCAATGCAAGTGAACGAAGTGGTGCGTTCGGTGCTCCGCGTTTTTCAAGCGCAATTGCAGAATAAAGACAACCATCAGATCGTCGTGCACACGGAACTGTCCGAAACCCTGCCGGAAATCTCCGCCGATCCCGATCTGCTGCATCGCGCATTGCAGAACCTCGTGCTCAACGCGATCGACGCCATGCCGCAAGGCGGAAACCTTGCAATTCGCACCGCGGCCGCCGGCGACAGGATTGAAATTGCGGTCTCTGATACGGGCTCTGGTCTAACGAAAGAGGAATGTGGCCGCTTATTCACTCCGTATTACACCACCAAGCAGCACGGCACCGGGCTCGGCCTGGCGATTGTGCAATCGGTGGTGAGCGATCATGGCGGCCAGATTTCCGTCGAAAGCACAAAAGAAAAGGGAACGACTTTTCGCATCGAATTGCCGCGCCGTCCGCAACCTTCGGAAAGCCAAACCTCAGCCCTATGAATAGGAGTGAATCGTGGCGCAAAAAGCCCATTTATTAATCGTGGATGACGAGGCCAACACGCTGGCGTCGCTCTCGCGGGCCTTTCGTTTGGAAGGGCATGAAGCTGTCGTCTGCGACAACGCAAACAAAGCTCTCGAACTGGCCCGGTCCGAAGCCTTTGACTTGATCCTCTCCGACGTCGTCATGCCTGGCAAAGACGGCCTGGCGCTGCTCGAAGAACTCAAAATGCAAGGCCTGTCGACTCCTGTCGTCATGATGTCGGGACAAGCGCACATCGCGATGGCGGTCCGCGCAACGCGCCTCGGTGCACTTGATTTTCTGGAGAAGCCGATCTCGACCGAGAAGCTGCTGCTCACGGTGGAGAATGCGCTGAAGCTAGGTCGCCTCGAGCGTGAAAATCGTGACCTGGAGCGTCGTCTCGGCAAGCATGAAATCGTCTGGAAAGGCGAGACCATGCGCCGTGTTATGGCGCAAGTGGAACGCATCGCCGCGAGCGAAACCCGCGTCTGCATCCTCGGCGAGACCGGAACAGGAAAAGAGCTTGTCGCGCGCACCCTGCACGAGCGCAGTCCGCGAGCCGGCGCTCCCTTCGTCACGCTGAACTGCGCCGCGGTTCCGGCAGAACTGATCGAATCCGAATTGTTCGGCCACGAAAAAGGATCTTTTACCGGCGCCGCCGGACGCCATCTGGGCAAGTTCGAGCAGGCCCAGCACGGCACCATCTTCCTCGACGAAATTGGTGACATGCCACTCACCATGCAAGCCAAGCTGTTGCGCGTGCTCGAAGAAGGCGAGGTGGAACGCATCGGCGGCGAGCGACCGATTACTGTGGACGTGCGAGTCGTCGTAGCCACCCACCGCGATTTGGAAGTGCAGGTCCGCGACGGCAAATTCCGTCACGATTTATTTCACCGCGTCTTCGTTTTTCCTTTACGCCTGCCGTCCCTGCGCGAACGTCGCGAAGACATCCCCGCACTCATTGAGCATTTCGCCCTGCAAGTGAGCGCAACCAACGGATGGAAGCCAATACGATTCACGACCGACGCAATGGCCGCGCTCGAAGAGTATTCATGGCCGGGCAACGTCCGCGAACTCAGAAACGCTGTCGAACGATTGATGCTCCTCGCCTCCTCCGACGAAGTCACCGTGGACACGGTAGCACTGGCACTGCCCACTTCCGCCACCGCGGCCGAGTCCATCTCAGCCGGGACTGGTCCGCTAGCCGACCGCGTCCGCGCTTTCGAGAAGCAAGCCATCCTCGCCGAGTTGAAACGGAATCACTACCAGATCTCAAACACGGCCCGGGCGCTGGGATTAGAAAGATCCCATCTTTACAAGAAGGCCGAGCAGGTGGGAATCGATTTGAAAGCCGCGAAGAACGAAATTGAAGGTAAATGAACTGTTGTCATCCTGACACTGAGCCGGCCGAAGCGGGAAGGACCTCTGCATTATCGCCGACATTCGACGTCCGTTTGCATTTTCCCTCCCTGACAGACGACAATCGCATCGTGACCAGCACCAGCTTTTACCAGGAACCTCAAGCCGTGAGTCCCTTTCGCCAGGGCGCTCTTGTGATTGTTACCTTGACCAACCCGCGCGAGAAATTCTGGGGTGCAATCCTCCACCTGTCAGCGGAAGGCGTCAGCCTGCGCGGCGTCGATGTCTCTTCTTTCGACGATCTGGCCTCACAGATCAAAAACGGCGAACCTTTCACCTCCGGCGTCATATTCTTTCCCATGCATCGCGTGGAACGCATGGAACTCGATCTTCCTGAGGGCAATCTCCTCTCGCTCGCCCAGCGCTTCGCGGAAAAAACCGGACAGGACCCCGCCCCGCTTCTGGTAAGCGAGTTCCTGGCCAGCGCCGGAGGCAAATCTCAGGCGGAACACGGCACAGAAGATGCCGGAGAGAAAGACCGTTGAACTACCGGCAGATCCTCACCACTCCCAATCAGCTCACCCTGCTGCGGATGATCTTCCTGCCCTTCATCGTCATCGATTTGGTCAAGCACGATTTCAGGTGGGCGTTGATCCTCTTTGTGCTTGCGGGTATAAGCGACGGACTCGACGGCTTGCTCGCGCGCAAACTGCATCAGCAAACCTTGCTCGGCCAATATCTCGATCCGATCGCCGATAAGCTATTGCTCAGCACGATGTTCCTCGTACTCTCGATCGAACAACGCCTGCTTGTTCCCTGGAAATACACAGTTATGGTATTCAGCCGCGATGTCTCGATCCTGCTCATCAGCGGCGTCTTATTTATGATTGCTGGTCTGCGCGACTTCCGTCCCAGCATTTTTGGCAAAGCCAATACTTTCGCCCAAGTGTCGGCCATCTTTTTTGTGTTGCTGTTTCTGGTCGAACCCATCGTGCTGATCCAGATCTTTACCAAGGTTTTTCTGCGCGCCACATTCATCTTCACCATCATCTCCGCCGTGCACTATGCGTTCCTGGTGCAGCATAGACTCCATCTGCCAACCCCAGCGCCCGCGGTCGAGTCCATCAACCATCGGTCGATGGAGAAACAGTCAATGGGGAAGCAACGATTGAAGTGAGCGCCACCCTCCCCGAATCGGCCTCCATGACCCCGCCTAGAGGACAGTCCGCACGAATCGGGCGTCGCGTCCCGAGCGAGAACGTTCGCTTCCGATCACTTGTGCTAATAGTCTTTGCCGGACTGACCATCCGCCTGATCGTCATGGGCTTCCTCTACACCGACCAGCTCGACCCCCGGCAAGACCACTTCCGCTTCGGCTTCGAAACCGGCAGAATTGCGCGATCGATCGCCCGAGGCGATGGATTCGGCAGTCCTCTATATGAGAACACGGGACCAACCGCCTGGATGACGCCAGTCTACCCTTACATCGTTGCCGCCTTCTTCAAAGTTTTCGGCATCGACACCAAGGCCGCCGCATTTGCGGTTTTGTCATTTAACGCGCTTACATCCGCGCTAACCGCTATACCCGTCTTTTTTTTCGCCCGCAAGAGCTTCGGTGTCCGGGTGGCGAAATGGGCCAGTTGGACGTGGGCTCTCTTCCCCTATGCGATCTATTTTCCGGAGGAGAGAATTTGGGAAACGTGGCTGGCCACGCTGCTGCTCAGCCTGCTCTTTTTCATTACTCTGAAACTGGAGGAGACAGATCGAATCAGCGCATGGGTCGGCGCCGGACTCCTGTGGGGCGCGGGCTCGCTCACCAGCCCGGTCGTACTTACCGTGCTCCCTTTTCTCGAGGCACGAGTCTCTTATGTCCGGCACAAGGCCGGAAAGCGATGGCTGCTGCCGAATCTCCTGTTGGCATTGGTGTTCGTTGCCGCGGTGACACCCTGGTTCGTACGTAACTATCGCACCTTCCACGCTTTCATCCCCTTTCGCGACAATATGGGAATAGCGTTTCGCCTCAGTACCAAAGGCGCAACCGATTATTGGGGCCCATACGAGCTGGGACCCTGGAATAGTCCTGCAGAGTGGGAGGAGTTCAAGCAACTGGGCGAACTCCGCTATATGGCCACAAAGCAACACCAGGCAATCGCCTTCATCAAGGCGAATCCCGGCTGGTATGCCAAGACAACTCTGCGGCGCATCTTTTTCATCTGGACCGGCTATTGGAGCCTGGATCACTCCTACCTGCAGCAGGAAGAGTGGGACCCGGTGAACATTGTCTTCTGTTCAGCCTTCACGATACTGGCGCTACTCGGCCTGCGAAAAGCGTGGTCAAGGTGTCGCAGTGCGGCTTGGCCTTACACGATTGTCCTGTTCATCTTTCCCCTCATCTACTACGTCACCAGTCCTGAACTGTACTATCGCCGTCCCCTCGACCCGCTAATGGTCGTTCTTGCCGTCTATGCAGTGACACCTATGCGTCGTGATGAGCTCGTGGCTGTTGATTGACGGAGCAGATAACGCGAGATCAGGGATCGCCGACCACTTTCTCAACCTTAAGCGGTTCTTCTTAGCGTGTACTGGTGAGTCGATCGCGTGAATTACGTTCGCGCGGGTATCGGTAATGACCAAGTCGCCGTTATGGAGCGTAGACGAGCTGCGCCCCCTCCGTCGGAGGACGCGTCTGCATGGCTATTGTCTGTGATTACCGATGTAAGACTCTTTGTACTGTTCTGCTCACTTCCCGGGCGAAAGCTTCAATAACAATCTTAAAGGAAGCTGGTTTGGCGGGAACAGCACTGTGGCTGTAGGGCGCTACCACCTGCAGTTACAGCAGAACATTCGTCGAAAATCGAAAATCCTAATTTTGTTGGCATGATCGTGCGATGAAGAAGTCATTGTGAAAGGTCTCTGTTCAGCTCTTACTGAATCTCGCAGGGAAGAGATGAAACAACTCCGGTTTGTGGTGTCGCTCATCACCGACGAAAACGACTACCAGCGTCAGCAGGCTACCGCCGCCCAAGAGGCTTCGATCCGCCTGGGACTCGATGTGCAGATCCTCTTCGCCAAGAACGATTCCATTTATCAGAGTCAGCAACTTCTCGAAGTTATCCACCGTCACGAGGGCCTAGACGGCATTCTCGTGGAACCCGCCAGTAGAACGGCCTTTCCGAAGATTGCTGCGGCGGCGACGGCGTCGGGCCTGGCATGGGTAGTGCTGAACTGCGAGGCAGACTACTTGCGTGAACTCCGCTTGAGCAGTACGGTCCCGGCGTTCGCTGTAACCGCTGACAATTTGGAAGTCGGTCGGACTCAAGGGCGTCAGCTTGCCGCCCTGCTACCCGCTGGCGGCTTCGTCCTCTATATCCAGGGTCTTTCCCACAGCACGGTCACGGAGCAGCGCACCGCAGGCATGCTCGAGACGAAACCAGCGAGTGTCAAGGTCAGGGTCTTGAAGAGCATAAGTTGGACGGAGGATGCAGGTTTTCACGCGGTCGCCTCGTGGTTGAGACTTTCGACGGCCCGTAACGAGCGCATCGATGTGGTACAGGCTCAAAACGATTTTCTTGCGGTGGGTGCGCGGCGCGCCTTTGAGGAACAACCAGCAGGAATGGAGAAGAAACAGAGGTCGCGTTTGCCGTTTCTTGGCGTCGACGGTCTCCCAAGCACCGGTCAAACTTGGGTGCGGCAGGGTGTCTTGACGGCGACCGTCATAATACCCGCGGTCACGCCGCGGGCGCTCGACGCCCTGGTCGCGGCGATAAAAAAGCGCACTCACCAGCCCGAGCGCACGTCGGTTGCGCCCGAATCATTTCCCGGGCCTGACAAGTTGATGGCGATCTTCCGCGAGAGGGCGGCGGCGGAATAAATCCGGAAGGCATTTGAAGCCTTGCAGCTGAACCACCAACGGATGGTCCTAGTGCTCTTCCGATGGCGTGCCACCTGGGAGCTTTTCGAATGAATGAACTGTTCCGTGATGCGGAATTGTTCCTTGGCCAGCTCCCTCATGCCGGAACGAGGATAGATTCGTCCCAACAGGCAGTGATCTGCACTTTCGCCCGGATGGCAGCGTGTCCGCTTGGCAGTCGGTAGTTGTCAAGTCTATGCGGTCCGCCTGCGCATGGAACCAATCCGCCATCTTTGGTCGAAATGATCATCGCGCTGTCGGTGTCCATCGCAGATTCGGGTTTGCCCGTTTCCGGGCGCGCCCCTAGAATAAAAGATTCGTACTGCGCTCCAGAACTCATCGACATTCATGGCACTGCGCCTTTATAACACTCTTTCCGGAAAGATCGAAGACTTCCATCCCCTCGACGATAACCGCGTGCGCATGTACGCCTGCGGACCAACTGTCTACGACTACGGCCACATCGGCAACTTCCGCACCTTCATCGCTGTCGATCTCCTCTATCGCTTCCTGCGCCAGAGCGGATACGAAGTCCGCTACGTCATGAACATCACTGACGTGGACGACAAGATCATCCGCAACTCCGCCCGCGACGGCGTAAGCGTGCAGCAATACACCGCGAAGTACACGCAAGCGTTCCTCGAAGACTCGGCTACATTGGGAATAGAACAGCCGATTCTGGTCCGCGCCACCGAACACATTCCCGAGATGGCCGAATTCATTGCCGAGCTGGTAAAGAAAGGCTTCGCCTACCGCACCGACGACGGCTCGTACTATTTCCGCATCGCGAGATTTCCCGGCTACGGCAAGCTCTCAAAAAAAGACTTCGCCGGAATGGCCGACGGTGCGCGCGTAGACGTCGATGAATACGAAAAAGACAGCGCCCGAGACTTCGCCCTCTGGAAGGCTCCGAAGCCAGGCGAAGCTTCATGGGACACGCCAATCGGCCCCGGACGCCCCGGCTGGCATATCGAATGCTCGGTCATGTCGATGGAAGAACTGGGCCCAAGTTTCGACTTGCACGCCGGCGGCGAAGACCTGATTTTTCCCCATCACGAAAATGAAATAGCGCAATCGGAATCGATGACCGGCCAACAATTTGCGCGCTATTGGTTCCACGCGCGCTTTCTTCTGGTCGAAGGCCAGAAGATGTCGAAGAGCCTCGGAAATTTCTTTACCATCCGCGATCTCGTGCTGCGCGGCCACAAGCCCTCATCGATCCGCTGGCTGCTGACGCAGGTGCCCTATCGCAATCAATTGAACTTCACTTTCGAGGGCCTGAAATCCGCCGCCAGTTCGGTGGAAAAGCTACGTAACTTCCGCTTCCGCCTGACCAGCACGAAGTTCCCCGAAGGCGCGACTCCGCAAATGGCACAACTGGCGGACGAGACCATTTTGAAAATGAAGGACGCCCTCGATGACGACCTGAATACCGCCGAAGCGCAAGCTGCCGTGTTCGACATGTTGCGGAAAGTCAATACCGTGCTCGACGCCACCGAAGCCGGCCAGAGCAGCTTTCGCCAGGACGACGTGAAGCCGTTGCTCTGCGCGCTCGAAAAATTCGACGAGATATTCGGCGTGCTGAAAGACGACGATCGGCCTAAGATGAAAGTGATCCTCGACTGGGCCCAAGCCGAAGGCCGCGCAGGAGAGATCAGCCCCGAGTTGCTGGACATCGTGGGCTCCGCTCAACTGCCAGACGAACGAATCAATGAGAAAGTTGCGACAATGGAAGCAGCCCGAAAAGCGCGAAACTTCAAAACCTCCGATGCCCTGCGAGCCGAACTCACCGCTGCCGGCATAATCGTGGAGAACACAAAAGATGGCGTCCGGTGGCGAAGAAAGTGAAAAGAAGTGAAGGATAATACGGTAATCGGCAAGCTGGAGGCTGTAGAAAACTCCCAATCGTGTGGTGACGGGGCTTTGCCCCGCCCGATGTCCGGGAACTTTTGACACCGGCCGTACTTCGGAAGGGCACGGCTTCAGCCGTGCTACTGAAAACCAATATAGACGCGGGGCTTTGACCCTTGAGGTCCAAGGCAGTTGCTCTCCCTAGACGATTATCTTCGCGAAGCCGAAGTCGCCCACGGTCATCTATGCGCCGGCCAGGTGCTAGGTGTCCGCCTGGCGATGCTTGGACTAGAGAAGCTGGGCATAGAAGATCCGCGCGGCAAAGACCGCAAGCGCCTGGTAACGTTCGTAGAGATCGACCGCTGTGCCACCGACGCCATAGCCGTGGTGACCGGATGCCGCCTGGGCAAGCGCGCCCTGAAATTTCGCGACTGGGGAAAGATGGCCGCGACCTTCGTTGATGTGGGAATAAGAGACGTGAGCGCCGGCAAAGCCATCCGAATAACCGCCAAAGAATCGTCCAAGAAGCTGGCGCGCGAAATGCATCCCGGAATCGAAAGCAAAAATCAGCAGCAGATGCTGGCCTATCGCGAAATGCCCGAAGACGACCTATTCACGAAGCAGTGGGTAAAAGTCGAACTCCCCGCGGAAGAATTCCCGGGATACAAAGGTGACCGCACAGTCTGCGCCGAATGTGGAGAAGGCATCAACTTCCGCCGCGAAGTTGTGCGCGATGGGCATGTGCTGTGTCGCGCCTGCGCAGGGGACCGGTATTACGAACTTCTATAATCTGAGCGGATCGCGGAATTCCACCACCCAGAAAAAGCTTGAGAGGCGGCGTTGATTTTCGCCGCATGATATGGCCTCTGAGAATTTGTTCTAGGTTCCACCGGTGGTGGCAGCCTTCAAGAACGGCAGGAAAACGCGGGCTTCACCCGCCAAGGTGACTCAATCTCTGTTGCTCATAAGCGTGCGCCACGCGCAGCAAGGGCGCCTCATCAAAGTGCCGAGCCAACAGCTGCAACCCGATCGGCAGCTTCTCATGATTCTCGCCGCACGGAATCGAAATCCCGGGAATCCCCGCGAGATTAGCAGTCACGGTATAGATATCGGCAAGATACATAGCCAGCGGATCATCCACTTTTTCACCCAGCTTGAAGGCGGGAGTCGGACAGGTGGGAGCGGCGATCACATCGACTTTCTTGAACGCCTCGTCGAAATCGCGTGTCAAAAGCGTGCGCACCTTCTGCGCCTTAAGATAGTAAGCGTCGTAATATCCGGCGCTGAGCGCGTAAGTGCCGAGCATGATGCGGCGTTTGACCTCCATCCCAAATCCGCCGTCGCGCGTCAGTCGGTACATCTCGGAAAGACTGTTCGACTTTGCTCGAAAGCCGTAGCGAACGCCGTCAAAGCGCGCCAGATTCGAAGAGGCTTCCGCAGTGGCCACAACGTAATACGCAGGAATTGCATACTCGGTATGGGGAAGCGAAACCGGCACAACCTCGCACCCGAGCTCAGCCAGCTTCTCGATCGCAGTCTCGACCGCCGCCCGAACCTCAGGATCGAGCCCCCCGCCGAAATATTCTTTGGCCACGCCGATCTTCAAGCCTTTCACAGGCTTTTCAAGTTCAGTCACATAGTCAGGCACAGGAGCATCGGCCGAAGTCGAATCCATGGGATCGCGGCCCGCAATCGTCCGCAGCACGAGCGCGACCTCTTTCACGGTCTTGGCGAACGGCCCGATGTGATCAAGCGATGAGGCAAACGCAATCAATCCGTATCGCGACACCCGTCCATAGGTCGGCTTCAAACCGACCACGCCACAGAATGACGCGGGCTGACGAATTGAACCGCCGGTGTCGGAGCCAAGCGTGGCCACTGCCATCTCCGCTGCGACCGCCGCCGCCGAACCGCCGGAAGATCCGCCGGGCACGCGGCTTTTGTCACGCGGATTGTGCACTGGGTGATACGCCGAGTTTTCTGTGGACGAGCCCATGGCAAACTCGTCGCAGTTGAGCTTGCCCAGAATCACTGCGCCCGCTGCTTCCAGGCGCGCCACTGCCGTACAGTCATAAGGCGGAATAAAATTGTCCAGAATTTTCGAACCGGCGGTGGTGCGCACATCACGCGTCACCATGACGTCTTTAATGGCAACTGGAACTCCCGCCAGCGGCGGCAAAGGCAGGCCCTCGGCGGCCATCTGGTCGATCAGTCCGGCCTGCGTCAGGGCACGCTTTTCAGAGAGAGACAGAAACGCGCCAATCTCGGGATCGTCTTTCTTGATGCGGTCGTAGAAATCGCCCGCGAGGCCGGTCGCGGTTATCCGTTCTTCGACAAGCGCGTTGCGGATTCCATCGATCGAAAGACCGTGGACGCTGCCGGCGTTTTCCTTTTCCACTATCATTTTTCCAGGGTCATCTTTCCCGTCTCATCCCGTCACGCCTATCTCTCAATCACCTTCGGCACCTCGAAAAATGCCCCATCGCTATCCGGAGCATTTTTCAGCGCAACATCGTGCGGCAGCGATTTCCGCAGACCTTCTTTCACGTCCTCACGAATGGCGTATGCGAAACGATCACTGCCCTGGCGCGATTTATCATCGTTCTCGCCATAGCGGTCCGAGACTTGCGCCATGGGGGCGACCATGTCGGTATTTAGTTCGCTGAGCCGCGCAACGTATTCCAGCACGGAATTCAAATCGCGCAGCATGCGAGCGCGCTCTTCCCCGGTCAACTCAAGGTTGGCGAGATCGGCCACGTAGGCGACATCCTTGTCGGTAACTTTCACGACTCCACTTCCATGCTTAACGCTCTACTCCGGCTTTCATTCGTTGATCACGAATTCAATCCGCTTGACTGACGTCGCCGAATACTTGTTGATCACCGCCAAATAACGCGGCGCAAGGATCAGGAGTTCCCGTCGCCATCCTGCGTCGGCAACTTCCACGCGAAGAACACTATCGGAGAAACTCACGGCGCGGGTGCGATCCGCAACCGCGCTGCCACACGCAACCGGCCAGGCGAGGCATGCGCTCTCGCTCGCCGGGGCACGACGAAGTGCTTTCGCGATGACGGTTTCGAGGCCGGCGGAAGCGTGGTTCAGGGGTAGACTCCAGAAGATGGTGAAACGGTAAGAGACAATTGTAGCATCGCAAAATGGTGCATTCTTTTATGCGAACGGGCGGCCGCGGCTATCTAGGCGACGACCGCAGCTTTGGCGCGCTTCCTGGCGATTTTGCGCAAGTGCGTTGCCGAGTACAAGCTTCCTCGGCAGCGCTTCGACCCGCATAAACAGGGCGCGTCATCTTCGCCATCGTAGAGGTTGTAATCGTAAGTTAATTCTTCTCCGGGCTCGATATCGCGCAGCGCGATGACCCACATTTTTCCCCGTATCTGGTCCGTTTCGCAATTCGGTTGGCAGGAATGATTGATAAAAGCGGCGACTCCGTAGCCGTCGATAATCTTCTTGCCCCCGTCGAGGCCGAACAGGTACGTGTTTGGAAAATCGTCATAGAGATCGTCGGCCTGGTCATTCGTGAGGTACTCGCCAACGTATTCGATGATCAACGTCCCCTTGCGAATCGGACTTGTCGTGTAACAGCCGTGCGAATGAATGCGAGACTGGCGAATGATGAGCGTCATAGGGGGCAACATCGGATCACGAAATTGGATTACAAAATCGCAAAATACATGCTCGCGGAAATTGGCCTATTTTGCAATTTTGTAATTCGGTAATCTAGAATCTGACAGTTTGGCGTCCCAACCCAGGTTTGAGCGAGACCCCAGAAGCTGCCGTAAACAGCTTTTCAATAACGCAACTGTAAAACCACAGGATTAGAAAACCTCATGGCTCCAAAACATCCACCGCGTTTTCTGAAGATTGTCGAGGATGCGAAGAAGCGCGTCCGCGAAACCAATGTTGACGAAGTTAAAGCCCGGCTCGATCGCGGTGAGAAGGTTGTTCTCGTCGATGTCCGCGAAGACCGCGAGTTCGAAGCCGACCATCTGCCCGGAGCCGTCCACCTCGGCAAGGGGGTTATCGAGCGCGACGTCGAGGTCGAGTATCCCGACCCGCAAACCGAGCTCGTGCTGTATTGTGGCGGTGGCTTCCGGTCCGCGCTGGCCGCCGACAATCTGCAAAAGATGGGATACACCAATGTGATTTCCATGGACGGTGGAATCCGCGACTGGCGCGAAAAGGGCTATCCGCTCGAGAAGTCGCGGTAGACTGCAGTCTGCGTAATTCGGTCGCGATCAGCGCGCTCACGCTGCCCGTGTTCCACTTTCCGAAAGGAATTCGCGCATTGAACTTCCGGCGGATTGCATACCACGGGGTTCTCTGAAAAAATACGGTACGATACTGCGGGGTTTGTGCGATGTCTATGATCGGAAGCTTTGCGCTCATGGCGGCGCTTGTCCTGAGCGGATACTGTTTTCTCGCCGGTCTTTTGGCATTGTTCCATCGGGATGCTGCGTCGGCTCGGCTCGGAGAGACAGCTCGACGCGCCGGGATCGCAACCTTCGCCGCGGTGCTTCTGGCAGCCATCGTGCTCGTAGTGGCCGCGTTCAATGACGACTTCTCCATCGCCTACATTTTCCATCACAGCAATCGCGACTTGCCGGCCGCTTATAAGTTTGCCGTGCTCTGGTCAGGGCAGGAGGGGTCGTTGCTGTTTTGGTCGCTGCTGCTCGCCGGTTACGGGTTTATTCTCCGCCTGCGCTACAAGACCGATCAACGGCTCTTTGCTTATGCTTCGATGATCATCGCCTCGGTGCAGGTTTTCTTTTTGCTGATTCTCAATTTTGCCGCGCACCCTTTCGCAGTCATGGAGGGCGCGGTTCCCGGGGATGGCGCCGGGCTGAATCCACTTCTGCAATATCCCGAGATGGTGATTCATCCGCCGATGCTTTATCTCGGATACGTCGGCTTCACGGTTCCCTTCGCTTTTGCGCTCGGAGCGCTCATCATGAAGTATCCGGGCGAAAAATGGATTCAGATCACGCGTCGCTGGACCATGGTGACCTGGTGCTTCCTTACGGTTGGCGTTTTCCTCGGGGCACACTGGGCCTATGCCGTCCTGGGCTGGGGCGGCTACTGGGGATGGGACCCGGTCGAGAACGCTTCGCTGATGCCATGGCTCACTGGTACAGCGTTCCTGCATTCGGTGATGATGCAGGAAAAACGCGGCATGTTGAAGGTTTGGAACATGGCGCTTATCTTTGCGACCTTCCTGCTCTCGATGCTAGGGACATTTCTGACACGTTCTGGTGTCATCAGTTCGGTGCACGCTTTTGCGCAGTCTTCAATTGGCACCTGGTTTCTGGTCTTCATCGGATTGACTTTGGCGGTGTGCAGCTTTTTCCTGGTCGCGAACCGCTCGCATCTCAAGAGCGAGCACAAGCTGGAGTCCCTGGCATCACGTGAATCGAGTTTTCTGTTTAATAACCTTCTTTTGCTGGTCGTCTGTTTCACCATTTTATGGGGCACGTTTTTCCCCATCCTGTCGGACTTCGTTCAGGGACACAAAGTCACGGTTGGCCCGCCCTTTTTCAATCGCGTGGCTGTTCCGGTCGCGTTGCTTCTGATGTTGCTGACCGCCGTCGGGCCGCTGCTGGCGTGGCGTAAAACTTCGCTCGAAAGCATCAAGCGGAATTTCCTGTTTCCCCTGATCGGCTCGGTCGCGGTCGGGGGCATGATGATTTTGTTCGGCGTGCGTCCGTGGGAAGATCCGTCCTATTTCTACGCGACCGTGGCTGCGGTTCTGTCGGCGCTGGTGATTTTTACGGTGATTTCGGAGTTTCTCCGCGGGGGCCGTGTCATTGCCGGCAAGACGCAGCAGAATCTCGTCTCCGCCATGATTCAACTGTGTCACCGAAACACTCGCCGCTACGGCGGATACATCGTTCACTTCGGCGTGGCGCTGGTGGTGATCGGCATCCTCGGCACACCCTTCAATAAAGAAGTTGAAAAAGAGATGGGCTTCGGCGACAAGATCAAAATTGGTCCCTACACTCTGGTCTGTCAGTCCTACACGCAGGACGACAATCCGAACTACGGCAATGAATGGGCGATCATCAACGTATTCCGCGGCGGCAAGCAGATTACAACCATGTATCCCGAGCGCCGCTTTTACAAGGCCAGCGGCCAGCCGCAGACGCTGCCGCGCATTTACCCCAGTTTCCGCGAGGATTTGTTTTTGGTGACCGACGTTTACCTCGTCTACGAAGGCAAGAACGAAACCACGGGCCGGCCAATCATCAAAGCCCATTTGAATCCGCTGGTTCCCTGGATCTGGATCGGACTGATCATTATGGTCTTTGGCACCATCATCGCACTCGTGCCAAACGCGGCCGCCGTTCGAGTGGCCGTGACCACCCCGGTTCGCGAACCGGCTCATGTGGGAGCAGGTGACTGAAGATGAAACTTTGCCCCATGTCCGCCTGCCGCTGGTTGCAAGCGACCGCGCTCGCGCTCGCGGTGCTCGCTTTCGTGGGTGCCAGCGACGATTCGCCCCGCTTCAAAGACCTCGGCCATCGCATGATGTGCACCTGCGGATGCGGCCAGATCCTGCTCGAATGCAACCACGTCGGCTGCCAGTCCTCCACCAAGATGCGCGACGAGTTGCTCGCCGCGCTCGACAAGGGCGACAACGATGATTTGATCCTGCAAGGCTTCGTGCAAAATTACGGACCAACCGTGATCGCCGCGCCCACGGCCAGTGGCTTCAATAGCATCGCCTGGATCATGCCCTTCGTAGTACTGGCGCTAGGCATCGCCTTCGCAGTTCATATCGTGCGCTCATGGAAAAATCGGCCCGAACCGGCATTGGCCGACGGCATCGTCATTCCACAGGGCAGCGAGTTAGATGAATTCCGTCGTAAAGCAAGAAAAGAGACCGGCCTATGACGATCAAGCGTGGTGAGCGTGGCGCGCACGCTTCTGCGCGCGAAAAGCTGCGATCTGACAATGACGGTTGGGCGAAGGAGTCCGCCCGATGACGCTCTTCGTTTGCGCACTCTTCACCGTAGCCGCCCTCTACTACGTCTTTTTCTTCCCCGGCGAAGTCTATGCCGGAGAAGAAAAAACACGCCTGGGCTATCTTCGCGAGCGCAAGGAAGCGGTCTACGAAAATCTGCGCGACCTGAATTTCGAGTACAAAGCCGGCAAAGTCCCCGACGAGGACTATCAATCCATGCGCACTTCGCTCGAAGAAGAGGCGGCCGCGATCATGGCGGAGATTGCGCGGCTGGAGCAGGTGGCCGGGCAGACCGTGTAATGACCTATTGACGATTTTCGGGGCTGCTCCGAAAACACCGACGGAAGCGCCGGAGCCTATAAAATCCCCGGGAACATTTCGGAACATGCTGGCGGATCGCGAGAAGCAAGACTACTCCCGGATTCGCTCCCCGATATTGGCCATTGTCGGATATCCCAAGACTCCCGAAGACCGGATGCGGGAGAATTCATGGAACGGATGCTCAGGAACGCACCATCGTCGCGGCAGCAATTAAAGGAGCTCTTTTGACCAAACTCGCCAAATCCGCATTACTAGCCGCCATTCTCTCCCTAACCGTCGCCGCCGCCGCCGCACAAACCCTCACCGGCACCGTCACCAACGGCACCACTGGCAAGCCCGCCGCCGGCGACCAAGTCCTTCTGATCGAGTTCAGCAGCGGCATGAACGTAGCCGCCACCACCAAGGCCGACAGCGCCGGAAAATTCAGCTTCAAGCTCACCGGCCCTCCCGCCCCGCACCTGATCCGCGCCGTTCACCAGGGAGTCACCTATCATCAGATGGCCCCTCCCGGCACGAACACCGCGGACCTAAACGTCTATGACGTAGCACCCGCAGTCACCGGCCTGACCGTGACCGCCGATGTCATCCGCTTCCAGGCCGACACCGGAACCATGCAGGGGGTGCGCCTGTTCGTCGTCAACAACGCATCGTCTCCCGCCAAGACGCAGTTGAACGATCACAACTTCGAGTTTTATCTGCCTGCCGGCGCGAAGGTTGAACAGGTGCAGGCCCGCGCTCCAAATGGCCAGCCGATCAGCGCCGATGCTGCGCCCCAAGCCGGGAAAGACCGCTACGCGATCAACTTCCCGCTTCGTCCCGGAGAAACGCAGTTCCAGGTCGAATTCACCCTCCCCTACACTGGCGAAATCAAGATCGATCCCAAGCCGCTTTACGCATCCTCCCATTTCGTGGTGGTTCTTCCGAAGACGATGCAGTTCAAAGCGGCACATCCCACGAGTTTCAATTCGATGCAGGATCCCAGCCAGGGCGACAGCCAGGTGGAGGTGGCGCGCGAGACGAAGCCGGGCGAGCCGCTCAGCTTCACTCTAAAGGGCAATGGAGTGATCACCGACTCGCCCGGAGAAACCGCCTCCACTGCCGCCCAACAGGGGGATCAGCAGCAACCGCCAGAGCAATCCCAATCGCAGGCACAACCAGGTGACAATCGGCCAGGCGGCGGACTGGGCGTTCCCATCGATGCGCCGGATGCCCTGCAGAAATACCGCTGGCCAATCATCGGGGCATTCGCCGTCCTCCTCGCCATCGGGGGATGGGTGGTCACGAAAAGGCAGCCCGTAACCGCAGCCGGGCCGGCATCGGTCGCGAAAACTGCCGCGACCACCGGCAATCCGGGCGCCGGAGGAACGGTGCGTCCAATGGCGACTGCACCCGCGCCGCCGCAAGCGAGCGCTCCGGTTGTCTCCAAATCGTCGATGCTGCTCGAAGCGCTGAAAGAAGAACTGTTTCAATTGGAGATCGAAAAAAAGCAAGGCAAGATCACGCCCGCCGATTACGAAAAAGTCCGAGCAGCTCTCGATCAAACGCTCGAGCGGGCCCTCAAGCGACAAGGCTGAGGTCCGGCGGAGGAGGGATTTCGCCCCGCCGCGCGGGCAACCCCGCCGTCCAAACGTCAGAGCCCAAAGGCCGCCCGCCGGCATCTAAACGATTGGAACAAAATTGAGGCAACATATGAGCAACATATTCAAGACTACGATTCTGCTTACCGGCATGACGCTCTTGCTCATGCTGGCTGGTCGCGCTTTCGGCGGTCAGAACGGAATGCTGATGGCGCTCGCTTTCGCCGCGGTCATGAATTTTGTCGCCTATTTTTTCTCCGACAAGATTGCGCTCGCCACCTATCGCGCCCAGCCGGTCAGCCGCGAAGATCTGCCGCGCGTCTACAACATCGTTGAGCGTCTGGCGCAAAAAGTGAACTTGCCGATGCCCAAGGTTTATCTGATCCCGACCGATTCGCCGAACGCCTTCGCCACTGGTCGCAATCCGAACCACGCCTCGGTCGCCGTGACCCAGGGAATTCTCGGCCTGCTCAACGACGAAGAACTCGAAGGCGTTCTCGCCCATGAACTCGGCCACGTGCGCAATCGTGACATCCTGATCAGTTCTATCGCGGCCACTCTGGCGGGTGCGATCACTTATCTCGCCTCGATTGCGAAGTGGGGAATGATTTTTGGCGGCATGAGAGGAGAACGCGACGATCGTGGCGGAGGGGGCGGCCTTGCGGCGATCGCCATGATCTTTCTCGCGCCCTTTGCGGCCATGCTGATTCAGCTCGCAGTCTCGCGCTCGCGCGAGTATGGAGCAGACGACACGGGCGCGCACTGGACGGGCAATCCCTATGCGTTAGCCAGCGCTCTCGCGAAGATCGACGCTTATTCCCGCCGGCTGCCGTTGCTGGCGAGTCCTTCGACGGCGCATCTGTTCATCATTCAGCCTTTCCTCGGCGGGATGAGCTTCGGCAACCTGTTCTCGACGCATCCGCCGACGGCCAAGAGAATTGAGCGTTTGACCGGCAGGCCAGCAGAATTCGGACAGTAATGCGCGCGCGGAGAGCGCACGGCTCCCCGGGGCCGGCGCTTGCGGATGTCCTCACCGTTCGAGTCTCGGTTGGGCTCCAGTTGCGGGAATTGAAGCCCGAGGCGGTCCAATCGACCAGCCGATGACATAGGTAACTCCGAGAGCCCAATCCGCCATAGTAGAATCGGCAACAATGGCTCCCGAAACTCTGGTAGCAACCTCGCGCCGGGCGGCGGCGCTCGAAACCAGCCTACGCCGCGTGATTCGCGGCAAAGACGACGTTCTTCGCCTGGCGTTGGTTTCGATTTTTGCCAAGGGTCACCTGCTGATCGAAGGCGTCCCGGGAGTCGGCAAGACGACGCTTGGCCAGGCGCTCGCGCGAGCTATCGATTGCAGCTTTCAGCGCATCCAGTTCACCAGCGACATGTTGCCCTCGGACGTGCTGGGCATTTCGATCTACTCCGCAATTGAGCAGAAATTTGAGTTCAAGCGCGGACCAGTATTCGCTAACGTGCTCCTGGCTGACGAGATCAATCGCACCACTCCGAAGACGCAGTCTGCCCTGCTCGAAGCCATGAACGAGGGCCAGGTCACCATAGACGCGCATTCTTACCAGCTGCCGCAGCCCTTCCTCGTCCTGGCTACGCAGAATCCCATTGAGCATCACGGCACTTATCCCTTGCCCGAGTCGCAACTTGATCGTTTTCTGATGAGACTGCGCATGGGATACCCTGACGGCAACGCCGAGCGCGAGATCTTGCGCGCCGAAGCCGGAGTTGCCCAACTGGAAAACCTGCGACCGGTGCTAAACGCTGCGGACGTAATCGAAATTCAGCAAGCCGTGACCCAGGTCCACGTGGACGAGTCGCTCGTTACTTACCTCCTGAGTATCGTTACCAGGACGCGAGAGTCGGAGTATCTCTCGCTTGGAGTGTCTCCCCGAGGTTCGCAGATGCTGTATCGCGCCGCGCAAGCCATGGCCTTCCTGGAAGGCCGCGATTACTGCACGCCCGAAGATTTAAAGCCGCTTGTTGTGTCCGTCTTTGCCCATCGCGTGGTCGTAAGTTCGCTCTACACGTCGACCCTGAAAAAAACCGAACAAGCCGAACAAGTGCTGCACGAGATCGTGGAGAGCGTGCCGGTTCCCGTTTAGGTTTTGCTTGTGAATGGGAGGTTGCCCACCGCCGTCCAAGGGCGATCGAAGTTCGGCGTCACCCCGGGTTTTCACTCTCCCGAGGCCAGCGGAGCATCCGGCTGCAAACTCGAAAGCCGCGAGATCGTTGCCACCATCATTCCCGAGAGAAATTGCATGGTCGCGACATCGTTGTTGTCAAACGCGTGCGGAGTCGACGACAGCACTTCGAAAACTCCGAGCGTGCGCTGAAAGTGGCGCAACGGAGCAACCAGGATCGAGCGCACGCCCATCCGCCGGCAACTCGCCCAATCCACGCGCGGATTTGATTCGGCATCATTGCACAGCAACACTTCGCCCGAGCGCACGCATTCCGCCGAAAGGCCACTGTCGGTTTGCAGTCGCACCCCAACATCAGGAGCGGTGCGGCCGGTGCGCGCCCGGCAGACAATTTCGTTCCCGCGGCGCAGCGCGATCGCAGCTCCGGTGGCACCGGTTAAGGTTTGCGCCTTCTCTGCAATGATGCTGATGCCCGGCTCCAAATCAATTTCTCCGGCGTTCATCAGAGTGTGCGGCACAGCAACCGGCCCACGATGCCTGGGGCGCATACGATGGTGAGAAGAAAAGCGGGTCGCGGCCGCAGGCTCGAATTGATTTTCACCTGCCCGATACTCGTCCTGAATTTCTTCGGCCTCCGCGGTTTGCGGAACCGTATAAAGCAGTGACCGCACCAGTCGGTCGAGTTCAGCATCCGCGATGAGATGCGCCGTCTGCTGCCCGCGAAGCGATCCTCCAAGCACGCGCGAAAGGCTCAGCACCGCCAGGCTGCCGCAGGCCAAACATCGCGGCGTGTTGTTGTCGCTGAGCAGTTCGCATTGCGCGCAAAACACCGCCGTCTGCAAAGAGACGAAATTCACATCACTGCTGGTCAGAGAACGCTGCATCTGCATCTGGAGGTCTCTCGGCACTAAGGGAGAAAACTGAGGGTAAATAGGTCGAAGCATAGCAGTAAGTAACGGTACTGGTTCGACCTGTGGAAATCCCTGAGCCGCGTTCCGAATCGGGAAAGACCACAATTCGCGCCCAGAGGACCGGCGCGACGGGTTCTATAATTCCGCCCATGTCGTTTCTGCGTTTTCTCATGCTGTTGTCGCTAGTGGTCTGGGTCGGCGGAATAATTTTTCTTGCGTTCGTCGAAGCGCCCACCGCGTTTTCGCCCGGACTTCTGCCCACTCGCCACATGGCAGGATCAATCGTCGGACGTTCGCTCGATTTGCTGCACTACATGGCCATTGTCTCGGGAATTGTTTTCCTGATCTCGTCCCTGCTCTATAGCCGTATGGCGACCGGCAACGCGCGACCGCTCGCCGCGCGACACTCTCTGATCGGGCTGATGCTCGTGCTCACGGTAATCTCGCAATTCGCGATTTCTCCAAAGATGCACGCCATACGGGCCGAGCTTGGGGTGGTGGATAGCGCACCCCCGGACGATCCGCTGCGGCAGGAATTCGACCGACTGCATGTCTGGTCGGAGAAATTCGAGGAGGCGGTGCTTTTGCTGGGGCTCGTGGCACTCTATACGACGGCGCAGGCCTTCCACCGATGACTCATTTGCCCGGAGCAGGACGAGGTTTCAAGGCCTCATCCAGATACGCCACATACTCGGCGATCAACTTATAACTCTCGTAGTAATCCTTGATATTGATGGCGGCCATCTGGTCGAGCGGCGAGTGGAGGATCGACCATGTCTCTTTCGTGACGGAGTGCAGGGTGATGCGCGGAATTTTATAGCGGGCAAACGATTCGGAGTCGGCCGAGGCACCGTTCTCCGGATTCATCACCGTCACCGGAAGTTTGCTCGTCCTTGCGACTCGGTCGAGCGCGTCGAAGAGAACCTTGTCGGCATGTGATGCCCAGACCTTGGTCGGGCCCAGCCCCAGGCTGTCAAAGTTGACCATGGCGTCAATCTGCGCGCGCTGCGCGGCGGTCAGATGATCCGCGTAATAGCGCGACCCTACCAATCCCCTTTCCTCGGCGGAGAATCCGATGAAGACGAAGGTGTGATGATGCGGTCGCGCGCGCAAACTGTAGAGCAGAGCAGGCAGCAAGACCGCTCCGGTCCAGTTATCGACCACTCCGCCTCCACGATCAACATGATCGGTGTGCGCCCCGACGATAATTACGAACTGCGTCTCGCCGGGCAGCACGCAGATGACATTCGGCGGAAGGTCAGGTTCGATCGTTTGTTCA
>Ga0302180_10000912_pt1 | contig 23865 bp, 23 predicted proteins | sample I_Palsa_E3_2_FD_200575 | JGI IMG/M metagenome (GOLD analysis project Ga0302180, IMG submission 200575) | Peat permafrost microbial communities from Stordalen Mire near Abisko, Sweden - I_Palsa_E3_2 | ecosystem: Environmental > Terrestrial > Soil > Palsa > Peat permafrost | place: Sweden... | reverse complement strand
CCCGGTGTGGCAGGCGGTCTCGTGGCCGTACCGGGCCGGTTCATGGTGGCCTGCAGACGCGCTGGACCAGGTCTCCCCCGGACCGCGGCCAAGCGTTACTCCAGGCACACGGGCCTTCGGCTGCCTGGTAACCCACGCGCCGCGGAGCGTGTTACGCGACGCGGTTATTGATGAACGCGACTATGTCGGTGTTCAGGGCCCGGTGGTCGCTGGCGTACAGGCCGTGTTCCGGCGCCCTGGTAGACGGTGAGTTCGGCGCCGTCGATGAGGGCCGCGGTCTTTCGCCCGGTGAGCTCGAGAGGAGCCGATGCGTCAGCAGTACGCACAGCGGGGTCTCGACGATCATCCTGGTCGTCCAGTCGACCAGGCCTGGCGATGAGCCGGGACTCGACCCGAAGTGCGGTCCGGCTGCCTCGAAGTCGGCGCACCACTGGGGGACGTTGGCGGCCACTGCGGTGTAGTTGGCGTCGAGCATGGCCGGATCCCACCCGTCGGGATTGTCGGTGGCCGGCGCCTGGGTCAGCCCCATCCCGGTCCCGAACACGACCATCTGCGCCGCGATCACCCCGTAGGACGTCGCCTGGGACACGGTAGAGATCCACAGCAGCGCCGCGCAGAACAATGTCAGGCCGCCGCCGATGATGATCTTGTTGCCGATGCGGACGGCCACCTGGTTCCGGTGACCGACGCGACAGCGACCGATCCGGCGACAGGCAGGAGCCGCACGCCGGTGCCGAGCGGGCCGAAGCCCTTGACGACCTGGAAGTACTGGGTCGCAGGAAGATGAACCCGTTCAGGGCGAAGAACGCGATGCCACTGACACGTTCACTATCGTGACGTCCGGGCTGATGATGAACGCCGCCAGGCACAGGGCGAGCAGCGTGATGCGCTTGCGCGCGGGCGGGATCTCTGGCGGGTTCATGTGCGTGCACCTTGCGGACGGGACCGGTCAGGGTATGTTTTGCGGATCGGGAACGGGAACCGGGTGTGGACGAACGCATCGGCCGCAGCCAGCGACGCAGCAGGAACAGGACGCCGGCGGGGCAGCGGCCGCGGGCCGGCGGCTGGTGGCGGCCCGCGCGAGCATCCGGGCCGCGTAGGCGGCGTTCACCTGTCCCAGTGCTTTCGGAGCGCGTCGATGAGATCGCCGGGGCGTTCGTCGGGGAAGAACAGGTGGCCGTCGATCTCGATGACTTGGCTCGCGCCGGGGATCAGGTTCTTGAGCCAGTAGGCCCAGGACAGGTCGAAGAACACGTCATGGGTGGCCCAGGCGATCAGCGTGGGCACGGTCAGCTGGGCAAGCTGGGGTTCGGCGGCGAGCAGGTCGTCGGGGCGGAGCGAAAGGATGAGGCGCTCGAACTGGCGCGCCCGCTCAGGAGTGCCGAGGACGGGGTCAAGGAAGGAGCGCGCCAGCTCGAGATCGAGGTGGGTGACGTCCTCATACCCGGATCCGAAGACCAGCGCGCGCGCGGCTTCAGGGTCCGCCAGCAGGGCTGCCGCCCCGGCGGCCAGGGCTCCCGAGGCAGCCAGGTCGACGGTGGGCCTGAAGGCCTCGGGCGGCACGTTGTCGTGCGCGTCGCAGTTGGTCAGGCACAGGGAGCGAAGCCGGTCGCTGTGCCGGGCCGCGAACACCTGGGCCACGGCGCCGCCGGTGTCATGAGCTACCAGATCTACCGACCTGAGGCCGGCTGCCTCGCAGAGTCCCTCGACCACATCGGCCAGGGCACCCAGGCTGAAGTCCTGGCCTGGCGCCGCCGGGGTCCTGCCGTGCAGCGGTAGGTCAATGGCCACGCACCGGCGCTCGTCGGCAAATGCCCGGATGACGTGATGCCACAGCAGGGCGTTGGTGCCCACGCCGTGGACGAACAGCGCGGCCGGTCCGCTGCCCACATCGAGGCAGCTGACGGGACCTTGCGGCGTGGTGACGGTGCGGCGGTGTGCTTCGAGCTCGATGATGGTCACTGTTCCTCCAGTGGTGGCGTCTGGTCCCGGCGGGCCTGGACCTGGTACGATCTAATAAACCGACTGACGGTCTAACTATGTAGACCGACAGTCGGTTTGTCAAGGGAGTTAATCGCATGCCTGACCGGGTGAACCAGAACGTCGCGCGCGGAGCGGCAACCCGCGAGCACCTGCTCGCGGTGGCCACCGCGCTGTTCGCCGAGCGCGGATACGAGGCGACGTCGATCGATGCCGTCCTGCAGGAATCCGGCGTCAGCCGGGGCTCGCTCTATCACCACTTCAAGGGGAAGGACACCCTGTTCGAGGCGGTGCTGGAAGCGCTGGAAACCGACGTCGGGCGGCGCACCATCGAGGCAGCCGCCGGCGCGCCCGGCCCCGCGGCCGCGTTGCGGGCCGGCTGCCTGGAATGGGTCCGGATCGCCAGGGACCCGGTGATCCAGCAGATCCTGCTGATCGACGCGCCCTCGGTACTCGGATGGCAGCGCTGGCGGGCCCTGGAGGAGCGCCACGCCCTCGGGCTGATCAAGGGAGCCCTCGCGGCGATCGCCGGCCAGGGAGGACTCACGCCCGACCTGGTTGAGGTGTTCTCCCACGTCATCCTGGCCGCGATCGACGAAATCGCGCTGTTCGTCGCCCGCTCGGACGCCCCTGACGCGGCCACGCTGGCCGGGACCGGAGCGATCGACGAGGTCCTGTCCCGCCTGCTCGCCAGCCCCGGCTGACCCGTCGCTTTCCCGCGTGGGCTGGGGCTCGCACTAGCGATTCCGGCAGCTGGCGATGAAGGCGTTGATGAGGATGCGATACAACCACGCCTTCGAATTTGCGCCCGATCCGAGCCGGCCGAACGAGACGTCCGTCCGGGCGAACGTCTCCTGGATCAGGTCTTCCGCGTCCGCCCGGTTGCGGGTCAGGCGCAGCGCCGTGGGATACATCTGATCCAGGTGCGGGAGCGCCTCGCTCGAAACGCGCGGCACGCTGCTCCGGCGTCTCTGTGACCGGGGCCGGCCTGTTGCGCATCCAGACCGGGACGGATGCGGGAGGGCTTGTGTTCGTGGCGCCTCCCGGGGGGTCATGGCAGACGGGCAGGCGGATGCCTTTCCCGTCGGCGGGCGCTCGCCGAGTATGGGCGGCCCTGGTTTCGGCGGCGGCGCCGCGGCCAGCGGGCCGGGTGTCAGACGTCGCCTGATGCGCGGGCGAGGCGCACAGACCCGACCCCGCCCGCCATCCGTGCTCCACAGGCCGCCAAGAGCCCGCGGCCGAAGGGCAGCTCGACTATAGCGGCTTTGCTCGCCGTGGTGAACGGTGCCCGGGTCGGGGTCGGCAGCGTGTATCTCGCGATGCACTCCGTCCTGGTCACGCTGATCGCTGCTGTCTCCCGGGGGCTTGCCTTGCTCGTACGGTAGCCCGGGTGTTCATCCGCGATTGCTGTCTCCAGCTGACTGCGCCCCGGACTGCTGTCAGCTATGCCATTGCGTCTGCCCACCAACCCACAACCACGCAAAGTGACGCATTCTGCTGCAGCTCGCCGAATACGTCTGGGGCGAATACGTCACCCCGGCAGTCTCGCGGCGCGGTCCGCGCGGTGTCCAGGCCGGGATAGCTGGAGGCCACGCCCAGGGATTAGCGGCCTGCCTGACGCTGCCCAGCGAAGAGGACTGCGCCATCGCCGAGCATGGCGATTATCCCGAACCCCGGCAGCCGGGAACGCGCCAGGAGAGGATGGGGTGGTACGGGCACAGGCAGATAATGGCCCATGGGGCGGGCAGGAGGCTAGCTATGGGCGAGGCACTGACCATCCGGGTTCGGCGCGACCGGGACTATGCGGTCGTGGCTGTCGCCGGGGAAGTTGACATTGCCACCGTAACCCGGCTGCGCGAGCGCCTTTTCGAGCTGGCAGCCAGCGGCCGGACGCTGGTAGTCGACCTTGACGAGGTCAGCTTCATTGATTCTTCCGGGCTCGCGGCGCTGGTCGGCGCGGCCAGGCGTGCCGCCGCGCACGGGGCCAGCCTGCAGGTAGTCTGCACCCGGCCCCGGACCCGGCAGCTGTTCCGGCTGACCGGACTGGACGGCCAGGTACCGCTGGCCCGCACCCTGGACGGGGCACTGGAGGCCCGGGCGGCAGCCCGGCCCGCCCCCGCTGGCTAGCGGCCGCGCAGGAGGCCCGGACCGCACCCCCGGTCCCAGGGGCCGGGATGCTGCACCCGCCGCAGCCGGGGGATGGTCGGCTATGTGCTCGGCGGCCCGGTGGTCGCCGCACCCGGGCTGATAGCAGCCACCGTGGCGGGCGCCGCGGTTGTGGTGATGCTGTCGGCGTGCTTGGCGGTCACGACCCTCGCTCGCCGTTTGTGCGTCTCATGCTGATCCTCTGCGTGATCACTGGCCGTCGGCCGGGAGACTATCTGCCCCCGATGAGCCCGCCCCGCGCTCCAGGCCCAGGTGCTCGATGTCAGCGCCGGTGGCCTCTGAGACCCGCAGCCCGTTCAGAACGAGCAGAGAGATCAGCGCATGCTCAAGCGGCGGCCCGAGCCCGGCGGCCACCAGCAGGGCTCCCAGTTCGTTGCGGTCCAGGGCGGTGGCATGAGACTCATAATCCAGCCGGGAACGCCGGACATGGGCCGCCGGAGAATGATCAGGAGCTCTTCTTCGACGGCGTACTTGTAGAACCCGGCGATGGTGGACAGCCGGCGGGTGACGGTCGCGCGGGCGCGTCCCCTGGCTTCCAGATCCCGGGCGAACCCTTCGATGTCGGCGCGGCGGACGGCGAACAGGGCCACGGAGCGGGTGCGGCACCCGGTGGCGAACTGGCGCAGGTCCAGCGCGTACGCTTCGCGGGTCAGCCCGCGGTACCCGGCCAGGAAACCGGCGGGGGCGAGCCGTTCTGGGTCAGTGAAGGCGGGCTGGATGGTAGCGAGGGCAGTGGATGGGGCAGTAGTGGTCATCGGGCACCTCCCGGCCGGGCTGAGACCCGGGAGGCTGGGCCAGCGGCGGGTCCCAGCGATTGAGCGGAAACCCAACGTAAGCCTTTGCAGCCGATCACTCCATGTCACAGACCGCCGGAACCTGGAGTTAGGTCAACCGCCAGAGAAGCGCTCCAGACCGCCGACTCGGCGCTGGAGGACTGTCAGGGGCAAGTGTCACGGACGGCGCCCATATCAGCCATTCCAGTGCGCAGCCCGTCGCAAGGCTCGGAAGGGTGTGACTGGCCCGGCGGGCCGGCAGTTGCTGGCACGATGGAGGCGACGGTCTAACGGACCGCTGCCGTACCAGCGATGACCTGCGAATACATTCCCGGTTTCCGGGTTTCACCGGGTATTCGCCAGGCGATCGTGCCGTCAGGCAACGCGTGTGCCACGATGGCTCTGTTTCCACGCAACACTCGTGCCTGACGCTCCGGCCCGCCTGCCCCTGCGGGGGGCGCCGGCGGAATCCGGGTGATACAGCGGGTTATCACGGCTTAGACGAACTGCGCAATCGCGGCACAACCGGCGCGCAATGCTGCGCTGGCACGATGGGTCTCGCGCGGCCGGGACCAACGGCTCTGGTCCGGTGGCTGCCAGAGAGGGTACTTGCTGGTGCGGGAGGAAAATGAATGCCCAGGCTCTGTAGCCGGAGGAGCGGCAGGCAGCCGTTCCTGGTAGTGCTGATGGCCACGGTGGCGCTCCTGGCCGCCGCGTGCAGCTCGCCGGGATCGGCGACCGCCGCAGCCTCGACGGGACCCGCGAAGGCCGTTATCCCGCCCGATACGCCGGCCGGGGCCCAGCTCCGGTGGCTCATCGCGGCGGTGGCCCATCTGCCTATGTCCGACGCGCAGGTCCGCGCCCACTTCGACGCGGCCTTCCTGGCCCAGGTCAGCCCGGCCATGCTCAACCAGGGGCTGCAAGGAGCCACTGGCGTCCAGCTGCTCTCGATCGAGGTCAGTGAACCGAGCACGCTGATCGCTATGGTCTCCACCAGCGGTGTACTCCCGCGGGCTCAGGTTGCGCTCACCGTCGACAGCCGGGGTCTGATCAGCGGGCTGAGAATCAGCCCGGCCACCACCGCGCCGGTGCCCGCCACCTGGGCCGGCGTCGATGCCGCCGTCCGCTCGGTCGCCCCCCAGGTCCGCCTGCTCGTGGCCAACGTCAGCAACGGCTCGTGTCAGCCGGTCCACAGCATCGACTCCGCCGCCGCGGCGCCGCTCGGCTCGGCCTTCAAGCTCTACGTACTCGACGCGCTGGGCAATGCCGTGGCCTCGGGCAAGGTCCACTGGAACCAACTGCTGACCGTCACCGCGCAACTCAAGAGCCTGCCCTCCGGGGAACTCCAGGATGACCCGGACGGCACCCGGATCTCCGTGCAGGACACGGCCGCCAAGATGATCTCCGTCAGCGACAACACGGCCGCCAACATGCTGATCAACCTCGTGGGCCGGCCCGCGGTCGAGGCGGCGCTGACCACCACCGGGATGGCCGACCCAGCCCTGGACCGGCCGTTCCTGACGACCCGTGAATTGTTCATCCTCAAGCTCGACCAATGGCCGACGCTGGCGAACCGTTACATCGCCGCGAACGAAGCTGGCCGGCGGGCGCTGCTCGCCAGCACCATCGACCGGGCACTCCTCCCCCCCGTGGCGGCGGCGCAGGCTTGGACCACGCCACGCGACATCAACAGCCTGGAATGGTTCGCCTCGGCCGATGACATCTGCCGTGCCTACACCTCCCTGGCCGCCCTCGCCCGCCGGCCCGGCCTGTCCCCGATCGGCCAGGTGCTTTCGCTCAACGACGGCGGCCTGCAGCTCGACCCGGCCCAGTGGAAGACAACCTGGTTCAAGGGCGGATCCGAGCCAGGGGTCCTGACCCTGGCCTACCTGGCCACCACCCGGACAGGGCAGAGCTACGTCGTCACCGTGCTCGCCGAGAATCCGTCGCAGCCCATCAACGAGGCCACGGCGGCCCCTGTCCTGCTCTCGGCGATCAAGGGGGCGTTCACGCTGGCGGCGCGCCGCTAACGTCGGGCATGACAACGATGTCACCGAGCCGGACGGTGGTGATGAACGAAACGGATATGAGCCCGACGACCCGGGCCAGCGATGAGGCGAGGCCTTCGGCTTGGGTCCGGGTGAGCCGGGACCGCGCGGAGGCTTTCGTCGCCCTGGCCGCGTTCGCGGTGCTGTGCGTCCTGGTGCTGCGATGCCATCGCCCAGCACGTACGAGAAGGCGGTATCGGCGGCTAGCGCAGCCGCGACCCGGACACCGCGGGTGCGGATGCTGTGGCCGCGCGGGCGGGGCGGCGGGTGACTCCCCGTTTGGCTCCCAGGTAGCGGACCGCCTCTGCGGCGGGTATCTGGGTCGCAGTTCTGCCTGGTAAGGGCGTACCCGCTGTTCATCCGCAAGGTGATGTATCGGATTGAGTGATTGCCTGCGAGCAGTACATCAATAGAACGATCATAGTTTCGGATATCAATATCTACCTCAACAATTTGCGCCCCGACCGCGACTCGAACGCGGGACCTACTGCTTAGGGGGCACTTTCGAAGCGCGCCTGGAGGGTGCTGGGCGTGGCCTGATGTGCCGTCGAGCTGCAGTGATAATGGCTAGACGTGGCTCGACGCGTCCCTGAGCCTGTGGTTGTTGGCTCCCAGTTTGGCTCCCAGGAATATCGTTAGCAACGCTAAGGTCCGACTGTCCGGCGCCCAGATTTGGCCTTCGGTCCTTGAGCCCAGCGACCGGCCTCAACCGAATGCGAGGCAGTTTCTGTTGCCTGAGATCGTGCCCGCGGTATGGCTCCCGCAGGGGTGCCGGCGGGAGGCCACCCAGCGCCAGAGCGCACTGCCTGAGGTGTGCGAGCGGACTGTCAGGCTGCCCGGGACTTGGTGACCTTGGCGACCACGCCAGTCTTCGGGCCGACATCCACCTGCACCCGCAGGCCGAGCTTACGGGTCAGGGTGAGCAGGGTGTCCATGGTCGGGCTGTGCTCGGCGGCTTCCAGCCGCGCCACCACCGGCTGGCGCCAGCCCAGCAGCCGGGCCAGCGCGGTCTGGCTCAGCCCGCGCTCGGCCCGGTAGCGGATCACCGCCTCGGCCACCGCCCGGGCCAGAGCGGTGCGCTCCCACTCCGCCCTGAACTGAGGGTCCCGGAGCATCTCCTCCAGCACCTCGGTGTTGCTGATCAGCTGCCTGCGCAAACGCGCTGTTCAAGGAGACCTTCGCGACCCTGCAGCTGGTCAGCCTCAGCCCGACACGCATCGGCGCGATCGTCCTACTCCACCTCGAACACGACCGCCCCCTTGCCCGGTGGCTACGCGAAGTTACGGCTCGTTACCCGGAAGAGCTCAATGTGGGTACTCGTCGCTGTCGGGTGACGAACGTCCGAATCTGCCGAATAGCGAGCATTGCCTGCCTGGGTACTTATGCACTGGCCTGTATGCCGTTAACAACAGCGGCATAATGCCAACTCAAGTCTTGTCGTTTTTATCGGAGTCGCTGCCGAGTCTGGCGCAAGCCGACGACCACCGGCAGAGGCGGTATTGCGCGCGGTGAGACACCTCAAGTGCTAACTGTCGCAAGCAGCAGATCGGCGGACCGCTGTCGCAAGCAGCTGATCGGCGGACCGAAGCCGGGCGACTGCCGTGGGCCGGGGGGCAGGCCGCGGCCGCTGGCACCCGCCGGGCTGGGCGGCGATGTCTGCCACGGGGCGCGTCCTCGCCGATGCGACAGGGCGTAACGGATACCCGCCCGCCGTTCATTGAGAATCCTTGCGGACTACCCATCTGAGACTGCCAGGTCACGGGCACAGAGCGGCTGACCTATCCAAGCGCGGCGAGGCGGTCCCGGCGGCTCCGCTTTTGCCAGGTGCCCATTGGGGTTCGCCCAGCGGACGCGATTCCAGCGGTACCGTAAGCGATTAGTCCGGCCATCCCCGTCGGTCAGTTCCATGTGCTCCGCGGTCCATCCGATCATGAGGGAGTCGCCATGCCTCGCACCCGGGTCCACAACCTGAACATCTCCCTCGACGGCTACGCCGCCGGCGAGCACGTGACGTTCGATGCCCCGATCGGCGGTGCCGAGAGGCTCTTCACCTGGTTCGATGGTCGCGCCATCCATGGGGTCGACAAGGTGGATGCCCCTTTCACGCTAGACCGCGCCCTGACCAGCATGTGGGGCCAGGGAATCGGCGCCGAGATCATGGGACGTCGCAAGTTCGGTCCGCAGGTTGGCGATTGGCCCGACGACGGGTGGCGGGGCTGGTGGGGCGACGAACCACCATTCCAAACACCGGTGTTCGTCCTGAGTCACCACCCGCACCCGACGATTGCCTTTCCCAATGGGACGAGCTTCCGGTTCGTGGACGGACCCCCACACGAGGTGCTTCGCCTAGCCCAGGAAGCCGCAGATGGTTGCGACGTCCGCATCGGCGGAGGGCCCTCGACAGTGCGTCAGTTTCTCCAGGCCGACCTGATCGACTTCATGCACCTCGTGATCGTGCCGATCACCCTCGGGCGCGGCGTATCCCTTTGGGAGGGATCAAGCGGCGCCGAAGATCGCTTCACGGTCGAGTCGGTCACCTCGCCTAGTGGCCTCACCCATCAGCTCTGGAACAAGAACGATCACGTCTGAGTCCGGAAACCCGGTGTCCACTTGGGGATCGCCTACGGACAGCCCTCGGAGCCGCGTAGCCCATCAGGCGACGGAGCGCTACCTTGGCCATATGCCGACCACTGGCGGGCTGAAGCTAGCGCTGCAGGCCGCAACGCGCAACGACCGCCGTTTGCGCTTTGCGCAGGTGAAGCTGCGCACGGCCGGAATCGAGGATGCACTCTCCCTGGTGACGGACGCCCGCGGCCGGATGCGGTACCGACTGCCCGACGGCGAATATCAGCTGTCGCTTCTCGGTGGCCCGTGCGTGCGGTTCGTCGTACGTGATCGCTGCTGGACCACGGTCCGCATTCAGCTGGCGTAGCCGGAGTGACGCCGGGGAGCGCATTCCGCGCCGGCTCCGGCGCCCATCGGTCGGCCTCGGCGCTTCCCGCTGGCGTGCGGAAGCCGATCCGCTTGCGCGACGCGCTGACGTATAGCGTGGTCGGCGTGGCTCTTAGACGTCATCCTTGATCGGGTATCGCAGGTGAGTGATGCCATCCTGTGCCGCGATGACATCCGCGCGGCCAGCTCTAGCGGCTCGCTGCCGGGATGCTCGATGAGAGCCGCTGTAGGCTGCCGTCATGAGCACGCGCGAGGATTACCCAGCCGGGGTGCCGTGCTGGGTCGACACCAATCAGCCTGACCCCGTAGACGCTGCCCGGTTCTACTCCGGGCTCTTCGGCTGGCAGACCGAGGACGCGATGCCCCCCGACGCTGGGACTCACTACTACATGGCCCGCATCGACGGCCGGGACGCGGCCGCGATCTCCTCGCAGCCCCCCGGTGCACCACCGCAGTCAGTGTGGAACACCTACATCCGCGTCGAGTCCGCAGACGACGCTGCGGCGCAGGTGCGCGAGGCCGGCGGGCGGGTGCTCTCCGAGCCGTTCGACGTGTTTGACGCGGGGCGGATGGGCGTGTTCGCCGATCCCGAGGGCGCGGTCTTTTGCGTGTGGCAGCCCGGATCGCACCGCGGCTCGGCGGCAGTTAACGAGCATGGCGCGGTGAACTTCAACAACCTGCACACCGACGATTTCGAGGCCGCTCGGGCCTTCTACGGCGCCGTGTTCGGCTGGACGGCGATCGACGCCGACTCGCCGATGTGGGCTCTGCCGGGCTACGGCGATCATCTGGAGGAGCTCAACCCCGGCATGCGCGCGGGGATGAAGCAGATGGGCGCACCCGAGGGTTTCGAGGACGTCGTAGCGACGATCTTGCCTGGCGAGGGCGGCCCAGCGCGCTGGAGCGTGACCTTCGCCGTCGACGACGTGGACGCGATCACTGCGCGAGCGCGCGAACTCGGAGGCTCGGTCCTCGCCGAGCCGCAGAATGCGCCATGGGTGCGATTCGCAGTCCTTGCCGATCCGGCTGGCGCGTCCTTCACCGCCAGCCAGTTCGTAGCGGAGAACCGCTAGACGATCCCCGATTGAGACGCCTCCCCGGTCGCTGAACCATCCAGGCGACGGCACGCGCGGCGAGCGCCGGCTGGACCGACGCGCCCGCCACACCGGCTCTCCAGCAGGCCCGCGGTCGGCTCAACATGCAGCCGCCCGGTCTGAATATTTATACATAGAATCCCGCACGGAGAGTGCGCTCATGCCGCGGACAGGGTCGACCTCAGGCAGCCAGGGAAGAGACGACATTCAGACCGCGATGTGATCACTCGACGACCGCCTGGGTCCCGCTGCGACGCCTTCGCCCAGCATGTGCGAGGAGACTGTATCGGCGGCCAGCGTTGCCGCGACCGGGGCGCCCGCGAGTGCAAATGCTGTGGCCGCGGGCAGGTCAGGGAAAGCGGCGCATCGAAGAAGGCGGCACCGAGCCCACCATCGTCCTGCTGCGGCGCCTGGCCGCCGCCCCAGACGCCGACGTGCGCTTGACCGCGGGACATGATCTCGGCTCCGTGCGGTTCGAACCCCACGCAGCCCGAACGTTAGCGCCACGCACAGGCGCGCTCATGCCGAATTGAGGATGCTGGCTGTAAGCCGTACAGCTGCCTGGTCACTTGGAGCGTCCGGCTTCCGTCGTCGCGAACCAGGCCTTAGGAGGGCGTAGGCGGCCATGCGCAGACCGGCCCGTACGCTGGTCAGCGGGCATGCAGAGGTACCTGTGAGTAACCGTGAGTTCCCCGGGTTGACTGGCTCATCGGGCACGGAGCGGGCACGCGGGAAAGTCGGTTTGCCAGCTTGGGAAGCTGTCCGGTTCAGCCTTCACGTGGCCTGACCTGCGGCGCAAGCTCTACGTGAGTGACCGCTCGTCGCCGGGGTTAATGGCCCGCTAATGGCCCGGCGTTCCGGGTCGCTGATCTCTCCGGGCCTGGAATTCCTTCCACTCCCGAGCGCCGCCCGGCGGCGTGGCCTTGAGGAACACGATGATCACCAGGGCGACCGCAACCGCCGCGGCGTCCAGGACCTTGCCTGCGAGAACCAGATACACGGCACCGGAGATGGCTACTACCGCCACCGCGTGGCCCTCGGGCGAGGCGGGAGAGTGGCTGTACTCCGCGCGCGCGGGGCCGTACCATGCTTTGCTCCCCAGCAACGGCCTTGGCCGCATGGCCATCGGCTCCGGCGATCGCTTCCGCAGACGTTGCGCGAGCAGGTAAACGAGGCCCCCGATGGGGCTGGTACCCACAATGAGAACGGCCCAGACGAACCTGGGCACGAAATGCGCAGTATCGGCTGTCCCAAGGCGCAGCAGGCAGAACACGTCGAAGACAACCACGAGCAGGACGCCGAGCAAGATCGCAATCAGCACGACCGAGGCCAAAAGTCCTTCCATGTCCCGAACGTTACACCGTACACAGCCGTCTGGGTCATGCCCATATTGCTGGCCCTGGTGCTCGTCGCTATCCAGCGACCTACGTATTACGAGTCTGTCCCGTACGTTGGTCGCAGGCTCAGAACCCTGCGTGGGCATCGGGTTCATGGGGTGCCACCGGTAGTTATCGGCTGTTGACGGCTGTTCGGGGGCATGCCGGGGGCACGCCAATCCGACTGTCGCTAGAGCTGACGACGAGTCAGGATGATGATCCCCAACGCTGCTGTGCGGCCTGACGGCTGATCCCGAGCCGTGAGCCGATTTCGGCCCAGGAGTAGTCACGGCCACGCAGGGCCTTGACCGCTTCGGCTATGGCGGCGTCGATCTCATCGGCCAGGCCGATCACGAGGACTTCCTTGAGCCCAGCGACCGGCCTCAACCGAATGCGAGGCAGTACTTGTGGCCTGAGATCGTGCCCGCGGTATGGCTCCCGCAGGGGTGCCGGTGGGGGCCACCCAGCGCCAGAGCGCACTGCCTGAGGTGCGCGGGCGAGCTGTCAGGCTGCCCGAGACTTCGTGACCTTGGCGACCACGCCAGTCTTCGGGCCGACATCCACCTGTACCCGCAGGCCGAGCTTGCGGGTCAGGGTGAGCAGGGTGTCCATGGTCGGGCTGTGCTCGGCGGCTTCCAGCCGCGCCACCACTGGCTGGTGCCAGCCCAGCAGCCGGGCCAGCGCGGTCTGGCTCAGCCCGCGCTCGGCCCGGTAGCGGATCACCGCCTCGGCTACCGCCCGGGCCAGAGCGGTGCGCTCCCACTCCGCCCTGAACTGAGGGTCCCGGTGAGACAAAGGCTGAGTTCGTGTCCGGCATGCGGTCCGACCGGGTGGCGGTCATCCCAGCCGTTGGTGTGGTCGAACAGCGCCGTCCGCATATCAGGGCGCCGGTGGCCGCCATGGCCTCCCGCAGCATCTGCGCGCTGTGTTCACCGGCTTGGAACGACCAGCGTTCGCTGGCGCCGGGCACGGTTACCGTGCCCGCCTGGACCAGCCGGGCAACTCGGCTACGCCGTCGTGCGGGCCGGCGATGAACCTGTCCAGCGACTTGTCATATGGGAGACGACCTTGCCCATAGGTACCTCCTGCGGTGGCTTGCATGGTGGTGAACGTCACGGACGAGCAGAACTCACCGGCTGGCTGGTCCAAGATCGGCTTGAATGTGTCATGGTGCCTGCCCGGGGCGCGGGCCAAGGGTAACCAGGGTGGTACTGATTGACTACGGGAGGGACCCTGCCGATGAGGGCGGTGCTGGTCAGGGAGTTCGGCGGGCCGGAGCAGCTGCGGCTGGCCGAGGTTGCGGATCCGGTCGCCGGGCCTGGCCAGGTGCGGATCGCCGTGCATGTGGCTGGGATTAACCCGGTCGACGCAGGTAACCGGGCTGATGGTGCCTGGGCCGGGCTGCACGTGCCGTGCATCGTCGGCTATGACGTCGCCGGGGTGATCGACAGCGTGGGCAGCGGGGTCAGCGGTTTGGTGCCCGGTGACCGGGTGATGGCGATGACGCATTTCCCGGCTGGGGCCGGGGGATACGCCGAGTTCGTGGTGGTCGACGCTGCCCTGGCCGCGCCGGTGAGCTCTGCGCTGTCCTTTGCTGAGGCGGCGGCCACGCCGCTGGCCGCCGGGACGGCGCTGGCGGTGCTGTCCCGGCTGGGCCTGCCCGCCGGGAGCCGGCTGCTGGTGCTCGGTGCCAGCGGCGGTGTCGGGCTGTTCCTGCTCCAGCTGGCGGCCGCGGCAGGGATCATGACGATCGCGGCTGGCCGCCAGGCCATGCACGATCAGATGGACGCCCTCGGCGCCGCGGCCTGCATCGACTACACCCGGGAGGAACTCGCCCCGCAAACCCTGACGCTGGCGGGCGGCCCGGTGGACGCCATTGCTGACCTGGCCGGCGGCACGCTGGCCGCCGCCGCTCTGCCTGCGCTGCGGCCCGGCGGGCAGATCGCCGCGATCGCCACGCCGGAGCTGGACCTGGACCCGCTGCTAGATGCCAACGTCACCTTCCACGGCGTGCTCATCCAAGACGACGGCGACCGCACCCGGGCGCTCGCGGCGCTGCTTGACCGGCGTGTCCTGCGGCCCGTCATCAGCCACGTGCTCCCCCTCGCGGCAGCAGCGGAGGCGCACCGGATACTGGAAGGCCGGCACGCTGGCGGCAAGATTGTCCTAAACGTCACCAGCAGCTAGCCGTCACACAAGTTTCGAGCGCCAGCGGCCACAGGGCTACAGCTCGGTCGTCTGGCTCCCCGGCCGCCGAAAGGGAGCAGGCAGACGCGTCGAGAACGACAGCGGATTGCCGCGCTGCCTGCGAGCCTGCCACACCCCAGCTGCCTCACGCAGCACATAGGCGGCCCGGCGGCGGTTATCAAGGCTCCGCACCTTTGACAATTCCGGCTGGAAGGTCCGACCACGGCCGAGCAGGCAGGCGGCCAGACCGTGTGTTGACGCATCGCTCGCGCTCGGCGTGAATGTCCTCATTTGCAGACAGCGTCGGCGCTGTGGTCACGTGCCGCGGTGCGGTGTAGATACGTTCCGAAGAGAATGTCTCGCACGCGACCGTAAGGCAGCGGTCAGGTGGTTGTATGTGGGACTTCGTCAGCCAGAGGCTTCGTCTGGCCAGCGGGTGGCGGGTGTGACCACCATGCCGACGCCCGGCACGGGCACTAGGTAGCCCGATCTGGGCAGCAGCCTGGTGTAGCTCTGGATCTGGGGTCGTTGGCTCCCCGTTTTGGCCCCCCGGAATTCCGTTAGCGATGCTATGTTCAGGCCCTCCAAGCCGCGATGCCGTATTGGATCACCGCCTCGGCCACCGCTAGTAAGGCCCCCGCCGCCAATCGCTAGCTGATCAGGGCAATTCGATGTTTCTGGTGAGCCTTGCGCGCTGGTGGCACCAGCGTGAGCGGGCTTGGTGGCGGCGTCGCCAGTCCAGCCAGTGCCCGGCATGCGCGGGCGGGTCCGGGCGCAGGAGAGCCGCGGCGAGCAGCAGCTTGATCTCCGGGACGGTCAGCGGGATCATCCCGGGTTCGGCGGGTGGCGGCTGATCAGGCCTGACTGGCGGCGGCACCTGGGTGCTGGTGCGGTCCTTCAGCAGGTCTTGGTGAGCAGCTGACCTTCGGGCACGTAGCAGTAATGGAAGGCCAGCTCGCCGGTCTTCAGGTGGCGGCGGACCGGCAGCTGGTGCCGCGGGCTGCCGGCGGCGATCCAGGCCCAGGCGTACCAGCGGTCGCCCTTGGAGCCCTTCCCGGCGGAGCGGACCTCCCAGCGGCGCTTGCCCTTCAGCAGCCGGACGGCGGCCTCCGCGCAGGTGAGCTTTGTCCCCGCGGCCAGCGTGAGGGTGAAATTCGACGCGACCCGCAGCACGTAGGCCTGCTCGCGGGCCTGGAGGAACTCCCGCAGGCGCGTGCAGGAACCGTATACCTCGTCCCCGCAGACGAAGCCGGAACGGAGGCCGTCAGCGTAGGCATCAGTACAGATGTCGATGGCCAGCTGTCCCTTGGTGCGGAACTGAAGGTCCAGCGGCAGTCCCATGACCAGCGACTTCACCGGGTCCTCGATCTGCTCGGCCGGTATCCACTGCCGCGCCCCGGCCAGCGCGTGCCCGGTCTTCTCCCGCACATACGACAGGTGCACCGTGTTGATGCCGTTCGCCACCCGGCCCGCGCAGTCCATGTACTGCCGTTTCACCCCGGCCATGGCCTCGCCGGCTTTTTCCTGCCCGGTCTCATCGATCGCCCCGATGACCAGGCCGTCCTGGCGCCGGCCCCGCCGCGCTGCCTCCTCCAGGCCCGCCACCGCGAACCGGCGGACCTCGCTCATCGCCGCGAACGTGCCCCACGACGCCCGGTTCAGCAGCCGCTGGGCCCGGTCCGGCGACCGGTCCCCGGCATGCTGGGCGATCGTCCACCCGTTCCGCCTCGGCAACCCGCTCACCACGGCAGACACGTACTTGCCCGCCTGCAGCCACGCCTCCGCTCGCACGAAACACGACCGGAATGCCGTCAGCAGCTCGATCCGTTTCCGGTCGGCCAGCCCGGCCCCTATGCTGGCAGCAGCAGCCGCCTTCGATTTTGTTGTCTTCACAAACCGCATGATCGTCAGGCGGCTGCGCCATGCCAAACCGAGGCCACGCGCCAGCCCCGCCGCAGGTCAAACTCCCAATGGCGGCTGCCTTACGAGGCGCTTTGTTCTAGTTCAATTATCGGCACTTCGGCGCCTCCATCGCCCACAGCTATAGACCATGCGGTTTGCGAAGATTAATGATCTTGACGATTTCCTGGGGGCAGGCTGTCGCCTCACTAGCGATGTAGTCACATAGGCGAAAAACTTGATTTGATCCGGAGAACTCTCCGCAGCTCAAGCGCGTTCACATATACAACTAATAGCCTCATTCGGGGAAGAACCTTGACATATATAGGAACGGAGTGCGAGCATCGCGCACATGCCTTTTCAGAGATCACGCCGGACCCGCGCTCGTACGCTGGTCGCGACGGCTGCGGTCCTGGCGGTTTCGGCGACGGCAGCGTGCTCGTCCGCGCCGTCCGGAGCCGTCCGGAGCCGTGAAGAACACTACTCTCACGGTTGTCGCGTTTAACCCGTTTACTGGCCCGGATGCGGCATTCGGGCCAGAGATGATGGCGGGCTGCCTGGCCGCGGCGACCGCGGTCAACGCGGCAGGCGGCGTGCTGAGCAACAAGGTGGCCTGCTCGAGCGTGGACACGCGCGGCGACCCGGCCGATGCGGTCACCGCCGCGGCGAAGATGCTGGCGACCACGTCGCACATATTCGGCGTGCTGGGCCCGAGCTCGGATGAGGCGGACGCGACCGCCCCGCTGATCAACGCGGCCAAGGTCACGATGTTCGCCGACACCGGAGAGGCGTCGTTCGACCAGACCAAGCTGCAGTATTTCTGGCGCATGACCCCCGCGGACGACGTGCTGGGCTACGCGATGGCGCTGTATGCCAAGCGGAAGGGCTATCTCCGAGGCGCGGCGGTGTTCGGCAACGACGTCGGCTCGCAGTCCGTCGTGCCGACGCTGCAGAAGGGCTACAGCGCAGTGGGCGGCCAGATGGTCCTCAACGAGAAGATCGCACTGGGCCAGACCTCCTATCAGCCGGAGGTGGAGCAGATCATCGCGGCCAAGCCGCAGGTCATCTTCACCGAAGCCTCGCCGCAGGCCGACGCGACGATCCTGGCCGAGCTGCAGCAGCTGGGCCACCTGATCCCGGTCATCGGCAGTGACGCGACGGTCGAGCCGTCCTGGCTGCAGGCGGTGGCCGGGGCGATCGGCAAGCCGGCGCTGAGCAAGTACTTCGTGGGCGCGATACCCTACGCCCCTGCGTCGGGGCCTGCGTGGCAGGTATACAACAAGTATGTGGTGGCCACACCCGGGGTGACCAAGCCGGCGTCGCAGTGGAGCGACGACTCGTACGCGATGGTGGACTACGACGGGCTCATCGTCATGGCGCTGGCCGCGACCGCGGCGAAGAGCACCAGCCCGGCCGTCTATAACAAGTCCATCGAGGCGGTCACCACGGCCTCCCCAGGGGGGTGGTGGTGCATTCGTACGCGGCCGGCCTCGCGGCGCTCAACGCGGGCAAGAAGATCGATTACGTCGGCGCCACAGGGCTCATCGCCTGGAACAAGTGGCACAACTCGACCGGCGGCTTCGAGGTCACGGGCTACCAGCCGAACGGGAGCACCCCCCTGGTGGACATTATCTCGGCCGCCGACATCGCACCTCTGAGCAAGTAACCGGCCGCGCCCGGGCCCCCGGCACACCGGTGCCCGGGCGTCAGGTCGTCGTCGGCCGGGCCCCCACCTGGGAGGGAGCCAGAGCATGTTCGTGCACGCTATCGGTTTCGGGATCGTCACCGCTGCGGTGATGGCGCTGGCAGCGGTCGGGTTCACCGTCCAGTTCGGGGTGACCAACATCCTCAACCTGGCCTACGGCGATGTCATGACCGCATCGGCGTTCGTGGCTTACGTGAGCCACTCGGCCGGGCTCAACCCGTGGTGGGGAATGGTGCTTGGCGGCCTGTTCGGCGCCGTATTCTCCGTCCTGTTGAACCGGTTCCTGTATACGCCGTTCATCCGCCGCGGGGCCCGGCTGTTTACGATGATCATCGTCACGATCGCGGTGAGCCTGATCCTGCAGAACTGCCTACAGGCGATCTGGGGGCCGGACTTCGTCAGCGCGAACATGTCCGCCGGCGCCTCGGTGCACATGCTGGGCATGATATTCACCACCAGTCAGCTCATCTTGATCGCGATCGCCGCCGTCGCGCTGGCCGGGTTGCACGGCTTGCTCAGGTACACCCGGCTGGGCAAGGCCATGCGCGCCACGGCCAGCGACCCCGAGCTGGCCCGCAACTGCGGCGTGCCGACGCGCCGGGTCATCGACGGCGCCTGGCTTCTGTCCGGACTGCTGTGCGGGCTGGCTGGGGTGGCGCTGGTGACCGAGCTGGGCAGCTTCGACTTCACGACCGGCTCGGCGTTCCTGGTCCCTGTCATCGCCGCCGCGGTGCTCGGCGGGGTCGGCCAGCCGTACGGGGCGATGCTGGGCGCGCTGGTCATCGGGCTCGCCACCGAGCTGGCCGGCACCTACTTCGATCCGACTTACAAGGATGTCGTGGCGTTCGGTGTGCTCATCGTGGTGCTTCTGATCCGCCCGCAGGGAATCTTCGCCGAGGTCGCCAGCCAGAAGGAGGTCGCCGCATGAGCCTCGCCTGGTCGTTCTACATCTCCACCGTGCTGGTCTACCTCGGGGTCGACGTGATGGCCTGCTGGGGGCTGAACCTGCAATACGGTTACACCGGGATCCTGAACTTCTCCTTCATCATCTACCAGTCCGCCGGTGCGTACGTCGCCGCCGTGCTGACCCTGGGGCCGAACACCGCCGGCAGTTTCCAGCAATACATCGGCGGCGCGAACCTGCCGTTCCCGCTCCCGATTATCGCCGGCGGGATCGCGGGCGGCCTGCTGTCGGCGGTGGCTGGCGTGATCGCGCTGCGCCGGCTGCGAAGCGACTACCAGGCGATGGTCTTCCTGGTCATCTCGCTGATCGCCACCGCCGTGGTCACCAGTGACGTGGGCCTGTTCAACGGCCCGGCTGGGCTGTCGCTCATCCCTCAGCCGCTGAGCACCGCCCTAAACCTCTCGCTGGTCGGCTACCGGTGGTTCTACGTCGGGCTGACCGCCGTCATCTGCCTGATCATCTACGCGTTCCTGCGGCTGATCACCAGTGCCCCGCTCGGCCGGTCGCTTCGTGCCGTGCGCGACCACGAACAGGGCGCCGCCGCGCTGGGCAAGAACGTGACCGGCCTGCGCATGACCTCGTTCGTCATCGGCGGCGTGATCGCCGGGATCAGCGGGGCCGTGCTGGTGGAGTTCATCAGCGCCTGGTCCCCCGGCGGCTGGCTCTACCAGGAGACCTTCGTCCTGTTCACCGCGCTGATCGTCGGCGGCACGGCCAACAACGCCGGCGCCGCGCTTGGTGCGCTGCTGGTACCCGTGGCGTTCCTGGAAGGCAGCCGCTTCCTGCCCCAGTTCGGCCCCCCCGGGCTCATTGACGCGCTGCAGTGGGTCGCCGTCGGGCTCATGGCGCTGATCTTCGTGTGGTTCTGGCCGCGCGGCTTGCTGCCCGAGCGCAGACGGATCATCAAGCTGCCCGGCCTGCCGCAGGCCGGGACCGGGCAGCCGTGACCCGTCGGCTACGAGAAAACGGCCGAGACCCGATGACCTCGGTGCAGGGACAGCGGACGACACCGGCCGCGCAGGCAGCGTTGCTGCGGGTCGATGATCTGGCCAAGAGCTACGGCGGCGTGCACGCCGTAGCCGGGGTGTCCTTCGACGTGCTGCGGGGCCGCATCACCGGCCTTATCGGCCCGAACGGCGCCGGCAAATCCACCGCGCTGGGCATGGTAGCGGGCGCGATCAAGCCGAGCCGCGGTTCGGTGCTGCTCAACGGCACCAACGTGGCCGGCTGGCCGAGCCACAAGATCGCGCGGCGCGGGCTGGCCAGGACCTTCCAGCAGTCCAGCGACTTCGCCGGGATGACCGTCACGGAGAACCTGCTCACCGCCCGGTACGGGCAGCGCGGAGACACGCTGCGCGGCGCGCTGCTCGGCCGCCGCTACTGGCGCGCCGAGCAGGAAAGCCTGACCGCGCGCGCCGCTGACGTCATCGCCCGCTTCGACATGGCCCGGATGGCGAACGAGTTCGCCGGAAACCTCAGCGGCGGCCAGCGGCGGCTGCTCGAGATCATGCGCGCGCTCATGACCGAGCCGGAGATCCTCCTGCTCGACGAGCCGATGGCCGGGGTCAACCCCGCTCTCGGCGAGCGAATCGAGGACTACCTGCTCCAGCTGAAGCAAGACGGGCTGACCATGCTGATGGTCGAGCACGAGATGGCGGTCGTCGAGCGGCTGTGCGACCCGATCATCGTGATGGCACAAGGTGAAATCCTCGCCGAGGGAACCATGGAGCAGATCCGATCCGACCAGAGGGTGCTCGATGCCTACCTCAACTGAGAGCCACCGCCCGGGCACCGGGTACCTCACCGTCCGCGGCCTGACCGCCGGCTACGACGCCGCGCCGATCATCAACGACATCTCGCTGACCGTCGCCGAAGGCGAGATAGTGACCGTGATCGGCCCCAACGGGTCCGGCAAATCGACACTACTCAAGTGCCTGACCGGACGGCTGAGACCCCTGGCCGGGCAGGTCCACCTCGACGGACATGACGTCACAGCGGCCAGCGGCAACGCCCTGACCAAGGGCGGACTGGGCTATGTCCCGCAGCACAACGACATCTTCCCGACCCTCACCGTCAGGGAAAACCTCGAAATGGGCGGCTACCTCCTGCCCAAAGCCCAGGTCGGCGAACGGATCGACTATGTGCTTCAGGCCTTCCCCTCCCTCCGGCCGCTCCTCAAACGCAGCGGCAAACTCCTCAGCGGCGGCGAACGGAAACTCCTCGGCATCGGCCGCTCCCTGATCAGCTCGCCGAAGCTCCTCATCCTCGACGAACCCACCGCTGGGCTCTCCCCGACCCTGGCCCGCGGCATCCTTGACGACAACGTCACCTCACTGGCCCGCGCCGGCGTGACCATCCTGCTCGTCGAGCAGCGCGCGCACCAGGCCATGCAGATCGCCGACTGGTGCTATGTCTTGGTCGCCGGCCGGGTCGAACTGAACGACGCACCCGCGACCCTGCTCGCCCGGCCCGACTTCGGCGCGCTGTTCCTCAGCCGGGGTGCCCGTAAGCCGCCGCCAGCCGCGCCGGGCCGGCCCCTGCCCTAGGCCACTACCGACCCGGCCGCCGGACCGTTATCGCGACAAGCCACGTTTCTACTAGTCCGAGCCGCCCCGTGAAGTGATCTTGCAAGGAGATGCGGCCAAAGAGCTCAGTAAGGCTCGTCCGCCTCGGGATGCTGGAAGAAGAGCGTCCGGACGACGCTCGCCGCGTCTACTACCACCGCACCAATAGCCCCCTGTGGAAGATCATCGAAGCTGCGGCTGACGTGATCGAGCCCTAGCTAGGACGAGGCATGTATGGGCATGACGAGATTCGCGCCACCAGACGCGCCCACACTCGGTCGCTTGAGAACACTCAGTCAGAAGCGCGACGATAATCTCAGGACCGGCAGATACCCTGACCAATCGTGAGGGACCAGATACGACGCCTGTATGACTTCGAATTGGAACCGGAAGTCCGCGACTGGCTGGACAGCCTCAGCGACAGCGACTTCAAGCGTGTCGACGAGGTATGCGGCATGCTCGCCGAGAAGGGCAGCGAACTCGGCGGCCCATGGTCTGATCACCTGGAAGGCCCGGTCTGGGAACTGCGGATCCGGCTGCGTGATGTTGCGGCGAGGATCACCTACTGGTGTACTGCTGATGGAAGGATCGTGCTGCTGGCAGTGTTCCGGAAGACCAAGCAGCACGACCAGAGGCAGATCGACCGGGCCGTCCGAGCACAGAAGAGTTGTGAGCGCGACCACCGGGCGCCAGCGGCCGAAGTCTACGAGAGGCAGGTGTGATGGCCGGCTACCACACCCGCTGGGTCCGCTTGCCGGAGCCGGCCGAGGATCCGGAGCGGATCGCCATCCGCGAGGCACTGGCTTTCGGCAAGGCGGTGTACGACCAGCGCCTTGCCCTGGGTCTCAGTGTCGCCGACCTAGCAAACCGGGCGGACATGACCATAGATGACATCGAGTGCATCGAAGAGGGCGGCACCGAGCCCACCATCGCCCTGCTGCGGCAACTGGCCGCCGCCCTAGACGCCGACGTACGCCTGACGCCAGGGCACGATCTTGGCTCCGTGTGGTTCGAACCCCACGCAGCCTGACGTGATCAGAGCAGCTTGCATTTGAAAGACAGCACTCTTGCGGAGACTCAACCTTCGCCATGCTGATCGCTGCAAATGTCAGCGGCACGACGCGTGCTAATGTCGAACCAAGAGCGTTGCGCCGTCTAATACTTATACATTTCTGCGGGCCACCGGCTGGCGCAGTCACCGCAGGTTCAAGACCTTGTTGTCTGCGTCGCAGGCACGCCGCCTGCCGAATATTGGGACCGACGCTTGGGCCACCACCGGGTTGCATCCGCCAAGCCTCCGATAAAACGAGATCAATAACGGCCGCTACGCCCGTGTCCGCCCCAGCCGCTTGTCGCCGCATAGTGGCACGTCAGCGCGGGGGTGGCTTGGGCAGGCTGATCAGGACATCCAAGCCTAGGTGTTCCTTGCAGAGGTACTTGACGTGCTCGCATTCCATGATTTCGATGCGGCCGTGGCGGGTCGCGAAGGCGTGACCGTCCTTGGTGACCCAGGACGTCGTGACAAGTACGCCCTTGGTGGCGTGCTTGTCTTCCATGACGCCGGCCAGCGCGCGAACGGCCTCGACTCCGACGGCGTTGCGGTAGCGCTTGGCCTGGATTATGCACATCCCGCCGAACACTGCGTTGTTGTTGACCGCGACGGCGTCGACGCCGTCGTCCTTGATTGCCTGCGTGTTCCAGGCTTGCATGCCCATTTCCTCGAAGATCTGGCGCACGAGGTGCTCGAACTCGTAAGGGTTCATGGCGAGGAGGTCAGGGCGGCTATCTAGTCCGGCAACGACGTCCATTCCGGCTATGAACCTGAACCGGGTCAGCAGGGAGTCGAAGTCCATGGTGGGCTGTACGGGCTCCAGGTCGTAAGGGTGGGGTGAGACCAAGGCGTTAAGGCGCTTGAGGCAGGCCACCGGGTCGAGGTCGGAGAGTACGTACGTGCTGAATACCTCTCGCTTCGCGCTCACCTGGAGCAGCAAAGGCCTGATCGGCTGGCCGCTCGATGGATCCTTCGCGGAGACCTTCCCGTAGAAGGTCACCAGCTCGATCACGCTGCCCGGCGTAGAGACGAGGATCTCATGGATGGTGCGCAGCGCCACTTGCGCGATCACCGTTCGGTAGCGTTCTTTGATCTCTTTCTCTGCG
>Ga0302180_10000910_pt1 | contig 23898 bp, 22 predicted proteins | sample I_Palsa_E3_2_FD_200575 | JGI IMG/M metagenome (GOLD analysis project Ga0302180, IMG submission 200575) | Peat permafrost microbial communities from Stordalen Mire near Abisko, Sweden - I_Palsa_E3_2 | ecosystem: Environmental > Terrestrial > Soil > Palsa > Peat permafrost | place: Sweden... | reverse complement strand
ACCTGATCGCCGCGCACCGGCTGCTCACCGTCCCCCGCGCCACCACGGACGCTGAGCTTCCCGGGCTCCCCGTCCACCGCACCGACAGCGACCGGCACTCCAGCGTGCTGGTCCGCGCCGATCCCGGCCGGCGGGCGGTGCAGGAACGCCCTGGATGGCAGGCCGACCCGGTGGGCTTCGAACAGCTCGTCATGGCCTACCTGCAGCGCCCGTCCAAGTCGGCGGCACGAGACGATACCGCCCAGGCCGCAGCGCGGCCCGGGCCGAACACCAAGGCGGTAACACGATGATCTGGGTCAGCTGGCGGCAGCACCGCGGCCAGGCCATAGCCTGCCTGGCGGTACTGGCCGCACTCGCGGTCTACGCGATCCTGCTCGGCACCTCGATGCGCACGGCGTTCGGCCACGACGCCCTGACCGCGTGCCTGGCCCGCAGCCAGGGGACCGCCTGCCCGGCAGCGATCCAGGCCTTCACGAACAGGTTCGGCTCCGAGGTCAACATCGCGTTCTGGTCCGTGGTCCTGATCGTCCCCGGGCTGATCGGGGTCCTCGTCGGCGGGTCGCTGATCGCCCGGGAACTCGAATACGGCACCTGGCGACTGGCCTGGAGCCAGACCGTTCCCCGGGCCCGGTGGCTGGCCGTCAAGCTGGCCCTGGTCACCGGCGGGCTCATCGTCCTCGGCGCGGCCATGACCGCGGTGATCACCTGGTACCGCGCGCCCATGGACCGGCTCACCGGGCATCTTCAGCACAACATCTACGACTTCGAGGGCCTGGTCCTCACCGCCTACATCCTGTCTGCGTTCGGGTTCGCCGTGCTGGCCGGGCTGCTGCTGCGGCGCAGCATCCCGGCCATGGTTGCCGCGTTCATCCCGTGGCTGGCCATCCGGCTTGTGGTCGAGTTCGTTTTCCGCGACCACTTCCTGGCGCCGCTGACCACCACGGTGAACTGCACGCAAGTATGCGGTGAAGGCATCGGCTTCGTGCCGCAGGCAACGGGCCGCATCGGCGACCTGGTGCTGAGCATCAACGGCAACGTCGTCACCTACCAGCCCGCCGACCGGTTCTGGACCTTCCAGTTCATCGAGGCCGGCATCTTCGTGGCCCTCACCGCCGCCGCGCTTGGCGCCACGATCTGGCTGCTGCACCGCCGCGCCGCCTGACAGCCCCATCTCGCCGACGGCAGGTCCGGTGAATAGCGCACCAGCCTCTCTATCACGGCCGGCCGGTGCCGGGCACCTCGACCGGCAGGGCGAGGATCCCCCCTGTGCGCGGACCTGTGGCTAGGCGTTCGAGGTTGGCGGGGGCGCCGTCGGCCGTGTGCCACTCGGCGGTGCAGATGAACAGGATCCGCCGGTCCGGGCCGCCGAGCATCAGCGCGAACGGCGCCCGGTTCTCTTCGAGTTCGACGCGTTGCAGGACCTTGCCGCCCTCGGCGACCCGGGCGATCGAGAACCCGCCTGTGGACACCCACACAGCGCCTTCGGCGTCCATGCAGATGCCGTCCGGCCCTAGTCCCCCGGCGAATACCCGCCGCCCCGACAGCCCGCCATCGCCGTCGATGTCGAATGCGGTGAGTCGGCCCGCGAACGACTCGGAGATGATCAGCGTCCGGCCGTCCGGAGTGATGACCATGCCGTTGGGAAACTGGATGTCGTTGGCGACCTGGCGCAGTTGCCCGTCCGGCGTGACGAGCTTGATGTAGCCCGGCTTGGGCGGCGCACCGGCGACGAAGTCGAAGTCCGCGCCGTTGACGTAGGCGTTGCCGCGTGCGTCCACGACGATCTCGTTCGCCCGCTGCTCGGCGTGGACGGCCATCGACCCGTCAGCCTCCTGGCGCCGGATCTTGTCGCCCGTCGTCAGCAGCCTGCCGTCGGGCAGCCAGTCGATGCAGTACCCCATCGAGTGGCTGGCCGGGTCGCGGGTGAGCATGACCTCCGCCTTGCCGTCCATGTCAACCGCCATGACCTGCCGGTCGATCCAGTTGCAGAACCACAGCCTGCCCTCATGCCACCGCGGCGACTCAGGAATCCCCAGGCCACCGAGCAGCGCCATCAATTCAGGCATAACGCTCCTCTCCTCCTCCGGCCACGCCGGTCTCAGCCCGGCCCTCTACCCCCTACACGAACGGCCACGAGCCCGATCGACGCTGCAGGGCACGTCGGGAGCAAGTTTGTCGAGCCCGGCCGGCGCTGGAGGTAGGCGCTAGTGCCGGGCCGGATGTTCCGCGCCGCTCCTGACCACGCGCTGGGCCTGGCCGTTGTCAGTTTTGGAAAGTGGGGCGGATGGTGATGTCGCCGATCTCGACGTCGTCGGGCTGCTCGATCGCGAATGCGATGGCACGCGCCACGGCGTCGGGGCTTATGCCGAGCGCTGTCATTCTGCGCTGCGCCTGTTCGCGGATGTCGGGATCGTCGATGTAGTCGGCGAGTTCGGTACGCACATAGCCGGGCGAGATCGAGGTTGTGCGCAGGACGCCGTCGGTGGACTCCTGGCGTAGCGCTTCCAGTATCGTGCGGACCGCGTTCTTGGTGCCGGCATAGACCGCCTGGGTCGGGACGATCTTCAGACCCGAGGTCGACACGGTGGTCACGAAATGCCCGTGCCCCTGGCGGCGGAACACCGGCAGCGCGGCTGCGATCCCATGCAGCACGCTGCGCAGGTTGACGTCGATCATTGCGTCCCAGCTGTCGACGTCAAGCTCGGCCATCAGGCCGGTCCGGGCGATCCCGGCGTTACTCACCAGGACGTCAAGGCGCTCGAACCGCTCGACGGCCGTGCAGACCAGTTGCTCGAGGTCCGCGCGCCGGGTGACATCCACGGGCACGACCTCCGCGCGGCCGCCCGAGGCGCGGATTCGTTCGGCTAGTGCCTTGAGCCGGCCGGTGCGGCGGGCGCCGAGCACCACCGTCGCTCCCCTTGCAGCGAGCTCCAGCCCGGTCGCCTCCCCGATGCCGCTGCTCGCTCCGGTGATGGCGACGACCTTGCCGTTGACTCCGCCCATCGAGGTGCCTCCTGCTCTAAGCTGACAGTTGTCCGGTTACCGCCGTCCACTTTACCGGACAATTGTCCGTTCGCTCCGTTCGGCCGAAAGGGGGGTGTGTGCCCGCTCGTGCGCAACGCTCGGACGCGGTCGCCAACCGTGAGCGCATCGTCGGCGCCGCCCGCACGGCGCTGAGTGAATCCAACGGCGCGGTCGAGGACCTCAAGCTTCACCTGGTCGCAAAGGCCGCGGAAGTCGGGCAGGGCACGCTCTACCGGCACTTCCCGACCCGCGAGCATCTGCTAGCCGAGGTCTACCGGCAGGAGATGGGCGAGCTGGTCGACGCCGTGCCTGCACTGCTCGCCGAGCACCCGCCGCTGGACGCGCTGACCCGGTGGCTGGACCGGCTGATCGAGTACGCGCGGGTCAAGCGCGGGGTCATGGCGGCGATCGAGGCGTCGGCGTGGCAGGACCTGTACGCCGGCAACCACGGCCGACTCGATGAGGCTCTTACGAAACTGCTCGACCGGGGCAAGGCCGCAGGCGAGGTGCGCGATGAGATCGACGCTACCGATGTGATCCTGTTGCTCGGTGCGTTGTCGCGGCTACCCGCGACGGAGTGGGACGCCCGGGCGCGCACGCTGGTCTCGGTCATCGTCGACGGTCTACGCCGCCGCTGAGCCTCACTCTGGCGATCCGGCTGCGGTTCAGCCTAGCCCCAGGCGGCGGGCAAATGACGATATCTCGGACTGCATTCCCGCTAGTTCCGTCGAGCCGGGGCTGACGACCAGCCGGGTGACGCCCTGGCGGGCCCGGGCCTGCACTTCATCGGCCGTCATGTCGATCTGTCCCCAGCGGGTGTACTCGAGCGCCGCGGGATCGCGTCCGGCTGCGGCTGCTTCTGCCCGCATCACGGCGATCTGCTCGTCGCGCTGCTCCAGCGTCAGCCTGCCACCGGGGAAGTAGCCGTCGCCACGACGGCCCGCCCGCCGAGCAGCAGCCAGGCTCGATCCGCCGACATGGATCGGCAGGATGCGCCCGTCATGCGGCTTGGGGAAGCTGCAGGCTCCGGTGAGGGAGAAGAACTCGCCCCCGAAGCTGACGCCGGCCGCTTCCCCGCCCCACAGCAGCCGGAGCACCTCGATGGCCTCGTCGGCTCGCCGGCCCCGGGTTCCGAAGTCGACACCGGCCGCGGCGGCCTCGCCCGGCAGCGTGCCCAGGCCGACCGTCAGCAGGCTCATCCGGCCCCGGGACAGCAGGTCGATCGTCGCGAGCCGCTTGGCCAGCACGACCGGATGGTGGTACGGCAGCAGCAGCACCGCCGTGCCGAGCAGCAGCTCGCTGGTCACCGCCGCGACATACGCCAGGCATTCCAGCGGGTCGGCGACCGCCAGATCCGGCGGGAACGACATCGGGCCCGCCTTCGCTCCCGGATACAGCACGATGTGCTCGGGCAGGTAGAAGGACTGGAAACCGCACTCCTCGGCGTGCCGCGCCACCGCGGCCATCAGATCGGGATCGGCGCCGTAGTACGCCGTGTTGTAAGCCAGCCCGAACTTCACATCATCCCTGCCTTCCTGAGCGGCGCATGAGGGCGCAGCAGGGAGCCGCGAAGCTGCATGGCCTCCTCGAGCACGCGCAGCCTACCGCGGGACATCGCCCCTCTACCGGCCCGGCCCTGCGGCGGCGCCTGGCGGGTCCGGTGGGTTGGCGAAGGCCTGGCGGCTGTGGTGCAGGAGTTCGCGGAGAGCGGGGTTCTCTGTCGCGGTCCAGATCAGGGCCAGCACCGCGGGTGTCTGGATATCGTCGATGACCAGGGTCTTCAGCTGGGCGCCGTGGCTGGCGGCCATGGACGCCGACAGGATGGCGATGCCGAGCCCGCGGATGGCGAGATCGGCGACGGCGCCCGGCGCGCTGGCTTGCAGCGCAATGTCCGGCTGTATGCCCTGGGCTGTGCAGGCCTGGTCGAGCACGGTCCGGATCCCTGTCCCCGCGGGCATGCACACGATCGGGTACGCGGCGATGTCCGCCAGGGTGACCCGCTGCCGCCCGGTCAGGGGGTGGCCGGGCGGCAGGGCCGCTACGAGCCGTTCGCTGATGATCGGCAGCGCGCCTAGCCCTGGGGGCGGGGCGCCGGACGCTCCGATGAGGGCCAGGTCCGCCTCGCCGGCCCGGACGCGTTCGGTGAGCCGGTCGGAGTCGTCCTCGATCAGGGTGATCTCGACGCCGGGGTGGGCGCGGTGGAACGCGGCGAGGGCATTGAACAGCGGAGTGACGGTGCACGCGGTGACCATGCCGACCACGAGCCGGCCGCGGATCAGCCCGTTCACGGCGTCCACGGCCTGCCGGACGGCACCGGCGGATGCGAGTACGGCGCGGGCATGCGGCAGCGCCGCCGCTCCCGCGGCCGTCAGTATGGCCGTCCGGCCTGACCGGTCGATCAGGGTTGCGCCGAGATCCTGCTCGAGCTGCCGGATCTGGGCGCTGACCCCCGACTGGCTGATATGCACGCGCTGCGCCGCGCGGGTGAAGTTCGCTTCCTCGGCCACAACCAAGGTTCTTCTAAGACACTCCAGATCCATGACTTCAACTGCGGCTATGTTTCGTTGCTCCGCGTGGTCCATCGGCGCGCCGTCCCTCGTGTCGTGACTACCTGCGCTGTATCGTGACTCAAGACAGCCCGATCACAGGTCTTACAATCGACCAGCACCACCTGATCTGTGTGAACGCGATGCAAGGCAGTGACGCCAAAGCTATCTTCAACGTCATGACCAGACGTGAGCGAGTGCGGCACGGGCGAGTGCGTGGATACCGGCCTTCCATCCGGCAACTTGAGGAACTACTCCAACTTGCACAAAAGGAAATCGATTCTTCCAAATCGTCTGCCGAGATTACTTCTACTGTAGGCGAATACAAGCTGACCTCGGACGATGGACTAGAAATAATCGCGCCAGAACACCTACAAGCATTAATAAAAGAAGCAGGCAGCGTCCGTGAGTTGGATAATCTCGTATTCTCTATAGAGCAAGACGAACCTAAGCGATACATTCAGATCAACATAGGGCCTGGGGACTGGACAGAGTACTCAGTCGAATCGGACAGTGATACTTGGACTCTAGGCCGCTACTATGAGCTTACCGAGAAACTGCTATCTGACTGTACCCTTTATGCGAAGCATAAAGAACCTAGACCTGCAATGCTCGTTATGCAACGAGACCGATACGTCTGGGAAACTGTGCCATGGAAAGTAGCTGAGAACTGGCGTATATCAATAGCAGCGGCCTCATCCGCTGCGCCCGCGATACTACCCATTGTAGCGTCATTTGTCACAGCAGTAGCCTACCTTGTTTATCTTGGCGACACTAAAGTCGAAAGACATAAGTACGTCGAAAACCTGAATCATTTTATCAGTTCAGGCGGGCTCGCATTTTTCTTGGCCGTCCTGCTTGCAGACGTATTCATTTATATAGCTCTCAGGCGCTGGGACGCCGGACGACTAAAATCCCAAGTAAAAATCAGCACGACGCCAATTATCGCTCAGTTCACCTTTCGTGATCCTAAGGCGGACCCAGTTGCGCTGGCCTCTTTGTACATAGCAGTTGCCATCCTGGTCGCAACAATTGCTACTCAACTTTAACGGAACCAGGCGCCGCGCCGAGATCGATATGAGTGGAGGATCGACATGAGTAGTCGCAATGTACGGCGACGCAAGAGACGCCAAGCGCTATCCTGATGCAACGGTTGGCAGTGTCATGCGATGAAGAGGAAGAGAATCCAGAGTATTCCAGCTAGGGTGGGAACGAAATACGTGAGCACGTCTAGAGAATGAACCGGGCTCTTGGGACGTCCCTCACGTGTAGCGCGGTACTCCGGAAGGCGGTCTCGGGCTATTGCCTGTATGTACCTGCAGTACTTGAGGTGACGATGACCGATATAGAACCACGCGACTGTGAGCGCCAGTCCGAACGAAGCTATGGTGTGTGTCGCAATCGATATATGAGATGCGGAACTGTGCAAGACCCCGCTCCCCATAGAGGCAGCAAGAAGTCCGGAATAGGCCACCACGAGTAGCGACTCTGTCAAAAGAAAGAAATTGGCACGCTGAAAGAACTGGCCATCCTCGTGCAGTACATGCTCCCAAATTCGGGTGTCCTCCTCCGCCCGTCCGCTCTGAAGACGATTCCTGCGCGCCGTCTGCAACGGAGTGCGGCCCTGAGTATCATGCCGTGGCCGCTGTGTCGTTAGTAGCTTCCTCGTCCGTCCAGTAGCTCCGGGCATTTCAGTTCGCTCTTCTCAAAGCGACATCTCTATCGCCGTGGAGTTCGGAGGCTTAGGTCTTTGTACTGGTCAAGGAAGCTCGCAGCAGATTGCACGTCTTTGTAGCGCTTCAATAGCCTTGACAAATGACGTAGTCGCTCGTCGGTGCGCGCGGAGTTTGCGCGGCTTGCGAGTTCTAGTACTTGCGTGGCAGTCTCGGCTGCAATATCGATCTCATCCAGAAGGATATAATCCTCCGCTAGCCAGCTTAGATACAGAGAATTCTCACGGATCAACGAGTTATCGTAATTTGACGTAGCGTTTCGCAGTAGAGGCTCGGCTCGGGCGGGCTGCTTTAGCTCCGTGAAACAGCGGCCTGCCATCACGTCTATTTCTTCCCTGTTGAACCAGTAGACCCACTCTGGATCATTTTGTGGCTCGGTGTGGGTGAAATTCTCTTCGACTTGGCCTAGTGTCCGCTCGCAGCTAACAAGGTCGCCGGATTTGGCGTCGGCCCATGCGACGCGGTCCAAGAGCAGCGCCTTTGTCGTCGCCGTAGCGCTGTGCCGTGCTCCGGCGTAAGCGGTCCGGGCAAGAATTGCTGCCTGCCGGGGGTTGCCTGTATTTGCCACCTGGTAACTCAGTGTCGAGATGATATTCGCCGCTAGGGGTTCGTTGTCTGCCGCGTGCGCTGCCAGGACGCCGCCTTCGGTGTATTTAGCGGCTTGTTTGTAGAGGCCAGCATCAGCGGCCACCCATGCGGCTAGCTGTGCAAGTTCGCCAGTTACCGTGAGAAGCCGGCGGGTCTGGTCCTGAGTCAAGGTAGCTTCATCGAGTAGCTTGGTGGTGGCCTGAAGCTCTTGATGCACTAGCGCATGCGATGTGCGGCCGGACATGAAGTCGTCAGCGCGACGTAGCTGTGTCACGCGATGCTCTGTCGTGGCAACGAGGGAATCGCTGATCTTGCGGCCCGCATTCAATTCGACAAGCTGGGGCTTGTCGGCGGCAAGCCACTCGTGGGCGAGCATCTCGATATCCGCAAGGGCAGAGCTGGATATCGCGTTGTCGAAGGATGCCGACAAGCTACTCAGGTCGTCGCGTGTCCACTCCCGTTTGGCGATGAGCGCGGGTCCTATGCTGCTTTCCTTCGCGGGGCCGGATGATAGCTCCTGGATACCAAAACCGAGTTCCCCTGGGGTGGACCTGAAAAGCTCGCACAGCAACGCCTGGTAATAGTCTGGCGTGACGTGCCCGTTTTCCCATCGTGATAGCTGCGTCTTGAGGCTAGCGGCCGATGCTGTATTCACCCCTCTCCGCTCGGCAAGCCTCGTCAGCTCCCAGACCATGCGAGCCTGCGACCAGCCACGCGCGTGGCGGGCAGCCTGAAGGGGTGTCGTCATGGCAGGTAACCGCCACCTTCTGAGGGGGACTTGCCTTCGTGGTGTGGGGTTAACACACCACCCATGTTAACCCCTGTTGATAGCTGTCAACTTCCGAACGCCATGGCCGGGTGATTTTCTGTCTAGTGAGGCCACACCAACCCGGCTCAGAAAGGGGGTGGTCATGATGACACCCACGGCACTCGCGGACCCCGCACCGGGATCAGCCTGGCAATGGCCACGGCCCGGCCAGCCCCGGCCGCTGAATGCCGGGAAAGTCGGCCTTGCGGCACTGCCAAGCGCGCCGTTCTGGGCGCGCCGGTATACTCGCTGGTTCCTGAATTCCTGCCGGCGGGTAAGCACCGATACCACCGAGACCGCAGAATTGCTCGTGTCCGAGCTAGTTACTAACGCGGTGCGGTTTTCCGGCGATCCCACACCGGCGGCCGGGTATTCCGGGCGTGTGAACGCTCCCCTGATCACGCTGTCCTTGCGTCACTTCCCCGAGAGCTTGCTCATCGAGGTTTTCGACACGGACACCAGCGCGCCGGTTCTCCCCGATGCCGACGCCTACGCAGAAAACGGCAGGGGACTGATGCTGGTCGACGCTCTGAGCAAGGAATGGTCGTATTTCCTCTCTCGGGGTGGCGGCGGCAAAGTTGTCTACTGCGTCCTGGAAATACCATGAGCCGCCATCACAGCCGGCACCGAAAGCCCCCGGCCCGTGCGGGACTGGATACGGCACGGGCCGGGCCATGGGAAGCAAGGAAAACAAAAACTTAATAAAGCCGGGCAGCCCCGTCACCCACTGGAATGAGCCGGGGCTGCCCGAAAGGAAACGCGGTGTTTCCCGGAACCGATGGTATCCGGGAGGCGCCGCGTTTTGGCGTTGCGGACCTTACGGAAAGCTAACGAGCCATAGCAGGAGGTGATGAACATGGGACACAAGTTGAACGGATGCCGGAATGGCCGCCTGTGCGCCTGCGGCGCACTTTCGGCCAACGTGGGCGGTGTATGTGAGAAATGCTACTTGCGGGCGCGCTGGCTGCGCCGCAAGATGCCCCGCAGCCACGGCCACCGATAACCGGGCCGGGAACCACACCAGGAATCGGCAGTGAGAGGAGGTGATGGCTTTGACTGTGACAATGTCGGCAGCGCTCCTGATGGGCGCGGCAGTGTTCATGCTCTGCCGGTATGCGGGAATGCGGATATGGCACGCCGCGGTGTGCATCATATTCGGCTTCTACCTCGCATCATCGAGCCTAGCGCCGGATATCGCAACGACCATGACAAGCCTGTTCCACCTGCTTTAGCAAGCAACGCAGGAAGAGCAAGAAATGCAGGGAGACCGTGAACGCACGCAGCGACGTGTCCCGCGCATACGCAATGCGCGGGACACGAGAAAGGACGCCATGACCACACCCGGATTTAAGGAGGTGGTGCCTCATGCCACACACCCGCCAGAACCGCACTATCGACCTTCAGCAGATCAGCACCAGGAACGACCAGGCACGTCACATCGCGGCCGGCTGTGCATCGGCGATGCCGACGCTCGCGGCCATGTGGCGGCACCTCGACGACGCGCTCGCCGACACGGCCGCACTATTGGCACAGGTCACCCAGCTTTCCGCCGAGCTTGAGCGGACCCGCTTTGACCGCGCCAACCTGCTTGCCGCGATGCGCGCCACGCTCGCCGCGTACGCCGAAGGCGAGCCTGACCCGACGTGGTACCTCCGAGATCAACTAGACGCGCCTCAGAGCGCCTCTACGGCCTCGCGGAGGCCGAGGTGACCACGTACCGCCGGATGCGTCGGCAAGCCCGCCGAGCGCGACGCAGCGGCCTACAGCCGATGATGGTGATCAACAGCGGCGAGCCGTTCCCCGAGACCGTGGGCGTCGTGCTGGCGCGGTGGGCGTGGCGGTACCGCTCCGAGCTCGCGCCCTTGGGCGTCATCGCCGGCCTGGTGGCGGCGGCCAGGTGGCTGCACGCCACTCGGCCGCACTGGTGGGCGGTCATCGCGGCACTGGCCGGGATGGCCGCCTGGGCGGTAGTCACCTTCGGCGCGCGATGGCGATTCCCGACCCTCGTCGAGCGCATTTACGCGGCCATCACCATCTACGCGGCCGGGATATGGATTTCGGCCGCCACCGCAATCGGTCCGTCCATGTCACCGCTTCCGCAGGCCCTGGCTATCGGCGCGGTTATCTTGTCGGTGCCGTGGTGGGCACATCGGCGCCGGCGCGCGAAAGTCCGCATCGAGCGCAAACTGCAAGCGTGGCCCGATATCGCCAAAGCCATAGGGTTGGCCGGGTCCGAGGTAATGTCCGCCACCGTCGATGTGTGGGGATGGCGCGCGCGGTTCCGGCTCGCGCGTGGCCAGACCATCAATGACGTGGTCGCGAAAATTCCCGCGATCGAGTCCGGCCTGGGGACATTCCGGAATGCAGTGCGCGTCTATCCGACTCCTGATGACCTAGCCAACAGGTGCGAGATCCGCGTACTCGACATGGACCCGCACGCGGGGTCCATTCCGTGGCCCGGCCCGTCCGCAGCGTCAATTACTGAACCGGTCGAGCTGGGGCCATTTGAGGATGCTTCGCCGTGTCGTGTCCTTTTCATGCGCCGGCACGGCATGTTCGGCGGCACCACGGGGTCCGGTAAAAGCGGCGGCCTCAATGTGCTCATGGGTAATCTGGTCGCCTGCCGCGATGTGGTTATCTGGGGTATCGACCTGAAAAAGGGCATGGAACTAGGGCCCTGGGCATCGTGCATTGACCGGCTCGCCACGACTCCTGAGCAAGCCATTACCCTTCTCAGCGACGCGGTCACCGTGCTGGAAGCGCGCGCCGAATTGCTCGCCGCAGCGGGCAAGCGCGAATGGAAAATATCACCGGTTATGCCCGCGCTCGTCATCATTATCGACGAATACGCCGAGCTCGCCGAGGAAGCACCCGACGCGATGAGCGATACGGATTCCATCGCGCGGCTTGGCCGCGCAGTGGCCGTGACACTTATCGCAGCTACTCAGCGGCCCACACAGAAAGCCATGGGCCAAGGCGCGGTCCGCTCCCAGATGGACTTGCGGATATGTTTCCGTGTCCGCGAACCCAGGGACGTCGATCTCGTCCTAGGACAGGGAATGCTCCGGGCAGGATGGGATGCCCATAACCTCAACGCCCCCGGGAAATTCCTCGTCTCCGCACCCGGGCACGATCGGCCCAAGCGAGCACGCGCTTACCTGCTCACCGACGAGGTCGTCACCGGAACCGCCGCACATTACACCAGCCACCGGCCGGAGTTGGATGCCGACTCGGGGCACGCGATTCTTGCCGCATCCAATGCACGCCCCGTACAGCAAGATAATCCGCCCGACGATAGCGGCTCGCCGGAGATGGACCGGCCAGCCGACGGCAAGCCCGTAATGGCCGAAGATGCGCTATGGAAGGCACTGTGCCTAGCCCCGGATGAGGGAACCGGAGTTAGTGACCTTATGCACGCTACCGGAATGACCCGGTCGACCATTTACCGGCACTTGCACGAGCACGTCAGGGCCGGCCGCGCGGTGCAAGTCAGCCGGGGTCGCTGGCGGGCCCGGACCACCGAGGAGCCGTCACCGTGAGTGCTCGTCCCGCAGGTTGTCTCGTCCCACCGCCTCGCGCGCGCGTCTGCACGTAAACGCGCGTACACGGCCGATGAGACGAACGAGTGAGACAACCACCGAGCGTGCCTCACAGCACGCCGCACACGGCACCTTGAGCGAGAGGAGGTGAGGCCACAACGACCAAGCGAGAAAAGAAGGAAAAGACCGAAAGGAAGGTGGTAATCCCTACTCCAGAGGAGTGGGCGGAACAACAACTGAAGAACGCGCCACAGCGATCGGAGGAATGGGCACGAAAGGTCGCGCGGATCTACTGCCTGGACATCGGTGATGAGAACGAAGAAGAGAAAGCGGTGTAAGCAGAAACGTGACCCCGGCAAATCTCTGCCGGGGTCACGTTCTATGTGGGCTGGCTATTCTGTCGCGCCGTCCGTCCTGAATATAGGCACGATCTGATTGGGATTGAATCGGCTGCCCTTTCCGGCGGGCTTGATAATGACCGCCTCAATGGTCTGCGCGATCGCGGCCTGCTTTTGTTCCATCGTGAAATCGGGCTTGTTCCATTCTTCGGCGAGATTCGCCAAGGCGCGCTTCCGAGCCTGTTGCCGTCCTTCATAACGGCGCTTCTCGCGAAGTAGCTCCGCCTCGTCCGCTTCCATCCTGGCTAGCGAAGAGAAGTAACGCTGAGCGGAAACCATTCCCTTTTCATAGTGCCGTTGCGACTCTTCGATTCGCTCCTGTAGTTCGGCAAGTTCCTGCGCCTTTAGCCACGGCGGGAGATCTTCCAGTTTCCGGAACTGGATCTTCTGTTGCTCCGCGATAACCAGTGCCTTAATGTACTCATTGACTGGCGCGGCAAGGCGCGTCACGCTGCCGCATCCGCCAGCACCTTTAGCGGGGCACCGATAGAATTCTTCGAGGCTACCCTGCCTGTTGCGCCTACGTCCTCCGAGCATTCGCGCGCTACACAGCCCGCAGCGGAGAAATGGCGACAACAGGTAAATAGTCCGGTAACCGCGCCCCTTGGCTCCGAGCCGCGATTTGGTCCCGTTTTCGGATGGGCCCCACATAGCAACTACGGCGTTATATTCATCTTCGGTCAGGATTGCTTCCCATTGTCCACTGACTTTATTCCCGTTCTCATCGGTCAGTACTTCACCTTGGTAGACCACTAGCCCGCATATGCGCGGACCGAGGAAAATATTCCGGATCGTCCCTTCGCGCCACGGTACGCCAGTCACAGTAGGTACACCGCGCGCGTTCCATTCCCGTGAGAGGGTCAATGGGCTAACGCCGGCCAGGATTCGCGGATACTCACGACGAATATGCGAAGACTCACGTTTGTTCAGGTGTAGGCGATCTTTTCGCCATCCGAATGGGCGCCTCCGGCCACCGTGATTACTGCCTTTCATCGCGGCGTGCCGCTGACCGTCGATAACACGTCGCGACGTGTTCCGCGATTCCTGATTACGTTGGTTGACGAGACTACGCGCAGCCGAGATACCGGCATCCGTGGTCAGATCGATATTACCCGTCAGGCTGGCGACATAGACACCGTAGTATTCCACGACGTCTATCAGGTCTTCCAGCGTGCGGGGATCGCGCATCGCACGATCTATATCCGGCACCATAAGTGCGTTGCACTCGCCACGGCGCAGCGCGGTCAGGATCTTTTCCCATTCCGGCCGCACTACCCGGTAACCATAGGTGCCATCGGGCAACTCGACACGCTGCCGCTTAAACGCCGATACGGCGTTCTCCGGGATCTCCCGGTCGATCCGCCCGCCTATCCTCGCTACATGCGCGCGAAGGTCGGTGAGCTGGTTGTCTAGCTGCCGCTCGCGGTCAGTCGACTCGCGGGCCAGCAAGACCCATATGAGCTGGTCAGGGTCTAGATCGATGAGGGTGCGTCCCCTGACTCGACGCGGTGTGCTAGCCATACGATCCAGTATGCACTAAGACACCCTTGGCCACCGCGATGAAGTACTCCAGCTGCCTCATTTCCATATCCATAGATTCTAGTTGTAAGCAGAACCATCTGTTGGACTTATGACCCGAGGCCGGCCAGGGTTGAAAGTGTTCCAACTCGCTAACTGGAAGGATCCCTGTGCCGGACAACGACAGAGCCCTGAAGCCGGAAGACCTCACCCGATTGTTCGTCGAGCGCGCCAACGCGGGTGATGCGGCCGGCATCGCCGCGCTCTACGAAGAAAACGCCGTCATGGCCTACCCGCCGGGCAGCCAGACGGCCGGCCGCGATGCCATTCGCGCGCTGTGGGAAAAGGTTCTCGCGAACGCGCCGCACTTCGAGCAGGAGCCGCCGCTGCCGACCCTGATCAGCGGCGATATCGCACTCACGGCCACCCCGCCCAAAGACGGCGCGGGCGCCCGGGCGCAGGTAGCCCGCAGGCAGCCCGACGGCACCTGGCTGCGACTGCTCGACCAGCCCGAGTTCATCTCGCCCGCCCGCTGACCAGTGCTGCGCGGCTGATACCAATAGGGGCATGGCTGCCCGGCTGCTGCTCGTTCATAGTCCGCGGCGCATCTGGGCAGCCCGCGATCCTCATCGGGCATGGCGGGGCGGGGCCGCTGCTGGGGCCATGGCCGAGCTGATCCCGGATCCGGCTGCGCGGCGGCACTTCACGGCCGGCTGCCCCCGCTGCCGCTGGCCATGTTCGAGGAAGTACACCCGCCGCCGCCGAGGTGGCCCGATGCACCCGCTGCCTACCTGCAGCTGAGCGAGGCATATCAGGACCAGGCGGCCAGAGCACGGTAACTCAGCTGGCCGGTAGCAGAACGGATGAGCCACCACCTCGCGCCGCTGACCCACTCTGCCCCGGTCGCCGAGTCGCTGCACGGACTGCTCGGCCAGCTCCGATGAGCGTGTGTCGGCTGGGTACTAGTGACCAAGAATCGCTAGGCCGACGTGGTGATGAGCTCGTCGGTCACCCACCGTGCGACGTTGGCGGGGTAGGGCGCGGGCAGTCCAAGCACGACGTGCCCGAAGCCGGCCTCGATCGCTTCGCCGATCGCGTCCCGGGTGGTGCCGGGCTGGTCGTAGGAGACCTGCAGGTGGATCGAGCGGGTGACCGAGGCGGGGTCGCGGCCGATCTCGGTGCAGTAGCGGTCCAGCAGTGCGCTGCGAGCGATGACGTCGTCGATGTCGCCGCCAGGGATGTTCCATAGGTCGGCGTGCTCGGCGACCACGCGCAGCAGGGCGGCCGACCGGCCGCCGATCAGGATCGGCGGGTGGGGGCGCTGGACGGGTTTGGGGTTGCCGAACGCTCCGGTGAGGTGGACGTAGGTGCCATCGAAGTCGAACGGTTCGGCTGAAGTCCACAACCGCCGGATCACCGTGCACGCCTCGGCGAGGCTCGCCACGGAGTGGGCAAAGTCGTCGTACGGCAGGCCGTGTGCTGCATACTCGCGCCGAGCCAGCGGGTGGCTGGGGCGGGAGCCTGCGCCGATACCGAAGTCGAGCCGTCCGCCTGAGACGATATCGACGGTCGTGGCGATCTTGGCCAGCATCGCGGGCGGCCGGAAGCGGTTGCTGGTCACGAGCAGGCCGAGGCGCAGTCGCTGGGTCTGCGCGGCGAGCGCCGAGAGCAGTGTCCAGCCTTCGTAGATCGGTCCGTCCGGGTCGCCGCCGATCGGCATGAGGTGATCGAACAGCCACGCGTGCTCGATCTCAGGGATGGTGTCCGCCTCGCGCCAGACCCGCAGGATGTCGTGGTAGTCGACGTTCATCGGGGCGGTCGCGATCCCGAAACGAGGCCTGGTTACTTGCGGCATGGGTACCTTCGTCCTTTTCCACCCGAGTTTGCGATGCGGCTTGGTTCTGGCTGCCTGTTCTGGCATCCTGAACAAACGGAGCCTTGTTCCGCTAACCAGCATACGGAACATCGTTCCGTTTGCCAACTGGGGAGACGGAGTCAGAAGGCCACTACTTCAACGGCTAGGAGAGGATCTCATGGGGACCGCGACCGTCGTCGAGACGGCCCGCCGTGCGCTGGGGCCGGCCGGCGTTTTCCTGCCGTTTTCTCGCACTAGCGCCTCATCCGCCGATCAACAGCGCGAGGCGGTTCGCCGGCTCGAACGCGCCGGTTGCCGCGCCGTGTGGACCAACGAGGCCGTCGGCGGCAAGGACGCCCTCGTGCAGCTGGCCGTGCTGCTCGCGGCCACCGAGAGGATGGTGTTCGGCACGTCCATCGCCAACATCTGGGCCCGGGCACCGCAGACCGCGCACGGCGCGGCCGCGCTGCTTGCCCAGGCCTTTCCCGACCGGTTCGTGCTCGGGCTGGGTGTCGGCTATCCGCACCAGGCGGCCAGCGTGGGCCGGGAATTCGGCCGCCCGGTGGCCACGATGCGCGGCTACCTGGACCAGATGACCGCCCCGACGCAGCTGCCTGCCCCCGATGTGGCCTATCCGAAGATCATCGGCGCGAACGGCCCGAAGATGCTCGCGCTGTCCGGCGAGATCGCCGACGGGGCGATGCCCGCCATGGCGCCGCCCGAGCTTACCGCCCAGGCCAGGCAGCTACTCGGACCGGACAAGCTCCTGGTGGTCGGGCTGGCCGTCGTCGCGGACGCCGACGCCGGCCGGGCCAAGGCGACCGCGCGGCAGACGGTGGCCGGCCGGCTCGGTCAGCCGGGCACGTACGCGGCCACCGTAGCGCGGCTGGGCTACTCGGAGCGGGACATCACCGGGGTGAGCGACCGGCTGGTGGACGCGATCGTCGGGTACGGCGACGCGGCCAGGATCGCGGCCAAGGTGCGCGAGCACCTGGCGGCCGGCGCGGACCACGTGATGGTCATGCCGACCGGCACCGACTTCGCGGACGGCGTCGACCAGCTGGAACAGCTCGCCCCCGCGCTGGCCGGGCTCATCCCTAAAAGCCCCCTAAACGCCCTCTAAAAACCCGCTAACCTGGCCAGCGCGGTGAGATAGCTCGCCGACGCGATGTGCGCGCGCTCGATGCTCTGCCCCACCCCGGCCTTGTCCCGGTACCGGAACTGCGCAAGTCCCGGCTGCAGCCGGTCGCCGCCGGTCGGCAGCACATGCACCGTCACGTCGCCTGGCAGTGACGACATGTCCTCGTGGAACCGGTGCCGCCTGGCAATCTCGAACGCCACCAGCCCCACCTGCCAAGGCCGGGTCGGAACGGACAGTGGACTTTCGATCCGGCCCACCTGCAGCACGTAGACGGTGCTGGCGCCCAGGGCCACGGCCCGCCCGACCGGGATCGAGTCGACCAGGCCGCCGTCGAAGTAGTGCTGCCCGCCGATCTCGACCGGCGGCAGCAGCCCGGGCACCGCGCACGAGGCCATCACCGCGGGTACCACCGGCCCGCTGGCAAACCAGCGCGCGGTCGCGTTCTCGATGCTGGCCGCCACGCACTGGAAGGGCAGCTTGAGGTCGGCGAAGTCCTCCCCGGGCAGGACGCTCGCCAGCAGCCGGCTCAGCCGCTCCAGCGAGTGCAGGTGGGTCCCCGAACGCAGCAGCCGCACCGCCCGGCCCCACAGTCTCTCGCTGAAGGCCAGCCGCAGCTCGTCGCCTTCCCACATCTGCCGGAGCCGGACCGCCGCGCCGGGCGGGTCCGCCGCCACCAGCGCGCCGTTGATCGCGCCGATCGAGGTGCCCACGATGAGGTCGGGCCGGATGCCGGCCTCCGCCAGCGCCTGCAGCATGCCGACCTCGTGCGCGCCGAGCAGCCCCCCGCCGCCGAGCACGAACGCCGTCGTCATCCCCCCAGCCTAACCAGCCCTCGCGAGTCCCAGCGGCCACCGCGCCCCGGCGACCGGGTCCCCCGCACCCTCGCCCAGATCCGCCACACCCTCGCCCCGTTTACTTAACCGCCGCCCAGAACGCCTCTTCCGGTGGCTCAAAGAAACACGCCGACCGCGGGTGAAGCCCATCCGTAAAAATTCACCTCGCGGTGTTTGAATAAGCCGAATAAATGAGGCGTCCTAATCCGCTACTGTGTTGCCCGTGTTTACCGGAGATCACGGGAGCAAACCTATGGCTGAATCGGAAACGGTGAGTAATCACGGCGGGTCGTCGCGTATCCAGCGGTCATTCCTCGACCTGCAGGGTTGGCTACTCCAACAGCGTTTCTTTACCAGCACTTTGCTGCCTGCCATGCCGCGCCAGCTTCGCTGGGCACTACGCCGCGCGTACTTTGCGCCCGTGGACCTGATGGAGCGGTTCCGGGGTGACCACGACGCCATGGTGCCACCTTACGCCGAGCGCTTTACCGGATACACAGGGTACGACTACATTAAGAGCGGCCAGAGCCTCGTCCAGATGCTGGCCAGCTACGCGGGCCTGCAGGCCGACAGCACCATGCTCGATATCGGCTCGGGAATCGGGCGGCTCGCCGTTCCGCTGACCAGGCTGATCACCCCGCCCGGCTGCTATGACGGGCTCGAAATCGTCGAGCGCGGCGTGCGCTGGTGCTCGACCAAGATCACGCCCGGGTATCCGCATTTTCGGTTTACCCACGCCAATATCTTCAACGCCGAATACAACCCGGGCGGGACCGTCAAAGCCGCCGAGTATGTGCTGCCTTACAACGACGCCAGCTTCGACGTCGTATGCCTGTTCTCGGTCTTCACCCACATGCTCACCGCCGACGTGGAACGCTACGTCACCGAGATCAGCCGGGTCCTCCGGCCGGGCGGCCGGCTGGCGGCCACGTTTCTGATCATCAACGACGAGACCACGAAGTCGATGCAGGGCGGGAACGGCATCTACAACTTCGCCTACCACGAGGGCCCGCAGTGGCTGTTCGAGGAGGGCATGGCCTGCCCCGAATTGGCCGTCGGATATGAGGAGAAGTACGTACGGGACCTGTACGCCAGCAACGGCCTGGACGTGAGCGGCTTTTACCTCGGGCCGTGGAGTGGCCAGGCCGCCACGCCGGCCACCGCGCCCCACGGCCAGGACCTCGTCGTCGGCATCAGGCGGTAGCCGCGATTCGCGGGAACGCCCGGCTCCGGGGCTCAGCCGCGCCTGATGGTCAGGCCGAGCGAGGCGAACTGCTCGAACGGGCGGTGGTACCCGCGCTCGATGTGGTGGATGCCGCGCAGCACAGAAGGCCGGTCGGCCACGGAGGCGGCCAGCACGGCGGAGAACCCGGCGCGCACGTCCGGCATGGTGACGTCCGCACCCTGCAGCTTGGACACGCCCCTGATCACGGCCGAGTGCACCGCGTTGGTGTCGTGGAAACGGCACGCGGGGCCGCCCAGGCAGGCCGCGAACACCTCGATCTCACAGCCCATCTTCTGCAGCGCGGGCACGTACACCAGCCGGTTCTCGAACACCGTCTCGTGCAGCACGGACATCCCGTCGGCCTGGGTGAACAGCACCATCAGCGGCTGCTGCCAGTCGGTCATGAACCCGGGGTGGGTGTCGGTGTGCACCGCGGCCGGCCGCAACCCGTCCGGCGCCGACGCGGTGATCCACTCGTCGGTGATGTCGACCCGGGCGCCCATCCGGGCCAGCGTGGTGATCGCCGTGACCAGCCGGTCCTGCGGGCAGCCGTGCACCCGGACCTCGCCCCGGGTGATCAGCCCGGCCACCAGGTAGGAGAACGCCTCGAGCCGGTCGCCGGCCAGCCGGGCCGAGGCGCCGCGCAGCCGCGGCACCCCTTCGATGACGATCCGCCGGTCCGGGCTGAGTTCGATCTGCGCACCCATCCGCTGCAGGAACAGCGCGAGCTCGACCACCTCCGGTTCGGTGGCCGCGTTCCGCAGCACCGTCATGCCCTCGGCCCGCACCGCGGAAAGCAGCACCGTCTCGGTCGCGCCCACGCTCGGGTAGGGCAGGTCGATCCGCGCCCCGTACAGCCGGGAGGCCCGCGCGGTGATCCCGGCCGGTCCCATCTCGACCTCGGCGCCGAGCGCCCGCAGCGCGGCCACGTGGAAGTCGACCGGCCGCCGCCCGATCGGGTCGCCGCCGACCAGCGGCACGAACGCCTCGCCGGTCCGGTGCAGCAGCGGTCCGAGCATCAGGATCGGGATCCGGTTCAGCCCGGTGAACGCCTCAGGCACCCGCGGCTCGACCGCGTTTCCCGGGGCGATCGTGATCTCGGCCCCGGAACGGCCCACCTCATACCCGATGGACTCCAGCATCGCCGCGGTGATGTCGACGTCGCCGACCTCAGGGGCGTTGGTGATCGTGCTCGGCCCGTCGCCCAGCATCGCGGCGACCATGTGCTTGGTGACGGCGTTCTTCGAGCCGCGCACGTCGATGTCGCCGCGCAGCGGCCCCGATGGTTCCACCTGCCAGGTTTCCGTCACGCAGACCACTGTAGGGGCGCGACCGCCTCGGTCTCGCACGGTTCACCTGAGTTTCAGGTCAGCTACCGCCCTCCGAAGAACTCCCCCGTTCCGGGCTTAATGTGCATACTGGACATGGTCGGTGACATGTCGTCATCTCGTGGCGACTGGTCGATGACCGAGATGTCCAAGCTGGTCTCGTTTCGGAAAAAATTCGAGATCGACGTGAACCGTTTGACCGACAGGGATCGTAAGAACCTCGTTGGGGGGAACTGACGGTGTCGGTATCCGGCGCTGCGGATCGGCTCGCTGCCGAGGAGGCGGACCTTGTTGCCCGGATTGCCGCTGGAGACACTGGTGTCCCGATGGCCGAGCTCTACCGGAGGTACGAAAGGCGGCTGTACCGCTTCGGAGTGCAAAGGCTGGGCAACAACGGACTGGCCGACGAGATGGTTCAGGAGACGTTCGTGAGGCTATGGCGAACAGCGGGGAACTTCGACCCTGAGAAAGCCAGCGTCCAGACGTACCTGTATGTGATCGCCCGCAGCGTGGCCGCCGACGTCCGCAAGCGGCCGTCGTCTCGTCCGCTGCTTCCCGTCGAGGACGTCGATATGCCGCCTCAGCCCGACACGGTCGACCAGATAATCGACAGCATGATCGTCCGGGAGGCCCTGGAGTCCCTGGGCTCGGGCCACGCCCAGGTGATTCAGCTGGCCCAGGACGAGGGGCTCACCCAGTCCCAGATCGCCGAGCGGCTCGGGCTGCCACTTGGTACCGTCAAGACCCGGATGTTCCATGGCATTCGAGCCATGCGCGTCGCGCTCGCCGAGCGAGGTTTCAATGCCCTATGACGTGAACCACGCCCTTGAGCACCCCGACGTCGCGGGCTGGGTCCTTGGTGCGCTGGACCCGGTTGACGCCCAGGCCTTCGAAGCCCATCTCGGCTCCTGCGAGGCGTGCCAGGCCACCGTAGCCGAATTCGAGCCAGTGGCCCGCAGCCTGCGAATCGCCGCGCCGGCCGCCGCGCCGCCCGCCGACCTGCAGGCCCGCACGGTCGCCGCCGTCCAGTACGCCATCATGGCGGCTGGCCGCCCGGAGCAGGCTCAGGGTAAGGCCAGCCGGTGGTGGCATCTGCACTGGGGCAATCGTTTTATGCCGCTGTTCACCGCGGCGGCGGCCGCGGCGGTCACGGCGGCGGCCTTCGTCGGCGTGCAGATCTTTGCCTTCGCCGCGCCGGCGGTAGCGGCGTCCTACGTCCTGACGCCCTCACCTGGGCAGGTCGGATCGGCCACGGCCACCGCCCGCGACGTCGCGGGCGGCTATGAGATCCAGCTCACGGCGAAGGACCTTCCGAAGCTCGGCCGGGGTGAGTTCTTCGAGTGCTGGTATGCCGGCCCGGACAGCCGCCCCGGGCACCCAGACCTCATCGCGGGGGGCACGTTCTCCGGCAATGGCACGTTCACGATGTGGACCGCCGCCGATCTGGGATCGTTCAGGGTCATGGAGATCACCGCGGAAAGGGCCGGCGCCGGCGGCCAGCAAGGCCAGGTCATCCTCCGCGGCACCGCTCAGAACGCCCACGATGATGACGACGACTGACCGGAACGGACCGGCGTTCCCGTTCCCGGCCCGCTTAACCGGGTACACAGGAGGTCGTGGACAAGCTGCGGGTTTACCGGGACAAGCGGGATCCGGCCCGGACCCCCGAGCCGGTCCCGGCGCAGAACCCGCAGGCCGAATCGGGGCAGCAGCACGACGGCGGGACGTTCGTGATCCAGGAGCATCACGCCCGTCGGCTGCACTGGGATTTCCGGCTCGAGCGCGACGGGGTGCTGGTGTCCTGGGCGTTGCCGAAGGGAGTGCCCGACGACCCGGCCGTCAATCACCTGGCCGTGCACACCGAGGATCACCCGCTGGAGTACGGCGGCTTCGAGGGCGAGATCCCCCGCGGCGAGTACGGCGCCGGCCGCGTCACCATCTGGGACCACGGCCGGTACGAGACGCTGAAGTGGGCCGACCGTGAGGTCAAGGTCCGGCTGCACGGGCGCCGGGTCACCGGGGGCTTCGCGCTGTTCCAGACGCGGGGAAATCAGTGGATGATCCACCGGGAGCGCCAGCCGCTGCCCGCCGGGGTGCGTCCGATGCTCGCTGTGACCGGACCGAGGCCCCGCGACCAGGAGAACTGGGCGCTGGAGATGAAATGGGACGGCGTCCGGGCGCTGGCCTATATCGAGCGCGGCCAGGTGCGGCTGATGTCCCGCACCGAACGCGACATCACCGTGGCCTACCCCGAGTTGGCCGGCCTGGGTCCGGCCACCCCCCATAAGCAGCTGCTACTCGACGGGGAGATCGTGGTGTTCGGCGACGAGGGCTGGCCGGAGTTCGAGGCGCTGCAGCCGCGGATGCACGTCACCTCGGCCGCGCAGGCCGCCATGCTGGCCGGCCGGACCCCGGTCACGTACCTGATCTTCGACCTGCTGCAGCTAGATGGCAGGCCGCTGTTCGAGCTGCCGTACGCCGACCGCCGCGCGCTGCTTGACGAGCTGGTGCTGACCGGCCCGTACTGGCAGACCCCGCCGTCGTTCCCCGGCGAGGACTTCTCCGCCGTGCAGGGTGTTTCCCGTGAGCACCACATGGAAGGCGTGGTCGCCAAGCGGCTGGATTCGGTGTACGCGCCGGGGATACGCGCGGATCACTGGCGGAAGATCAAGAACGTCCGGCGCCAGGAGGCGGTCGTCGCCGGGTACAAGCCCGGCCAGGGCAACCGGACCGGCCAGGTCGGCTCGCTGCTCATCGGGGTGCACGACGAGTCCGGGCTGATCTACGCGGGCCACGTGGGGACCGGGTTCACCGTCGAGACGCTGCGCCTGCTGGGGGACAAGCTCAGGCCGCTGCGACGCGCCGACTCTCCGTTCGACGGGCCGGTCCCGCCTGAGTACGCCCGCCCGGCCGTGTGGGTCGAGCCTCGGCTGGTGATCGAGGTGACCTTCGACCGGTGGACCCGGGCGGGCCGGATGCGCGCCCCGGTGTACAAGGGCCTGCGCGACGACATCGATCCGGCGACAGTGATTCGGGAACCATGAGCTCCGTGAGCCCTGACACCAAGGTCCCCGTGCAGGTGGACGGCCGGACGCTGACGCTGACGAACCTCGGCAAGGTGCTGTACCCGGACACCGGGTTTACCAAGGCCGAGGTCCTGGACTACTACCAGCGGGTGGCGCCGGTGCTGCTCCCGCATATCGCGGGGCGCCCGCTGACCCTCAAGCGCTATCCCGAGGGCGTCGACGGCCAGGCCTTCTTCCAGAAGCACGTCACCGCGCACCGCCCGGACTGGATCCAGACCGCGGCGGTCAGCTCGGCCAGTTCCCGGGCCCGGGCCCGGGCCCGCGGCACCATGGTGA
>Ga0302180_10000903_pt1 | contig 23951 bp, 22 predicted proteins | sample I_Palsa_E3_2_FD_200575 | JGI IMG/M metagenome (GOLD analysis project Ga0302180, IMG submission 200575) | Peat permafrost microbial communities from Stordalen Mire near Abisko, Sweden - I_Palsa_E3_2 | ecosystem: Environmental > Terrestrial > Soil > Palsa > Peat permafrost | place: Sweden... | reverse complement strand
GATGGAGTTCGTCGGCGAAGCATTTAGTTCTCCATACGGCTTTGCGCTTGGGCCGACAATGTGAATGTTTTCATATTTACGGATGTGAAGGGAAGATAGAACTGGTATGGATATCGGAAGCTTACCATCGCTCCGCACTGCGCGGGTTGGGTCGAGGAATTCAGAAGTACAGAGCTGCAGACCCAAATGTTATTGCCTGTAAGTGAACACGAATTGGCCGGCTGGGGCGCTGGCGGTGGGCACGCCTGCACGCCGGGCGTGGGATTATTGGCTTCCCACTGCTGGATCTGGCCGGGATCGATGCTGGATGCCTTTAAGATTCCGGTCACAACGGTGTCTACGTTGGCAGCGAGGGGAAGGTTGTTTCCGGCCGTCGCGCTTGTGTCGCGCGCTGCCGCGAGCGCTCCTTGCTGGGCCGCCTGCTGGATCGTTGAATAGATGTTGTAGGCTCGTCCGAACCAGATGATGCCGAGCAGAAACATGAACGCTAATGGGAGGACCATCGCTGCCTCGGCGATTTCCGCTCCGTCGGTACGTTTGAAGTGCGCCGTTATCCGGTTGATTTTCAGCATACGTTTGGTGTCAGCAAACCACAGATCCCTCGCTCCGCTCCTGATGACAAGTCCCTTCAGATCAAATCTGCAACGAATTCCTGCAGATCCCTTCCCTTCGGCTTCGCTCAGGGTCGGAATGACAAACCTTGCAGATCAAGGTTTTGCATTTCATACAAATTCAGAATTCGATAACTACAAATCACAGTTTCCCCACCGCCCTGCCGATGCCGTAGAACACGACCGTTAATGCCATGGCTACGCCGAAGGGGATTTTGGTTGACTGTGGATCGTCTAACGATAGTTCTTGTCCGGGCAGGCGCAGGCTGAATAAGGCTGCCAGCAGATGCGCAATGTTCAGTATCGTACGTTTGAGGCGTCCTTTCCAGATCACGACGGCTATTGCCATGACTCCAGCGACCAGAATCGTGCCGATCAGCACCGAGAGCAGTTGCCTGGGGCCCAGACAGGCTCCCAAGGCACCGGCCAGCTTCCAGTCTCCAGCGCCGAGGCTGCGGATTAACACGAACGGCAAGAGCAGCCCAAGGCCTAACAGCGCTCCCAGCAACGCGGTTTTCAGGCCGGGCCAGTGGTAGAAAATCGTGTTTATTGCTACGCCCGCGGCCAGGGCTGATACGGTGAGCCAGTTTGGAATCCTCCGGTAGCGCCAGTCTAGAACTCCTGCGGCAATGGCCAGTAGCTCGGCCAGTATCCATATTGCAAAAGGCCGGGGAGGTAATGTCAATGTCGCGAAAGTCCAATTAGCGAAAGGGATCGGGGCGAAAGTCCACGTGCTTGGGATTCCGGCTCTGAAAATCGACCTACCGAAAATACAGGTATTTATGCTCCGGCTACCGAAACCGAAAATCCAGCCACCGAGAATCCAGCTTCCGGGAATCAAGGAGCCCGATTGAAGCATGATTGCCGCTGGCAGACGGGCGCCTCCGCGCATTTCGCTCTCTGTACTTTAGGACTTTCCGGGGCGAGACTCAAGAGCGAAATTGGCGGTTGGAAGGCGTTGTGGCCGGGGGATGGAATCGGGATCTCCCGTATTGGCGAGACTCAGCCCCGTCATCACAAACAGGAATGCTCGCCCCTGCTTTCGGCTGGCTATTTGCGATTGTCGGCGGTTTGAGTGTCTGCGCGTGCGGTCATAGAGACCACGATGTATTCGCGCTCTTTGCCGTCGGATTCATCGACGCGCAGCTTCAGGTAGTCCTTCTCGACGCGGAACTGAGCTTTTTCGCCGAGAGGCAGAAGGACGGCGTGTTTGTCGTCTTTGGGACGGATGCGGTAGATGACACGGTCGGTTTGCAGGGAATATTCCTGGCAGAGCAGGGTGCGCGTTTTGCGGTCGGAGTTGTCGGTGCCGATGATCTCGCCGGCGATGCTCTTGTCACTTTTCTGATCGCTGCCGCAGGTCACGGATTCCATCTGAAGGATGGTGCCGGATTGGGGCGGTTGATGATCGCGGGCATAGGCGAAGGATGCGCAAAACAAGGCGAAAATCACGATTCTTTTCATAGGTCTCCTTAAAGGGGGATTTCGTATTAGACGCGATTTCGCGGCCTGGATGAAATGTTACGAAGGTATCGAGACGGTTAGGTGTATCTCGAGGCCTATTCTTGAAACCAGTCGAAGAATCAGTACACTTGTCGCATGGCACGAAAGTTCAAAGAGTTGTCGGAGCGCGAGATCCTGGCGCTGGCGATTTCGCTCGAAGAAGAAGATGCTCGGGTTTATTCCGACTTTGCCGAGGGTCTGCGGGAGACTTATCCGGCAACGGCGAAGTTATTTGATGATATGGCAATAGAGGAATCGGGGCACCGGGCGTCGTTGTTTGAAACTTACCGGTCGCGATTTGGGGAGCATATTCCGCTGGTCCGGCGGCAGGATGTGAAGGGGTTTGTGCAGCGTCGGTCATTGTGGCTGGCGCGTCCGCTGAAGATTGCGGACGTGCGGAAGCTGGCCGAGTTGATGGAGCTGGAGACGCGACAGTTTTATCAGAAGGCGATGTTGCAGGTGACGGACGCCGGCATACGAAAACTGTTGGGAGATCTGGAGGAGATCGAGCGCAAGCACCAGGTGACGGCTGGGGCGATGAAGGAGAGCATTCCGCAGACGGTTAAAAAGAGCGAGGACGAGGCGCAGCGGCGGCTGTTTGTGTTGCAGATCGTGCAGCCGGGGCTGGCGGGGCTAATGGATGGATCGGTCTCTACGTTGGCTCCGGTGTTTGCCGCGGCTTTTGCCACCAAGAGCAGTCACGACGCATTACTGGTGGGGCTGGCGGCTTCGATTGGGGCGGGGATATCGATGGCATTTGCGGAGGCGCTGTCCGATGACGGATCGATGACGGGTCGTGGGCGTCCGATGCTCCGCGGAGCGGTAACGGGATTGATGACGGCCGCGGGCGGGATCGGACATACGCTTCCGTTTTTGATCAAGGATTTTCATGTGGCGTTGATTGCGGCGGTGACTGTGGTGGCGATGGAGTTGGCCACGATTGCGTGGATTCGGAATCGGTATATGGATACGCCGCTGCTGTCGGCGGGATTTCAGGTGGGGGTGGGCGGAGTGCTGGTGTTTGCGGTGGGGATTTGGATTGGCAGTTCTTGAGGCGAGTTGCCATCGAGACTCTCGGCCGGATTCTGGAGTCGCTCGGCTCTTGAAGATTTTCCTGCGTAACTCGCGAGGCGGTCCTTCGCGCCTTGGAACACGCTAAATCTCTCGTGGTCAGCCAACCTCAACGAAGCTGTTGGTGGACGAATGTCTTCCGCTCAAATGCCTGTTGTGGTGAATGTTATTCGCGACCGATTGGCGTCTGGACGAATCCTTTGTATCCCTAGGCTGACGCTCCGATTCGAAAAACTCTGCGTCCTATTCGGCTTTCTTTTGATCTATTTCACATGGAAGCTTCGGTTCGTCCTCCGGCATGGAAGACGCTGCTGGCGTTCTCGATCATTTATTTTGTCTGGGGATCGACCTTTCTGTTGATCCGCGTGGGGGTGCGCGCGGTTCCACCACTCGTTTTTGCCAGCATGCGATTCTTCGTGGCTGGCTTCCTCCTCTACGCCTGGCTTCGGTTGAAGGGCACGCCATCGCCTGCGTTTCGCGAGTGGGTCTCGGCATCGATTCTTGCAGTTTGCATATTTGTGGTCGATTACGGGTTGCTGTTCTGGGCCGAGCAGCGCGTGCCTTCGGGGATTGCCGCGGTCATGCTCGCTACCATTCCCGTTTTCATGGCGCTTTCCGAGATAGTTTTTCTGCGCACACAGCAGCTTACTTTCCGGCTTGGGCTCGCTCTTTTGATAGGAATTGGCGGCGTTTTGGTTCTGGTCAGCCGATCACTCAGTTTGGGCGAAGTCCCGATTGATCCTCGGGGCGCGGTGGCGCTGGTGATTGCGGCTATGAGCTGGTCGGTTGCCTCGGCGCTTACGCGGAAGCTTTCACTGCCGGAGTCAAAAGCGATGAGCTCTGGGGCGCAAATGCTGGTGGGAGGAATTCTGCTTGCTCTACTGGCGGCTATGCTCGGCGAGTTTCGCGGATTTCACATCCAGGATGTTTCTCGCAGAGTATGGTTCGCATTGGCGTATCTGATTTTCGCTGGCTCGATTGTGGGCTTTACGGCTTATGTCTGGCTTATCCATCATCAATCGCCGACTAAAGTGGGCACTTACGCTTACGTTAATCCGGTGGTGGCGGTGGCGATTGGATATTTTCTTGGCGGCGAGACGGTTGGTCCACGCACGTTGCTGGGAACGGTGCTGGTGCTGGTCAGCGTGATCGTTATTACTACTACTCGCGCCACAAAGCCTGCTGGCGAGCCGGTGATAAAGCCGCTGGCGGAGCTGGCGGAAGAATAGTGTCGCCTCGTGCAAGGAATGGACTGAGGTCCCTCAGGGGCTAACTAACTAAGCCACGCGGTCTTAATCGGCTTTATGCGGCGCGGCTGAAGCTGTGCCTACTCTCACCCCACGCAAACGACCTATAGGTAGTTGTGAAATTGCTGGATGGCTTGCGTTGTCACGGTCGGATTTCTATCGGAGTGCCGATGGCCACAAGGTTCCAGATTTCGTCCATCTCGGCATTGGTCAACGCGATACATCCGTCGGTCCAGTCCATTGCTCGATGGGTTGCGTCCAACCAGCCAAAGCCGTTCGGAAGGCCATGGACCATGATGTCTCCGCCGGGAGAGACTCCGCGTCGGGCCGCCCTCTCGTCGTCTTGCTTACTAGGATAGGAAACGTGAATTGATTTGTAGAAGCGACTATTCGCATTCCGGCGGTCGAGAATGTAGTGACCTTCGGGAGTCTTGTGATCTCCCTGCTGCTCTTTGGCACCAACTGGAGAACCGCCGAGAGCCACCTTGTAAGTCCGCAGAGTCTTGCCTCGTGAGAGTAACGTCAAAGTGCGCTGACCCTTTATGACGATCACCTGGTCTGCCTTTGCGACGCTGTCGTCTGCTGCCAGCATCCCGAACAGCAATAGCAGGATCATGGCGGCAGTATGTATGTTCTGGGCTTGAAATGCTAGCCTAAAACCTGATGTGCAGACGCTGTTCCTTTTTGATTGCTTTCATCGCGGTTGGTTTGTTTTCGCTGACCGCAAACCCGCTTTCCACCGGCGAGGCCCACTGGACCGTCATCAGCCAGCCGGCACCGCTGGTCAATGGATCGCCGGTACTCTTCACCGTCCAGGCGCCGGAGACGGTTCGTTCCCTTTCGGGTAGTTGGCTTGGACATGAAGTCGAGTTTAGCTTCGACTCGACACACCGAATATGGTTTGCGCTGGCGGGGGTCAGCCTGGAAACCAAAGCGGGGAGTTACGCTTTACAACTCCACAGCAGAGGATCAACCGAGACTTCGTCTGGAACTTCAAGTGGGAGTCCAACCGAGAACTCGCCGGGACAAATTTCATTCGAAAAGAAAATTGTTGTGGAACACGAACGGTACCCACGCGTGGCGCTGAAAGTGCCCCCGCGCTATACGGCTCCTAACCCTGAAGATCAGCGCGAGATTGCACAGGACAAGGAAATAAAAGCTGAGGCTTTTAAGACGGTCAGTGCCGAGCGGGACTGGAATGGGTCGTTTGCTTATCCGGTTAATGCAGATATTTCGGACTTGTTTGGAGTCGAGCGCGTATTCAACGGGACGGTGGAGAGCACCCATCAGGGGCTCGATTTTCGCGTCCCTGGCGGAACGAGTGTGGGGGCGGTCAACAGCGGCCGAATAATCCTGGCGCAGCCTCTGTTCTTTGAAGGGAATTGCGTGGTGATTGATCATGGGCAAGGTCTGCTCACGCTCTATTTGCATTTGTCGAAATTTTCAGTCAAGGAAGGCGAGGAGGTTCGCAAGGGGCAGGAAATCGGACTCAGCGGGGGAACGGGGCGCGCGACCGGACCTCACCTGCATTTGGCGGTGCGCTGGCAGGGAGTCTATTTGAATCCGCAGGTGCTGCTTAAACTGACGTTGCCTTAAGACCCTGCTGTGGCCGACCGTCGGTCCAGCGTACAAACTTCTTAAGCTTGCTGCTGCTCGGCTATCGCGTTTGATACCGCGTTGCGAAAATATTCTAGCGAAAGTTTCAGGCCGGTCTCCAGATCAATCTTCGGTTCCCATCCGAGCAGGCGCCTTGCTTTTGAAATGTCGGGACGGCGCTGTTTGGGATCGTCCTGGGGCAGGGGTTCGAATATGATCTGGCTTGATGATCCGGTGGTCGCGATGACTTTCTCCGCGCACTCCAGAATCGTGAACTCGGTGGGGTTTCCTATGTTCACCGGTTCATGTTCGGATGATCTTGCCAGACGCAGAATTCCGTCGACCTCATCGCTTACGTAGCAGAAACTCCGCGTCTGGCTGCCATCGCCATAGACGGAAAGGTTCTCTCCACGCAACGCCTGCCACATGAAATTTGGAATTACGCGGCCGTCGTTGATCTGCATGCGCGGGCCGTAGGTATTGAAGATGCGCAGAATTCTGGTATCGACCTGGTGGTAACGGCGAAAGGCCATGGTGACGGCTTCGGAAAAGCGCTTGGCCTCGTCGTATACCGATCGCGGGCCGATTGGATTCACATTTCCCCAGTAGCTTTCGGGCTGCGGGTGGATCAGCGGATCGCCGTAGCACTCTGACGTGGAGGCCATCATGAATCTCGCGCCGCAGCGCTTTGCGATTTCGAGAGCTTCGAAGGTTCCGTAAGAGCCGACACGCAGCGTTTCTATTCCGTGTTCGGCATAGTCTACGGGGCTGGCTGGGCTGGCGAAATGAAAGACATAATCCAGTGCCCCCCATTCGCCAGGCTGGCAAACATCTTTTTCGACAAACTCAAACCGGGAATCGTTTCGCAGATGCTCGATGTTCGACAGACTGCCGGTCAGGAGATTGTCAACCGCGGTAACGGTGTAGCCTTCCGCGAGCAGACCGTCACAGAGATGCGATCCCAGAAAACCCGCCCCCCCGGTTACCAGCGCGCGTTGTTCATCCTTCGGCTCTTTGTGCTGAGGCTGCTTGTTCATGTGTATGGAGACTTCAGGCGCGCTCCCTGGCTTGGGTTTGCGGAAGCGATCTCGCCGGCGATTCTTCTGTCAGTGCGGCTGGGCGCCCGACACTGTAGTAAGAGAAACCGTTTTCAACCATCACCGCGGGATCATACAGGTTTCGTCCGTCGAGGATGATTGGATACTTCAAGAGGGTACGCAGCCGATCGAGGTCGAGCGACGCGAATTCTTCCCATTCCGTGAGGATAAGCAGAGCGTCGGCACCCTTCGCCGCTTGATACGCGTCCGTAGCAAATTCAACGCCGGACTTCAACAGGTCTCTTGCGCGGTCCATGGCGGCTGGATCGTAGGCACAAACACGGCAACCCTCGCGCAGCAGTTCCTGCACGAGCAACATTGCAGGAGACTCTCGAATGTCGTCGGTCCCACCCTTGAATGCAAGACCCAGAACGCCCAGCCGTTTGCCGCGCAGGGTCCAGAGAACGCTTCGCACCTTGCGCAGGAAGCGGTGACGCTGGTCTTCATTGATGCGACACACTTCTTCGAGCAACCGGAAATCGTATCCGCATTCCTTGGCTACGGAACGGAACGCCATGAGATCTTTTGGAAAGCAGGAGCCACCGTAGCCGATGCCGGGATTCAGAAAACGAGGACCGATGCGGGAATCCGTCCCGATCCCATCACACACCTGCTGCACGTTTGCGCCCACTGATTCACAGATCGAGGCGACTGCATTGACGAAAGAAATTTTCATCGCCAGGAAGGCGTTGGAGGCGTGTTTGATCAGTTCCGCGCTCTTGGCGCTGGTGATGATCAGGCGGGGCGGAGTTTTCTTCGATTCTTCCGGACGCGGAATTGCCTCTGCATGCCCGTAGTACCAGCCGCTCGTCAGCGGACCGTAGATCTCGCGCATCACCTGGGCAGCGCGCTCGGTTTCGACTCCGACCACGATGCGATCGGGATAGAGAAAATCGGTGATACCGGTACCTTCTCTCAGGAATTCAGGATTGGAGGCGACGTCGACGTGCGCGGGCTTGGCGCCGTTTCGCATAATGATGGTCCGGATCCACTGGCTGGTGTAGACGGGGACGGTGCTCTTCTCGACCACCACTTTGTATCCGTCCACGCCTCCCGAAATTTCCCGCGCCACAGATTCGACGTAGGAAAGATCCGCGTCGCCACTTTCGGTGGGAGGGGTGCCAACGGCTATGAATACGACCTCGCTCTCCCGCGTGGCTGTCTGCAGGTCGCCTGAGAACTTGATGCGCTCTCCGCGATGGCGTGCGAGCAGTTCGGGAAGGAATTGCTCGTGAATCGGCACCGCACCTTTTTTTAGTGCCTCCAGTTTCTCCGCATCGTTGTCGACCAGGATGACTTGATGGCCCAAGTCGGCAAAACAAGCGCCCGTTACCAATCCCACGTAACCTGAACCTACGACCGCAATGCGCATAGCGAGCTCTGTCTCCTTATCGGAGGTGACATCCGGGCACCTCCAGCTCGACGGGGCTCCTACTACTGTAGCAGCCTTTTCCGCATGGCTTGGCCTTTCTAATGGTAAAGACGTTTTAAGGCACAGGAACCTGAAAAGGAATCTCACACAAAACGTGAGTGAAATCACCCCTTCCCAATTTGCGCCTGATTGGACAGATGACAGCGCGAAAATCCACCGTCTTTGCCATTCGCCGCAAGAAATGGGCTTAATCCCCCACCTTCGTGCCAGAATCGGTACCCCAAGCGGGCTCAACGCATTGACTTCCCCAGCAATTCGCGGCAAACTCGGCATTGAGCCTGCTTATCGCGAACGAACGGGCTGGCGGATTATGTTGCCGCAACCTATGCCGAGGTCTGATTTCTCTAGTGGAGGTTCGCACGCTGACCTCGCCAGTATTCTTGAGCAGCACTTGCAAGCGGGTTTTCAGCCTGACCTCGCTCTTGATTTAGTCCTCAACGAACTTGTCATCCGAGCTGCCGAAGCTACGCGCGCGAGCAGCGCCGCTCTCGCGTTAGCGCGTGGCGACGAACTGGTGTGCCGGGCCGCCACGGGGAACTTTGCGCCTGATCTAGGCGTTCCGCTCAACCCGCGTGAGGGACTCTCCGGTGTTTGTCTCAGAACCCGCGAACCCCAGCTTTCGGTGGATACCGAGCTTGATCCCCGCGTTGCGGTTGCTTTTGCGCGGCGTTTTGGCATCCGCTCGGTGCTTGCCGTTCCGGTGTTCGACGCAGTCGACCCCGATCGATTCGCCGGAGTCCTGGAAGTCTTTTCTGCGGCTGCAGCTGCCTTTTCCCGCGCCGATCAACGAGTCCTCGAAGCTTTTGCGGCGGAGTGCGCCCGCGTTCGGCAGTCTGCGGCTGAACTCACCCTGCGCAAGAGCGTGGTCGAGATCTCGACGTTCGAGCCACCGCCAATCCCGATCGACACACGAGCGCCGGCGGAGTACGAGTTTGACATTGCTTCAATTCCTCCGCGAATAGTGCCGGCGCAGGAATTTACGATACCGACGATCGCTCCGAAGGAGGTTCCGAGAGCCGCAGCACCGACGCCCGAACCTCTCAGTGCAGAATTTTCGACTGCAGAACCCGACACGGTAGAAACCTCCGCATTAATGCTTCCGAGCCTCGAACCGGCGAAGCCCGAGGTGCTGGCGCGCGAGGCCGGGGTGCCTGAGTTCAGGGCACTTTTGACGACAACAGAATCCCGCTCCTATGAAGGATGGACGCTGGTCCTCGGAATACTGGCGATTTTCGCCATCATTGCGGTTAGCTTTCTCATTGGCTCGCGTGTTGGTGGGTTGCGTTCGACTGTATTTACTGCCCAGACTTCCACTGTCCAGACATCCGCTGTCCAGAACTCTCAACCTGCCGCGGCGCCCCCTGCGCCGGTTGTACCGGCGCGAGCAGCGGCTCCGACGACCTCGATCGAGATCGAAACGGGTAGTGAAAGACCAAAGTCGTCCAGAAAAGAGTCAAAGGCCGTTCCGGCGCCAAAATCCGCTAACGATAATGCTAGTGCCGACGAACTGGTTGTCTACGAAAAAGGCAAAGTTGTGTTTCGCATGAAGAACCAGACACCGACAGCAGATCAACAACCGAAAGCTGATTCGGCGAACCAGGAGGTCGATCCGCGTCTTGCAGCATCTGCGAGTGCGGTTGGCCCGGCGGCTTCTTCAACGACAATGACTTCGCCGGCCCGAAGCGTATGGCTCAATCCGGCTGAGGCGGAAGATCGTCTTGTCAGCCGTATCGAGCCCCAGTATCCTCTCGCCGCGCGCTCGGCGCATCGCACGGGCGATGTCGTGCTGGAAGTGAATGTGGCCGAAGACGGCTCCGTTGCTTCCGTCCGGACCGTGAGGGGAGACGCGCTGCTCGCTGGCGCAGCCATGGATGCAGTTCGCAATTGGCGCTATCAGCCGTACCGGCTTCACGACCATCCTTCGGAGTTCCGTACGGATGTGGTCGTGAGCTTCGCCGGCTCTCATTGATCATTGATCGGGTGATCGATCGGCAGATCACTCTCAAACGCAATTCGCCGCTATCGCTATAGGAGAATAGCGGCCACGCCCACAGGAAACCGAAACGCACGCTAGGAAAATGCTAACTCTTTGGCTCGCTGCACGGCCTTTACCACTGCCTTGATCAACGTGACGCGCAGTTTGCCTTCTTCGAGTTCCATGATGCCATCGATCGTGCAACCTGCAGGGGTTGTTACTGCATCTTTGAGCAGCGCAGGATGATCGCCAGTCTCGAGGACAACCCTCGCTGCGCCCATGGTTGTTTGCGCAGCCAGAAGGGTCGCGACATCGCGGGGCAGGCCGACCTTTACGCCTGCTTCTGCCAGCGACTCGAGAATGATGTAGATGTAAGCCGGGCCGCTTGCGGACAATCCCGTGACTGCGTCCATATGTTTTTCGTCTACGACCACCGTCCGGCCGACAGCATCGAAAAATTTCGTTGCCAGGTCGAGATGCTGACCGGTGGCATATTTGCCCTTGCATAGCGCCGTCATTCCGGCGCCCAGCACGCATGGCGTATTCGGCATCGCGCGGACTACCGGCACGTCTTTTTCCAGCGCGCGCTCGATCATCTCCGTCGGGACCGATGCTGCAACCGAGATTACCAATTGCTTGGGGTTCACTAGCGAGCGAATCTCTCGCGCCACATCGGCTACGACTTGCGGCTTTACGCAGAGAAAGATGATATCTGCGCCCTTGACTGCCTCGGAATTGTCGGTTCCGGCATGCACTTTTAATTTTTCTTTCAGCATGCGTGCCCGTTCCGGATGAGCCACGGTTGCCCAGGTCTGCGCGGGCGAGAGCAATCCATCGCGCAAAAAGGATTGCGCCAGAATCGATCCCATCTTGCCGGCGCCTAAAATTGCGACCTTTTTCTTCGAAATCGAACTCCGTGCCATGTGAACTCTCCGGAAGAATTTTCCCCAATCAATAAGCCACAAGATTACACGACCGGGGAGTAAAAGGTTTCAGAGTTTGAAGGTTTCACAGTGAAACCATCCACGGGTCGGGTTGAAACGCCTGAAATCGTGAACCTTGAAAATTTTAGTTTTCTTTCTTCACAATTTCCGTCGGCACCATCTTCAGGATCTCGCGGCCGATCGGCAACGAAGCCGTTGCTGCGGGAGACGGCACATTCAACACATGCAAGAAGCGCTTTCGTGCAACGAATCGAAAATCGTCTACCAGAGCGCCATCGGCGCTGACCGCCTGCGCTCGAACGCCTGAGCCACCCGGTGTCATATCCTCTGTCCGCACCTCTGGTACGAGACGCTGGCACGAGCGGACAAAATCCCGCTTTCGAAGAGAACGGCGGAACTCAGAAAGGCCACTTTTCCAGTGCTTTCTTGCCATGGCGCGAAATCCTGGATTCGTCAATTCTTCCCCGGCCTCGCCGAAATCGAAATCGCCGAATCGGTAGCCCTCGCGGCAAAACGCCAGAACCGCGTTCGGACCGGCGTCAACATTTCCATGAATGCGGCGCGTGAAATGGACGCCCAAGAAGGGATATCGCGGATCCGGTACGGGATAAATCAGCGCTCGTACCAATGATTGCCGGGCTTCAGCCAAAGCGTAGTACTCCCCGCGAAAAGGAACCACGATCATTTGCGGGTCGTCGCCCGCGAGTCGTGCCACTCGGTCGCTATAGAGGCCAGCGCAATTGACCACGTATCGGGCCGAAAAATCTCCCGCACCGGTTTTCAGTATGATGGTCTCTCCGCCGGCATCCCGCGAACGATCAAATCCGAATACCGCGGCGCCGGTCTTTATTTCCGTGCCGCATTTCGAGGCGATCTCTGCATACTTCTCGGCTACCGCCACATAATCCGTGATGCCCGTTGATGGCACCTGGAGCGCGCTGACACCGCCGACGTGGGGCTCTATTTCTCGCATGGCTTCACGAGCTAGCAATCGCAGGCCTGCCAGGCCATTCGCTACGCCTCGAGTGAGTAAGTCATTCAGTCGTGCCGCTTCCTCCGCGTTGGTGGCGACGATGAGTTTTCCGCAAACTTTGTGCGGAATACCATGATGCGAGCAAAAGTCCACCATCTCGCGCGCTCCGGCTACCGAGAGCTGAGCCTTTAGCGATCCTTCTTTGTAGTAAACGCCGCTGTGGATCACACCGCTGTTATGTCCCGTCTGATGTCTGGCAACTCCGAGTTCTTTTTCGAGGACGATGACTTCGAGGTGCGGGAACTGACGGGTCGCCTGCATGGCAAACGAAAGTCCCACAATCCCGCCGCCTATTACAGCCACGTCAAAGGTCATAGGTCGTCACATGCTGCTTGCGGTGTGATGCTCGGTGAACATGATCCTACCTCAGCGCCGTGGATCATCCCTGGCGATTCCGCATAGCGATTCCGGAATACCAGATTCCAACTCGACTCCGTCGAGCTGCCCCTCAGCGAAACATCCGCTATACTGGATAAAGTATGTCGGTGATCAAAAACATTGGAGCCATCGCTCAGGGCATGACCATTACCCTGAAAGAGATGTTTCAGCCCACGATCGTGGAGAACTATCCGGACGGCCCGGGGCCTCTGAAAGGCGCAAAATTTCAGGAACGCTTTCGCGGTATGCACGTTCTGCAGCGCGACGAAAATGGTCTGGAAAAGTGTGTTGCCTGTTTCCTGTGCGCGGCCTCGTGCCCGGCCAATTGCATCTATATAGAAGCCGCGGAGAATACCGAAACCGTCAGAGTTTCAGGCGCGGAGCGTTACGCGCGCGTATATAATATCGACTACAATCGATGTATATTTTGTGGATATTGTGTGGAGGCGTGCCCTACCGATGCGATTACGCATGGCCACGGATTTGAGCTGGCCACCTTCAACGCCAGCAATCTGGTTTACCGGAAGGAGCAGTTGCTGGCGATTGCGCCGGCGCACATCGGAGCGAATGCAGTTTTCAACGGTGCGGATAGCGAGGGTGGCGCACCGGCGGAGATGACCCCCGGGAGTTAAGAGGATTCAGGTTCAGGAACGGGTTTGGCGCCGGTCCTGAGTGGACCGGCTTTTTGCTGATTACAGGACAGAACGCGCAAGCATGGCATGCGGCGGCGGCCCGCGGTATTTGAAATGAAATGTCCGACTTTCCTCCAACCCGTGAAAGAACGGGCCGTCATCTGCGACGGCGCTGTGGGCGACGAACATCCATTGTGTAGGTTTTGAACGGCAGAGGCGCGGCGAGCGGCGGGAATCCAGATTGCCGAATTCGAGGTGCTGCAGGTAATCAGGTCGTCAGAAAGCCTATTGCGATCAGCGAATCGCAATAGGCTCCGACGTCGGCCAGCGTGTTATTTCAGAGAAGCGAGCACAATCTCCTGTGTGCCGGACGCGTTCTGGGCGCGCAGTTCGCTCTCACCCTTGCTCTCCGGTACGCGGTATGTAATCTTGCTACCCCCGATCTTGATGCCCGTCAGGAAGTAACGGTCTCCGTAATGATTGAAGACCAGAGCGTATTGAGAGGCCCCTTGCCTGCCCTCGGTGCGGGAAGCGGGGGAAAACAGGGCCACCATCGCGCCCCAGTTGTGAATCATCAGAGTATTGTCGTCCATGGGAGCGACCTGCACAACGCATTGTCCAGCAGGAACAATCTTGTCTGCGACCACGAACTCGAATGGCACTTGGGCGACGATCTTGTAGCTGCTGTCCAGTTGTGCCGCCGCCATCGCCATGCCCGAGAGAACCACTAACGCCACTGCAACCATCCACTTTGCCTGCTTCATATGTGCCTCCAAAAGTTTCAGTTCAGTGGGGAAGTGATCGCATCTTGCCCCAGCGTCGGGAAAACGTCCATGGAGGCCGTCTGAATTGATCTGAATTGATATGAAGAATCTTTTCGCGGGCAAGGCGGAGGCGGGCAATCCGGAACGCGCGCGGAATGACGGCGGTTATGAGATTTCTTCCACGTACCCCGGGGATGTTGGAGACGGTCTGCTGATCAGGATAAATACCACGGAATCGACGAGCGCTACCGTGGCGCGCTTGCGGTTGGTACTGAGGGTTGTGGGTTTGAGGCTATGATCCCGAGGGCGCCTATAAGCTACGTGAGTAGTGCCCGAGCAGATCTCGCGAGTTCGCTTGATGTTCATCATTCGCCTCTCAATTCTTGGCAGACCCATCCGACCAAAAAGTGAGCGTTAAAGCACAGTATTGAGTCGGGAAAGGCAGTAGTGTTGAGTTGTCTCTTCTAGCAATCTTTCCGCCGTATCGTACGGTGACGGTTCCTTGCGAAAAACAGACAGCTGGGGTCTGTGGCAAGGAGTCGTCTTATGGTCACCAAAACACGTCTGCCCAAATCTCCCCCGTTGCCGAGTTTCGCGGATGGCGATGGCAACCAAATCCATAATCAGATACTGCATAATTTGCCTGCGCAGGAGCGGGCGGTTCTGTTCCCACAATTGGAGCTTGTTCGTCTTAAAACGCATCAGTTGCTGCATGAGCCGGGCGATACTTTGAAGTCCGCTTACTTCGTTAATAGCGGCTTAGTATCGGTGTTGAGTGTTTTTCCGGATGGAAAGAGTGTGGAAGTCGGTCTGGTCGGGAAGGAAGGTTTTGTCGGACTGCCGCTGGTGGCAGGTTTCCACACTGCTCCGACCCGCGCCATTACTCAGATTGAAGGTTCCGCCTTTCGGATCGACGGTAATACTCTGGCAGAGATTTTGCGGGAATGCCCGAAGCTGGAGCGAAGCCTGCAGCAGTTTGCACAGATCATGGCCATGCAGGTCACGCAGATTGCGGCCTGCAATCGTCTGCACGAGGTAAACGAGCGATTGGCGAGATGGTTGTTAATGAGCGCTGACCGCGTTGGCGAGAACTCGCTGGCCTTGACTCATGAACTGCTTTCGCAGATGCTGGGCACCCGACGCTCCAGCGTGACGGTAGCGGCAGGAATGTTTCAGAAGGCAGGGATAATCACGCTTGCTCGCGGGGATGTAAAAATAATCGACCGGCGAAAACTCGAAGAAGTCGCATGTGAATGCTACAGAATGATGTTGCATCAGATCAAGGAATGGCAGAGCGAAGCGACGTAGTTTGGATTGGCCGCGAACGACGGGATTATTGATCGTCAACGAAGAGTTTGCCGCGCGCAGTGTAAGAACTCGCACTTGCGCTGTAGCGTCGGCCGAGCGAACCGGCTTATTCCCGGCCTTCCGAGTACGCTGAATTCACATCAAGCCATCGTTTGATGGAATGTGTTCGTCCCTGGCCGATCAGTTGAAATGGGGATGAAGTCATGCCTCATGCCGATGCAATCAACGTTGTGGTTCGTTCTATTGCGTCGGCGAAATGGCAGAGCTGCGGCCAGGATTTTGTTGTCACGCTGAACGAACCGCACCGCTAGATCCCGGTCTTATCCCGCTAGCTTCGCATCAAGTGCGCCTCTACGCTCCTCGCTAGCGGACCAGCCCTCTCAGATATCCAAGAAGCCAAACTACAGAGAGCGACAGAAGACGTGCGGGTAACATCAGGAGAGCGGTCAGGCAGCTTCGGGGAATCGGGGGCGAAGTGGTCTGCATGGGCGGACAAATGGTTCTTCGAGATGAAGGCGAATTTATCACATCGACGGCCACATCGTACCGCACTGGGATGGTTTCAATGTTTCGATCTGCTTTCGTTTTGGTTGCGCAACTTCTGCCCGGGGTCGTGCTCGTCCTCTATGGATGGGGCTTCGACGACGTATCGCCGTTTTTTATCAACCCGGCGCGAGCGGGATTGGCGGTCGTGGCCTTTGCTGCCGCGGTTGGCGCTGCCGTCTGGGGGGTCGAGTTGCATCCCATGCGCAGGGGCTCGATGCCGGTTGGAAAGCAGAGCCTGCAACTCGGAATTCTCTTGCTTATGTCACTTTTTCTGCTTTGGTTCCTGCCCTTTGCCGATCGCAGAAAAATCCTGACATTCCAACAACGCCACTGGCAGAATTACTGGCGATATGCCGGTCTGTTGCTTTGCTGCGTGGGCATCATGACCCGTGTGCTGGCGCTTAAGGCGCTGGGCAAATATTTCAGCGCGTATGTCACGCTGCAACCGAATCACAGACTGGTGCAAGAGGGCGTCTACCGCAGGATTCGTCATCCACTTTATTTGAGTTTGCTGTTGGCGCCAACCGGTATTGCGCTGGTATTTGACAGTTGGCTGGCTTTGCCGATTCTGGTTCTCTCTGCGATCTTCGTTTTTGATCGGATTCCGAGGGAAGAGCGCCTGCTGGCCGCACATTTCGGGAGGGAGTTCGAGGAGTATAGGCTTCGTACATGGAAGCTGATTCCGTATGTGCTCTAGCCGGCTGAAAGTCTGAAAGTCTGGGCGAAGTCGAAAGTAGCACTCGAAAGTGGCACACCACGCACGAACCTATCCCTGCAACAGGATGTCCTTATTTCGCTTTGACACGGGGTTGGCAGTCGGGGAAAATGACCACCTACATCTAGGAAAACCTGATCACAACCTTAATCACGACCAGGAGAGAAAGCCTTATGAAGAAAGCAATTGGAATCGCGGTTCTTTCTGCATGTCTGTCATTCGTTGCCGGGATTGCCGTTGCCGACAGGGTTCGGGACTGGCACGACCTGGAAGCGGTCCATGTTCATGTGCAAGAAGCAATGAAAGAGCTGGACCACGCACGCGCAGCCAACCATTATGATATGGCGGGACACGGCGCCAAAGCGGAGGAGCATCTGCGGGCAGCCGAGCACGAGCTGCATGATGCGATTGAGACGATTAAGGCGGAGCACTAGAGATCCTCACCGTTTTTAGGGCTCGACTAAAAGAGGGAAGCCATCCGAGTCGTGCTGAAGCGGATGGCTGTTTTGTTTCTTGCGTAATCTCCGAATTAGACCGAATGCTTCCGGGCTAGCGGGTTACCGGAGCCGAGTTTCTTTCCGCCACTACCTTCTTGGCGTTGTCAGCAAGAGCACGTGCCTGCGGCATGAGATCGAGAGCCTTGATTACGTCCGGATCGGTTTCGGCGCGGACTTTCAGACCTTCTTCCTGGCCGAAAGCATCGACGAAAAGCTCGCTTTTAATTTGCGAGTGCAGCCAATCGTTGCTCTCGATCATGTCGGCTTCGGTGTAAGGGATTTTCTCTGTATCCAGGAATTTGCGGAAATCCTGCAGGAGCACATCGTCCACTTCAAAGCTCTTTGTAATCTTGTGAGTCAGCGCGTAGTGCTTGGCAAAGTTAAACAAAGCATAATGCTGTAACAACTCATCCTGGAACTTGGTGGACTTGTAGGGCGGCAATTTCACATCTGGAGTAATACCCCCTCCGCCATAAACGGTGCGGCCGCCGTCGGTTAGCTTGACTTCGTGATTGGCGTTATTCTCCTCGCTATCCCGATTGTAGTAATAGTCGTATAGCGAGAGGTTGGAGTAATCGCGCTGAATCAGGCGCCCGCTGGGCGTGTAGTACTTGGCGGTGGTCAGGGCCAAGCCGGTATTCTCGGCTAGTGGGTAGACGGTCTGCACCAGACCTTTGCCGAACGTTACTTCTCCTACGATCAGACCGCGATCGTGATCCTGAATTGCTCCGGCCACGATTTCCGCAGCCGATGCTGTGCCTCTGTTGACCAGCACCACCAGGGGATAATCTTTTCCACCATTGCCGTGAGCCGCCACGTAGCGCTTTTCCGGTGAAGAGCGGCCGTGGTGCGAGACAATGAGCTGGCCCCTCTTGAGGAATTTATCGGCTACGCCTACCCCTTCACTCAGCAGGCCACCGGGATTCTGGCGCAGATCGAGGACCAAGCCCTTCAGATCACCCATCTCATCGAGGGCCTCGGCGACTTCATGTTCGGTGGTTTCCTGGAAGCCGGAGACGTGCATATAGCCGATGCCGGGCTTGATCATGAAGTGCAGATCGACGCTGTAACGCGGAATTTCATCGCGGACGACGGCAAATTCAAGCGGATGGTCGGAACCTTCACGCAACATCGTGATGCGAACCGTGGTGCCTTTCGGCCCCTTTAACAGATCGGCCACATCGGAAGTGCTCATGTTGTCGGTGGGCTTGCCATCGATGGCGGCTATGATGTCGCCGGGGCGAATGCCAGCGCGATAGGCCGGGGTGCCGACGAAGGGAGCGATAACGATAACCTTATTGTTGCGCGGGCCGACGGTCATGCCGACGCCGTAGTACTTGCCGCGCTGCTCTTCGCGCAGAGCGGAATAGGATTTTGGATCGAAGAAATTCGAATGGGGATCGAGCTGGTGCAACATGCTCGGAATGGCGCCGTTATAGATCGCCTTGTCGGGATTCACCGGGTCGGCGTAATTCTGCTCAATGGTCTCGTAGACCTCGGTAAACTGTTTCAGGCTGTCGCGGACGTCAGAATCGCTGCTCGGCGTGGTTGCCGGGCTGATACGTTGCGCGAATAGCATTCCGAGCAGACCGAACAGAGCGAGGACGAATACAATTAAGAATAGAGAACGACGAGAACTACGAGCCATGTTTCAAAGTCCTTTGGGCAGGGACATGGAGGGACCCAGCCGCCCCATCTGACGCAGTATAACACGCGAAAGCGCCTGTTTAGTTGGATGCAGATGGACGCTACCGGTTACATCGGGGCGACATCTTTTGGGGTTATTCCGAGTCAAAACCAGCGAGACAATCGAGGAAAGATGCCGTCCGTCGCCATCAATCGAGGGTTGGCTCGTTGCATGGCATACACCCGGTTCCCCGCCCGCAACCCCTCGCACCTTGTGGTTGGCCGCAGTTCCCGCAGCCCACACGAGGCGGCTTCGAAGTTTGTCAGGCCCATGCTCGGGAATAGTACCTTTCCTGTCTTATTTCGAAGCAGGTGCCTCCGTTACAGAGGCGCTTGGGGTCAGCTCTAGTCAGCTATACTTGCTGACTGGCCCAGAGTGGGACGTTCATGCCGGCAGATACCGGGAGCATCAACACGCAGCCGTAAACGAGCATCTGATGACGAAGCTTTACAAACCTGGTAAGCAGCTTCCGTCGCGTAGTGGTAACAAAGCCGGCATTACTCAAGCGACAGAGGAAGTTTCGAAGGAAAACGAATGGTGAACTGGTCGCAGGAATCGATACTGGTAACTGGTGGAACAGGATCGTTCGGCAGGAAGTTTGTAGAGATCATGCTGCGTGACTACCAGCCGCAACGACTCGTGGTTTTGAGTCGTGATGAGTTGAAGCAGCATGAGATGAGGGCGTCCGGCTTCGATCATCCGAGCATGCGGTATTTCATCGGAGACGTTCGGGATGTGGAGCGGCTGAAACGGGCTTTCTCCGGGGTGACGGTGGTTGTCCATGCTGCGGCGCTCAAGCAGGTTCCGGCGTGTGAGTACAACCCGTTCGAAGCGATTCAGACCAACATCATGGGCGGGCGGAACGTGATCGATGCGGCCCTCGATGAGGGCGTTCGCCGCATTCTGGCTTTGAGTACGGACAAGGCGGTGAATCCGATCAACCTTTATGGCGCGACAAAACTTTGTGCCGAAAAAATGTTCGTGCAGGCCAACGCCTATGCGGGCGCGAAGGAGACGCGCTTCAGTTGTGCCCGTTACGGCAATGTGGTCGGCAGCCGTGGCAGCGTGATTCCGGTTTTTCTCGACCAGAAGCGACGCGGAAAGGTTACGATTACCGACCCGCGGATGACGCGTTTCTGGCTGACCCTGGAGCAGGGTGTCCGATTTGTGATCCGCTGCCTGGAACAAATGCACGGCGGTGAGATTTTTGTTCCAAAGATACCCAGCATGCGCCTGGTGGACCTGGCTGAAACCGTCGCTCCGGGATGCCAGGTGGAATACATCGGAATTCGTCCGGGAGAGAAGCTGCACGAAGTGTTGGTTTCTGAAGATGAGGCCCGGCAAACGCTCGAGATGGAAGATATGTATGTGATTCAGCCGTCGCATCCGTGGTGGAAGTCGGAAAACTGGGTCAATGCCAAGCGGTTGCCGGAAGGATTTCGTTATTCGAGTGACAACAATGCGCGCTGGCTGACGCAGCGTGAACTGGAAGAACTGGTAGCGCCTGAGGCGAGCGGTGCGGAGGCGGTTCCCACGTCTGCCTAGCATGAGTGCATCCCCCACAATGCAAGCAACTCTTGCTGTCGACGGGGGAACGCCCGTCCGGGAGAGGTTTTTACCCTACGGAAGACAGAGTCTCGATGACGCGGACATCGAGGCGGTGGTTGAGGTTCTGAAGTCGGATTGGCTGACGACCGGGCCGAAGATTGCAGAGTTCGAAGAACGGTTTGCGGCTTGGGTCGGGGCGCGGCACGCGGTCAGTTTCAGTTCGGGGACGGCGGCATTGCACGGGGCGGCGTTTGCTGCTGGACTGGCGCCAGGGGATGAGGTGATCACCACGCCCATGACATTCTGCGCTACGGCTAACTGCATTTTGTACCCGGGAGCCTTGCCGGTTTTCGCCGACGTTTCGGCCGACACGCTGAATATCGATCCGGTGGAGGTTGCGAAGAAAATTACTTCGCGCACGAAGGCCATCATTGCCGTTGACTATGCGGGACATCCTGCGGAACTTGAGGAACTGCGAACGCTTGCCCAGGCTCGCGGGGCCCTGCTTATTGAGGATGCCTGCCACGCATTGGGAGCGGAGTACCGCGGGAAGCGCGTTGGATCCATCGCTGACATGACCGTGTTCAGCTTTCATCCGGTGAAGCACGTAACAACCGGTGAAGGGGGAATGGTGACGACCGACGATGCGCCGCTGGCTGAGACACTACGAAGGTTTCGCAACCACGGGATCAGCAGCGAGGCGCGCGAGCGCCAGGAATCGGAGCAGTGGTTTTATGAGATGGTTCTGCTCGGCTTTAACTACAAGTTAGCGGACATCGCTTGCGCGTTGGGACTTTCGCAGCTGAACAAGTTAGAGGCGAACCTGGTGCGGCGGCGTGAGATTGCAGCCCGGTACAACGCGGCATTCCGTGATTTGCCCGAGATCATGGTTCCCGCGGTGCTCGGCGGCGTCGATCCTGCGTGGCATCTGTATCCGATCAGGCTGAAGCTGGAGGCGCTTGCGGCGAGACGCGATGATATTTATCGCGCACTGCGGGCTGAAAATATTGGGGTGAATGTTCACTACATTCCTGTACACCGGCATCCTTATTATCGTGAGCGCTTCGGCGACCGCGATAGTTATCCGGTGGCTGAAGATGCCTACGAGCGGCTGCTCAGCCTGCCTATGTTTCCGGCGATGTCGGATCGGGATGTGGAAGACGTAATCGGCGCGGTGCGAAAAGTCGTGACTTATTACACGGAGAACGGCGAGCGCTCGCATTCGCTCGGGACCAGGCAGTCAAAATAATTTCATGTCGATGACTTCCGATTGGGTGAATCATCGCGCGCTGGTGGTCGGCTGCGGCTCTATCGGGCGACGGCACGCGAAAAATCTGAAGACGCTAGGAGTGCGGCATCTCGGCCTGTGCGATCAGAGTTCAGACGCGCTCGTGAAGTCTCGGAAGGATGTCTGTGGGGAAACTTTCGGCGATTATGGCGAAGCGCTGCAGAACTTCAGGCCCGATATCGTGCTGGTCTGCACCCCTCCGGTGTATCACGTGCAAAACGCGCTGGCGGCTCTCCATGCTGGCGCCCACGTTTTTATTGAAAAACCGCTGTCCCACGAGTCAAGCGGGATCGAAATTCTGATCACCGAAGCCGGCCGACGGGGGCGGCACGTTCAGGTCGGCTACAACATGCGCTTTCATCCCGGCATGCAGATCGTGAAGGAACTCATTGATTCGGGGAAAATCGGGCGAGTGCTCTGGCTCAATGCTGAATTTGGGCAATACCTTCCCGACTGGCGGCCCTGGCAGAATTATCGTGAAAGCTACACCTCGCGCGAGGAGTTGGGCGGCGGCATTCTTCTCGACGGTTCGCACGAACTGGATTACATCTGCTGGCTGCTGGGGCGTCCGACGGAAGTGATGTGCCGGGCTGAGCATCTCAGCAGCCTGGATGTGAACGTTGAGGACTCGGCCTGGATGTACCTGACATTTCCCGAGTGCCGCCGGGCCGAACTGCATCTGGATTTTGTCCAGCGAGCTTACACGCGAACGTGCAAAGTTGTCGGCGAGAAGGGAACCGCGCTTTGGGATTTCACCCTCCAGGAGGTGCGCTGGTTTTCGTCCCAAGATAGCGGTTGGAAAAACATTCCGTACAAATTTGAAGTGAATGACATGTATGTGTCGGAAATGGTGCACTTCCTGAAATCTTTGGAAGGTGGAAATGAGGCCATCGCCAATCTCGAACAGGGCCGCGATGTGATTCAGATCGTGGAAGCCGCGAAGAGGTCTTCGGAAGAAGGAAAAACACAGACGATTCGCTGGTGCGGCAATGCCTGTGACGGGCCGGTGGTGGCAATCATACAGGCACGCATGGGATCAAGCCGGCTACCGGGTAAGAGTTTGGCGGAAGTGGAAGGGCGTCCGATGTTGTGGCACGTGATTCAACGCGTCAAGCGCGCCCGACTGGTGGATCGCGTGGTTGTGGCCACATCTACCGCTTCGGCCGACGACGCGATCGAAAAGATGTGCGCGGAGAACGGGGTCGCTTGTTACCGCGGCAGCGAGAATGATGTGCTGGATCGTTACTACCAGGCGGCTCGGTGCGAACAAGCCACCGAGGTCGTTCGCATCACTGCGGATTGTCCGTTGATCGACCCTGATGTTGTCGACCACGTGGTACGCCGTTTTCAGCGTGGCGACCTTGATTACGCTTCAAACGCGATGGTGCAGACCTATCCGGACGGGCTGGATACGGAGATCTGTTCGTTTTCCGCGTTGGAGCGGGCATGGCGTGAATCGACCAAAAGCTATGAGCGCGAGCACGTGACTCCGTACTTGCGTTCAGGCAAGTTTCGAACAGCGAACGTGGAGAACGATTCGTCGTCTCTGTATCGGCAGTACCGTTGGACGGTGGATGAGCCGAAAGACCTGGAGTTCGTCCGAGCGGTCTACGAAGCTTTTCGCCAGAAGGAGTGTTTCGGAATGAAAGATATTTTGGAGTTGATCGAGAAGAATCCGGAATTGGAAAAGATGAATGCGGATATCGTTTCGAACCAAGGTTATTACAAGAGTCTTTTGGATGATGCGCGAGCAGGTGCCGCGCCCCGCCGGTCGATCGGGAAATCGAAAGCCTGGCTGGAGCGATCGCAGAAGGTGATCCCGGGATCGGCGCAGACCTTTAGCAAGGGCGCGAATCAACATGTGCGCGGAGTTGCCCCGGTTTTTCTCGCGAGAGGGAAAGGCTGCCGCGTGTGGGACGTGGATGGGAACGAATATATCGACTATATCCAGGGGCTTCTACCAAACATTCTTGGCTACGCGCACGAAGAAGTGAATGCGGCGGTGGTCGAGCAGTTGGGGCAAGGGCACAGTTTTTCCTTGCCGCATCCTCTCGAGGTGGAACTTGCCGAACGTTTGAC
>Ga0302180_10000902_pt1 | contig 23986 bp, 18 predicted proteins | sample I_Palsa_E3_2_FD_200575 | JGI IMG/M metagenome (GOLD analysis project Ga0302180, IMG submission 200575) | Peat permafrost microbial communities from Stordalen Mire near Abisko, Sweden - I_Palsa_E3_2 | ecosystem: Environmental > Terrestrial > Soil > Palsa > Peat permafrost | place: Sweden... | reverse complement strand
ACTTCCTACGAAACATTTTCTTCCGCTCGACTACACCATCCACGGCGAAGAAGAGAACGTGCCGCAAGTGCGCACGGTGACGCACGTTCACGGCGCCCGGGTGATGCCGGAAAGCGACGGTTATCCCGACGCCTGGGTTACCTCCGATGGGCGCGCAGGAGCGGTGCGTGCCGCCGATCCGTGCCATTACCCCAACGATCAGCCGGCCACGACACTGTGGTATCACGACCACGCCATCGGCATTACGCGGCTGAACGTCTATGCGGGACTCGCCGGTTTCTACCTGATTCGCGATCCCGAAGAAGACAGCCTGAACCTTCCCGGCGGGGCTTACGAGATTCCGCTGATGATCCAGGACCGCAGCTTCAATGCGGATGGATCGTTGTTGTATCCTCCCGCGCCGAATGGCACGCACCCTGCATGGATGCAGGAATTTTTTGGCAACGCGATCTGCGTGAACGGCAAAGCCTCGCCGTTTCTCGAAGTCGAGCCGCGCAAGTATCGGTTTCGAATGGTCAACGGATCAAACTCACGCTTTTATCACTTCACGCTGGTGCCCGCGGATGCCTCGGGCCAGCCGAACGGCAAGCCCGTCGATGCTCCGCCCTTTATTCAGATCGGCACCGACGGCGGCTTGCTGCCGGCGCCGTTGCGAATGCACTATTTGATATTTTCTCCGGGCGAGCGTTTCGATCTGGTCATCGATTTCTCCCAGCACAAGGGAGCCAGTCTCGCGCTGACGAACAACGCTCCCGCTCCCTACGCTCGTGGCGGCGAAGTCGTGCCCTCCGACGTGATGCTGTTTAAGGTGACGAAGCCACTCTCTGGCGCGGACACGAGTTCGGTTCCAGAAACGCTGGTGACGTTTACGCCGCTCGACCCCACCCACGCGGTCCGCGAAAGAACTCTTGCTCTGACGGAAATGGATCGGCCTTCAGACGGCTACACGATGATCGGACTGCTCGATCAAAAGCACTGGGACGATCCCATCACGGAAGATCCGAAAGCGGGATCCACGGAAATCTGGTCTTTCGCCAACACCACCGGCGACGTGCATCCCATGCACCTCCATCTGGTTCAGTTCCAGGTGCTCAATCGCCAGCCCTTCGACAGGAAGACCTACGTGCAAACCGGCAAACTCGTCTTCACCGGCATTCCAATGCCACCGGAATCGAACGAGCGTCCCGCATGGAAAGACACGATCAAGACTTATGCCGGATATGTGACGCGAGTGATCGCACGCTTCGATCTGCCTGCGGGAACCGTGGCCAGGCCGGGCGATGAATTCCGCTACGTCTGGCATTGCCACGTTCTCGAACATGAAGACAACGAAATGATGCGGCCGTATAAGATCGTTGGCTGAGGGGTGCAAGCTGAGCAGTTACAGCAGGACCCGTCCCCGGCGCAGAATCTCCCGCATGCCGCCGCGCATCCGTTATTCTAGTAACGAACTCATATGTCTAGCCCGAAATCCAAGTCCGCCAACGGCAACGCCGCCGCCGTCGCCGAAAACAATGGGAACAACCTCGAACGCGAGCGCGTTTTCAACGCCTTCCGCCAATGGGGTTACCTGGAGGGCGACCTCGATCCGCTCGGCTTCCTGCGTCCCCGCCCGACCGTCGAACTGCAGATCGACAGCGAATACAGCGCCGAAGCCCGCGCCATCTACTCCTCGACCATCGGGGTCGAAATCAACCACATCTACGCTCCCGAGCGCCGCCGCTGGATTTACGAGCAGATGGAATCGGAACCGCAAGCTGTAGATCAGGCGCGCGTTCTCGACCTGCTCATCCGTGCCGACGTTTTCGAGCAAGTCATGCAGCAGCGGTATCTCGGCAGCAAACGCTTCTCGCTTGAGGGCGTCACCGCGCTGATTCCTCTGGTGGATGAACTTCTCGATACCGGCTGGCGTCTTGGCGCCACCGAACTGGTGATGGGCATGAGCCATCGCGGACGGCTCAACGTGATCGCCCATGTCGCGAAGCGTCCGTCCGAGGAAATTTTTGCCGGCTTTGAAGACGTGGATCCGCGCAGTGTTCTCGGCTCCGGCGACGTGAAGTACCACATGGGAGCGACCGGTGAGTACATCACGCGCAGCGGTGGCAAGGTTCATATTCATCTGGTTTCGAACCCCAGCCACCTCGAGGCGGTCGATCCCGTCACCGTCGGCCGCACCCGCGCCAAGCAAGACCGCACCGGCGAAGGCGGACGCGAGAAATATCTGCCGCTGCTGATTCATGGCGACGCCGCCTTCGCTGGACAGGGGATTCTCGCCGAAACCATGAACTACGCCGACCTTCCCGGCTACACCGTCGGCGGGACGATTCACGTGGTCGTGAACAATCTGCTTGGATTCACCACCAGCTATCTCGAAGAACATTCCACGCGCTTCGCGGCCTGCATCGCGCGCCGCCAGTCGATTCCCATCTTCCACGTCAATGGGGAAGATGTGGACGCTGTCGTCCGCGTCGCCCGCCTCGCCACCGAGTATCGCTATCGCTTCGGCACCGACGTGGTGATCGACCTCATCGGCTACCGCCGCCACGGTCACAGCGAGGTCGATGACCCCACCGTCACGCAGCCGCTGCTCTATAAGAAGATCAAAGAACATCCGCCGCTGTGGGAGATTTACGCCGACGATATCGGCGCGACCGACGCGCCGGGGCAAGCCGCCGCCATCAAAGCCGAGTTCGAAGCTGCGCAGAAAGATGCGGGCAAGCTGACCAAGAAGCCCACGTTGCGCGATTTGCCCACCTATTGGGACCAATACTACGGAGGCCTTCACAAACCGGAGTTCGAGGTAGAAACCGGACTCGCGGCCGAAGAGCTAGCCGAACTCACAGGCCGTCTCACCACGTATCCCGAAGGCTTCCACATTCATCCGAAGGTGAAAAAGCTTCTGGAGCAGCGCGCCGAAATGGGCGCCGGCAAACGGCCCGTGGACTATGGCATGGCCGAAGCGCTCGCCTTCGCGAGCCTGGCAAAGGCCGGCATTCCGGTGCGCTTGTCCGGCCAGGACTCGCGCCGCGGCACTTTCAACCAGCGCCACTCCGCTCTCATCGATATCGAAAACGAGAACGAATATGTTCCGCTGGAGAACATCGCGCCCGGCCAGGCCCGCTGCGGAATTCATAACTCGACTCTTTCGGAACCGGGCGTGCTCGGCTTTGAATACGGTTACAGCCGCGACTATCCCGAGGCGCTCGTCCTCTGGGAAGCGCAGTTCGGCGACTTTGTAAACGTCGCGCAAGCCATCATCGATCAATTTATCTCCGCGGGCGAAGCCAAGTGGAGCCTGCTCTCCGGCCTCGTTCTGCTTCTGCCTCACGGCTATGAAGGCCAGGGACCGGAACACTCCAGCGCCCGTATTGAGCGCTTTCTGCAACTTGCCGCGAAACACAATATTCAGATCGCGCAGCCTTCGAACGCTGCGCAGTATTTTCACCTGCTCCGCCGCCAGGCCCTGCGCCACTGGCGCAAACCGCTGGTCGTCTTCACGCCGAAAAGCATGTTGCGCCATCCCGACGCGTCGTCACCCATCGCGGACTTCACGCACAAGAATTTCTTGAACGTAATTCCCGACATGGAGATCGGAGAAGCCGACCGCATCCTGGTCTGCACCGGCAAAATCGGCCACGAACTCCAGGCCGAGCGCAAGAAGAGAAAGGACAACTCGACCGCAATCGTGTTTCTAGAACAGCTCTATCCCTTCCCGGACAAGGAACTCACAGCCGAATTCGTCCGCCACGGCGAGACCGGAGACATCGTCTGGGTGCAGGAAGAGCCCGCCAACATGGGAGCGCTATTCAACATGCTCCCGCGGTTGCAGCGCATAGCCGGCGCCCGGCACGTGATGTCGGTAAAACGCAGCTCCAGCGCCAGCCCCGCTACGGGCAGCGCAAAGGCTCACGAGGTGGAACAGAAGACGCTGCTGACGCTGGCATTCACCACGAAAGGGTAATGAGATAAAAACAAATGGCCGATAGAAGAAACGTGTCAAAGTCGGTTCGCGCTCCCAAACGAAAGAAGGCACGCGATCCCCTGCCATCTCCCGACCTTGGAAAGTTTCGGCCCGGCAGCCTCGCGGACTTCTTTGCGAATTCTCCGCTCCGTGAATCAGGCCTAAAACTGCCATCGCGGAAGAAGGATCGTCTTAGGGAGCCGGACCTGGAATAGAGACGAAACGCTATCCGTTCTCTCCGTGACCGCCTTCCCAGCATCCCGGCAACCTTGCCTCGGCAGATCTCCATGTCTCGCCCCCTTTGCGAGACATGGGATAGGCGTCAGATGTTACCCTAATCCTCCACGCTCACTCCATGCCGCGCCGCCCCCAACCCCTCCGCATCGCCATCGACACCGGCGGCACCTTCACCGACTGTGTCTGGATCGACGCCACCGGCCAACTGAAAATGCTGAAAGTCTTCTCCACTCCCGCCGACCCCTCCCAGGCTATTGCCGAAGCTCTCCGCAAAATCAATCACCAGGGCGAACTCATCATCCTCCACGGCACCACCGTCGGCACCAACACCCTGCTCGAACGCAAAGGCGCACGCACCGCTCTGGTCACCACCGCCGGCTTCGAAGACGCCATCGAGATCGGACGCCAGGCCCGCCCCAAGCTCTACGATTTCTTCTTCGACCGCATCGAACCGCTCGTCCCCGCCGATCTCCGCTTCGGCATCGAAGAACGCACCGCCAGCGACGGCGAAATCCTGACCTCGCCTACGCCGGCGGATTTGCAATCACTCGCTTCCCGAGTAAAAGCGAAGCATCCCGAGTCTATCGCCATCTCTCTGCTTTTCTCGTTTGCGAATCCGAAGAACGAGCAAGCAGTCGCGGAATCTCTCAAGCTGTTAGGAGTCCCACTCTCCATCTCTCACCAAATCCTCCCCGAGTTCCGCGAATACGAGCGCACTTCGACGGTAGTAATCAACGCCTACCTGCAACCAGTAATGCAGCGATACCTGGAAAATCTGGAAAACCGCTCGCGTAGAGACGTTGTTGGCAAGGTCTCTGCCGGCGCTCATCCGAGAATTTTCGTCATGCAGTCCAGCGGCGGCATCACCGCCCTCGCCGCTGCGGCCCGCGAGCCGGTCCGCACCGTACTCTCCGGACCCGCCGGAGGCATAGTTGGCGCTGCCGCCAGCGCCCGCGCGAGCGGCTTCGAGCGCATCATCGCCTTCGACATGGGCGGCACTTCCACCGATGTATCTCTGGTCGAAGGCGCCATCACTACCGCCAGCCACGCAGAGGTTGCCGGACTTCCCGTCGGCGTCCCCATGCTCGACATTCATACGGTGGGCGCAGGCGGAGGCTCGCTGGCTCGCTTCGACGCCGGTGGCGTACTCCGCGTCGGTCCTGAATCCGCCGGCGCCGATCCCGGGCCTATTTGTTACGGTCGCGGCATTCAGCCCACGGTTACTGACGCCAACCTTTTATTAGGCCGCCTCCAGCCCGCGCGCTTTCTTGGCGGCGACTTCACGCTCGATCTCGACCGCACTCGCCGCGTCACGCGCGAATGGCTGACGCAGCAGGGAAGTCCGCTCACGCTGGAACGGTTCGCCGCCGGCGTCGTCCGCGTGGTGAACGCCACCATGGAGAAAGCGATTCGCGTCGTCTCCATTGAGCGCGGCCGCGATCCCCGGGACTTCGCCCTGGTCGCCTTCGGCGGCGCTGGAGGCTTGCACGCCTGCGCCCTGGCTGAAGCTCTGAGCATTCCGCGCGTGATAGTCCCTGCATTGCCCGGCGCGCTTTCCGCTCTCGGCATCCTGGTCAGCGACGTCGTTAAGGATTACTCCCGCACTGTGTTGTGGAGAATCGCAGGCAAGGTTCCGCACGCCCGGATCGAGCAAGAGTTCGCGGCGTTGGAAAAGCAGGCCGAGAAAAATTTTCGCGGCGAAGGCTGGCAGGGAAGAGTGCGCTATCACGCCAGCGTAGACATTCGTTACCGCGGCCAGGGATACGAACTCAACCTGCCGTTCACCAAGGATCTGCTGGCTGAATTCCAACAGGAACACCAGCGACGCTACGGCTACGCGCATCCGGCGCGCGAAGTAGAGCTGGTAACCCTCCGCCTGCGCGCAGTAGTGAAATCGCCGCCGCTGAAGGCCGCGGAAGACCATGTGGGGACGGCCGCCCCCGTGAGCCTGCCCCGAGCGGAGTCGAGGGGTCCAGGCCGAGCAAGGCTCGGCTTGCTTTCGCTGCCCAAAACTCCAGTCCTATTCGACGGTAAGAAACTTTCGACAGCCATCTACTCCCGCGACACTTTGCAACCCGGCAAAATCTACCCCGGCCCTGCCATCATCACCGAATACAGCGCCACCACGGTGATCCCGCCCGGCGGACGCTTCCACCTCGATAGAGAGGGGAATTTGATAATTGCTTTGCGATAAGGCCTCAGTGCGCTGAACTGCGGGCGACCTCCTTCTCCACCCATTCCACGAACAGTGCCTGAAACTCCTCTTGCGTATAGATGCCTTTATGGATCAGCAGCGTATTCATTGCGTACACCGTAGCTTTGAATCCTTCATCGCGCGAGGCCACGGCCAGTGCTTCTTCGAATGACATGCTGACTATTATTCTCCACCGCGGACGAAAAATCTTGACGTTCATCAAAACACTTCGGCACCCGCGAGTCAATCTCAAATGAACAATCATATTGTCCCCACCTCGGCCCCATCGCCAGCCTCATTGTTACAATCCGATGAAAACAGCGTCTGCACTCGAGAACTCGCCACTCGGTACTAGGTACTCGCAACTCCCTTGGTTACAATAAAGCCGTGAAACCCAGCATCTTCGTCGTCGAAGACGATCCCGATATTTCCCGCCTCGTTCGTCACCATCTGGAGAATGACGGGTATTCCGTGCGTGTTTATCCCAATGGCTCCAATGTGATCGCCGACGCCGCACGCCAGCGTCCGGCGCTGTTCGTGCTCGATATCATGGTTCCGGGCAAGGACGGTCTCGAACTCTGCCGCAACGTGCGCCAAAATCCCGGGCTGGCTTCCGTGCCGGTGATTTTCCTGACGGCGAAGAGCAGCGAAGCCGACCGCGTGCTCGGTCTCGAGATTGGAGCCGACGACTATATCGCGAAGCCTTTCAGTCCGCGCGAGCTCGTCGCCCGCGTCAAGGCCGTGCTGCGCCGCTTCGAGCGTCCGCTTCCGGCCAGCCCGCTGAAGGTCGGCGAAATCGAAATCGACCCCTCTGCCATGGTGCTGACCGTCCGCGGGCAAACCGTGGCCACCACCGCGACTGAGTTTCGCCTGCTCGACTACTTCGCGCGGCATCTCGGGCGCGTTTTTTCCCGTGATCATCTGCTCGATTCCGTCTGGCGTGATACCTCCTACGTTACCCCGCGTTCGGTCGACGTTTACGTCCGCCGCATCCGCGAAAAAATCGAACCGGACCCGGAAAACCCGCGCTATCTCAAGACCGTGCGCGGCGCGGGTTACCGCTTCGAGGCTCCGAAGTGAGGAACCGGATTTTCTTTAAGCTGCTGGGGGCTTTTCTGGTGGTCATCCTGGCAGCCGCGGTAATGTTCGACGTGATGGTCGGCGGCGCGTGGCAGGCCTCTTTGCGCGCGGAGATCGAACGCAATCTCGTCCAAAAGACGCAACTGCTGGCACACCGCGTCGAAACCGATCGCAGCGGCCGCTCCCTTGCCGACATTGCGGCGCAGGAAGGACATGCCGCCGGAGCTCGCGTCACCGTCATTGATCCCGCCGGCAACGTGCTGGCCGATTCCGAATCCACTCCCGGCGCGATCGAAAATATTGCCGAGCGCAAAGAGTTCGCAGCCGCTCTTGCCGGGCGCGTTGGCTTGGACGAACGGCGCAGCGCGACGCTGGGCATTCCATTTCTTTACGTGGCCGTGCCCATTGCCGGCGGCGCGGTGCGCCTGGCCTATCCGCTCTCCGATGTGGAAGCCGTTTCCGCGCAGCTTCGCCGCCGGCTGGAACTGGCTTCCGGTCTGGCATTCCTCCTCGCCCTTCTGGTGGCCGCCGTTTCAGCCTATTGGACGGCTCGCCGCCTCGATCGCATCGTCGATGTCGCGGCCCGCATCGCCGACGGTGATCTTCAGGCCCGCATCCTGGAAACTTCCCAGGATGAAGTCGGCCGCGTCGCCAGCGCCATCGACAAGACCGCACGCCGCGTCGAACAAAGTTTCGCCGCCGTCGTTTCCAGCCAGCGTCAACTCGAAACCCTGCTCAACAGCATGCAGGATGCCGTTATCGCCGTGAGTGACGACGGCCTTGTGCAGTGGGCCAATCAACCCATGGATCGCCTGGTTCCGCAGGGGACCCGGCTGCAGCAGCCGGTCGTCGAAACCATTCGCGACCCCGACTTCCTCGCCACCGTCAAGGAAGCCGCGACCACCCGCGAAGTCAGAACTGCCCGAGCTACGTCGATCGTTCCCGGCCGCGCTTTCGATGTGACCGCCGCGCCGTTGCCCGGCGGAGGCGCGGTCGCCGTCCTCCGCGACCTCACCGAAACCGAGCGCGTCGAAAAAACCCGCCGCGATTTCATCGCCAACGTTTCCCACGAACTGCGCACGCCGCTCACTTCGATTCAGGGCTACGCGGAGACTCTGCTCGATACCACTCCCGAAAACGTAGCGCCGACTCGCGAGTTTCTGGAAATCATACGCAAGAATTCCTCCCGCATGTCGCGCCTCACCGAAGATCTGCTGACCCTGGCTCGTGTCGAATCCGGCGAAACCCGCTTCGAGGTCGAGCCCGTCCCGCCCGCCGAACTTCTCCGCGACGCCGAAGAGAGCTTCCGCGAAATTGCCCGCAGTCACGGCATCGATCTGCAAATCCAGGACTTGCCCCTGCTCGAAAATCTCCCGCACGTTCTCGCCGACCGGGAAGCGATTCACCAGGTTTTTTCCAACCTGATCGACAATGCGCTGAAGTACGGAGCCAAGCTCGGCGGTTCCGGAGGGCGAATCGTGCTCGGCGCCCGCATGGTTCCCCATGCGGTTGAGTTCTGTGTTCGGGACCTCGGCGCCGGCATCGCCTCCGAGCACCTCCCGCGTCTGTTCGAACGCTTCTATCGCGTCGATAAAGCCCGCTCCCGCGAATCTGGCGGCACCGGACTCGGCCTGGCCATCGCCAAGCACATCATGCTGGCGCACGGCGGCTCGATCCGTGCCGAGAGCGAGCTCGCCCACGGGTCGACGTTCCTGTTCACACTGCCTGCCGCCTAGAGGTTACTATCGGAGTACGCCCAACCGAGTCGCGCTCTCGGCGCGGCTCCGGTGTAAAATCTCAGCAGGATCTTCTCCTCGGAGATGTTATGAAACGAATTGCAGCTCTCATACTGCTGGCCGCTTCCTGTGTTCCGTGGTCGATACCGGCTATCGCCCAACCCGAAAACAGGAGCATCGGAGAAAATAGCCGCGAGGCCAAGAGAGCGGCCAAGCAGCAGCAAAAAGCGTCAAAGAAGATCGCAAAGAAGCAGCGGAAAGCGGCGAAGAAATACCAGAAACAGCAGCGCAAGGCGGCCAAGCGCCATCACAGATAATTCCTGCGCGTACGCTGGCCTCCGATTTGCCCGGTATCGCGCAGTTCGTCGGACTTTGTCGCGACGGAAGATTGCCTCCAGCCTGCTGACGAAAAATGACGAAAAATTTACCTCGTCTTAACCCACTCCCGAAAAAGACAACCTATCCTTAAGCGGTTGACCATCCATCCTTATGAGCGGCATAATCGGACCAACCAGTCATCCGGCCCGCGGTCTGCCACTCCGCGCCGGAGGGGTACCCTCATGAGCACTGCTGCCCGCGTGGAAAGTCTGCCTCCCGAGCCGGCCCATCGCCACATCGTCCGTCGGACAGTCGAAGCCTGCCGTCTGGCCAAGGAAGCCGCCGGCGCAGCCGCCGAGGGCATCGCCACCGGCTCCGCCCCGCTGCTGAACTCTCTGCACCAGCGGGAGCGTGAACTGGACGCGCTCGACATGGAAATCGACAGCGCCGTCACCACCGCCATCACCGAGGTCGAACCCGCCGAAGCCCGCGAGCTTCTGGCCTGCATGAAGTTCATGATCAGCCTCGAGCGCATCGGCGACCTGCTGCTCAGCTTCGCCAACAGCGCTCAAGCCGCCGCCGGCCGCGTCGATTCCGAAGATACCCGCGACCTCACCCAGATGGCCACCATCCTCGAAAAAATGCTCACCGACGTCGGCGACGCCTTCTCCACCCGCGATGTGGGCAAAGCCGTCGGTGCTCTGCGCTCCGACGCCGAGATGGATCGCCTGCGCAACCTGATCTTCCTCCGCCACATCGAGAATCCTGAGAACATCGCCCGCCAGGCCAGCCTGCAAGTCATCTTCATGACTCAATCTCTCGAGCGCGCCGGCGATCACGCCAAAAACCTCGCCGAAGAGGTCTGCCACGTTGTCAGCGGCCACACCGTCCGCCACGTCCTCATGGCCTACGACAAGCCCGTAGAACAAATGTTCATCGACTACCTCCGCCGCCGCGACCAGCACTAACAAAACCGGTTCGTACCGCTCGTTGTTGGCGGAATGCAAACTTCAGGTAGTGGGTCAGTTTGAATCTCGGGATTGGGAAACGGACCTCTGGTTAATGGTCACACCGACAATGCGGCGTGGAGATAGTGTTCAACCTCACCTTCGCGCGACGTCGGCTCAAGCTATTCTGAGGAACGTGGAAGGGAGATTTGCAGCATGGCAAAACTTGTCTACGGATTGAGCCAGTCCCTCGATGGCTACGTCGACCACATGAAGCTTGGGCCGCCTGTACCCGCGGCCTTCCGTCACTTCATCGAACTGGTGCGTGGCCTGACGGGACTCATCTACGGTCGCCGCACGTACGAGATCATGCGTTATTGGGACGAAGATCTCCCGGATTGGGACGCGGAGGACCGTGACTTCGCGGTGGCGTGGCGGAGTCAGCCGAAGTGGGTCGTGTCGCGTTCCCTCAAGTCAGCTGGCCCCAACGCCACGCTTGTCGCGGATGATTTCGAGAAGGTGATACGCAGGCTGAAGGCAGAGCTGTCTGGCGAGATTCAAGTTGCCGGACCAGTCCTGGCGCAAAGCCTTACCGAGGCCGGTCTTATCGATGAGTATCGGCTCTACCTCCGCCCCGTCGTGCTTGGTGGTGGCACGCCATTCTTCGCCGGTCCCCGGCCGCCGCTTCACCTGGTGGCCAGCGATTTAATCGCCGATGACTTGATTCGGTTGACGTACGTTCCTGCTTAATCGCGCGACGCGCCCACCGGACTGCGCTCAGAATTTCACTCTTTTGACAAACTATCTCAGCATCTTGGTGTAAGCTCGGGTGCACGAATTTTCTCCCATAGGAGGGCCAACATGGCGGTTGAAGCTATTCCCAAGGGTTACCACACCCTCACCCCTTACATGACGGTTCGCGACGCTGCTCGCGCCATCGAGTTCTACAAACAGGCATTCGGCGCGGTGGAAAAAGGCGTCATGAAAGGACCTGACGGCAAGATCATGCATGCCGAGCTGCGCATCGGCGATTCTCTCTTCATGCTCGCCGACGAATTCCCTGAGTACGGATCCATGTCCCCACTGTCTACCGGCGGTTCCGGCATGGGGCTTCACATCTACGTCGAGGATGTGGACTCAGCCTTTGATCGCGCCGTGAAGGCAGGGGCAAAGGTGGACATGCCGGTCAGTGACATGTTTTGGGGCGACCGCTACGGGAAGCTGGCGGATCCGTTTGGTCACAAGTGGTCCATCGCGACCCACAAGGCTGATCTGTCGGTGGAAGAAATGGCAGAAGGCGCGAAGGAGATGATGAAGCAGATGCCGAAGAGCGCCTGAACGTTTGAGCCAGAGGTGATTTGAAGTTGGGTCTCGTTAAGGAGGGCGCGGCTACCGGCCACGCCCTCCTCGTCATTCTTGCTGGCGATACCTCCTGTACTTCCGTAATGCCCCGAAATCCCTCTATTACACAAGTATTACAGTGCCTGCCCGATTCTCTTGATAGGTTAGGTATGTGCGGTAGCGAACTCAAGACCAGCAAAGGGCCCACCTTGGACATGCAACTGGAAAGCCTGGAAAAACGACAAGCGGCAAACGGTGAGATCAATTGGGTGACTGCGGTATTCATGGGGCTGTTTCACGTCGGCGCCGTGGCAGCGCTTTTCTTCTTCACGTGGAAGGCATTGTTCGTCGCGATGTTCTTGTGGTGGGTGTCGGGCAGCCTGGGCATCGGCATGAGCTATCATCGGCTGCTTACGCACCGCGGCTACAAAACGCCGAAGTGGGTGGAGTATTTCCTGACTGTCTGCGCCACGCTCGCCCTTGAGGGCGGGCCGATTTTCTGGGTAGCAACGCATCGCATTCATCATCAATTTTCGGACCAGGATGGCGACCCGCATTCGCCCATCGAGGGCAAATGGTGGGCGCACATGGGCTGGATTCTGATGGGCAAGTCCATGCACCATGACACGACCACGCTGGCCCGCTATGTCCCCGACCTCGCCAAGGATAAATTCCACGTCTGGATTACGAAGTATCACTACGTTCCTATGATTGTGCTGGGAGTCATCCTGCTGGCCATCGGTGGGCTTCCATTTCTGATGTGGGGCATCTTCGTGCGCACGGTGGTTGGCCTGCACGCTACCTGGCTGGTGAATTCGGCAACGCATTCCTGGGGCACGCGCCGTTTTGCCACGCGCGATCTTTCCACCAATAGCTGGTGGGTGGCTCTGCTGACGTTCGGGGAAGGCTGGCACAACAATCACCACGCGCATCCGACCGCAGCGCAACACGGCTTCACCTGGTATGAAGTCGACGTGAACTGGTACGGCATCTGGGCGTTGAAGCAGCTCGGCCTGGCCTGGGACGTCAAACGCGTAAGGCTGGCTGACCTGGAGAACGGTTTGGCCGCGGCTCCGAACGGACGGTTGGTCACAGCCGCAATGCCGGAAGTTATGGCGGCGGGCGACTAGACCGCCGGTCGGCAATTCAGTACCGATCCAAGAAAGTGTAACCCCGATCATCGATCGGGGTTTTTCTCTTAGACGGCGAAGTCGGGCCGATTCTCGGCAGGCAGCTTTCTTGTCACGGTCTTCGCACAGGCGCAGGCTCCGAACGCGGTAAAATCACCCTGACGCCATGCGCATCACGAGCCGCCGCGGAACTATCGTTTTCTTCCTTTTCCTGGGCATCACCCTGGTCGCGCTGGCGGTTGCCCTCAATGTCGGCTGGATCATTCTTAACTGGCGCGAGGGCGTGCTGCTGTTTTTCGGCATCATCTTTTTTGCCTTGATCATTGCGGGCATGATCGTGAACACCAGCTTCCTGGTTCGGGAGATTCGCCGCAGCGAACAGCACGACAGCTTCATTAACGCCGTTACCCATGAGCTGAAGACGCCGGTCGCTTCCATTCGCCTGCATCTGGAAACTTTGCAGCGCCGCGACCTGCCGGAAGCGCAGAAGCAGGAGTTTTACCGGGTGATGCTCAGCGATACCGATCGTCTCACGGAGACGGTAGAACAGGTGCTGCGCGCCGGCCGCGCTGGCGACAAGAAAGCCGGACGGGAGAAGTCCGCAGTCGACTTCCGCCAACTGGTGCGCGAATGCATGGACTCTGCCCGAACGCGCCATCATCTGCCACTGGAAGCTCTCCGCTATGAGGAGGCGCCGGGCAATGGCGCAGGGCTGCGCGTGCTGGGCAGCGACGAGGACCTCCGCACTGCCGTTTTTAATGTTCTCGACAATGCCATCAAATATTCCGGAGACCACGTGGATGTGCGCGTGTGTTTGAATACGCCCGACGAAAAACGCGTTGTGCTGAGCGTGCAGGACCACGGGGTCGGCATTCCTCCCGATGACATGAAGAGCATTTTCAAGCGCTTCTACCGCGTTAGCCACCGCTCGCTGGCGCACGTGAAAGGAACCGGGCTTGGCCTGTTTATCGTGAAGTCGATTGCACAAAAACACGGGGGCAGAGTGTTCGCCGAAAGCGCGGGCGAAGGCCAGGGCACCACCATTACGATGGAACTGCCGAGGTCGACGGAATGAGCCGGGTTCTTGTGGTGGAAGATGAAGCCCACCTGGCGCAGGGATTACGCTTCAATCTGGAAGCCGAAGGTTATTCCGCTGAGGTTGTGGCCGATGGAGAAGCGGCCACTGATCGTTTACTCCGCAAGAAAGAAAACTTCGATGCCATCGTGCTCGATATTATGCTGCCGGGCAAAGATGGTTTCAGCGTGGTCTCGGAGCTGCGCGCGGCGCGGAATTATGTGCCAGTCCTAATGCTGACCGCTCGGGGTAGTCCTGAAGATGTGCTGAAGGGGTTCGCCGCCGGCGCCGATGATTATCTGCCCAAGCCTTTCGACCTGTCGATCCTGTTGGCGCGCCTGCAGGGACTGCTGCGGCGGACCCAGTGGATGCGCGCTGCCGGAAATCCGGATGCCGCTCCGAACTCCTCTGAACCGTCATCCGACCCGGGCAGCGTCAGCGACTTCGGAACATTTTCCTTCTGCGGCAAGACCATCGACTTCGGCACGCTCGAGCTGCGCACTGCCGACCATGTCGTTCACCTCACTCTGATGGAATCGGAACTTCTGCGCCACCTGGTACGCAACGACGGGCGAGTAGTTTCCCGCAAGCAGATTCTCGAAGAGGTCTGGGGCCTGCACGAAGACACGGACACCCGCGCCATCGACAACTTCATGGTCCGGCTGCGGCGCTACATCGAAGACGATCCCGCTCAACCGCGCCATTTGCTCACCGTGCGCGGCGTGGGGTACCGGTTCCTGGCGAATCCGGAAAAGAAGTGATGTGAGGAATAGATGTGCATTCGTGGGTCGGTGTCGAACGGGGGACGGATGCGACGGCGTCTGCTGATCCTTGGGTGCGCGATAATCTCGGCCTTGGCGTGCTCCCCATCGATGGACGCACAGTCCCCCAGCGAGACTCCTGCGGCTAAAGGCCCGGAGAAGCTTTGTGCTCCGGGGAAACTCATCTGCGTCTCCAAATCGGCGACAAATTCCCAGGTTAGCAATCCCTTCAGGATCGACGTGGAAGTGAACTCTGCCGACGATATACAGGTGGCTTGGGAGATACGGGACAGTACTGGGCAGGTATTGGAGTCGTCCTCGACCGGCGACTATGTCAACCAGCCGACCGAGAACTTTTCCGTGGGTAGGACGTTGCACGTCCAAGCCTTCATCTTTACGCCCGCAAAATCGGAACGGGGCACCGTCACGCTGACTCCGAGCGGAGGCGACCTGCCCGGGATTACAATTCCGGTTCATCTCACGACCGCAAAGTCCACGGTCACAATACTGATGCCTGACAAGCCAGACGAATTGGCAGACTCTGCCAGCGATTGGGTGCAGGGCGAGAAACATCCTAAATTTGACCCGAAGCTGAACTTAAGAACGCGTCAGATCGAGATCATGCAGTTCGACCAAGCCGCGATTATCGGAGCTACAGTAGAGGCTGTCTTGCGATCCTGGCCTGGCCAAGGCCCATGGCACGCTACCCATTGGCGGCAGGGCGGCTCTACTGCGCACGTGACCTTGGTGGCCGACGGCTGGGCCGGCGTGACGTACTACGCGACGGAAGTAAACTACCTGATTGAGAAGTCGGTGCTTAACCTGCCGGGGGTCAAGAAGCTCGTCTTTGACAGAGGGCCATGACCTTCAGCCGGCTACGCCCGGCACAATTCGGCAACCAGCGTTTCCCGTCGCTTCAACGCCAAGCCATCCATACGGTTAAGAATCATCGCGTAAGCCGAGAGCGAAATCCCAGCCAACGCCAGCAGGAGCAGCGTCGCGATCCAAAGGTTGCCATAGTGCCGCGCTATCCAGAATGCGGCGATTCCCACACCCACGACGAAAAATTGCACACCCAGGCTGATCAGCACCGTCATCTGGGGAGCGCGCTGACGCCCGAACGAGGAATAGTCCAGTTTCTTCGGGGCATAGATCGAGAGCAGGTTGCCCGCGGAAAAATTTATCGGCACAGCGAACAGAAGACCGGCCAGCGAGGCGATGGTGACGTCGAGCGCGGGCCGGCCGTAAAGAAAGCTGACCGCGATCCACGCCACAATTGTTTCTACCGCCAGAATGCCCGCATGAGTGAGGTTCTTGGCCAGCACAATTTCGCGGAAACTCACCGGGGACGCGTAGAAAAACTGGATGCCGCCGGCGTCGCCGCCAAAGTTGTTGTAAGCCAGATTGGTCAGCATCAGCAGCGTGTATGCGGCAGCCGCGGGGAATGCCATGTCGGGCGTGCGCGCCAGGAAAGCCCCGGAGTGCCGGGCAGCGTTCATCGCTCCGAAACGGAAGATCACCAGCACGAAAATCGGCATGATGAGGGTGAGCAGCATAGGACCGCTGCGAAGAAGGTAACGAATTTCTTTTTCGAAGACCGCGGCGACCGGAGTCGCGAATCCGGGCAGATTCCAGCCCAACCGGAGTGACCGATCTAACGGCAGAGCAGCCGGCGCGGCTACTTCGCTCAAATTCTCACCGCGATACTGCGCCAGCAGCCTCACATGCAGGCAGTAGCCAATAACCAGCACAAACGCGGACAACAGCGCCAGCGAAGTGAAGCCCGTCAGGAATCGCGAATACACAGCTTGCGCGATGGCGTCGGCGGCAAGGCCCGGCGGAAGTAGGCCCTGCACCGGAGCCAGAACGTCGAGATATCGTTGCACATCCGGCCGGGACCGTTTCTCGAAATGTCCCACGAGCGGCCCGATCAACTGAAAGCTCAGCATGAGCAGAACAAACAGAATGCCCATGATCTCGCGCGTGCGGCGCTGCGCCAGCCAGCGCTCCGCCCAGGCGAACACCATCTGCATGAAGAGAAGATTGAAGGCGGCGAACGCCAGCAAAACCAGCAACGCCCAAGGCAGCAGCTCCGGTTTCGCAAACCCCACGCCCACCAGAATTCCGAACGACCAGAGGCTGCCCAGAGCGGTTGCCGGGTCGAACGCGCCATAGGCCAGCCGCACCAGAAAATATGAGCCGTAGCTGAGCGGAAATCGCAGCAAGTCGGAGGAGTCCGGATTGTTGGTGAAGGCCGTTGCCATGATAGGGAAGACTTGCCAGAACATGAACACGAACCACATGAGCAGCGCGAGCAACTCTGGCCTGCCTGCCGAGATCGCCAGAGTCGCCGCGATGCCCATTCCGAAAGCGCCGCCGAGTCCACCGATGGCGAACGCGAACGACACCATAATTCGCGAGACCAACTCCAGCCTGCCTCGCGTGCTGCGCAGCGAGTTAATGAACAGCCGCCAGCGCAGCCAGGCGATGGCCGCGAGTTGAGCGCGTCTTGGGAGAGTAAGGCTAGCTTCAGTCAAGGTCTCGTCACCCGTTCACCCTAGCCACGAAAGCTCCTGCTCGGTGCGGCGTACGCCGCCGACGGTGTGCAGGAAAATCTGTTCCAGCGTCATTTTTTCGCCGGATGGCGTTGAACCGTCACCCGAGCCATTGCCGGAGCCCGCAGGCGTCTGTGCCTCAACGCCAGCGCGCAATTCTTCGAGCGATCCCTGCGCTACCAGACGCCCCCGATGAATGATAGCGACGTGACTGCACAGCCGCTCCACAATTTCCAGCACATGCGAGGTGAGAAAAATCGTGGCCCCGCGCGCGATCATGCCTTGCAGCATCGCCTTCAGCGTTCCGGCAGCGATGGCATCCACGCCTTCGAATGGCTCGTCGAGGAACAACACTTTCGGACCATGAATCACCGCCGCCGCCATGGCTAGCTTCTTTTGCATGCCGTGCGAGTAGTCGGTGACCAGCTTTTTCGGCTGATCGGCGAGCTGCATGAAGTCGAGCAGCTCTGCGGTGCGCTGGGCCGCGGTTTCGCGGTCGAGGCCGTACATCCGTCCGGCGAAGTTCAGGAATTCCGAGCCAGTGAGTCTTCCGAATAGCGCCATGCCTTCGGGCACGACGCCGATCTGCCGCTTCACTTCGACAGGATTCTTCTCCAGATCCAGGCCAAGGATTTCGATACGCCCCGAGCTGGGCGCCAGCAGCCCCGTAAGCATCTTGATGGTGGTGGATTTTCCCGCGCCGTTGGGGCCGAGGAAGCCGAAGAATTGCCCGGGCGCTACGCGCAGGTCGATGTTGTCGACGGCGAGCAATTCTCCGAAGCGGCGGGTCAGGCTCTGAGTTGAAATTGTGGGTGCGGCGTCCATGAAACTTCTGAATCTAGCACAATCGTGAATTCGCCGCGCTTGGCATGTGGAACGGCCCGGCCGCTTGTTTTCTTCGCGACAACTCGGTTCCGCTGGCGGGATCCGGAACCTAGAACCCCGGCGGCCGTTGGTCTGCGACGCCAAAGGCGCGCTCCAGCGCTAGGCCGGCGCTGCCCAGGGTTCCCTCGTCGAAGAGGCGTCCGATCAAGGTGACGCCGTGGGGCACGCGGCGCGGCGGCGAGAACGTAGGCATCGGATTGTTTGGGTCGGGCGCCCAGTCACTCCGTGCTTTTGATACCTCGACGAAACCCGCGCGCAGCGTGAGCGACGGATGCCCCGTGAAGTTGGTAAGGGTCAGCATCTCGTCGCGCAGTGAAGGCACAAGCAGCAGATCCACTTGCGAGAATACGCGGGCCATTTCTTCGGCGACTTTGCGCCGGAAGCGGTCGGCCTGCACGAAGTCGACCGCGGAGAGGAATCGGGCTTCACGAAAAATGTTGGGCCATGCGTCCGGAACCTGAGCTTTGAGTTGATTCAGCCCGCCGCTCAATGTAAGTTCTTCGAACGCAGCTGCGCCCTCAGCGAAAAGAATCAGGTTGAGCGAGTCATAGGGCCAGTTGGGAATCGACACTTCCACCGGGACCATGCCCACCGTTTTGACTGTTTCGAGGGCGGCGCGGTCCACGGCGGTAGCGGGATTTTCATTCATCCAGCGGGGAAAGTAGCCGACTCGAAGTCCCTGCACGCTGGCGCCAGCATCGAAGTCAAGTTGGCTGGGCACGCTCGCCAGGTCGCCAGCGTCTGGCCCGGAGATGGAGCGCAGCACCAGCATTGCGTCCTCAACTGTGCGAGTCATAGGGCCGAGCTTGTCGAGCGACCAGCACAAAGTCATCGCGCCCGTACGCGCCACGCGGCCATACGTGGGCCGCAGGCCGGTAATCCCGCAACGCATCGAGGGGCTGACGATGCTGCCGCCAGTCTCGCTCCCGATCGCGAAAGCGACCAGTCCTGCGGCAGTAGCGGCGCCCGGTCCCGCGCTTGAGCCCGACGACGCTTCCTCAATTAACCATGGATTCATCGTCTGGCCCCCGAACCAGATGTCGTTGAGCGCGAGCGCACCCAGACTCAACTTGGCGACCAACACCGCTCCGGCTTCATGGAGACGCTTCACCACGACGGCATCATTGGCAGGCACCCGGTTACGAAAAGGCTCGGCGCCGTACGTAGTGCGGATTCCGGCGGTGTCAAGAAGATCTTTCCCGCCCCAGGGGATGCCGTGCAGCGGTCCGCGATAGTTGCCGGCGGCGATTTCCTCGTCAGCCTTCCTGGCTTGTGCCAGTGCCAACTCGCGCGTAAGCGTGATGACGCAGTGCAGCTTCGGATCGAACTCCTCCAGGCGCTTCAGATAAATGCGGGTGAGCCGGTCGGAAGTCAGCTTGCGCTGCTCGATCCAGCGCGAAAGCTGGGTCAGCGAGGCAAAGGCAATATCCTCATCGTGTGCGGGCAATGGGCCGGGATCGGCGCTGCTCCGGATAAACCGGTCGCGTTCAGATCCAGTCCCGGATCCGGGCAACGAACCGGGCAACGAACCGGGCAACGAACCGGGCAACATGCCAGGCAACAAGGGGTTCCAGCGCGAAGCGGGCGCGAGCGTTGATTCCAGTGCGACCTTGCGCGGTCCCATACGGCGCTCGTAAAGCGCCGCCATGGTCTTGCGCCAACTGCCTGCCGCCATCGCACGCTCACTGGCGGTCAACTCAAACTGAACCAGCTTCTCCGCTTCCGCAAATGTGGAAGATGAGACCTCCGGTCCCACCGCGGGCCCGGCGCCGAATGCGGGAGGAGCACCAGGGGGCAGATCGGCGGGCTGTTGGGCATAACTGCGAGACACGGTTGCCGCAGCCAACAGGCTTAGAGATGTCTGAGTCAGGAACTGCCTGCGCGATTTCGACATGAATCCTCCGACAGGCATTGTAGCGGCTAAGCCGTCGCCGAATTGTCATCCCACGAACTCCGCCAAAACAAAAACGCCCCAGCCTTCAGGCCGGAGCGTTTGCTTATGCTCAGAATTGTAGAGCTCTGCTCTAGAACAAGTTCCACAGGAACTGGTTATAGACCTCGTGGTGGAATTGCACTTCGGCGGCCTTTACCACCGTTCCCAGCAGGCGCGGGCAGCGGTCGGCTGAACCCTGTTTCAGGTCGGCATAGCGTGCCTTCACATCCCCGCCCAGCAGCTTCGTCGTCCACTCGGCCTTGCGGAAGTTCTCGATCGCCGTGTAGATGTTGTCGGGCAGATAGCGCTCTGCTTGGCGCAGGTTCTTGATCTTGGCCGTGGTGCCGTCGAGTCCGGTCTTGAAGATCGAATACATGACCAGGTACGGGTTGGCGTCAGGAGCGACCGCGCGCACTTCCGTACGCATGCTGCGCTCGTTGCCGATGGGGATGCGGATCATGGCGCCACGGTCCACTGCCGACGCCTTGAGCTGGTTGGGCGCCTCGAAGTGAGGATCGAGGCGGCGATAGGCGTTCACGCTGGAGTTAAACACCAGGCAAAGATCGTTGCCGTGGGTGAGCAGACGGTCCAGGAACTCGTATCCCAGCTTGCTGAGCTTCTCTTCGCCCTTAGGATCCCAGAACAGGTTCTTGCCTTTACCGCTGACGGAAACGTTGGTGTGCATGCCGCTGCCGTTGACACCCACCACCGGCTTGGGCAGGAAGCAGGCGGTCAGACCCATGTTGCGCGCGACCTGGCGGCAGATCAGCTTGTAGAGTTGGATGTGGTCGGCGGCCGCCACCACTTCCGCATAGCCGTAGTTGATTTCGAACTGCGAAGGCGCGACCTCGGGGTGGTCCTTCTCATTCTGAAAGCCCATGGCGCGTTGCACTTCCGCGGTAGTGTCAATAAACGTGCGCAAAGGATCGCCGGGCAGCGAATGGTAGTAACCGCCCGTATTGACGTATTCGAACTGGCCGGTCTCGTGATAGCGGCGCTCCGCGTCGGGGCCCTGGAACAGGAAGCCTTCAATCTCATTAGCGGCGTTGAGCGTGTAGCCCTTTTTCTCGTGCAAGGCGTCGGCATAGCCCTTCAGCACGCCGCGAATGTCGGCCGAGTACGATGTGCCGCCCTTGTCGATGACTTCGCCGAACACCAGCACTTTGCCGGAGCCGAACACATCCGCCGGACCCCAGTAGAACGCTGCCCAGTCAATTCCCAGCCGCAGATCGCTCTCCCGTTGCGCCGTGAACCCTCGAATCGAAGAGCCGTCGAAAGTAAGGTTGTCCCAGCTCTTGAGCAGGAACTTCTTGTCGTAATCCAGCATGTGCAGCCGGCCTTCGAGATCGCTGAAGAGCACGGTCACGGCTTTGATCCGCTTTTCGTCGGTCAAATACTTCAGCCGCTTCTCCTGGATCTTGTGCGTGGCGACTCGGTTCCGGCGCTGCTCCTTCGCCTCCAGATTCAGGTCTTCCAGTTCGTCGTAGGTGAGTGCCAGGAAATTACGCAGTTCGTTGGGCATGGATGTCCTTCAGTCTCCTGTTCGTTGTTCGCAAGAATGATGTCGGTAAGCTACCACACGGATACAGACAGTTGAAATGGCTGGTTTTCAACAGGGAAGAATAACGCGAGTGCAGGGCCGCGGACAATCGAAAAAGCTGATGCCGGTCATAAAAGAGATTTATCCGGCGCGATCCCCAAAGCAACCTGGTGGGGCGCCTTCTATTGGATCTCCAGGGAAATTACGCTGATTTCCCCAGGGTTACCCTCGCGGTAGTTGACAGCCACCTTCTGCTTGAACCACGAGCAGGAGAACCGGTCGGCCCCAATCAGAATCACATGACTTTTGTCCGCTATTTTCATCTTCAGCGTCTGGGAGCCGGAGACCACCGTCAGGATGGCCGAGGGATCGGCTGAGCAGTCAACGCTGTTGAGCACGCCAACGACGAATTTCGATGGACCGGGATTGGTTTGCACCTTTACTGGTGGATCAATTACTGGTGGATCAATGGGTGTTTCGCTGTTGCTTTGCGGATTACCCTGGCTTTCCGAATTTTCCCCGCGCTGCAGCAATATCCTGGGACGAAACGCCGCCGTCCCCTCCTCAACCATCTGCCGGAACTGCTGCGCTTGTGCTAGCGCCCCAGCCACTTCCGAAGCCAGCGTCGGATTGTCCGTAACGCGGAGTGATTGCAGCACCGCGATTGCCTGATCCGGCTGCCGGTTTGTCAGATAGAGGTTGGCCAGATTGAACAGGTAATTCTCGTTGCGCGGGCTGATCGCCAACGCCTTCCGCATCGTGGCGAGAGACTTCGCCGGATCGCCTGACATAGATTGTGCGAATGCCAGGAGCGCATAAGAGTCGGCAAAACTTGGATCCAGGCTGATGGATGTCTCTAATTCCCTGGTCATGTCAGGCAGGTCGGCGCCGCCGCCGAAACCCACTTCACGAGCCATCAGCAGCGCGTTGTAGTAGTGAACCCGTGGATCCTTGCAGTCCAGTTGTGAGGCACGCTTAAGGTATTCCGCTGCCTGGGTGAAATCGTGTCTCTGCAAATAGGCGTAACCCACACCCCGGCACGCCGCGGCGTTCTTGGAATCGGACCTCAGAATGTCCTGAAACTCGCTCAGTGCTCTCTCCTGGTAGTCATGCGAGTGCAAATGGATATCCGCCAGTACGGCGTTGCTGGCCACGGCGCTCAGAGGCGTAACGGTGTAGTTGTTTGATGAAATGCTGGCCGGGACAGGAATCGGATAATATCTGTAGTGGCCGGTGTTCACGTAGCTGCGCAAAACCTTGTCGAACTGCGCAGCGCTCATCCCGAAGGCCTGTCGAATCGCGTCTTCGACCGGCATGTGTTTGTTCTCTTCCAGGTCAAAGTAAGCCGCCACCTTCGACAACAGTTGGTTGTCGTAGATGTAATGCATCAGGATCCCCGACTCGGCGTAAAACGTAGTGCGACGATCGCCACTCTCGTTATAAGTCTGAGAATCTTGCCGGACCCTGAACAGATCCGCGATCTTCATCATCCCCAGTTGTTGCAGGATGACGTAATCGTTGTTGGGAATCTTTCCCACGCGGGCTTCTTTGCTGTCCACCTCGATGCTGGAAAAATACACGGCAAACCCCTCTTCAAACCATGGATCGGTTCCCCCCGGCAGGGTGCCATTCATAAGCTGGTGGGCGTATTCGTGGAACACCACCTCCCAGGGATTCTCCACCGACATGTCCAGCATGATGAAGCTGCGGTCGCCGTCTCCCTGAAAGAGTCCCGCCAGTTGCGTGGGTTTGCCGTTGAATAGAGGCGCCACCTGCCGCATCTCTTTCGTGTTGCGGAAAGCTACGATCTGCAGCGGGATGGGAAGGTTCACGTTCGCCTTAGTTACCAAGGCGCCGAAAACACCGCGCATTTGCTCAAAGCGCATCGCGACTTGGCGGCCGCGCTTCTCGCCCGCATCGGTGACCACCGAGAAATTCGGCGAACGCACTTCCACCCATTGGGGTTCCCCCGCGAAAACCGTTGGTGCACCGCAGAACGTGACCACAAGCAGAAAGGCAAGCAGGCAATAGAGGGCAGAACGGAACCGTTCTTCGCGAATCTTCATGTGGTCTCCGTTCGGTCGCGGGATTACCCTACATCACCGGAGCCTCAGATCAGTTTAGTCCCAGACCCTGTCCAGGCATCAGCCGGATGATCACACCCAGCGCCGTAAGCACTGCAATAAAGTAGACCGTCGTGGCGCGGCTGGGTTGGGCCGGAAGATCTGCGGCAAAGAACGCTCGATATCCCGCGCCCAGCGCCACTAGGAAGAACAAGTTTTGCCCAAACACC
>Ga0302180_10000901_pt1 | contig 23995 bp, 16 predicted proteins | sample I_Palsa_E3_2_FD_200575 | JGI IMG/M metagenome (GOLD analysis project Ga0302180, IMG submission 200575) | Peat permafrost microbial communities from Stordalen Mire near Abisko, Sweden - I_Palsa_E3_2 | ecosystem: Environmental > Terrestrial > Soil > Palsa > Peat permafrost | place: Sweden... | reverse complement strand
GCGCGGGGAAGTCGGCGCGCGGGGAAGTCGGCGCGCGGCAGCGGGTGCTGGCCGGGCCCGGGGCGGTAGGCTCACGCCTGATGCCAGCAACGTGTGCCTTCTGCGCCATCATCAGCGGTGAGGCGACCGCGGTGACCATCGGCGAGACCGAACGGGTGATCGCTTTTCTCGACCACCGGCCGCTCTTTCACGGCCACACGCTGCTCGTCCCCAAGCTGCACGTCCGCCTGCTCAGCGACCTGCCCGCAGACTGGGTGCCGGAGTTCTTCGCCGCGGCACAGCGTCTCGAGCGCGCGGTCGAAGACGGCTTGGGCGCGGATGGCTCGATGATCCTGGTCAACAACGTTGTCAGCCAGTCGGTCCCGCACTTGCACCTGCACGTCATCCCAAGGAACTTCCGAGACGGCCTGCGGTTCTGGCTCGGCCCGCGGCATCCCTACGACGACGCCCACCCGGCCGAGACCTTCGCGGAAAAGATCAGGGCGGCGCTGCCCGAGGGGGCACTACCGGCGGGTTAGCCTTCTCTGGCGGGCCGTGGCGGCCAGGGAGCATCGGCGTCACACCCCCGTGGCGGGGCAACAGAAGCTCCGGGCGGGTTCGGCAACGTCACTGGGCGGTTCGGCAACGTCATTGTGTAGCGAGAAATTCGCGTTGAGTTATAAAATCTGACCCTGGAACGATCAGGGCCCGGCTGATCCTCCTCTCGGCTGGAGCTCGTAGTCACATCAGCCTCGACCATAACTATAATTACGTCATTTACGTACAAAGGTTATTATTACGGATAAAGGTGACTCATCGGAACTCCTGTCTGAACGCGCCGTCCGTAGCCCATAATTAACGCGAGCGCAGCATGCGTTGCCATCAGGAGACAGCACGTGACATCTGGCATGTCGGCGAAGGGCAGCGCTCTCGGGGCCAATGGGCCCGAGAGCGGTGTGCTACAGAACCGTGCCCCGGCACCTCGGACACCAAGGACCGCGGCCGACGGGACTAGGCGAAGCCGTGGATACAAGGCCGGCGCAACCTCCCAGGAGACCGGGATCGCAGAAACCCAGGAGACGTCCGCCGGGGGCATCACTGCCGAGAGTTCTCATCCGGCCCTGGCCACGTCCGTTCGGACCATCATTCTCGGGATCGACTACGACGGGCGCATCGTGCAGCATGACCGGAACGCGCCGCAGATCCTGGCCCGGGAGCCAGAAGAGCTCCTCGGCGCCCAGCTGAGCGACCTGACGGCCGGCGCCGCGCATGGAAGTGCGGCCCAGGGAAGTGCGGCGCAGGGAAACTCGCATGCCGTCCGGGTGGCCGACGGCGTCGCCGCGGTCAGCGGGCTACTCGAAGCGATCCGGTCCGATCGCGAGGGCAGCGCGATGCTCACCATCGATACCCGCGACGGCTACCGGACCGAGGCCGTGGTGACCGTGCACCCGATGCGCGCGGGCGCGACAAACCTGGCCGCGCTGGCCCTGCTCCGCATTCCCGCGCCGAGGGCCGAGAGGTTCATCGATCCCGCGCTCATGCGCAAGCTGATGCTCGACGACACCTTCACCAGGATCGGCGACACCCTGGACATCGATCACCTCGCCCGCGAGCTGATCGACGCGCTCGTTCCGCATTTCTGCAACGCAGGTGACCTGCTGTTGCTCGAGAGCCTGATCGGCGACGACGAACTCCCGTCCCATGGGCCTGACGGGTCACTCCCGCTGCGCCGGATCGCACTCCTGCATGACCGGAAGGATCCCGCCTGGGAAGCGGCGTTCCCCACCGGGGAGATCCTGCGCTATCCGGCCCACACGCCGTACTTCCAGTGCATGGACACCGGCGCGCCGGTGCTCGAGGCGACGATCAGCGATGTCCAGGCCAGCAAGATCGCCAAAGCCTGGCGGCGCAGGCCCGTGGCCAAGCTGCTGTCCGGCGTCTCCATGCTGATGCTGCCGCTCATCGCGCGGGGCACCATGCTGGGCTTCTTCGCCTGCACCAGGCAGGAAGGGTTCCGGCGGTTCGACGCGTACGACATCGAGATCGGCATGGACTTCGCGGCCCGCGCCGCCGTCTTCATCGACAACGCCCGCCGCTTCAGCCGGGAGCACGCGACCGCGCTGACCCTGCAGCGGAGCATGCTGCCGACCGGGCTCTCCTACCCGAGCTCGGTCGAGGTCAAGCACCGCTACCTGCCCGGCAGCAAGCTCATCGAGGTTGGCGGCGACTGGTACGAGTCCATCGCGCTGCCCGGTGGCCGGGTCGCGCTTGTCGTCGGCGACGTGGCCGGGCACGGCGTGCGCGCCGCCGTCACCATGGGCCGGCTGCGGACCGCCATTCATACCCTGGCCATGCTCGAGCTGGCGCCTGCCGAATCGCTACAGCAGCTTGACGAGCTCATGCACACCCTCGGCGAGCGCGAGCCGCACTTCGCGACCTGCGCGTACGCGGTCTACGACGCGGTGAGCGGCGAGTGCGAGATCGCCGTGGCTGGTCACCTGCCGCCGTTGCTCGTCCGCCCGGACGGGAGCAACGAGCTGCTCGACGTCCCGCCCGCACCGCCGCTTGGCATCGGCGACGGCGAGGTAGAAAGCCGCCACTTCAAGATCGAGGACGGCAGCCTGTTCGTCCTGTACACCGACGGCCTGGTGGAAAACAAGGGCCAGGACATCAGCGACGGACTCGCCCGGCTGCGCGGCATCTTCGGCCCGGGCTCGCCCGAGCGGCCGCTCGAGGATCTGTGCAAGGCCACCCTGGACGGGGTCTACTCCGATCATCAGCGCGATGACATCGCAGTGCTCATCGCCCGGCTGAACCGGCTGCCCGAGGACTGCTACGCGTCGTGGACGTTCGCGCCCAAGCTAACCTCGGTGCGGGCGGCGCGTTCGGTGCTGGCCGAGCCGCTGAAGCGCTGGGGCCTGGAAGATCTCATCCCGACGACCGAGCTGCTCGTCTCGGAGCTGGTGACCAACGCGGTCAGGTACTCGCGCGGCGACGTCACGCTCCGCCTCGTCAACGAGAGGGCGCTGGTCTGCGAGGTGCTGGACAACTCGGCCGCGTTGCCGAGGCTCCGCCAGGCCAGCGGGGACGACGAGAACGGCCGCGGCCTTCAGGTAGTCCGCCAGCTTTCGCATCGCTGGGGCGCACGTCGGACCGCGACCGGCAAGGTCGTGTGGTGCGAGCAGCAGCTGCCGGGCGCCGGCCTCATGGACGACATACCGCCGCTGCACTGACCCGCGCTGCACGCACCGGTTATTAGCGCGCAGAGGAATCTGACGTATCTATGATCCCTGGTGTCTGCCGGGCCATTGGGACAACCTGAGTAAGCCGGATGTTAGCGGGAGCAACGTGAGTCTTGTTACGGCCGCTGTGCTTGGCGTAATAAAGGGCGGCGTCAGCGGCAGCGAGCAGATCAGTTACTTTGCTCCCGGCCGTGCCTAGGGCCGCGACGCCGACCGAGACGGTCAGCCCGACGAAGGTCCCCGACCTGGCGTCATCATCGGCGGGGATAGACATCCCGGCGACATGCCTGCGCAGCCGCTCCGCGATGCGGATGGCATCCTCCTCGTCCGTCTGGGGCAGCAAGACGACGAATTCCTCACCGCCGAATCTCCCGGCGTGGTCGTAATCGCGCAATTGGTCACGCAGGGCGTCGCTCAGCGCTCGCAGGACCTTATCCCCGACCAGGTGGCCGTAGGTGTCGTTGACGGCCTTGAAATGATCGATGTCAATTAGGGCGACCGACAGCGGGCTGCGGGTCCTGACGGCCCGGCTAATCTCAGCCTGGGCCTCCCGCTCCCAGGTAGCCGCATTAAGCAGACCCGTCTTGCTGTCAATCCGTGACTGCGCGAGAAGCTGAGCGTGCATCATGAACCGCCGGGCGAGCAACACTGTAGGGACTCCGAACACCGCGAGCACCGGGTTGACGGCCACTACCAAGGTCACCAGGATGCCCAGGTCAACCTGAGCGAAGTCGGCCTGCAGCGCCTCACGGTTCAACTCAAGATCAGCCACCTTCGCGGTGGGGTCACAGAGCTTGACCGCGGTCACGAGGAGAACATGATGGCTCAGCCAGCCCACGATCTCGCAACAAGCGACGGCCACGGCCCAAGTGAGCGCGTGCATGCCGACGCCTATCGCACCGCCGGCGAAGGATGACGGCATAGCGCGGAACGTGAGCGACGCTGCACCGTAAGCCAGACCGATCGCGGCGGCGCTGAACACCCTGCGGTAGACGATGCCCCGGTGGATCCGCCATTGGGTGAGTGCTATCAGCGGGATCGGCGTCACCATGGCGTAGACGGGCGGAAGCAAGATCGCTACCGGCAATACCCAGACCGTAAGGAAATCTCGGGTCATTCCGCCCTGGAGGTAAGCGATCCGGAAGGTCGCCACGACCGAGACACTGCCGCAACTAAGCAACAGCAAGAACTTGACCATGTCTGCGGCATGCCATGACGTCTGCGATGCCGCGAATCCGATCAGCGTGAGCGCGGCAACCGGCGCGGCACCCACGTACCAGCGTGGCAGCCGGGGGAGCCGCCACCAAGGCCACTCCCGGACGACTGCGCGCGCCAGAGGGCGGCGGGTGATGGACGAGGCTTCCATGTTCCACCGTTCCGGATGGACCCGGCAGGCTTCTGTCTAGTCGCAGCTACCGTAAAGGACTAGTTCCGTATAGCTACCTTAACTCATCTATGTCTATTAAGTGAGCTATTGCGCAAGGTTTGCCTGCAATAAAGGGGGAAGGAGGAGCTAAATAGTGATTGACAAGCCACGATTACCCGGCGTACTTGCGCGGGGAGGGTGTCATAACACCGCATATCACTGCCGGGAGGGGGGTAGACAATGCGCACCACCTGGTCTTGAGCCGCCCATAAGGCGCAACTAGCACTACCTGAGCGGGAAAACCGCGATGCGCAGCCTGCCGCGCAAACGCCAGTCCGCGATAGAGCTGGCCCGCGGGGCGACGCGCATTTATGCGCGGCATAGATTTTCGCGTCGATGCGGCTACTCCACCGTGACGCTCTTGGCCAGGTTGCGGGGCTTGTCGATGTCCCGGCCCAGCTTGGCCGCGATGTGATAGGCCAGCAGCTGCAGCGGGACGTTCAGCAGCATGGGTTCCAGCTCAGGTTCGCCGCGGGGGACGCGGATGACCGCGTCCGCCAGACTAGCGGGCAGGTCAGCGCTCGTGACCGCGATGACAGGGCCGCCGCGTGCCTTGATCTGCTCGATCGTGGAAATGTTCTTCGACTGCAGGTCGTCGGCGGGAACGATGACCACGCTCGGCATGGACTGGTTGATCAGCGCCAGCGGGCCGTGCTTGAGCTCGGCCGCCTGGTAGGCCTCGGCGTGGACGTAGGAGACCTCCTTCAGCTTCTGGGCGCCCTCGCGCGCCACCGGCCAGCCCCGGACACGGCCGATGAAGAACATGTGCTCGGCGGCGGCGAAGCGGCGCGCGGTGTCGGCGATCTGCTCCTCGCTGGCCAGGATCTGTTCGATCTGCCCCGGCAGCGCGCGCAGGCCGGCCACGATCCGCTGGCCGGACGCCGAGGACAGGTCGCGGACCCGGCCGAGCAGCAGGGCGAGCATGGCGAACGAAGCCGCCATGTTGGTCAGCGCCTTGGTGGACGCGACCGCGATCTCCGGTCCGGCGTGCAGGAAGACTCCGCTGCCGCACTCGCGCCCGATAGCGCTGCCCACCACGTTGACCGCGCCGATGACCTGGCCGCCCTTGCGGAGCAGTTCCTGAACCGCCATCAGCGTGTCCAGCGTCTCGCCGGACTGGCTGACCGCCACGTAGAGCGTGTCGGGGTCGACGACTGGGTTGCGGTACCTGAACTCCGAGGCCGGCTCGGCATCGGACGGGATCCGGGCCAGTTCCTCGGTCAGCACAGCGCCCATCTGGCCGGCGTAGTAGGCCGAGCCGCAGCCGAGGAACTTCACCTGCCTGATCGACCTGAGCTGGCGCGGATCCAGGTTGATCCCGCCCAGCTTGGCCGTCGAGAACCGCTCGTCGAGCCGGCCGCGAAGCGCCCGGCGCAGCGCCTCCGGCTGCTCATGGATCTCCTTGCGCATGAAATCCTCGTACGGGCCGAGCTCGTAGTCACCGGCTTCGGCCTCCACCATGGTGGGCGCCTCCCGGCCGCCCTGGCCACGCCGGTCCCGCTCGTCGAGCGCCGACGTGCGGTAGCCGTCGGCGTGGACCGTCACGACCTCGGCGTCGTCCAGGTACACAACCTGCTTGGTGTAGCGGACGAGCGCGGCGACATCGGAGGCGACGAACATCTCTGCCTCGCCGATGCCCAGCACGATGGGGCTGCCGTTGCGGGCCACCACGAGCTCGTTCGGGTGCTTGATGTCGAGCACGACCAGGCCGTAGGTGCCTTCCACGTGGCGCAGCACCCGGCGGACCGCGTCCTCCAGGCTCACCTCATCGGCCGCCTCGGCGGCGATCATATGAGCCAGCGCCTCGGTGTCGGTGTCGCTGACCAGCTTGACGCCCCGGGCCACCAGGGCGGCCCTGAGCAGCTCGGCGTTCTCGATGATGCCGTTGTGGACGACCGCGATGCGGCCCTCGGTGTCGGTGTGCGGATGGGCGTTGACTTCGTTGGGCTCACCGTGGGTGGCCCACCTGGTGTGGCCGATGCCGATCGTGGCCTTGGTCCGCTCGCTGACCTTCTCCCTGAGGTCCTGGACCCGGCCCGCGGTCTTGGTGACCTGCAGCTTGTTTCTGTAGATGACCGCGAGGCCGGCCGAGTCGTAGCCCCGGTACTCCAGGCTCCTCAGCCCTTCCAGCAGGACGGGGACGGCGTCCCGACGTCCGATGTATCCCACGATTCCGCACACCTAAGATCTCCCGTCGGTTGGCGTTCACCCGCGCTACCCGTAGACGATGCGCCGAAGCTGGCGCTCCGACAGCCCGGGCGCCGCGAACCTGCGCTGGCCGAGTTCGGCCGCTATCATCGGCCAGATCTCGTCGTTCTTGCGCTGGCGTTGCTGCAGTTCGGCGTGGCGCCTGCGAACGAAGTCCTCGATGGTTTCGTTGAAGTACGTCGCTACGTCGGCGATGACCCGGACCGCGGTGGGCTGCGGCAGTCCCGTGGAAGCAGCCAGGTAGCGCGCGAGGTCCTGCGGGAAAGGGTCAGGCACGCCTAATTTTTACCCGCTAGCCGTGGTTTAGGCAAGAATTCTGCCCGGTACCGGGCAGAATCTGCTTCAAAACGCGGCTTATGGCCGAACATGGCGCTATTGCGGTGTTTGCGGATGAGCGGGCTAGACCCCCATTAGGGGCTGGACACCCGCGCGGTCGCACTGATCACGTGGGTCTTGTTACGGCCGGTTACCTTGGCGTGGTAGAGGGCCGCGTCGGCGGCGGCCATCATGTCGGTGAGCTCGCGGTTGTCGCCGTTCAGCGCGGCGACGCCGACCGAGATGGTGAGCCTGACGTGCGGCTCGGACTCGTCCTCGTCGTTGACGGGGATGGAAAGTGCGGCGATGTGCGTGCGGAGCCGCTCGGCGATGCTCAGCGCGTCCTCCTCGCGGGCGTGCGGCAGCAGCACCACGAATTCCTCGCCGCCGAAGCGCCCGGCCACGTCATAGACCCGAAGCTGGCTGCGAAGTCCGTCGGCGACCGCCCGCAGCGCCTTATCGCCGACCAGGTGACCATGGGTGTCGTTGACCACCTTGAAGTGGTCGATGTCAACCAGCGCCAGCGCGAGCGGGGTACCGGTCCTGACGGCCCGGGCGATCTCCACCGCCGCCTCATGCTCCCAAGTCGACGCGTTGAGCAACCCGGTCTTGGTATCGATCCGCGACTGAGCCAGAAGCTGCGCGTGCATCATGAAGCGGCGGACAAGCAGCACGGTGGGAACGGCGAAAGCCGCAAGGGCGGCGTTGACGGCAACCACCACGGTAATCAGCACACCCAGGTCGAACTCGGCGAAGTCGCCCTGCAACGCCTCCCGGTTCAACTCCAGCTCAGCGATCCGGACCGTCGGATCGGTGAGTTTTATGCCGCCCACGATGAGGAGGTGGTGGCCTCGGCCCCCCACGATCTCACACGCGGCGACCGCGACGGTAAAGGTCAGAGCGTGCCTCCCGGTACCGATCGACCCGCCGGCGAAGGAAGCGGGGAACGCCCGGAACACCAGTGAGGCCGCGCCATAGGCCAAGGCGATCGCGGCGACCGTGAATACCCGGCGGTAGACCACCCCCCGGTGCACCCGGAACTGAGTCAGGATCTGCAGCGGGATCGGAGTCAGCATCGCATAGACGGGCGGCAGCAAGATCGCTACCGGCAGCACCCATACGGTCAGGAAGTCCCTGGTCATACCACCCTGGAGGTAGGCCGTCCGCGGCGTCGCCGCGACCGAGATCATGCCGCAGCCCACCAGCAACACGAACTTCACCAGATCCGCGGCTTGCCACTGCGTTTGCGACGCGGCGTAGCAAGCCAGCCCGGCGGCCGCCAGCGGCACGAGCCCTACGTAAGCGCGAAAGCCCAGCGGAAGCCGCAACCATGCCCAGTTCGGGACGCCAGCCGCCGCCAGTACGCGACGAGTGACGGACGAGGCTTCCATGTTCCACCGTTCCGGATGGGACGCGACAGGCTCCTGTCTAGTTGGCAGCTCACCGTAAAGGACTAGCTCCGTATAGCTACCTTAACTCATCTTGGCCATCTTGTGCACTATTACGTCCGATTCGCCTACATCGAGCGATAAAGCAAGGCTAAATGGTGATTGACGAGGAGCGATTACCCGACGTGTTTGCGCCGGGGAGTGTTCACATAGCTAAATATCGCTGCCGGAGGGAGGGCAGATCATGCGCGTCAACTGGTCGTGAGCATGTCGAGCACCACTAGCAAGCACGACCCGAAAGGGGAAGCCGCGATGCGTGACACATGGACCTGAGCGCAATCCGCAATTAGACGCCGCTAAGGAGATCCCCGTAGCGGCACCGAACTTCTTGATGCGGCGTGTTCAGCACGCCGTCCGGCCGCATGACGCCCGCCTGGTGGCGACACGTGTCGCCACCTGAGCGTCAGCACAAGGGCAGCTACCGCACCAATACCACCACCGACAGCGATGACCGCCGCGGGGGGAAACCACTGCGCGGCGGCGCCGGCCGCCACGAAAGCGGCCCCTTGGCCAACAATTACCCCCATGTTGGCGATGCCGAAGGCCTGAGACCGCCGTTCGTTCGGAACCCGCACGACGAAGGCGGTGTTGGCCGCGATCTGGTAAACACCGAACGCGGCCGACAGCGAGAAGATCACCAGTGAGACGGCAAGACCCGGCCGGAGGGCCGTCAGGACCAGCGTCGCGCAGGTAAGCACCGCGAGCGGGCCCATCCAGTCGATCCGCCGACGCGGGCGGACGAACCGGGTGAACAAAGGCATGGCGATCGCCGTGAACAGCGCCGTGGACGCTAGCACCAGACCGATCGCGATGGACCCTCCGCCGAGTTTTGTCGCGTACGGCGCGGCAATTCCCTCGGGAATGGTGTAGAACGCCACCAGCCAGCCGAGCAGCAACAGTGTACGCAGCGCCCGGTCACCGAACACCAGCCGGAACCCTTCCACCATCCGCGCCAAGGGGGACGGCTCGACGGCCTCCGGCCGGGCGGCGGCGGGCCTGGACCTGGTGCCCAGCCCGATTAACAAGCCAGAGAGCACGAACGTGACAGCGTCGATGCCGAGCGCGGGGCGCACGCCGATAAAGGCCACCGCCACTCCCCCGCCTGCCGCGCCGATAACCTGCCCCCCCAGGAAGGTGGTCTGAACGACCGCCGTGCCGAGGACATAGCGTTCACCCTGCAGGATGTCCGGGGTAATCGCGGCCCGCGCCGACTCGAACGGAGGCGCGAACGTCATCGTCGCGAACAACAGCGCCGCCAGGGCCCAGATCGGCGTATGCGGGATCACCATGGCCGCGACCAAGACGGCGCGGACCGCATCGCATGCCACCATGACCGAACGCCGCGGTCGCCGGTCGGCGAGGTCCGCCAGGAACAGGCCGCCGATCACCCATGGCAGGTACCCGCCGACCGCATACGCCAGGGCCGTCATGAGCGGCGACCCGGTGCGGTCATAGACGAGCAGGGTGAAGGCGACCAGGGCGAGACGGTCACCGGCGACGGAAAGAATCTCGGAGAACCACAGGGCCCGGAATTCAGGCACCGCGAACACGTCACGGAACGTGGCACGTGGCGGCGCAGAACCTTTCACTGTTGCCTTTCCGGCCAGGCCCGTAGTCCGCCGTCGGTCAGGGTCACTTCATTTCATCATCACCCAGCCCGCTCAGATATCGCAACAAGTAGTGCGGAATCGGTCACCCTTGGTGCGGCCCGACCGCGGCAGCACCGTCCCCGTTGCTTGCCGCCTCGGCGATGACCTCCGCCGACCCGAGCTGCGCGCCCGGCTCAGCCTGCTTGCTCACCCGCGCCAACCGCGATCGCAGGGCCGGGATCACGCCGCGAGCGTGACCCTGCTGGCCGGCGGTAACTACCGCGACTGTTCCGGTTATCAATGACCTGAGATTCCTGCCTGGCCCGGATGAGCTGGCGATTGGCGTCCCGGTTACACATTAGAGATATGACATTAGAGCTCAGCAGAAAGGATGAAAATAGCAGGAATTTAGAAGCTCTTGCCATTCCCTAACGGCAACGGTTTAAGCTGAACCGGCACGCGTTCTGGCGGCGCGCCAGAGCCCGCAGAGCTGGGAGACTCAGGGTGAGGAATCCGCTACCGCCGCTGGTGACGGAGCGGCTCCGTGAGCTGCGTGAGCGGCCCGTCGAGCCGGTCGAGAAGGGCTTCGGCCCGCACGCCGCGGGCCTGGACACGGAGGGCCTGGACACGGTCGCGGGTCCGTCCGCCGCCAGCGTGGCCGCCGCCCGGCCGCTGCTGCACCGGGCGGGATTCACCTACCCGCTGCTCATCCTGCGCGAGACGGCGCTCGCGGGCAACCTCGAGGCGATGGCCGCCTACTGCGCCCGGGCGGGCGTGGCGCTGGCCCCGCACGGCAAGACCGCGATGTCCCCTGAACTCGCCGCCCGCCAGCTCGCCCACGGTGCCTGGGGCATCACCGTGGCCACCATCGGGCAGCTGCGGACGTACCGGGTCTTTGGCTTCCCCCGGCTGCTGCTGGCCAACGAGCTCGTGGACGAGGCGGGCATCACCTGGCTGGCCGCCGAACTTGCCGCCGATCCCGGCTTCGAGGCCTACTGCTACGTCGACAGTCCCGAGGGCGTGGCCATCGTGGACCAGGTGCTGACCCGGCGTCCGGCCGGGCGCAGGCTGCCCGTCCTGGTGGAGATCGGCCACGCCGGCGGGCGCACCGGCTGCCGGACCGATGCCCAGGCGCTGGCCGTGGCGCGGGCGGCGGCCGCGACCGGCACGCTCAGACTAGCTGGCGTGGCCGGCTATGAGGGCAGCATCGGAGGCGGCTCGCAAGCACAGATGCTCGAGGAGGTCACCTCGTTCTGCCGCCGGCTGCGGGCCCTGGCGGGCCAGCTAAGGACGGGCCAGCTAAGGACGGGCCAGCACGCGGATGGGGGCGAGGAGTTCATCGTGACGGCGGGCGGCAGCGCGTTCTTTGACGTGGTCACCCGCGAACTGACGGCGGGCGGCACCACCGGCGTTGACGGGATCACGGCGATACTGCGCAGCGGCGCTTACCTGGCCCACGATCACGGGTACTACGGAACCGTCTCCCCCGTCTCGCGCGGGTCGGCGGACGCGCCCGTGCTCCGGCCCGCTCTCGAACTGTGGGCCCAGGTGCTGTCCCGCCCCGAGGCCGGCCTGGCGCTGCTGGGCGCGGGCCGCCGCGACGCCGGATTCGACAAGGGCCTGCCGGTGCCGCTGCGCGCGGTGCGGCGCGACGGGAACGGCGCCGACCTCTTGGCGAGCCAGCTGACCGAGCTCAACGACCAGCATGCTTACCTGCGGCTGAACCCAGGCACCGAGCTCGCGCCGGGTGACTTGGTGTGCCTGGGCATCTCGCACCCCTGCACCACGTTTGACAAGTGGCGGGTGATTCCCGTGGTGAACGACGATGACCGCGTGACCGATATGGTGCACGCCTTTTTCTAGCCCGGCCCGCGGCCCGGAGGAAACTTACCTTTTTCTAATATCGTACATTTGCGACAAAGTACGACACGGCCGAAGTTCCGGTAATCCGGAATCGGCCACAACCGTCCGTTTAGACAAATAATGTATTTCCGAACGGGCCGTTGTCCTCCGTGTAAGCGAGGCAGAATTGCCCGGAGGGGCTGAATACCTGCGCCCCGACGCACCTACTCGAGCGGGAGCACACAATGTCTGACGAATCGTTGGTCCGGCTACCTGGCAGCGATCGAGCACCGCTGGCCAGCGCCACCCCGGCCGGGGAGCTTGACACCTCCGAGCGAGCGGAGCTGACCCTGGTGCTGCGGCGCCGGGCCGAGCTGGGGGCCGATGTGATCACGGGGCCTACCGTCCTGTCCAGCGCCGAACTGGCGGAGCGGTACGGCGCCGACCCAGCCGACATTGATCTGGTGAGCCAGACGCTGACCGGCCGCGGCCTGGAGATAACGGCCGTGACCCCGGCCTCCCGCCGGATCAAGGTGGCGGCCACTCTGGGTGAGCTGGCCAGCGCGTTCGGCGTGACGCTGCAGCAGGTCAGGAGCACCGGACCGGGTGGCCAGGTCGTCACGCACCGCTACCGCGAGGGCGCCCTGTACATCCCGGCCGCGCTGGACGGCGTCGTGCTGGCTGTCCTCGGCCTGGACACCAGGCCGCAGTTCCGGGCGCACTTCCGGGCCACCGGCACCGGGTCCGCCGCCGCGGCGCAGGGCACCTCCTACTCGCCGAACCAGGTGGCCGACCTCTACGGGTTCCCGGCCGACACGACCGGCGCCGGCCAGACGATCGCGGTCATCGAGCTCGGCGGCGGTTTCTCGACCAGCGACCTTGACACCTACTTCGGCGGTCTGGGCATCGCGGTTCCCTCGATCAGCGCGGTCGGCGTGGACGGGGCCTCCAACGCGCCGGGTTCGGATCCCACCGGGGCCGATGTTGAGGTCAACCTGGACATCGACGTCATCGGCGCCGTCGCACCCGGCGCGACGCAGGTGGTGTACTTCGCGCCGAACAACGGCGATCAGGGCTTCGTCGACGCGATCTCCGACGCCGCGCAGGCGAGCCCGGCGCCCATCGCCATCTCGATCAGCTGGGGCCAGTCGGAAGACTCGTGGACCGCACAGGGCCTGGCGTCGATGAACGCGGCGATCGCCGACGCGGCGACGCTCGGCATCACCGTGTGCGTGGCCGCGGGCGACAACGGCAGCGGCGACGGCGTTACCGACGGCGAGGTGCACGTCGACTTCCCCGCGTCCAGTCCGTACGCGCTGGGCTGCGGCGGGACCAAGCTCGTGGCGGACCCGACCAGCGGCACGATCAGCTCAGAAGTGGTGTGGAACGAGACGGCCGCGGGCGAGGGCGCGGGCGGCGGAGGGGTTAGTGACCAGTTCGCCCTGCCGTCCTGGCAGGCGACCGCCGGGGTGCCCGCCCGGGCCAGCAGGTCTGGGACCGGGACCAGCAGGACCGGCGGCGAGCACCACCGGCACGAGGACGGCGCCGATGCCGCCGGAGACAGCGGCCTGGCGGCGGGGGCGAGCAGCGGTTCCGGCGGGGCGAGCGCCAGCAGTTCTGGCGGGGCGAGCGCCAGCAGTTCTGGCGGCCGCGGCGTGCCCGACGTGGCGGGTAACGCCGACCCGACCACCGGCTACCAGGTCTACGCCGACGGCAAGGCCCAGGTGGTCGGCGGGACCAGCGCGGTCGCTCCGCTGTGGGCGGCGCTGATCGGCCGGCTCGCGCAGGCCACCGGCCAGCGGTTCGGCCTGATCCAGCCGACCCTGTACGCGGGCATCACGCCCGGCACCGACGTGGCCGGCTTCAACGACATCACCAGCGGGAACAACGGTGCCTACTCGGCCGGGCCGGGCTGGGACGCCTGCACGGGCCTGGGCAGCCCGGAGGGCACGGCCCTGCTGAAGAGGCTGTAGTCCTGATCTGAGGGTCTGGTCTTATCTGAGGGTCTGGTGAAACCGGGGTTCCAGGGGCTTGCGCCCTGGCCGAGCCCCGGTTTCATCATGTCCGGGGCCAGCCGGCGTGGATTGCAGTTGACACTGCCAACTGAAGGGCACATACTTTTGGTAGTCACTTTCATTTAAGTGCGACTGCCGATGGGATGTGAGTGTCATGGTGAACGACTCGGCTCGCAGGTGGTGGGCGCTGGTCGCGATCGCGGCGAGCGTGCTCGTCGTCGGGCTCGACCTGACGGTGCTGAACCTGGCGCTGCCCACAATCTCCAGCGACCTGCACGCCTCGACCAGCGACCTGCAGTGGGTCTCGGACGCCTACAGCCTGGTGCTGGCGGCCGCGATGCTGCCCGCGGGCCTGCTCGGCGACCGGCTCGGGCGCAAGAAGGTACTGCTGGTCGCGCTGGTGCTGTTCGGGGCCAGCTCGGCGGCGTGCGCCTATGCCAGCGGCATCACTGAGCTGATCGCCGCCCGGGCGGTGCTCGGCATCGGCGCGGCCGCGATCTTCCCGCTGTCGCTGTCGATTATCCCGGTGCTGTTCGCGCCCGAGGAGCGGCAGAAGGCGATCGCGCTGATGGCCTCGGCCACCTTCATCAGCTTCCCGATCGGCCCGATCGTCGGCGGGTACCTGCTTGACAACTTCTGGTGGGGTTCGGTCTTCCTGATCAACGTGCCGGTGGTCGCGCTGGCGCTGATCGCGGTGGCGTTCCTGCTGCCGGAGTCGCGCAGCGAGCGGCGGCCCAGCGTGGACGTGCTCGGCGTGGTCTTGTCCAGTGCGGGGCTGGCCGGACTGACGTACGGCTTCATCCGGGCCGGGCAGACCAGCTGGACCAATCCGGCCGCGCTAGCCACGATCGCCGCCGGGGTCGTGGTGCTCGCGATCCTGGTGGTCTGGGAACGCTGGCTCACAGTGCGGTACGCCGAGGGCGACGACGGAACCCCGCGCGGGGGCGGGTTCCGCGGCATTCGGCCGCTGATCGAGCTCAAGCTGTTCCGGTCGGCCGGGTTCACCTGGGGCACCGCGCTGGCCACGCTGGTCTCGTTCGCGATGTTCGGCATCTTGTTCGCGATGCCGCTGTACTTCCAGGAGGTGCGCGGGGTGAACGCGATGGGCAGCGGGCTGCGGCTGCTGCCCATGATCGGCGGCATGGTCATCGGCATGATCGGCGGCACCAGGCTGGCCTCGCCGCGCAAGGTCGCCGATGGCGCCCCGCCCTTGCCCCCGCGGGTCAACGTCAAGGCGCTGGTCACGGTGGGATTCACGCTGATGGCCGCCGCGCTCGGGGTCGGTGCGACCACCACGATCAGCAGCGGCACCGGGTTCGCGGCGGCCTGGTTCGCGGTGTTCGGCCTCGGGCTTGGGCTGGCCATGCCGCAGGCGATGAACGCGGCGCTTTCCGCCCTTTCGGCCGAGCGCAGCGGCTCCGGTTCGGCGGCGATGTCGGCGTTGCGCCAGGTTGGCGCCACCATCGGGGTCGCGGTGCTTGGCACCGTACTCGACTCGGTGTACCGCAGCCACCTGGCGGTGACGCACCTGCCCGCGGCGGCCGCGGCATCGGCCAAGAGCAGCGTGGTCGAGGGGGTAAGCATCGCGCACCGGCTGGGTTCGGCGGCGCTGCTCGGCTCGACGCGCAGCGCGTTCGTGACCGGGCTGGACGCGATGCTCTGGGCCTGCGGCGGGATCGCGCTGGCGAGCGCCATCCTCGCGCTGATCTTCCTGCCGCGCCAGGCCGAGCGGACCGGCTGGGTGGACCCGGCCGGCGATACGGGGCCCGCCGCGGTCGGTGAAACCGGCGCGGAGCGGGCAGAATTGGAAGTGTGACAGACATGCTCGGCGTCGGCTCGGACTCACCCGGCGGCTTGCGCGAGCGGAAAAAGGCCAGGACGCGTGCTTCGCTGCGGCAGCACGCGCTCCGGCTGTTCGGTGAGCAGGGCTACCACGCCACCACCGTGGAGCAGATCGCGGCCGCGGCCGAGGTGTCACCGAGCACGTTCTTCCGGTACTTCCCGACCAAGGAAGACCTCGTGCTGCAGGACGACATGGACACCCGGATGGTCGAGGCGCTCGAGCGGCAGCCGGCCGGGCTCGGCCCGGTCGCCGCGGCCCGCGCGGCCAGCCGGGAGGTGTTCGCCTCCTACACTTCGGCCGACCTCGACCTGATCCAGCAGAACATGGCCCTCACCCTGAGCGTGCCCGAGGTCCGGGCCCGGGCGCTTGACGAATTCGCCCGGACCATCGCGGTGATGAGCGAGGCCCTGGCCAAGCGCTCCGGGCGCCCGGCCGATGACCTGACCGTCCGCACCATCGCCGGGGCGATCATCGGCGTCATCATGTCGATCACGATGCCGTGGGACGGCTGGTCTGACCGGCAGACCATGGAGGAGACGTTCGGCCGCATCGATACGGCACTCGGCCTGCTGGAGGCCGGCCTGCCGCTGTAGAAGCGGGCCCGGCTTACGTGCGGCCAGGGGTGCCGCTCGGCATAATGGGCCTGGACATCACAGGTGAGCCGGAAGTCTGGTCGGCACGGATCACGCTCGGGAGCCGGCCATGTACCGTGGCGTTCTCTCCTCGGCGCTAGCCTCGCACTGGCGCCGAGAAGTGCTGCGCACCAGCTTGTGGTTCGTCCCCGCCATCGAGGTCGCGGCCGCGATCGTACTGTTCATCGGCACGCTGATCGCGGACCGGGCCAACTACCGCGGCGACTTCGCCGTCCCAGGCTGGGTGATCAGCGGCAGCGCCGACGCGGCCCGGCAGATCCTGACCGCGATCGCGGCCGCCATCATTACGGTGGTCGGGGTGGTTTTCTCGATCATCCTGGTCACGCTGACCCTGGCCTCGACCCAGTTCGGGCCGCGGATGCTGGGGAACTTCATCCGCGACCGGGGCACCCAGCTGACCCTGGGCACGTTCGTGGCCACGTTCGTCTATGCGGTGCTGGTGCTGGCCTCGATCGGGACCGGCTCACACGGAGACTTCGTACCGCACATCAGCGTGACCGTGACGCTCGGCCTGATGGTCGCCGACCTGGGCGTGCTCATCTACTTCATCCACCACACCGCCGTCTCGATCCAGCTCCCCCAGGTCATCGCGAGCATCGCCGCCGACCTGACCGAGGCGATCGCCGACCAGGGCAGCGGGAACGCCGAACCGCACGTCAAGAAGGGCCCGACCGCGGCCGAGCTGGTGGCCAGGGCCGAACGGGAAGGCGGCGTGCTGCTCGCCCCGGACAGCGGCTACGTTCAGTTCATCAAGCACCAGAACCTGGTCAGGCTGGCCACCGCGGCCGACGCGGTGATCAACCTCGAGCACCGCCCGGGCCACTTCGTGGTGCGCGGCCAGCGGTTCGCGACGGTATGGCCGCCGCAGGCGGCGCCGGTGGTGCGCCAGGCCCTGGGCGGCGCGCACATCGTCGGACCGCACCGGACGCTGACCCAGGACGTGTCGTTCGGCATCGACCAGCTGGTGGAGATCGCCACCCGTGCCCTTTCCTCCGCGATCAACGACATCTTCACCGCGCTGACCTGCATCGACTGGCTCGGGGAGAACCTGTGCAAGATCGTGACCGGGTGGCATCCGGCCCGGGTGCACCGGGACCGCCAGGGCTTCATCCGGGTCATCGCCCCCGAGCCGGCCTACGACCGGCTGGTCCAGCGGTCCTTCGAGAAGATCAGGCAGAGCAGCCTAGGCATGCCGGCCGTGATGATCCGCCAGCTGGAGGCGCTGGCCCGGATCATGGCCGAGACGACCAGCAGCGGGCAGCGCCGGGTGCTGCTCGATCAGGCGGCCATGATCGAGCGGGCCTGCGAGCGGTCGGTGCCGGAGGGCGCCGACCGGACCGATGTCCGGCGGCGCTACGAGGCCATCTTGACCCTGGAGGCCAGGCTGACCGGCAACGGGTAGAACGCGTAAAAACTGTGGCGACCGATGTCGGAAACGCGGTCGCCTCGTTCGTGGAACAGTTGAAGGGGGCGCCACCGGGGGCCCCACTGATTGGGAGGCGACCGTGAAGTACGTCATTCTGCTCATGAACACCGAGACGGTCAGGAACATCACCGAGGCCGAAGGCCAGGCATGGTACGCCGAGATCGGGACCTGGTACGAGAAGGGTGGGGGCGGCTCGGGCAAGCTGGTCGAGACCGGGTACCAGCTGCAGCCGCCGGCCACCGCCAAGACGATACGGGCCGGCGGCGTTACCGACGGCCCGTTCGTGGAGACCAAGGAGGTTCTCGGCGGGTACTCGGTGCTCGAGACCGACACCATCGAAGAGGCCGTGGACATCGCGAAGACCTGGCCCGGCGTGGACCGCGGCTGGATGACGATCGAGGTCCGGCCGACGGTGGAGATGTGACCGAGTAGGCCCGTCAGAAGGACAGGTCGCGGGCGAGCAGCTCGCGCTCGGCCGGGTTGCCGGCCAGCGCGAGCGCTCGCTCGCGGGCGGCCCGGGCCTCGTCGTCACGTCCGAGCCCAGCCAGCAGCCCGGCCCGGAGCGCGTGGAAGAGCCGGTATCCGTCCAGCTCGGAAGCGAGCGGCATGATCTCGGCCAGCGCGGTCTGGTGGCCGACGACGTAGCGGGTGGCGACGGCCCGGTTGAGCAGCACCACCGGCGACGGAGTCAGGGACTGCAGCCGGTCATAGAGCAGCCGGATCTGCGCCCAGTCGGTTTGCTCGTAGCCGGGCGCCTCCGCGTGCAGCGCGGCGATGGCCGCCTGGACCTGGTAGGGCCCGGGCGCGCGCAGCGCGAGCGCCCGGTCAAGCAGCCGGGTGGCCTCGGTGATCAGCGCCCGGTCCCACCGGGCCCGGTCCTGGTCGGCCAGCCGAACCAGCCGTCCCCAGCCGTCGAACCGGGTGGCCGCCCGGGACTCGTGCAGCAGGAGCAGCGCGAGCAGCCCGAGGACCTCGGGCTCGCGCGGCATCAGCCGGTGCAGCAGCCGGGTCAGCGTCACGGCCTGGGCCGCCAGGTCACGCCGGGCCGGCTGCCGCCCAGCGCTGGCCAGGTAGCCCTCGTTGAAGACGAGATAAATGACGGCCAGCACCTCGGCGAGCCGGCCTGCCAGCTCGTCGGGGTCGGGCACGCGCAGGTCCGCATGCGCGGCGCGCAGGGCCTTGCGGGCCCGCAGCAGCCGCTGCGTCATCGCGGGCTCGGCGGCCAGGAACGCCGCCGCGATCTCGGCGGTGGTCAGGCCGCAGACGGCCCGGAGCGTGAGCGCGATCTGCGACTCGCGGGGCAGCGCGGGATGGCAGCAGGCGAAGATCATGCCGAGCAGCTCGTCATCGGCGGCATCGGCGGCCCCCTCGCTGCCGTCCTCGCTGTCGGTCATGGTCGCCGCGAGCAGGGCCAGCTTCTGCTGCCCGGCCCGGGCCCGGCGCAGCCGGTCGATGGCCTTGCGCCGGGCGGTGGTGGCCAGCCAGCCGCCGTAGTTGGGCGGCACGTCGCCATCACGCCAGTGCTCGATGGCCTCGATGAACGCGTCCTGCACCGCGTCGGCGGCGAGCCCCACGTCACCGATCCGCGCGGCGAGGGCGGCGGTAATCCGCGCCGCCTCCTGCCGGTAGACCTGCTCGAGCCGGGTCACGTCCACGATCTCAGCCGACCCGCCGCGTTCTGCGCTTCCTTGGCCGGCCCCGCCCGGGCTCCGGATTTCAGCTGCCGGTGAAGCGGGGCGGGCGCTTCGCGACGAACGCCGCGACGCCCTCGGCGAAGTCGCCCGAGGCGGCCATCTCGCGCTGGATCCCGGCCTCGAATTCGAGCTGGGCGTCCATCCCCTCGTACAGCCAGCGGTTCAGCTGCCGCTTGGTCCCCGCGTAGGACTTGGTGGCGCCGGCGGCGAGCCGGTCGAGCAGCGCGTCGGCGCGGTCGGCGAATTCGGAGTCCGGGAAGACCTGGTTGATCAGCCCCCAGTCGACGGCCTTGCGGGCGTCGAGCCGCTCCCCCAGCATGGCCAGCTCGGCCGCCCGGGCGAAACCGACCCGGGCGGGCACGAGCAGCGATGAGCCGCCGTCCGGGACGAGCCCGATGTTGACGAAGGCGAGGGAGAAGTATGCCGACTCGGCCGCCACCACCAGGTCGCAGGCCAGCGCGAGGGACATGCCGATCCCGGCGGCCGGGCCGTTCACCGCGGCGACGACCGGCTTGGGCATCTGCCGGATGCCGGTGATCAGCGGGTGATACCGCTCGGTCAGCTCCCGGTAGACGTCGAACGTGCCGCCGTCCGCTTGCTCCACCGCGTCCTTCAGGTCGGCGCCGCTGGAGAAGGCCCGCCCGGCGCCGGTGACGACGACCGCCCGGACCTCCGGGTTATCGGTGACCTCACGGATCGCCGCGAGCAGGTCGATGGCGAATTGATCGTTCCACGCGTTCATCCGCTCGGGGCGGTTGAGCTCGATCTTCGCACCCGATCCGCGACGGTAGAGGTTGACGGTCTCATACTTGCGGTAAAGCTCGTCGTCACTCACGCTCGCCATGCTATCGCGAGGGGTTGGGAGTTCACGGGCTCGTCCGTCCCCGGGCCTGCCCAGCGGTGCGCCGATCAAAGGGAGAACACGTCGATGGCAGGCAAGAACTCCGATCACGGCAAGAAGCCGGCCGGGCCGCGTCCGGCGACACCGAAGCCGGCCGCGCCGCGCAAGCTGCCCCGGCAACTGTATGAGGCCGAGCTGTACCGGCTGCAGGGCGAGCTGGTGAAAATGCAGGAGTGGCTGCGAGCCGAGGGCGCCAGGATGGTGGTGATCTTCGAGGGCCGCGACGCGGCCGGCAAGGGCAGCACGATCAAGCGGGTGGCCGAGTACCTCAACCCGCGCGCCGCCCAGATCGTGGCCCTGCCCGCGCCGACCGAGCGGGAAAAGGGTCAGTGGTATTTCCAGCGCTACACCGACCACCTGCCCGCCGTGGGCGAGCTGGCCCTGTTCGACCGGAGCTGGTACAACCGGGCCGGGGTGGAGCACGTCATGGGATTCTGCACGAAGGCGGAGTACAGCCGGTTTCTGCACCAGTGCCCGATCTTCGAGCGGCTGCTGGTCGAGGACGGCATCCTGCTGCGCAAGTACTGGTTCTCGGTCAGCGATGAGGAGCAGCAGCGCCGTTTCCTGTCCCGGCTGGACGATCCGATGCGCAGCTGGAAGCTCTCGCCGATGGACCTGGAGTCGATCACCAGGTGGGAGGACTACTCCCGGGCCAAGGACGAGATGTTCGTCCACACCGACATTCCCGAGGCCCCCTGGCACGTGGTGGAGAGCGACGATAAGCGGCGCGCCCGGATCAACATGATCGCCCATCTGCTCGGCACCATCCCCTACCGCGACGTGAAACCGCCGATGCTGAAGCTCCCGCCGCGCCCGCCCTCACAGGGATACATCCGCGTGCCGAGGGACATGCAGGCCCTCGTCCCCGACCACGCCGACGGGCTGCTGGCCCAGGAGCGGCGTTAGCCGGCGTCGCGCGCGGCGGCATCGGGGATTTCGGTTTACCCGGCTGGTCAGAGTTCGGGCATTGTTATCCCTGGGGCGCGGGCGGCCCGGCCGCCGGGCATGAAACTATTCCGTGGGGAAGATACGACGCGAGGAGGCAGGACATGGCGGTCCCACCGCTGCCTGAGCGCACGGCGTGGCAGGCGCTCAAGCGGCACTACGACGAGATAGCCGGCCAGAACTTGCGTGAGCTGTTCGCTGCCGATCCCGAGCGGGGCGAGCGGCTGACCGCGGAGGCGGCCGGGCTCTACCTGGACTACTCCAAGAACCGCGTCACCGGCGAGACAATGCGGCTGCTGGTCGCGCTGGCCGAAGAATCCGGCATGCCGGAGCACCGGGATGCGATGTTCCGCGGCGAGCACATCAACGTGTCGGAGGACCGCGCCGTGCTGCACGTGGCGTTGCGCATGCCGCCCGGCGAGCAGCTGGTCGTGGACGGCACCGACGTGGTGGCGCAGGTGCACGAGGTGCTCGGCCGGATGGCGGACTTCGCCAACCGGCTCAGGTCCGGGGAGTGGAAGGGCTACACCGGCAAGCCGATCAGGAACGTCATCAACGTCGGGATCGGCGGGTCCGACCTCGGCCCGGTGATGGCGTACGAGGCGCTGCGGCACTACACCACGCGGGCCATCACCTTCCGGTTCGTGTCCAACGTGGACTCCACCGACTTCGTCGAGGCGACCCGCGACCTGGACGCTGAGGAGACCCTGTTCATCATCTCCTCCAAGACGTTCGGCACGCTGGAGACGCTGACCAACGCCACCTCGGCCCGGGACTGGATCGTCGGGGAGCTCGGCACGGAAGACGCCGTGGCCAAGCACTTCGTCGCGGTCTCCACCAACGCCGAGCGGGTTTCGAAGTTCGGCATCGACACGGCGAACATGTTCGGGTTCTGGGACTGGGTCGGCGGCCGGTACTCGATGGACTCAGCCATCGGCCTGTCCACCATGGTGGCGCTCGGGCCCGAGGGCTTCGGTGAGATGCTGGCCGGGTTCCACGAGATGGACGAGCACTTCCGGACCGCGCCGCTGGAGCGCAACCTGCCGGTGCTGATGGGGCTGCTCGCGCTCTGGTACCGCGACTTCTTCGGGCTGCAGAGCTACGGCGTGATGCCGTACGAGCAGTACCTCAAGCGGTTCCCGGCCTACTTGCAGCAGCTGACCATGGAGTCCAACGGCAAGCACGTCACGCTGGCCGGGCAGCATGTCAGCTACGACACTGGCGCGGTGTTCTGGGGCGAGCCGGGCACCAACGGCCAGCACAGCTTCTACCAGCTCATCCACCAGGGCACCACGATGATCCCGGTCGACCTGATCGGCTTCGGCAAGGCGCTGAACCCGCTGCGTGACCACCATGACATCCTTTCTTCCAACGTGTTCGCCCAGGCGCAGGCGCTTGCGTTCGGAAAAACAGAAGAAGAAGTGCGGGCCGAGGGCACGCCGGAAAACGTGGTGCCGCACCGGGTGATGGAGGGCAACCGGCCCTCCAACGTGCTGCTCGCCGAGATCCTCACCCCCCGGATCCTCGGGGCGCTGGTCGCCCTGTACGAGCACAGCGTGTTCACCCAGGGAGCGATCTGGGACATTGACTCGTTCGACCAGTGGGGAGTGGAGCTCGGCAAGGTGCTCGCGGTCAAGATCATCCCCGAGCTGACCAGCAAGGACGAGCCGACGCTCGATCATGACTCCTCGACGAACACGCTCATCCGTAAGTACCGCGCGCTCAAGGCCCGCTGACAACGACAGGTAAGGACGAACCAGCCATGCCAACTGATACGCCGATGCAGCTCGGGATGATCGGACTCGGCCGGATGGGCGCCAACCTCGTCCGCCGGCTCATGCGCGACGGCCACCACTGCGTGGTCTACGACGTCAACCCCGACGCGATCAAGGCGCTGGAAGCCGACGGCGCGCAGGGCGCGCAGAGCCTGGCCGACTTCGTCGCCAAGCTGGACAAGCCGCGGGCCCTGTGGATCATGGTCCCGGCCGGCATCGTCCAGCAGACCCTGGACCAGCTGCGGCCGTTGCTCGAGGCCGACGACATCGTGATCGACGGCGGGAACTCCTACTACCGGGATGACATCACCCGGGCCAAGGACCTCAAGCGCGACGGCCTCCACTACATCGACTGCGGTACCAGCGGCGGCGTCTGGGGGCTGGACCGCGGCTACTGCCTGATGATCGGCGGCGAGGACGAGCCGGTGCGGCGGCTGAACCCGATCTTCCTGACCATCGCCCCGGGCAAGGGCACCGCGGAGCCGACTCCCGGGCTGGCCCCGGGCGGCACCGCCGAGCAGGGTTACCTGCACTGCGGGCCTAACGGCGCCGGGCACTTCGTCAAGATGGTGCACAACGGCATCGAGTACGGCATGATGGCCGCGATCGCCGAGGGCCTGTCGATCATCAAGCAAGCCGACGTGGGCCTGCACCAGGACGAGATCGACGCGGAGACCGCGCCGCTGCGCGACCC
>Ga0302180_10000891_pt1 | contig 24241 bp, 21 predicted proteins | sample I_Palsa_E3_2_FD_200575 | JGI IMG/M metagenome (GOLD analysis project Ga0302180, IMG submission 200575) | Peat permafrost microbial communities from Stordalen Mire near Abisko, Sweden - I_Palsa_E3_2 | ecosystem: Environmental > Terrestrial > Soil > Palsa > Peat permafrost | place: Sweden... | reverse complement strand
GCCGATCGCCGCCGACCGCGGCTAGCGGTAGCAGCCAGGTCGCATACCAGGGCAACAGCCAGGCCGTGGAGAGCAGCAGTGCCAGCGTTGTCCATCCGGCTGCGATGCGCCAGTCGGCGCCGCGCGCGGTACGCCACAGCGCGAAGGCGAGCACGGCCACGAACGCGACGATGAACAGGTGTCGCCACCAGTTCGGGGTGCCGCTGAGCCCGACCAGTCGCGCCAGCTCGGCAGGCACGCTGTGGGTCGCCACGAGCTGCTGCTGTTCGCCGACCGCGTCGAGGAAGCTCAGAGCGTGCGTGCCGAAGCCGACCAGCCCCACAGCCACGAGCGCCACGAGGCCCAGGCAGGCTGTGGCAACCACCTGCCGCCGTTCGTGCGCTCGCGCTGGTGCGAGCACGAGGAAGGGCAGCGCCAGGCCGGCGGTGATCTTGATCGCGACGCCCGTCACCAGCGCGATGGCTGCCGCTCGAAAGCGGGGGTTGGCCCCCGCTGTGAGCGCCAGCGCGCCCGCGAGCAGCAGCAGGATCAGCGTGTCATTGTGCGCGCCGCCCACGGCCAGCACGAGCAGAACCGGGTTCAGGCCGACGAACGCGGCGGCCCACCGGCGCGACTGACCTAGCCTGCCCGCGGCCCGCACGACCAAGGCGACAGTGCCGAGGCTTGACGCCACGGCGATCGCCTTGAACGTCCACAGTGCGCCGGCGAGACCGAGCGGTGCGGTCGCGTAGCTCGCAAGGGTGAACAGCGGGCCGTAGGGGGAGTGCAGGAAGGGCCAGCCGACGAATCCGAAGACGGGGTCCGTCGGCACTTCGGCGGCGACATGCGTATAGGGATCAAGGCCATGGAGCGCCCCCAGGCGAGCGAAGCTGATGTAGCCGAAGACGTCCTGGGATAGCAATGGCGGACCCAGCAGCAGGATCACGTTTGCCGCGACGATCGCCGCCACCAGCGCGCGCAACGGCAGGGTGCGGGCCGCGAGCAGAACCAGCAGGTAGCTCACCGACATGATCAGCATGAGGTTCTGAAAGCTTCCGCTTGAGATGCCCACGCCCAGGCCCCTGAGCGGCCCCGCCATCCAGTCCGGCCAGCCGCCGCTGCGTCCGGGGACGTACTGAGTGGGTCTCCTCGCGGCGCCGGCGCTCAGCAGAAAGACGGTCGTGACGACGCCCAGCAGTCCGAGCGCCCCCAGCGCTCGCAGTGCGCTCGTGCCCCTGCGCGCGCTCCTGGCTGCACCGATGCTCCCAGACGGTGTCGCGGCCGCATGGCGCCGGGCTGTGGGGATCGCGGCGTGTATGAGCCTATTGTTACGTCTAGCGGACCTGCAAGTGTTTGACGCACCCGGTATCCTGTGCTTGTCGTTGCTGCCCGCAGGGGGCTTCCGTTTGCGGGCGCGCGTTAGCGCCCAAGCACCCGTCGCGCGGGTGATGCTTGAGCACATTTATGCAACGCCGCCATCGCAACTCCACATCGTGCCGGTCTCCCGGGCCGCGTCGCGTTCTGATCCTCTCCGCCGACGTGGGCGAGGGCCACGCCGCCGCCGCGCGCGCCCTGCGCGAACAGCTCGAAGACTCCCCTGAGCAGAGCGAGGTGACTGTCATCGACGGCCTCGCGGCGATGGGGCCCCTGCTGCGGCCCGTGGTCGAGGACGGCTACCGCGTCCAGCTGCGCTTCGTGCCGTGGACCTACACGGTCGTCTACTGGCTGCTGAAGCACGTGCTGCCGATCCGCGCGCTCGCGCGCCGGCTGCTGTGCCTGTTCGGCTCACGCCCGCTCGCGCGCAACATCGCCTTGCATGAGCCGGACGTTGTCGTATCCACCTATCCGGCGGTCACCGTTGTGCTGGCGCGGCTGCGCCGCACCGGCGAGGTGCAGTGTCCGACGGTGGCGACCATCACCGACCTGGCGGGCCTGTTCTTCTGGGCGCAGCCGGGCATCGACATGCACCTGGTGATGTACGGCGCGTCGATGTCCTCGGTCGAGCGCATCGCCGGGCCGGGGAGCGTGCGGCTGGTGCGCCCGCTCATCTCCGCAGAGTTCCTGCAGCCGCGATCCTCCGAGGGCTCCCGCCGGGCGCTGGACCTGCCCGAGGAGGGCCGCATGGTGGTCGTCTCCGGTGGCGGCTGGGGCGTGGGGGACGTCGCGGGAGCTGTGCGCGAGTTCACCAAGGTTCCCGAGGTGAGCACGATCGTCTGCCTGGCAGGGCGCAATGAGCAGCTCGCAGACAAACTGCGCAGCGCCTTCGCCGAGGAGCCACGCGTACGTGTGTACGGGTTCACCGACAGGATGCCCGAGCTGCTGGCTGCCGCCGACGTGCTCGTGCATTCAACAGCCGGCGTCACCTGCCTCGAGGCGGCGGCGGCCGGCACCCCGGTCGTCTCCTACGGGCTGCCGGTCGGTCACGCGCGCCTGAACACCCAGGCGATGGCAGCCCTGGATCTCCTGCGCGTTGCCGGCGACACCGATGAGCTGCGCGAGCAGGTGCGCGCGAGTTTCGAGGATGACAAGCAGAAGCCCTCGTTCAGGCCCTCAGAGCTGACTCACACCGCGGTCGATCTCGTGCTCAACACGCCGCGACGCGTGCGAGCGATACCGCGCTGGCGACTGCGGGTCACCGCGGCCGGCCTTCAGCTGGCGCTGCTGATCGGCCTCGGCGCGTGGATCATGTCGACCGACGAGGTCACCGCTCTGGCGACGAAGATCCTGCGCGTGCACCCGCTCGCGCAGGTGCGGACAACACAGCCCGACGTGGGTCTGATCGTGCGTGCGCCCGCCGCTGATGTGGCGCCGCTCGCCACCGAGCTGGCCGGTCTCGGTATCCATGTGTCCTTCACCGATGACGCGGGCATCCCGTCGCGCTTGAGCATCTCGCGGCTTCACTCCCTCGGAGACGAAATTCTGCCGGAAGTGCCGGGGTCAGGGCCGTTTCGATGGGAGCGAACCCGCGGATTGCTGCGCTCGCAGGCTCGCGCCCTGGGACTCAGCCATCGCTTCTACTACCTGCAGCCGCGCGGAGGCCTGTCGGTCGGCCAGCTCGTCCTCGGGCGCACGGCGGGGGCCATTCCGGTGAAGGGCGCGCTGCGTCTCAGCATGCCCTGCGGGCTGCCTCACCGCCCGATGCGGGCCGGCGATGTCTTGGTCGTGGAAGTCGACGGGTCGACCTCCTCGGTGCTCGGGCTCGAGAGAATCGTCTCCTGGCTCTCCTCAGACAGGCTGGACGCCGAGCCCTTGACCCAGCTCACGCGCTCGCCTGCCATCAGCGCCAGCAGCAGCTGAGAGCGCGCGAGCATCGCCGCCCCGGCGACGAGCAGCGCCAATGACAGGCTCAGCGGAACACCGCCGTAGGGCGTATCGGAGAAGTGCTCGCCGAGCAGCAGCGGCGCGAGGATGATCGGAATGACCGTCTGAGTGACGTACACGACAGGCGCCACCTGGATCGCGGCACGCGACTGCAGCGCACTCATCTCACTGAGCACGCCCACTCCCGAGGCGCACGCCGTCGCCAGACCCCAGAGGCCCGCTACGACGAGCTGTCCCTGCGAGAGGTCATCGGATGCCAGCTTCGTCGCCACTCCGCCCCACGCGAAGGCGCAGCCGGCACAGATCATCGTCAGCGAGGCGGGCGATCGGCCAAACGCACGCATCAGATAGGGCAGTAGCGCCGCCAGCGCCAGGATGGCGAGCACGATCGCGATGGTCCCTTCCTCAGACGTGTGGGTAGCGCTGCGCGGCGGCGCGCTGAGCGCGGCTCCGATCACGCCGATGATGATCGCGCTCATCGCAAGGTACTCATAACGGCCGGCGTGCTCGCCGAGCATGCGCTGCGCCAGGAACAGCAGCACGAGCAGGCCGGTCGCGAGCGCCGGTTGCACGACGACCAGCGGCGCGAGCAGCAGAGCCACGACCTGCAGCGGCCAGCCGATGATCGAGAGGGCCGTCCCGGCGAGCCAGCGCGTGCGTCCGAGCAGGTAGCGGACAAGCGCAACGCGCAGGTACTCCTCGCTGGGCGCCTCCTTGGCATCGACCGCCTGGAGGGCGATCCCTAGGCTGTAAAGGGTCGAGGCGCCCACCGCCGCCACGATTCCCAGTACCAGATCGACCATGTCCACCAACGATCATCGCAGCCCTGCCAGTCCTTTCGCCCGCGGGTTGGCGGCCGCGACGATGATGAGCTACGTGCTCCCGGGCCTCGCTGCCTGGGTGTTGCCGGCGTTGCGCGGACCGCTGGGCGTCGAGGACCACACGTCGACGGGCACCGGCTACGCGCTCACGTTCGACGACGGCCCCCATCCGCAGGGCACGCCGGCGGTGCTCGAGGTGCTGGCGCGCGCCCGCGTGAGCGCCACCTTCTTTCTGGTCGGCGAGCAGGTGCGCCGCAACCCGGCGATCGTGGGGGAGATCGTCGCGGCCGGCCATGGCATCGGGCTGCACTGCGACCGTCACCGCAACCTGCTGCGCCTGCTGCCGTCGCAGGTCCACGCGGATATCGCGCGGGCAAAGGACACGATCGAAGGGGCCGGAGGTGGCACCATCGGCCTCTACCGCCCGCCCTATGGGGTGCTCAACGCGTCGGCCCTGCGGACCGCGCGCGCACACAGCTGGCGCACGCTCCTATGGAGTCATTTCGGCAAGGACTGGCAGGCGTCCGCCACCGCCGAGTCGATCGCCGGGCGCGTAACCGGCGGCGCGGGCGACGGCTCGGTGCTGCTCCTGCACGACGCCGATGACTATTCCGCTCCCGGCTCCTGGCGGCGCACCGTGGCGGCCCTGCCGCTCGTGCTTGAGAGGCTTGCCGAGAGGGGCCTGAAGGACGTGGCGCCGTGACCCACGCCCACGCCAACCACCTCTGCAGCGGCGGATAAGATCGAGAGCTTGTCAACCACGCTGCCAAGCGACGTGAAGGGCCCGGCAGTCACCGCGGCCGGTTCGCAGAACGGCTCGCCGGCGAGCTCCGCCGAGGGCATCACACCTGCGCCGAAGAGGACGCGCTGGTGGGTCGAGGCGCTCGCGATCCTGTGGCTGCTGTGGATCTACGACCTGATCAACAACCTGGCGCCGCTGCGCAGGCATGTCGCGATCGCCCATGCCCAGAGCATTCTGGACCTCGAGCGCTCGCTGCACCTGTCGCCCGAGCTGACGCTCGACCGCTGGCTGGCAGGGCACCAGACGCTCGCGCTGCTGCTGTCCTATTACTACGACAACGCCCATTTCATCGTCACCTTCGGCCTGCTTGTCTGGCTGTGGTGGAAGCGGGCCGACCTCTACCGCCCGCTGCGCAACATGCTCGTGCTCGTGAACGTGATCGGCTTCGCCGTGTTCTGGCTGTATCCGGTCGCACCCCCGCGGATGCTTCCCGGCTTCACCGATGTAGTGGCCGCCAGCGGCGCTATCGGGTCCTGGCACACCGGGTCGCTGGCCTCGCAGGCCAACCAGTACGCCGCGATGCCGTCGCTGCACATCGCCTGGGCAGTGTGGTGCACGCTCGCGGTCTGGCAGATCACGCGGCGCCCGTGGGCGCGCGTTCTCGCCGTGCTTTATCCATGCGTGACGGCGGTGGCGGTGCTCGCCACCGGCAACCATTTCCTGCTCGACCTCGTGGGCGGGCTCGTGGCGATTGCCGTGTCAGTGGCGATCGTGTGGATGATCTCGGAGTTGACGAAGAGAAGCCGTCAAAAAGGTGCGGGCAGCCCCTCGCGGATGGCAACATCCGCCCGCCCGACCCCCCGTGGCGCATGTCACAAACTTGTTACGAAGTCCAAGGTTCGGTAGACTCCGCGAGCCGCCGCAGACAGTTGAGGGATTGCCTCGACGGTTCCGTACGCAAAGCAGCGTCCGGCCCTTCTCGTCTGTAGGGTGGCCCTACACAGATGTCTGACTTCGACGCCACCGAAGAAACACTCGCCGCGCCCGTCACAGGGCGCGATTATCACTGCGATTTCACTCGGATTTTCTCGCAGGCGCTGGTGCTGTCTTTTAGAAGCGCTCGACGGTGATCCCCGGTGACGTGGACATCGCCGCTCGAACTCCCTCCAGGGAGTCCTCCCTCACGGGGGGCGCCGGAGGCTCCCTCAAGAACAGCTTGATGTTCATTCTGCGCTATCTCGACATCGTGCTGCTCGCGCTGGCGACGCCCGTGGCGCTGGCGCTTGGGGCGCCCGCACTCGGCTACGCGATCGGAGCGGTGGCGTGGGTGGCACAGCGGGTGATCGCCGAGGCCGACAGGCGCTGGATCAAGAACACGAAGACCCCTCGAGCGCAGCTCGGCCTGAACCTGTTTGAGGCCTTCGGCCGGATCTGGCTGCTGGCCGGTGCGATCGTGCTCGCGGGCGTCGTCGGCGGCCGCCAGGACGGCCTCACAGCGGCGCTCGTGATCTTCGTCGCCTATTCGGTCGCGTTTGCGATCAGGGTGATCTCCGGCAAGCGCACATTGCCACCGGGACGGGAGCTCGCTCGATGAGCACCGTCGAGCACGCGACGCAGGCCACGGGAGGGATGAGCAAAACCCGCAAGCTCTTGCTGGGCATCGGGCTCGTCTACGTGGTGGGGCTCGTGGCGTTCGCGGTCGGCTTCGGGATAAAGGGACACAAAAACGAAAACTTCAAGGTGATCGACAGCTTTCACCTCGAAAAGTGGTTCGGGATCGCCGGCCCGCTGCAGTTCGACAAGGGCGTTCTGTACCTGCTGCTCGCGACCATCATCACGCTCGGGATCATGGTGTACGTGGCGCGGAACATGAAACAGCGCCCAGGGCGCCTGCAGGTGGCGGTGGAGGGCGCGTACGGGCTCATGAAACAGGTGACCGGCGACAACATGGACGAAAAGCAGGCGAAGAAATGGTTCCCGGTCATCTTCACGTTGTTCATCTTCATCCTCGTCTCGAACCTGATCGGCTACATCCCCCTGCCAGTCGACTCGCAGAACACGTTCAAGCTGTTCGGCGCGAACATCCCGTCCTTCCAGATCTATGCCGCGGTGACGAACCTGGCGGTCCCGCTCGTGCTCGCGCTCGGCGTGTTTGTCGCATACAACGTCGAAGGAGTGCGAGCCCACGGTCCGGTCGGGTACATAAGGACCCTGATCCCGAAGGGCGTCGGTGGGCCGATGCTGATCCTGATCTTCCCGCTGGAGATCCTCTCCAACTTCGTACTGCGGCCCCTCTCGCTCACCATCCGGCTCTGGGCTAACCTCTTGGCGGGTCATCTGCTGATCGACTTCATGGCGGGCAGCCTCGCCGTGCTTCTCGGACTGCAGCTCCTGGCCTGGCTAACTCTGCCTCTGGGCGTGATCCTCTTCCTGTTCGAGGCAGTTCTCATCGCCGGACTGCAGGCCTTCATCTTCGCCATCCTGACCGCCATCTACATCGGGGGCGCGTCCTCCGCAAGCCACTAAGCACCGAGAAGGAGAACGATGCTGACACACGTCATACCTTTCCTGTCAACAATCCACATAGGCATCCCGCTGGCCGCGGCCGCAGAAGCGTCCAAGGAAATCGGGGAGAACGCCGGCAAATCGATTGCCCTCGGCGTGGGCGCGGGCGGCGGCGCCGCGGGTGCCGGTGCCGGCATCGGCATGCTGTTCGGCAAGGTGATCGAGGCCACCACGCGTCAGCCCGAGATGAAAGACGAGATCACTTCAATCCAGTGGCTCGGCTTCGCGCTGACCGAGGCGACCTTCTTCTACGGCCTGGTGGGCGGCTTCATCGCCTTCTTCCTCTAGGTCGATGCACGCCTTCGCAACCATCCTAAGCACGCCGATCGCGAGCGACTCGTGGCTGATCACGCCCAATGTCGGCCTCATGGTCTGGATCCTCGTCGTCTTCGCGATCTCGCTCTACATCCTCCAAAAGGTCGTGTTCCCGCGCATCACTGCCGCGCTCGACGAACGTCGCGTCGGCATCGAAGAGTCGATCGATTCAGCCGAGCGCACGCGGGTCGAGGCCGATCAGCTCCTCGCCGAATACCGCGAGCGATTGAAGGAGGCGAGGGCCCAGTCTGAAGAGATCGTTCAGCGCGCACGCCAGACGGCGGAGGCTCACGAGCACGAGGCCCGTGACCGCGGTCAGGAGATCCTCGCCGAGGCGGCCAAGCGCGCAGAGCGCGACATCGAAGCCGCAAGCAAGCGGGCGCTCGACGATATCCGTAGGGAAGTCGCCGACCTGACAATCCTCGCGACCGAGAAGGTCACCCGCAAGACGCTCAACGACGCCGATCAGCGGCGCCTCGTGGAGGAGGCTCTGAGCGAACTCGATTTCTCCGGCATCTCCTCGGACGCACAGAGCAACTGATGGAGGAGCTCGCCCAGGTCTACGCCCGCTCGCTGTTCCAGGCGGCCCTCGAGAAGGGCCGGCTGGATGAGCTGCGCGAGCAGCTCGCGCAGTTCGCCGACGCGCTGGACGGAAACCACGAGCTGATGGTGTTCTTCTTCTCGCCCTACTTCTCGACCAAGGAGAAGCAGCAATCACTCGCCGGCCTGCTCGACGGGGCGGATGGGATCTTCATTAACTTCCTCTCACTGCTGATCGAAAACCACCGCATGCCGGTCATCTTCCGCATACGTCATGAGTACGAGCGGCTGTGGGACGAGGAGAACAGGACTCTCCCGGTGGAGATCACCAGCGCGATCGCGCTCGACGAGGCGACAACCGAGAGCCTCGGCAGGACGATCGGCGAGCGTGCCGGGCGCAAGGTCACCCTGGCCGCGCACGTGGATCCGAACATTCTCGGCGGCATCATCATCAGGGTCGGAAATTCGATCCTCGATGCCTCTATTCGTAATCGACTGGAGCAGCTGCGAAGGCACGTTGCCCAAGGAGCGTCTTAGGAGCGACATGCAGATCAATCCCGATGAGATAACAAGCATTCTGAAGAGCCGCATCGAGGGGCTCGACAGCGGTACGGCGGAGTTGACCGAGGTCGGCACCGTGCTGTCGGTGGCCGACGGTATCGCGCGGCTTCACGGCCTGGAGAACTGCATGTCCTTTGAGATGCTCGATCTTCCCCACGGCGTCACCGGTCTCGCGCTGAACCTCGAGTCAGACAACGTCGGAGCCGTGCTGTTCGGTGAGTGGGAGCACATCTCCGAGGGCGACACGGTCAGGCGGACCGGCAAACTTCTCGAGATCCCCGTCGGTGAGCAGATGCTCGGGCGCATCGTCGACCCGCTCGGTCGTCCGCTGGACGGCAAGGGCGAAATCACCGTCGATCAGACCCGCCCGGCGGAGTTCAAGGCGCCGGGCGTCGTCCAGCGCCAGCCGGTCAAGCAGCCGATGCAGACGGGCCTGAAGGCGATCGACGCGATGATCCCGATCGGCCGCGGCCAGCGAGAGCTGATCATCGGCGACCGCCAGACCGGCAAGACGGCGATCGCGGTGGACACGATCATCAACAACAAGGACACCGGCGTGGTGTCCGTCTACGTGGCCATCGGCCAGCGCATGTCGACCGTCGTGGCGCTCGCACAGACGCTCGAGGAATACGGCGCGCTCGACAACACGATCATCGTGGCCGCGCCGGCGGATGAGGCGGCGCCGATCAAGTTCATGGCGCCCTACGCCGGCTGCGCGATGGCCGAGCACTTCCTCTACAACGGCGGGCACGCGCTGTGCGTCTATGACGATCTGACCAAGCACGCGTACGCCTACCGCCAGATGTCTCTGCTGCTGCGCCGCCCGCCCGGTCGCGAGGCCTACCCCGGCGACGTCTTCTATCTGCACTCCCGCCTGCTCGAGCGCGCGGTCAAGCTCAACGATGACCTCGGCGGTGGCTCGCTGACGGCACTGCCGGTGATCGAGACGCAGGCGGGCGATGTCTCCGCATACATCCCGACGAACGTGATCTCGATCACCGACGGGCAGATATTCCTCGAGTCGGCGCTATTCAACTCGGGCGTCCGTCCGGCGATCAACGTCGGCATCTCGGTATCGCGAGTCGGCGGAAACGCGCAGATCGGCCCGATGAAGAAAGTCGCCGGACGGATCAAGCTCGAGCTCTCCCAGTACCGCGACCTGGAGGCGTTCGCACAGTTCGGCTCAGACCTCGATGCCGACACCCAGCGCACGCTCGCCCGCGGTGAACGCTTGGTGGCGACGCTCAACCAGCACGAGCGCGCGCCGCTGGCGGTGGAGGACCAGACCGTGCAGATCTTCGCGGCGACCAACGGCTACCTGGACCGGCTGAACGTCGAGCGTGTGCCCGAGTTCCTGGCCGAGCTCACCGAACGCCTGCACTCCCAGCACGCGGAGCTGCGCGAGAAGATCAACGGCGGCGATTGGTCGGATGAGACCCAGAAGGCGGTGGCCGAGACCCTGGACGCATTCGCCTCGGACTTCGGCTTCGACCTCGACGAGGAGGGCCAGCCGATCGACGACGACGCGCCGCTGAAGCCCACACAGTCCCGTCCGCTGGACGAGCCCGCTCCGACGCCCGAGCCGGAGCCGGAGCCGCAGGCGGCCTAGTGCCGCCCGCCGGATAACGCCATGGCTTCTCAGCGCGACGTCAAGAACAAGATCGCCTCGGTCAAGAACATCCAGAAGATCACGCGGGCGATGGAGATGGTGGCCGCTGCGCGCCTGCGGCGGGCAGAGCAGCGCATCGCCGCGCTGCGCCCGTACGCCGAGGCAATCGGGCGCATGACGCGCCAGGCGGCCGAGGCCGCCGGCGCGGAGGCCGCGCGGGTGCCGCTGCTGCGCGAGCACGACACCCAGGAGAACGTGGGGCTGCTGCTGGTCACCGGCGACCGCGGCCTGGCCGGGGGCTTCAATTCTCAGATCGTCCGCGCCGGCGTGCGCCTGTCCGCTGAGCTGAACGAACAGGGCCTGAGCAGCCGCTGGTATGCGACCGGGCGCCGCGGCGTCTCCTCGCTGAACTTCCGTGGGTACGAGCTGATCGGCAGCTACACGGGCTTTGCCGATCGGCCCGCCTACGCCGATGCGCGCACCATCGCTGACGACGTCATTCAGGCCTACGTCGACGGTCGCGTGGATCGCGTCGAGATGGTCTACAACTCCTACGTCTCGCCGCTGACGCAGAACGTCACACGCCAACAGCTGCTGCCGCTCTCACACCAGGCGATCTCCGGCGATCAAGCCGGCGAGGACACGCCCAGGAAGCCGACGCCCGTCGACTACGAGCCGGAGCCGGAGAAGATCCTCAGACGCCTGGTTCCCGACTACATCGAGATCTCTGTCTACCGCGCGCTCGTGGAGTCCGCGGCAGGCTTCTTCGGAGCCCAGATGACCGCGATGCGCAGCGCGTCGGAGAACGCCGGCGAAATCATCACCGAGTACACGCTGCAGATGAACCGCGCCCGCCAGGCCGAGATCACCCAGGAGATCATGGAGGTGGTAGCCGGTGCCGAGGGACTCAGCTGAGATGGCCGCTGGGCTGCGCGATACTGCGTCCTCGCTTCGCTCGCGTGCCGAGCACGCCACGCTCGCCGCGTCCTTGTCTCGCTTGCCCAGCGACCATCTCGGGCTGGCACGGCCAAAGGCGCATCACCACAAGACTTCAATAAGAGATATAGAGACAATGAGGAGAATCGAGACGACATGAACGCCCCCACCGCCACCGATACAAACGGCTCGCCGCAGTCCGCCATCGCGGATGAGGCCAAGCCCAACGTCGGGCGAATCGAGGAGGTTCAGGGCGTCGTGATCGAGGCCGTGTTCCCCGATCGCCTTCCGGAGATCAACCACGCGATCACGATCGCGCGGCCCGCAGCCGCGGCCGACGAGGAGGCGCCCGGGATCAGCTCAGGTTCTGAGGAGACCGTGCTCGTTTGCGAGGTCCAGCAGCACCTCGGTGATGACCGCGTACGCGCCGTCGCGATGGACACGACCGACGGCCTGGCTCGTGGGCTTGAGGTGATCGACACCGGTGGCCCGATCACGGTCCCGGTGGGAGAGATCACGCTGGGGCGGATCTTCAACCTGCTCGGCGAGCCGATCGACCTGGGCGAGCCGCTGCCCAAGGACGTCGAGCGCCGCGGTATCCACCAGGAGGCCCCACGCGCCGAGGACCTCACGCCGACGACCGAGATGTTCGAGACGGGCATCAAGGTCATCGACCTGCTCGCCCCCTATGCCAAGGGCGGCAAGACCGGGCTGTTCGGTGGAGCGGGCGTGGGCAAGACGGTGCTGATCCAGGAGCTCATCCACAACCTCGCCAAGGAGCACGGCGGCCTGTCGGCGTTCTGCGGCGTGGGCGAGCGCTCTCGTGAGGGCAACGACCTCTGGCTTGAGATGAAGGAGTCGGGCGTGCTCGACAAGACGATGCTCGTGTTCGGCCAGATGAACGAGCCCCCCGGGGCGCGCATGAGGGTCGCTCTGTCGGGGCTGACGATGGCCGAATACTTCCGTGACAAGGGTCAGGACGTGCTGCTGTTCATCGACAACATCTTCCGCTTCGTGCAGGCCGGCTCGGAGGTCTCGGCGCTGCTCGGGCGCATGCCCTCTCAGGTCGGCTACCAGCCGACGCTTGAGACGGAGATGGGTCAGCTGCAGGAGCGCATCACCTCGACCCGAGAGGGCTCGGTGACCTCGGTGCAGGCGATCTACGTCCCCGCCGATGACCTCACGGACCCGGCGCCCGCATCGGTGTTCGCGCACCTGAACGCCACCACCGTGCTCTCGCGATCGATCTCCGAGAAAGGCATCTACCCGGCGGTCGACCCGCTGGACTCAACCTCGACGATCCTCAAGGCGGACGTGCTGGGCGACGACCACTTCCGTGTGGCCAACCGCGTCAAGGAGATTCTGCAGCGCTACAAGGAGCTCCAGGACATCATCGCGATCCTCGGCATCGACGAGCTCTCCGATGAGGACAAGCTGACCGTTCAGCGCGCACGCAGGATCGAGCGCTTTCTCTCCCAGCCGTTCTTCGTCGCCGAAGAGTTCACCGGAACGCCCGGCGCCTACGTGCCGATCGCAGAGACGATCAGGGGCTTCGAGGAGATCATCGACGGCAAGCACGATGAGGTGCCCGAGAGCGCCTTCTTCCTGAAGGGCACGATCGACGAGGTCGTCGAGGCGGCCAAGAAATAGACGATGGCGCACACGAAGTTCCCAGCCGAAGTGCTCACGCCGGAGGGCGAGATCTTCTCCGAGGAGATCGAGATGCTCTCGACGTTCACGACCGTGGGCTCGATCGGCATCCTCGCCAACCACGAGCCGCTGCTGGCACGCCTGGAGCCGACCGAGCTGCGCCTGTACCGCTCGGAGACCGAGATCGTGCGTTTCGCCCAGGCTGAGGGCTATTTGCAGTTCGCGCAGAACCGGGCGCTCGTGCTCGTCGAGGAGGCGATCGCGCCTGCGCAGATTGATCGCGCCACGTTCGAGACGAAGCTCTCAGAAGCGAGGGCTTCCGCCGAACGCGCTGAGCCGGACAGCGAGGAGATGGCCCGCGCTCTACGGGACGTCAAGCGCTACGAGGCGTTCCTCGCCGTCGAGCAATAGGGTTGGCCGGCGCGGATGGAGGCCTCCACCGGCACCCACTTCAAGCGCCCCGGCTGGTTCACCAAGAACGTCTTCAACAAGTTCGTGGCGGGGCTCACCCGGCTCGGCTTCAGCGTCTGGGGCTCGCGCGTGCTGGAGGTGCGAGGCCGCACCTCCGGGGAATGGCGCCGGACGCCGGTGAACCTCCTCACGATCGAAGGCGAGCGCTACCTCGTGTCTCCGCGAGGCGAGTCCCAATGGGTACGCAACCTGCGTGTCAGCGGCGAGGGCCGGCTGTTGCTCGGCCGCCGCAGCGAGTGCTTCAGCGCGGTCGAGGTGCAGGGCGAGGAGAAGCTGCCGGTACTGCGTGCCTACCTCAAGCGCTGGAAGGCGGAGGTCGGCGTGTTCTTCGAAGGCGTCGGAGCAGACTCCTCCGAGGAGGAGTTGCGCGGCGCGGCGCCCAGGCATCCGGTGTTCCGGCTGAGCTCCAGCGCCAGCTAGCCGCTTCGCCCCTCAGCACACAGATCATCGCTTCCTCGCACCGACTAGCCTTCCCCGCCTCATGAGCGCCTCCCGCGAACGCGAACCAATCGGAGTGATCGGCACCGGCTATGTCGGCCTGGTGACGGCCGCCGGCTTCGCGGAGCTCGGCAGCGACGTGTGGTGCGTGGACATCGATGCAGCCAAGGTCGAGCGTCTGAAGCGCGGCGAGTCGCCGATCTATGAGCCCGGGCTCGAGGAGCTTCTGGAGCGCAACGCCGCGCGGCTTCACTTCTCCACCGACCTGGCCGAGGCGCTCGAGCATGCGCGGCTGCTGTTCGTCGCCGTGGGCACACCGCCGACCTACTCCGGCGACGCTGACCTCTCGGCGGTGCATGCGGTCGTGGATGCGATCCCGGCCTCAGAGCCGGCGGAGCTCGAGCGGCACGCGCTGGTGATGAAGTCGACGGTGCCCTGCGGCACCGGCGCCTCGCTGCAACGCGTACTCGGCGAGCGGGGCAGGGGAGCGCTCGGGTACGTCTCCTGCCCTGAGTTTCTCAAGGAGGGCTCCGCGGTCAAGGACTTCATGCACCCGGACCGCGTTGTCGTCGGCGACAATGGCGACTGGGCGGGGGACGCTGTGATCGACCTTTACGCGCCACTGCAGGCGCCGCTCGTGCGAACCGACATCGCGAGCGCGGAGATGGTCAAGCTGGCCTCGAATGCGTTCCTGGCGACGAAGATCTCGTTCATCAACGAGATCGCCAACGTCTGCGAGGAGACCGGTTCAGACGTCGTGGAGGTGGCGCGCGGGATGGGCCTGGACGACCGCATCGGGCCGAAGTTCCTGCAGGCCGGCATCGGCTTCGGGGGCAGTTGCTTCCCCAAGGACGTGGACGCGCTGAAGCAGCTCGCGGGTAACTCCGGCTACCACTTCCAGCTGCTCACCGCCGTGATCGAGGTGAACGAACTTCAGAAGCGCCGCGTTGTCGGCAAGCTCCACAAGCACCTCGGAGGGCTCGTCGGCAAGCGTGTGGCGCTGCTTGGGCTCGCCTTCAAGCCCGAGACCGATGACATGCGCGAGGCCTCCTCGCTGGTGCTCGCGGCGCGGCTGAACGCCGACGGGGCGACGGTGGCGGCCTACGACCCGGTGGCCGAGGAGCAGGCTCGCAAGCTGGTCGGCGGGATTTCCTTCGCCGACTCGCCTCTCGCGGCCGCCGCCGGCGCCGACGCCGTAGTCTTGGTGACCGAGTGGTCCGAGTTCATGAACCTCGACTGGAAGCTCATGGCCGGGGCCATGGGCGGCAACCTTGTGGTCGACGGGCGCAACGCCCTCGACCCTGCCGCCGTGCGCGCGGCGGGCCTCGTCTATGAGGGCATAGGGAGGCGGTGAAGCCATGCAGGCCGTGATCCTGGTCGGCGGCGAGGGCAAACGCCTGCGTCCGCTGACCTCGACGGTACCCAAGCCGGTCGTTCCGCTCGTCGACAGGCCCTTCATCTCGTTCATGCTCGAGTGGCTGCGTCAGCACGGCATTGACGACGTGATCATGTCCTGCGGGTTTCTCGCCACGAGCGTGCGAAACGTGCTCGGCGACGGCTCCGGCATGGGGATCCGCCTGCGCTTCGTCGAGGAGCCCGACCCGCGCGGCACGGCGGGCGCGTTGAAGTTTGCCGAATCGCTGCTCGACGAGCGCTTCCTGATGCTGAACGGCGATGTGCTCACCGACATCGACCTGACGGCGCAGATCGCTCAGCACGAGAAGACCGGCGCTAAGGCGACGCTGGCGCTGGTTCCGGTTCCCGACCCCAGCGCCTACGGGCTGGTGCACCTCCACGAGGATCGTTCAGTCCGGGAATTCGTGGAGAAGCCGAGCTCTGACACGATCGACTCGAACCTGATCAGCGCGGGCGCCTACGTGCTCGAGCGCTCAGTGCTCGAGCTCGTTCCCCCGGAACGCAACGTCTCAATCGAGCGCGAGGTGTGGCCGGCGCTGATCGGTGAGGGGCTCTACGGATATCCCTCCGACAGCTACTGGCTGGACATCGGTACGCCCGAGCGCTACCTGAAGGGCACGTTCGACATCATCGAGGGCAATGTCGAGACCGCGGTCAAGGGCCGGCTCGGCAGCGACTGGCTGGCGATCGACGCGGACGCCGAGGTGGCCGGGAGGGTGATTCCGCCGGCCGTGCTGGAGCGCGGCGTGCGGGTCGCCGAGGGCGCGCACGTTGGCAGCCTGGCAGTGCTCGCGGACAATGTGTCGATCGGAGCGGGCACCACGGTGGAGCGCGCCGTCATCCTCAACGGGGCCGAGATCGGCGAGAATTGCACGCTGCGCGACTGCATCGTGGCCGCCGGTTGCCGCGTCGGCGCGCGCACTCAGATCACCGGCGGAGCGGTGCTCGGCGAGGGCGTGACCGTCGGGGCAGATAACGTGATCTCCCGCGGGGCGCGTATCTTCCCTGGTGTCGAGCTGCCCGACGGCGCGATCAAGTTCTAGGTCCAAACTCCCCAAACCAATGGCCAACACATCTCTGAGAACCCCGATCACCGTGGCGGGACCACGACAGAGGGCGTGCGGCGCGTGAGTGACGGCGCCGTGACGTCCCCGTCCACCGACGTGCTCTCGCGCGCGGCGATCGCTCAGGTCGATGCCTCCGACCAGCTCGGTGACGTGCTGGCGCTGCCTGAGCATCTGCGCGACGCGCTGTGGCGCTCAGAGTCGGCGATCATGCAGGACTGGGACACCTCCGCCGGCTTGGTCGTGGCGGGGATGGGGGGTTCGGCCATCGGTGGCGCGCTCGCGCGTGCGGCGCTGTCAGATCAGGCCACGCGGCCGATCTTCGTGACGCGCGCCTACGGACTGCCGCCGTGGACCACGCCCGACACGATGGTGCTGCTGGCGAGCTACTCGGGCGACACCGAGGAGACGCTGGCCTGCTACGAGTCGGCGGGCGCGCTGGGCGCGCGGCGCACGGTTGTCACCACCGGCGGGCGCCTGGCCGAGATGGCCCGCGCCGACGGCGTTCCCGTGATACCGCTTCCCGGCGGCTTTCAGCCGCGCGCGGCCGTCGCCTACATGACCGTCGCCGCCTTGGAGGTGGCCGCCCTGTGCGGCGCCGGGCCGAGGCTGAACTCCGAGATCGACGTGGCCGCCTCGCACACCGAGCAGCTGGTTGCAGAGTGGGGCCCGGACGCGCCCGAGGACTCGCTGGCGAAGGACATCGCGCGCGGCCTGTTCGGCACCACTCCGGTGATAGCGGGCGCCGGGCTGACCGTCCCGATCGCCTACCGCTGGAAGACGCAGATCAACGAGAACGCCAAGCAACCGGCCTTCACGCACGAGCTGCCCGAGCTCGACCACAACGAGCTCGCCGGCTGGGAGGGGGCCCAGGAAGTGGGGCGCTTCTCGGCGGTGTTCCTCGACGACTCCGATGCGCACCCGCGACTGAAGGAGCGGATGGACCTGACAGAGCGCCTGATCGCGGGCAACGCCGCCGCAAGCTTCCGGCTCGAGACGCGCGGGCAGACCACCATCGAGCGTGTGATCTCGCTGGTGCTGCTCGGCGATCTGGTCTCGATTTACATGGCCGCGCTGCGCGGGGTGGATCCCGGCCCGGTGAAGGCGATCGACGAGCTGAAGGCGTCGCTCGCGGAACGCTGAGCGACGCAGGCGTGTGATAGCGTCGAACGCGGTCGAGGAGCGCTGCGACGGGGTCTGTTCCGCCACGCTCGGCCCATTACCAGGAAGGGCGCTCTCATCACCGGATAGGAGAACGCGATGACCCCAACCGCTGTAGCAACCGCCGCCGACTTCAAGGTCGCCGACCTGTCCCTCGCCGAGTTCGGGCGCAAGGAGATCACGCTCGCAGAGCACGAGATGCCCGGCCTGATGTCGATCCGCCGCGAGTATGCCGCCGCCCAGCCGCTGAAGGGCGCGCGCATCACCGGCTCGCTGCACATGACGATCCAGACGGCCGTGCTGATCGAGACGCTCACGTCGCTCGGCGCGGAGGTGCGCTGGTGCAGCTGCAACATCTTCTCGACCCAGGATCACGCGGCGGCCGCGGTGGCCGTCGGTCCTGACGGCACCTCCGAGGATCCCCGCGGCATTCCCGTGTATGCGTGGAAGGGCGAGACGCTCGAGGAGTACTGGTGGTGCACCGAGCAGGTGCTCAACTGGCCGGCTGCAGGCGAGGACGGCTCGATCGGGCCGAACATGATCCTCGACGACGGCGGCGACGCCACGCTGCTCGTGCACAAGGGAACCGAGTATGAGAAGGCCGGCGCGGTGCCCGACCCCGCGAGCGCGGACTCCGAGGAGCTCGGCGTGATCCTGTCCGTGCTCACGCGCTCGCTGGCCGAAGACCCGCAGCACTGGACGCGGATCGGCGAGGGCATCAAAGGCGTGACCGAGGAGACCACGACGGGCGTGCACCGGCTGTATGAGATGGTCGAGTCCGGCGAGCTGCTGTTCCCGGCGATCAATGTGAACGACTCGGTGACCAAGTCGAAGTTCGACAACCTCTACGGTTGCCGGCACTCGCTGATCGACGGCATCAACCGTGCCACCGACGTGATGATCGGCGGCAAGGTCGCGGTCGTGTGCGGTTTCGGCGACGTGGGCAAGGGCTGCGCGGAATCTCTGCGCGGGCAGGGCGCGCGCGTGATCATCACCGAGATCGACCCGATCTGCGCGCTGCAGGCGGCGATGCAGGGCTATGAGGTCAAAACGCTCGAGGAAGTGCTCGACAGTGCGGACATCTTCATCACGACGACCGGCAACAAGGACATCATCACCGCCGCCGACATGGGGCGCATGAAGCACCAGGCGATCGTCGGGAACATCGGGCACTTCGATAACGAGATCGACATCGCGGGCCTCGGCAAGGTCGCGGGCATCGAGCGCGTGAACATCAAGCCGCAGGTCGACAAGTGGGTGTTTCCCGACGGCCACGCGATCCTGATGCTGTCCGAGGGGCGCCTTTTGAACCTCGGCAACGCCACCGGGCACCCGAGCTTCGTGATGAGCAACTCCTTCTCCAACCAGACGATCGCCCAGATCGAGCTGTTCACGAAGAACGACGAGTATCAAAAGCGGGTCTACGTGTTGCCCAAGCACCTCGACGAGAAGGTCGCCCGCCTGCATCTCGACGCGCTCGGCGTGAAGCTGACGAGGCTCTCTGACGAGCAGGCCGCGTACATCGGCGTACCCGTCGACGGCCCGTACAAGCCCGACCACTACCGCTACTAATCCTCATATGGCTGAGATGAGGGCGATGGTGCTCGCGGCGGGGTTGGGCACCCGCCTGCGGCCGCTGACCTACGAGATCCCCAAGCCGATGGTTCCGGTGCTGGACAGGCCGGTGATGGAGCACATCCTCGATCTGCTCGACCGGAATTCGTTCAAGGATGTGATTGCCAACCTGCATTACTTCCCGGACACCATTCGGGAGCATTTCGGGGATCGCATCGAGTACCGCTATGAGCCTGAGCTGCTGGGTACCGCGGGCGGGGTGCGCGGGTGCGCGGACTTCTTCGGCGACGAGGCCTTCCTGATCATCTCCGGCGACGCGCTCACGGACATCGACCTGGCGGCGCTCACCGCCCGGCACAGGCAGACCGGTGGGATCGCCACGCTGGCGGTGAAGCGGGTGGCGGACACGAGCGAGTTCGGGGTCGTGCTGCACGACAGCGAGGGCCGGATCACGGGCTTTCAGGAGAAGCCCGTCCCCGAGGAGGCGCTCTCAGACCTGGGCAACTGTGGAATCTACGTGTTCGACCCCAAGATCTTCGACTACTTCCCCGAGCGCCCGTTCGTCGACTGGGCGCAGGATGTGTTTCCCACGCTGCTCGAGAACGACATTCCCTTCCACATCCACGAGGTGCACGAGTACTGGAACGACGTCGGCTCGCTCGCAGAGCTCCAGGAGGGCACCTTCGACGCGTTGCGCGGCGAGTTGCGACTGGAGATGGGGGGCGAGGAGGTGAGCCCGGGCGTGATCGTGGCGCGAGGCGAGCCCGGCAGCGCCCCGCCATTGCCCGCAGACATCGAGATCGAAGCGCCCGCGTGGATCGGGCCGGACGTGACGCTGGGCACCGGTGTGCGGCTGATGGGACCGATCGTGCTCGGCCCCGGAGCAAGCATCGGCGCCGGCTCGCAGCTGCGCAATAGCATCGTGTTCGGTGGCACGGAGATCGCTCCCGAGTCGATCCTGATCGGAGCCATCGCCGGTCACAGCGGGATCCTCGAGAGCCTGCGCCGCCCGGGCTGAGCTCAGAGCACCGGCTCTGAGTCGAGCTGAAAGCGCTCGGAGCGCAGCTGCTCGCGCTCGGACTCGGTGAGCGCGCGGATGAACAGGACGACGATCGCGATCCCCATCACCAGCGACTGCTCAACGGCCATGATCAGGCCGGCGATCGACTGGTCGTCATGGGCGGAGATGCCCCACACGCGCACGTGGTGCACGTAGTAGGGGTAGAGCGCGAACGGGGCGAACGCGAGGCCCATCCCGAGCGCGCCCACGAACAGCTTGGTTGCGGCCATGTAGACGATCGGGCCCATGCCGTCCAGGCGCATACGCGAGCGGATCGGCGAGAGCAGGTGCCACCAGTACAGCGTGCCGGCGGTCAGGAAGCTGACGTGCTCCAGCACGTGCACCGTAGGGTGACGCAGCGCGAGGTCGTAGGCGGCCGGGATGTGCCAGGCCCAGATCACGGCGACGTAGAGCACCACCGCAAACGCGGGATGCGCGAACAGCCCGGCGTGGCTCTCGAGGTCACGCACGGCCCGCGTGACCGGCCGCAGGATCACCTTCGTGAGGCTCACGATCGCGAGGATCGGGACCACGTCGAGCAGCAGCATGTGCTGGACCATGTGCATGAAGAACAGCTGATCGGCGAGCCCATCCAGCGGCGAGATCAGCGCGAGCAGCGTCGTTATCAGCGCGCCGAGCATGCAGCACAGCCGCCACACGGGCGCCTCGGCGGCGCGCCGCGGCGAGGGTCCCTGACGCACGCGCCACCAGCGCTTCACGTACACGCCGCCGACCGCCGCCACGCCGATCAGCACGCCCGGATTAAGTGTCCAAAATAGGTGCGGATTCATCCGAGGGAAGCGTAGACTGATGGGACGAACATCTCCGACCAAGGGAGCCTGTGATGCAAATTGTCATCAAGGGTCGCAACGTTCCGGTCACCGACGACATCCGCGCCCACGCGGAACGTCGCCTGAACAAGGTCGCGCGGCAGGTCTCGGACCTCGCCCGCCTGGAGATAGAGATCTTCAAGGAGCCAAACCCGCGGGTGGCCAACTGCCACGTGGCGGAGGGAACCCTTTACCTGAAGGGCGTGACCCTGCGCGCTCATGACGCTTCGCCGGAGATGCTCCATTCTCTGAACCTGATGGTCGACGAGCTGGCGCGCCAGGTCAAGCGCCACCGCGACAAACTTCGCCACCGCCGCGACCGCGCGGGGGTCAGCCAGTTCGCCGCCGCGACGCTCGAAGCCGCCCAGGCTGTGGGCGGCCCGACTTCCCAGCCGTCGCTCTGAGGCCCTTGAGGTGGAGATCAGCCGGCGCCCCGGGGGCGCCGGCTGGATGCCGCGCGTAGCGCGCCGGGAGCTATCCTTGGGCCATGCCCTCCCTCCTGGATCGCGCGCTGAACGTCGGCGAGGCGAAGAAGTACAAGACCTATCAGAAACGCGTTGCCCTGATCAACGCGTTCGAGGGCGAGCTCGAACACGACAGCGACGCCGAACTGCGCGAGCGGATGGATGCGCTGCGCGAACGCGCCGCCGACGGCGAGTCGCTCGACGCGCTGCTGCCGGAGTGCTTTGCGCTTGTGCGCGAGACCGGCAAGCGGACCATGGGCATGCGCCATTTCGACGTCCAGATGATCGGTGCGATGGCCTTGCACGACGGGCAGATCGCGGAGATGAAGACCGGCGAGGGAAAGACGCTGACGGCGACGCTCGCGGTCGTTCTGAACTCGCTAGCGGTCCGCGACCTGGCCTCGCGACCGCAGCCCGCCGACGGCGTCGCCGACGATGCGCCGGAGGACTCAGGAGAGGAGGCGCCGGCAGGGGCGCCCGAGCAGCCGCCCGAACGCAAGGGCGTGCACCTGGTGACCGTCAACGACTACCTCGCCAAGCGCGACGCGGAATGGATGAGCCCGATCTACGACGCCCTGGGCGTGACGGTCGGCGTGCTGCAGAACCAGCAGTCCTATGAGGACAAGCAGCACGCTTACAGTTGTGACGTCGTCTACGGGACCAACTCCGAGCTCGGCTTTGACTACCTGCGCGACAACATGGCCAAGGACCTGGGGGAAAAGGTCCAGCGCGGGCACGCGTTCGCGGTGGTCGATGAGGTCGACAACATCCTCATCGATGAGGCGCGCACGCCGCTGATCATCTCCGGGGCGCCCGAACAGGCCGCCGACCTGTATGTCAAGTTCGCGCGCCTGGCGCCGCGCATGGTCGCAGGCAAGACGCCTGAAGGCATGGATCCGCGCTCCAAGAAGCAGTTCGTCGCCGACTTCGACTTCGAGATCGAGGAGAAGCACAAGACGGTGTCGATCACCGAGTTGGGCGTCGCCAAGGCGGAGCGCTTCATGGGTATCGACCATCTCTACAGGGCCGAGAACGGCCATATCGTCAACCACCTGATCCAGGCGCTGCGCGCCGAGGCGCTGTACAAGCGCGACGTCGACTACGCGGTGATCGACGGCGAGGTGAAGATCATCGACGAGTTCACCGGGCGCATCCTCGAGGGGCGGCGCTGGTCGGAGGGGCTGCACCAGGCGGTCGAGGCGAAGGAGGGCGTATCGGTTCAGGAGGAGAACCAGACGCTGGCCACGATCACCTACCAGAACTACTTCCGCCTGTACGACAAGCTCTCCGGAATGACCGGAACGGCCCTCACCGAGGCCACAGAGTTCATGAAGATCTACGAGCTGCCCGTCGTGCAGGTGCCGACGAACATGGAGATGGTCCGCGAGGATCGCAACGATCAGATCTACAAGACCAAAGAGGGCAAGTGGACCGCGGTCGTAAACGAGATTGCCGCGCGTCACGAGAACGGTCAGCCGGTGCTGGTGGGGACGATCTCGGTGGAGGTCTCAGAGCTGCTGTCCGAGCGTCTGAAGCAGCGGGGGATCGCACACACCGTGCTGAACGCCAAGCCCGAGCACGCCGCCAACGAGGCGGAGACCGTCGCCGAGGCGGGCCAGCCGGGAGCGGTCACGATCGCGACGAACATGGCCGGGCGAGGAGTGGACATCAAGCTGGGCGGCAACGCTGAGCACCTCGTACGCCAGCAGCTCAACAGGGAAGGCGTGGATCCCGAGCAGGACGCCGAGGCCTACGAGCGGCTCACGAACGAGGCGCTGCCTGCGATTGAGCAGACAGTGCAGGAGAACCGCGAACGGGTGGTGGCGGCCGGCGGGCTGTTCATCTGCGGCACCGAGCGCCACGAGTCCCGCCGCATCGACAACCAGCTGCGCGGGCGCGCCGGGCGCCAGGGCGACCCGGGCGAGAGCCGCTTCTTCCTGTCGGCCGAGGACGATCTGGTGCGGCTGTTCGCGGGCGACCGCATCTACAGGATCCTCGACAAATTGGGCGGTGTCGACGACGAGGGCAACGAGGAACCGATCGAGGCCGGCATGCTGTCCAAGCAGATCGAGAAAGCCCAGCGCAAGGTCGAGGAGCAGAACTTCCTGATTCGCAAGCGCGTGCTCGAGTACGACGACGTGATGAACGAGCAGCGTCGCGTGATCTACGCCTACCGCGACGAGGTGCTGGAAGGCAAGAGCATCGGCGAGGAGGCCCGCCAGCAGGTGGCCGAGGTGATCGAGCGCACGATCGATCAGTACACCCCCGGGGACTTCATGGAGGACTGGGATCTCGACGGGCTGTTCACGTCGCTGGGCCAGTTCTTCCCGCTCGACCTCGGCGCCGATGAGCTGGCGCCCGAGACACTCGACCGGGCCGCGCTGGCCGATCGCATAACGGAACTCGCGCTGGAGCGCTATGACGCCCGCGAACAGGCCCTCGGCGAGGAGCTGATGGGCGCGCTCGAGCGCTTCCTTCTGCTGCAGATCATCGATGAGCGCTGGCGCGAGCACCTGTTCGACATGGACTACCTGCGCGAGGGCATCCACCTGCGCGGGTTCGCCCAGCTCGACCCCCTCGTCGCATACAAGAACGAGGCGTTCACGCTGTTCGGCGACCTGATGAACAGTGTGTGGTCGGACTACGCGCGCATGATCTTCAACGTCGAAGTGAACGTCGAGGGAGAGAACGGCGGCGCCCCGCCGGTGCCGGCGTTCCCGGCC
>Ga0302180_10000886_pt1 | contig 24318 bp, 34 predicted proteins | sample I_Palsa_E3_2_FD_200575 | JGI IMG/M metagenome (GOLD analysis project Ga0302180, IMG submission 200575) | Peat permafrost microbial communities from Stordalen Mire near Abisko, Sweden - I_Palsa_E3_2 | ecosystem: Environmental > Terrestrial > Soil > Palsa > Peat permafrost | place: Sweden... | reverse complement strand
CAGGAAACACGAAGCACCGCATTTAGATAGATTTCCCCGGTTCGCCCTCGAAGGCGAGCCTAAACAAGCTGATTGAGGAGCGAGTAAAAGTGGCGAAGGAGAAGTTCGAGCGCGACAAGCCGCACGTCAACGTCGGGACCATTGGGCACATCGACCATGGCAAGACGACGCTGACCGCTGCCATCACGACGGTGCTGGCGGAGAAGATGGGCGGCGAAGCCCGCAGCTTCGAGGAGATCGACAACGCGCCGGAGGAGAAGGAGCGCGGGATCACGATCGCTACCTCGCACGTCGAGTACCAGACGGAGAACCGCCACTACGCGCACGTCGACTGCCCGGGGCACGCCGACTACGTGAAGAACATGATCACGGGCGCCGCGCAGATGGACGGCGCGATTCTGGTGGTCTCCGCCGCCGACGGTCCTATGCCGCAGACGCGCGAGCACATCCTGCTCGCTCGCCAGGTCGGCGTCCCGTACATCGTCGTGTTCCTCAACAAGGCCGACATGGTCGATGACGAGGAGCTGATGGAGCTGGTCGAGGTCGAGGTTCGCGAGCTGCTGAGCGAGTACGACTTCCCGGGTGATGACATCCCGTTCATCACCGGCTCGGCCCTGAAGGCGCTGGAAGGCGACGAGGCCTACAAGGAGAAGATCGTCGAGCTGGCGGCGGCGCTTGACTCCTACATCCCCGAGCCCGTGCGCGAGCTCGACAAGCCCTTCCTGATGCCGGTCGAGGACGTCTTCTCGATCACCGGCCGCGGCACGGTGGCCACCGGTCGCGTGGAGCAGGGGATCGTCAACACCGGCGACACCGTCGAAATCGTGGGAGTCCACGACTCGACCTCAACCGTCGTCACTGGTGTGGAGATGTTCCGCAAGATCCTCGACCAGGGCCAGGCGGGCGACAACGTCGGCTGCCTGCTGCGTGGTACCAAGCGCGAGGAGATCGAGCGCGGTCAGGTGCTGTGCAAGCCGGGATCGATCACGCCGCACACGAAGTTCAAGTCCGAGGTCTACGTCCTGAAGAAGGAGGAGGGCGGTCGCCACACGCCGTTCTTCACGGGCTACAGGCCGCAGTTCTATTTCCGCACAACCGATGTGACCGGTCAGGCGAAGCTGCCTGATGGCGTCGAGATGGTCATGCCCGGCGACAACGTCCAGATGGAGATCGAGCTGATCCAGCCGATCGCGATGGATCAGGGCCTGCGCTTCGCCATCCGCGAGGGTGGTCGCACGGTCGGCTCGGGCGTGGTCAGCGAGATCATCGAGTAGTACACGTGCGCCCTTAGGAGATCGCCGGGGCGCGCGCCCATTGGTAGTCCGATACGACGAAGTGAGCCCCGCCTGAAAGGCGAGGGGGCGGAACGCCCACACGGACCCGCCCTTTCTATGCCTTCAGGGGTGGGCCCGGCGGGGAGTCCCGTCGTCTGAAAGTGCATCGACCCAAACAAACCAAGACGCAGGCAGAGATCCGAGAGAACGAAAATGGCAGCCACCACCCAGAATAAGATCCGCATCCGGCTGAAGGCGTACGACACGTCCGCAATCGAGTCGGCCGCGAAGGAGATCGTCGAGACGGCTACCCGCACCGGCGCCACGGTGTCGGGTCCCGTGCCGCTGCCGACCGAGAAGAACGTCTACTGCGTGATCCGCTCGCCGTTCAAGGACAAGGACTCACGCGAGCACTTCGAGATCCGTACGCACAAGCGGCTGATCGACATCCACCAGCCGACGCCGAAGACGGTCGACTCGCTGCAGCGGTTGGATCACCTGCCGGCGGGTGTCGACATCGAGATCCGTCTCGCTAACTGAGCTGAGCTGAACCGATGGCCGCGATACTCGCAAAGAAGCTCGGCATGACGCAGGTCTTCCAGGAGGATGGCCGCGTCGCCCGCGTGACCGTGCTGGAGGCAGGCCCGTGTCCGGTGACCGCGATCCGCACGGTCGAGCGCGACGGGTATGAGGCGGTTCAACTGGCGTTTGGTCAGACTAAGGAGAAGCACCTGACGAAAGCCGAGCTCGGCCATTTGAAGAAGGCCGATGCGGGACCGATGCGCCATCTTGTCGAGTTCCGCGACGAGGCCGCTGAGCTTCAGCTGGGCGAGACGGTTACCGTCGAGGCATTCGCGGTGGGCGCGCGCGTGAAGGTCGCGGGGACCTCGAAGGGCAAGGGCTTTCAGGGAACGATCAAGCGTCACAACTTCGCGTCGGGCCCGAAGTCACATGGTTCGCACAACGTGCGCGCGCCGGGCTCGATCGGCGCTTCGGCGACGCCCTCGCGCGTGTTCAAGGGCATCCGCGGCCCGGGGCAGATGGGCAACAAGAGGGCCTCCCAGAAGGGCCTCGAGGTCGTCGCGGTAGATGCGAAAGAGAACCTGTTGATGGTGCGCGGTTCGGTACCCGGGGCGACCGGCGCGTTGGTGGAGGTGCGCAGCGATGCCTGAGGCCCCAATCATCGGAGCAGCAACGGCCAAGAAGGTCAAGCTCGACGAGGCGATCTTCACGACCCGCTTCAACGAAGCGCTTGTGCATCAGAGCGTGCGCGCCGAGCAGGCCGCGCGCCGGCGTGGAACAGCCGCGACGAAGACTCGCGGCATGGTCTCCGGCGGCGGCGCCAAGCCCTGGCGCCAGAAGGGGACAGGGCGCGCCCGCGCCGGCTCGAACCGCTCGCCAATCTGGACAGGCGGTGGTGTTGTGTTCGGGCCACAGCCACGTTCATACACCTTCAAGGTCAACCGCAAGGAGCAGCGCGCGGCGCTGCGCAGCGCGCTGTCGCTGCACGCCGAGCGCGGCTCGCTGGCGGTGCTCGACTCCTCCGCGTTCAGCGCCCCGAAGACCAAGCAGGCGTTCGACCTGCTCGACGATTGGAACCAGTCGGGCTCGACGCTCGTCGTGCTCGCTGCCGAGGACTCGAGCGCGGCGCTGTCGTTCCGCAACCTCGCGGGCGTGGCGGTGCTCACGCACGAGAACGTCGGCGTCGCCGACTTACTGGGGGCCGCCTCGCTCCTGATCTCACAACTCGCGCTCGATGCGCTGAGCGCGCGTGCCAGCGGATCGTCCACCGCCACCGACTCAGCCACGGCCACCGAATCGTCCACCGCCACTGAGCAGGAGAAGGCCTGATGGAGCATTCCCAGGTGATCCTGCGGCCGGTCGTGTCCGAGAAGAGCTACGTCCTGTCGGCCGCGAACAGGTACACGTTCCGCGTTCACCCCGACGCGCACAAGACGCAGATCCGCCAGGCGGTCGAGGCTTTGTTCGACGTGCATGTCGTCGAGGTCAGGACGCTGAGCGTCAAGTCCAAGCCCAAGCGCCGCGCGGGCATGGCCGGTCGTACGCGCTCCTGGAAGAAGGCGATCGTGCAGATCGGCGCCGGCGAAAGCATTCCGATCTTCCAGGGCCTGCAGGCCCTGGACTAAGAGGCAGAGAGAGAGAGAGTTCGATAGACCACCATGCCCATCCGTAAGCCAAAGCCCACGAGCCCAGGTATGCGCTTCGTGTCCTACCCCGACTTCGCTGAGATCACGAAGTCCGAGCCCGAGAAGACGCTGATCGAAGGGTTGAAGAAGAGCGGCGGGCGCAACGCGCACGGGCGCAAGACCTCGCGCCATCGTGGCGGCGGCGCCAAACGTGCCTACCGGCGGGTGGACTTCAAGCGCCGCAAGGATGCTGTTCCGGCGCGAGTCGCGGCGATCGAGTACGACCCCAACCGCTCCGCATACATCGCGCTGCTGCACTACGCCGATGGCGAGAAGCGTTACATCCTCGCGCCGCAGCGACTGATGGTCGGAGCGACGGTGGCCTCCGGCGATGGCGCCGACATCGCCACCGGCAACTGCATGGAGCTCGCGCGGATGCCGGTCGGCACGGTCGTGCACAACGTCGAGCTTCAGCCCGGTCGCGGCGGCCAGCTGGCGCGCTCGGCGGGAGCGTCGGTGCAGCTGATGGCAAAGGACGGCGAGATGGCGACGCTCAGACTGCCCTCCGGCGAGATGCGCCTCGTGCGCGCCGAGTGCAGGGCGACGGTCGGCACGATCGGCAACGCCGAGCACCAGAACGTGAAGGTCGGCAAGGCCGGTCGCAAGCGCCACATGGGCGTGCGTCCGCAGACGCGTGGTGTGGCGATGAACCCGGTCGATCACCCGCACGGTGGTGGCGAGGGCTCGACCACGGCCGGGCGCCACCCCGTCACGCCGTGGGGCGTGCCGACGCTCGGATATCGCACGCGCAAGAAAAACAAGACTTCCAACAAGTACATAGTGCGCGGCCGCAGGCGCGGGAAGGGTAGGAGCAGATGAGTCGCTCGAGCAAGAAGGGCCCGTGGGTCGAAGAGCGTCTGATGAAGCGGATCGAGGCGCTGAACGCCGAGAACAACAAAAAAATGCTCCGGACGTGGTCACGGGCGTCGACGATCTTCCCGGAGATGGTCGGGCACACGATCGCGGTGCACGATGGCAAAAAGCACGTGCCGGTGTTCGTGAGCGAGTCGATGGTTGGGCACAAGCTCGGCGAGTTCGCGCCGACGCGGACCTACCGCGGGCATGTTGGGTCAGGGAGGGTTAGATGAGCGCCGAGGAGGAGAAGGACGTGGCCGGCAAGGCCTCCGAGGAGCCCAAGGCGGCGAAAAAGCCGGCTGCAAAGAAAGCTCCCGCTGCAAAAAAAGCCGCCCCAGAGAAAAAGGTCGCTACGAAGAACGAGTCCCCCGCCGAGAAAGAAGCGGCCGTGGAGGACAAGCCTGAGCGGGATGGGCAGCAGGCGACGCTGAAAGCCCCCGCTAAAGCAAAACGTGCTGCCAAAAAAGCCGTGGAGAACAAAGCTGCGGCCCCCGGCGATGGTGAGGAGGCGAAGGAGGCGGCAAAAGCCCAGGACGCCGCGAAGCCCGCCAAAAAAGTCGCCCGTCGCGCCGCCGCTGGGATCAAAGGGACGCCGACGCGTCGCAAGGTTGTTCGCGCCCAGGCGCGTTACGTGCGAACGTCCGCGCGCAAGGCGCGGATGGTCTGCGGACACCTGCGGGGCAAGTCGATTCCGGAGGCACGCGCTATCCTCGCCTTCACCCCTCGTGAGGTGGCGCGCGACTGGAGCAAGCTGCTCGAGTCCGCGGTGGCAAACGCCGAGTCAAACCACGAGCTGCTCGAGGACGATTTGATCGTCCGCGAGGCATACGCCGACGAAGGACCGACGATCAAGCGCTTCCGCCCGCGCGCGATGGGACGGGCGACGCCGATCCGCAAGCGCACCAGCCACCTGACGATCACGCTGACACCGGACGCTTAGGGCCCGGGCACAGACAAAGACTGAGATAGAGAGAGAAGAGCAAGAGAGAAAATGGGTCAAAAGGTTCATCCAGAGGCTATGCGCGTGGGTTACATCCACGACTGGAAGTCGAACTGGTTCAACGAGAAGAACTTCGCGGAGTACCTCGATGAGGACATCAAGGTCCGCGAGCACATCGTGCGCAAGCTCGCCCATGCCGGTTTGGCGGACATCACGATCCGCAAGGACGCGCAGGAGCTCGAGGTCAACATCCACACGGCACGGCCGGGGATCGTGATCGGGAAGTCCGGCTCAGAAGTGGACGCGCTGCGCCGCGATCTGCACAAGATGACCAACAAGCAGATCAAGGTCAACATCCTTGAGATCAAGCGTCCCGAGCTCGACGCGAAGCTGGTGGCGCAATCGATCGCCGAGCAGCTGCAGAACCGCGTCGCCTTCCGCCGGGCGATGAAGCGTGCGCTGACCAGCGCGATGCGCTCAGGCGCGAAGGGCGTGAAGGTGCAGGTCTCCGGTCGCCTCGGCGGCGCCGAGATGGCCCGCACCGAAAGCTACTCCGACGGTCGTGTGCCTCTGCACACGATGCGCGCCGACATCGACTACGGCTTCTACGAGGCGCGCACGACGTTCGGCCGGATCGGAGTGAAGTGCTGGGTGAACAAGGGCGAAATCATGCCCGAGGGCTACACCGGCGCCGACCTGACCGACATGACCGCGCCGGCGCCTCCCGGCAACGATCGCGACGGTCGTGGTGGCCGCGACGGGCGCGACCGTAACCGTGGTGGTGGTGGTGGCGGCGGTGGCGGAGGCCGCGGCGGACGCGGGGGTGGCCAGGGCGGCGGCGGACGCGGGACGGGTGGGCCCGGATCATTTGGCGGACAAGGTACCCGCGGTGGCCCGGGGGGCGGTCGCGGTCCAGGCGGTGGTGGTGGTGGACGCGGTCCAGGTGGTCCAGGCGCCGGGGGTGGACGTGGTGGTCCGCGGCCAGGCGGATCCGGCGGAGGGCCTCGCTGATGCTGTCTCCGAAGCGTGTCAAGCACCGCAAGCAGCATCGCGGCCGTCGTCGTGGGATGTCCCGCGGCCAGGTGAAGGTCCAGTTCGGCGAGTACGGGCTGAAGTCGCTCGAGCAGGGCTGGCTCACCAACCGCCAAATCGAGGCGGCCAGAATCGCGATGACGCGTAAGATCAAGCGTGGCGGCAAGGTATGGATCAACGTGTTTCCGGATAAGCCGGTGACGAAGAAGCCCGCCGAGACGCGGATGGGCTCCGGCAAGGGCAACCCCGAAGGTTGGGTCGCCGTGGTCAAGCCCGGGCGCGTGATGTTCGAGCTGGCCGGAGTGCCCGAGCCGCTCGCCCGCGACGCGATCCGGCTGGCGGCGCACAAGCTTCCCGTCAAGTCCAAGTTCGTGATGCGTGAGGACTAGGGGCGATGGACGCTAAGGAGATGAGAGATCTGACCGAGCAAGAACTCGCCGCGCGAGTGGCGACGCTGCGCAAGGACCTGTTCGGCCTGCGTTTCGCAAACGCGACCGGCGAGCTTGAGAACACAGCCGGGATTGCTCACGCGAGGCGCGACCTGGCCCGAGCACTGACAGTGGGACGTGAGAGAGAACAAAATGGCTGACGACACAGACAACGAGACACCCGAGAGCACTACTGGCGAGCAGGCCCCCGAGGCCGAGGCGCAGGCACCTGAGCCCACCGAGGTCGATACCCCTGAGTCTGAGACTCCGGCGGCCGAGGCTCCCGAGCCTACTGAGGCTGAGACGCCCGAGGCCGAGGCTCCCGAGGAGCCCGCGACCGAGGCTCCAGCAGCCCCGGTGGTGGAGTCAGCCCCGGCAGAGCCCGCGGAGCAGCTCTCATCGAAGGAGCGCCGCCGCAAGGCGCGCTCGACCCACTCCGGCGAGGCCCGCCCGACGCGCTCACCCGAGGATCGTCATGCAGAGCGCCAGGCGCTTCGGCGCGCGAAGGCGACGCGCCGAAGCGCCCGTCGGCTGCAGGAACGCGCGAAAAGGGCCGCCAAGCGCGAGAGCTCCACGGCCGCGCCCGCGCAGGAGCTTGCTCCGGTGCACGCCGCGGTCGAGGGCAAGCGAACCGTGCGCCAGGGAATCGTCGTGTCCGACAAGGCCGACAAGACGATCACCGTCAGGATCGATTTCGCCCGCCGGCATCGGCGCTACGAGAAGATCGTGCGCAGCTCGAGCACGCTGCATGCGCACGACGAGTCCAACGACGCCCACGAGGGCGACACGGTGCGCGTGATCGAGAGCCGGCCGCTGTCGAAGAACAAGCGCTGGAAGCTCGTCGACGTGCTGGAGCGTGCGCGATGATCCAGAACGAGACCAGGCTGCGCGTGGCCGACAACACGGGCGCGCGCGAGATCCTCTGCATCCGCGTGAAGGGCGGGTCCAGGCGCCGGTATGCGTTCGTCGGGGATGTGATCACGGCGACCGTCAAGCAGGCCAACCCGCAGGGCGCCGTGAAGAAGGGCGAGGTCGTGACCGCCGTGGTGGTGCGCACGAAGAAGGCGATCTGCCGCGAGGATGGGACCTACATCTCCTTCGACGAGAACGCAGTGGTGATCATCGACGACAAAAACGAGCCGCGCGGCACGCGCGTGTTCGGACCGGTCGCGCGTGAGCTTCGCGAGCGCAACTTCATGAAGATCGTCTCGCTCGCGCCCGAGGTGCTGTGATGGCTTCTACCGCCACAGCCCCGAAGCGCCGCTCGCTAAAGATTCGCTCCGGCGATCAGGTGAAGGTGATCGCCGGCAAGGACCGCGGCAAGACCGGCAAGGTAATGCGTGTCGAGCCGGCGAAGGAGCGTCTGTACGTCGAGGGCCTGAACATGGTCAAGCGCCACATGAAGCCCCAGCAGGTGCGCGACACCAACCGCGAACAGACGGTGGGCGGCGTGATCAGCCGCGAGGGCCCGATCCACGTGTCGAACGTGATGCTGATCGATCCCAGAGGCGGCCAGCCGACGCGCGTGCGGATCGAGCGCGAGAACGGCAAGCCGCTACGCGTCGCCAAGCGTACGGGCACGAGAATCGACTGAGTGATACGACGATGACCGAGACCGCCACCAAAGCCCGCCTCAAGACCCGCTATCTGGAGGAGATCCGTCCGGCGCTGATCGAGCGCTTCGGCTACTCCTCGGTGATGCAGGCGCCGAAGCTCGAGAAGATCACGTTGAACATGGGCGTGGGTCTGGCCAAGCAGGACTCGAAAATGCTGAAGGCGGCCCAGGACCAGCTCGCGACGATCGCCGGCCAGGCGCCGAGCGTGCGCCGCGCGAGGAAGTCGATCGCCGCGTTCAAACTGCGCGAGGGCATGCCGGTTGGCGTGGCTGTCACGCTGCGGGCCGAGCGCGGCTACGAGTTCCTCGACCGGCTGGTCTCGATCGCGATCCCCCGGATCAGGGACTTCCGCGGTTTGAGCCCGCGCTCGTTCGACGGCCGCGGCAACTACACGCTGGGCGTGAAGGAGCAGATCATCTTCCCCGAGATCGACTACGACGGGATCGATCAGGTGCGGGGACTGGACATCACGATCACGACTAGCGCGAAGACCGACGCCGAGGCGTTCGCGCTGCTGATGGCGTTTGGCATGCCCTTCTCGACCAAATGGCGTCCTAAGGGCTTTGACGAGGCGATCGGAGTCGAGTCGGAGCCGACCGACGAGGACGGCGCACGCGTGTCCACTCCCGAGGCGACCGAGCAGCCCGCCGAGGAGGCTCCTGCTGACGACGAGCCCTCCGATGAGGACGAGCAGGCAGCCGATCCTCCCGCCGCGCTCACTGACGGGGTGCTCGCCGTCGAGGCAGAGGCCACAACCGAGACTGACGCAGTCGCCGAGCAGACAGACGCTCCCGAGGCAGAGGAGAGCGCAGACACCGCCGAGAAAGAGAGCACCGACTGATGGCCAAGACCTCGATGCGCGTCAAGCAGGCGCGCACGCCAAAGTTCAAAACGCGCGCCTATACTCGTTGCAACCGCTGCGGGCGTCCGCGCGCGGTTTATAAGAAGTTCGGGGTATGCCGCATCTGTCTGCGCGACCTCGCCCACAATGGCCAGATCCCCGGGATGACGAAGTCCTCCTGGTAGGGCCCCAAAACACACGACTACGAATAGCCACTGAACTATGTCCATGACCGACCCCATAGCCGACTTCCTCACGAGGGTGCGCAACGCGATCCATGCCGCGCACGAGACGGTCGAGATCCCCGATTCGAAGTTGAAGGCCGAGCTCGCGCGGATCCTGGCCGAGCAGGGCTACATCGACTCCTGGTCGGTCGTGCCCGCGCCTGAGGGCGACGCCGGGCAGCTGCTCGAGATTCGGCTGAAGTACACCGAGGATCGGCGCTCGGCGATCTCCGGGCTGCGTCGCGTGTCCCGTCCAGGGCGGCGCACGTATGTCGACGCGAAGCACATCCCGAAGGTGCTGGGCGGTATGGGCACGTCGATCGTTTCCACTTCACGTGGCGTGATGACCGGCCACGACGCGCGCGCGGCGGGCGTCGGCGGCGAGGTCCTGGCGCAGGTCTGGTAGGCGTGAGATGTCGAGAATTGGAAGACAACCCATCCCCGTGCCCGCCGGCGTGACTGTGGCGATCGAGCCCGAGTCGGTGCGCGTGAACGGCCCGAAAGGCGAGCTGTCCGAGCGTATCTCCCGCGATATCGAGGTCGTCCAGGACGGTGACCGGCTGCTCGTTTCGCGACCCACCGACCGCGGCGAGCATCGTGCGCTGCATGGCCTGACGCGCTCGCTTGTGGCCAACATGGTGCAGGGCGTGACGACGGGCTATGAGAAGCGCCTGGAGATCCAGGGCGTCGGCTACAGGGCGCAGCTGAAGGGCAAGAACCTCGAGCTCGCCGTCGGCTACTCCCACCCGGTTCCGATCCCCGCGCCGGCAGGCATCGAATTCGAAGTGCCCCAGCCGACGCGCGTCGTCGTCAAGGGCATCTCCAAGCAGCTCGTCGGCGAGACCGCCGCGATCATCCGCAAGCAGCGCCCGCCGGAGCCATACAAGGGCAAGGGCATTCGCTACGAGGGCGAGTATGTCGCCCGCAAGGTCGGAAAGAGGGCTTAGGAATGGCCGTCATCACCAAGGGTGACCGCCGGCTGAAGCGCCGCCGCCGGGTGCGCGCGAAGATCTCGGGCACTCAGGCACGCCCGCGGATCTCCGTGTTCCGCTCCAACAAGGGCCTCTCAGCCCAGCTGATCGACGATATATCGGGCACGACGCTCGCTGCGGTCAACTGGTTTGAGCCCGAGTTGAGCAAGCTCTCCAAAGACGAGCGCGTCAAGCGCACCGGTGAGGCGCTCGCCGAGCGTGCGAAGGCGGCAGGCGTCACGGAAGCGGTGTTCGACCGCGGCGGCTACCGCTACCACGGCCATGTGCGCGCCTTCGCCGAGGCGATCCGCGAGGCCGGTCTCACCGTCTAGGCCTCTTTCCTAACTAGCCCTTTCCTACCTAGCCTCCAACCTACCGCTACCCTCCACTTCCCTATGGCAATAACCCAAGATCGCTCAGTAAGTCAGTCCGGCCTCGACCTGCAGGAGCGGGTCGTCGAGATCAACCGCGTCGCCAAGGTGGTCAAGGGCGGGCGGCGCTTCTCGTTCACCGCGCTGGTGGTCGTCGGCGATGAGCGCGAAGTCGTCGGTATTGGCTACGGAAAGGCGAACGAGGTGCCGCTCGCGATCCAGAAGGGCGTCGAGCGGGCGAAGAAGGATCTCTTCCGGGTGCCCAAGCACGGCTCGACGATCACCCACCAGACGACCGGCGTGTTCGGCGCCGGCCGCGTGCTGCTGAAGCCCGCGTCCCCCGGTACCGGGGTGATCGCCGGCGGCGGCGTGCGCGCGGTGCTGGAGCTCGCGGGGATCCACGACATTCTTTCGAAGAGCCTCGGCACGCAGAATCCGATCAACCTCGTCAAGGCCACGGTCGCGGGGCTGCGCGGGTTGCGGACACCCGAGGAGGTCGCGAAGCTGAGGGGCCTGTCGATCAACCAGGTGCTCGGTCTCGCCGACAAGCAGACCGAGGTTGCGACCGAGACGATCAATGGCGCTGCTCCAGTAGAGGCCGCAGAGCCTGCCGCCGAGGCGACCCCCGCTCCCGAGGAGGCCCCGGCCGTCGAGGAGACGCCGGCCTGATGTCCTCGCTGAGCGTCACCCAGCTTCGCTCGCGCAACGGCGCGAACAAGAAACAGCTCGACACACTGCGCTCGCTCGGGCTGAGGAGGATCGGCCACACGGTCGAGGTCAAGGACTGCGAGCAGGCCAAAGGGATGCTGCACGCGGTGCGCCATCTCGTCGAGGTGCAGGAGAGCAAGTGAGCCCCGCGACCGACAAAGACGAGAAGGAGCGCGTCGGGCTGCACAACCTCAAGCCCTCCCCTGGCAGCCGGCGCCCGCGCAAGCGCGTTGGTCGCGGCGAAGGCTCTGGAACCGGCAAGACCTCAGGCCGCGGCCAGAAGGGCGCGGGCTCGCGCTCGGGCTCCAAGCGCAGAGCACGCTTCGAGGGTGGGCAGATGCCGATCCACATGCGCATGCGAAAGCTGCGTGGGCCGCATATGAAGAAGTCGATGCCATTTGAGATGTTCCGCACGCACACCCAGCCCGTGAACATCGCCGATCTACAGGATCGCTTCGACGCCGGTGCCGAGGTGACCGTCGAGGGGCTGAAGGAAAAGGGTCTCGGGACACGCAAGGACATCCCGATCAAGATCCTCGCCAAGGGCGAGCTCACAAAGTCGCTCACGATCCACGCGCACGCCTTCAGCGCCAGTGCCCGCGAGCAGATCGAGGCTGCTGGCGGCACCTGCACCATCGTCGAGAGCTAGAATCGGGCACTCCGCGGACGACGCTCGTCCAGCGGTCCCAAACTCATGCTCTCAACGATCCTCAACGCCTTCCAGGTAGCGGACATCCGCAAGAAGCTGGCCTTTACGGCGGCGATGCTGCTGATTTACCGGTTGGGCTCGCACATCCCGGTGCCGGGCATCAATCTGACGGCGGTCAACAACATCCAGAAGTCCTTCGGCGGCTCGAACATCCTCGGACTGCTGAACCTCTTCTCCGGCGGTGGCCTGGCGCGGCTCGCGCTGTTCGCGCTGGGCATCATGCCCTACATCACCTCCTCGATCATCCTGCAGCTGCTGCAGGTGGCGGTGCCATCGCTGGAGAAGCTCTCCAAGGAAGGCGAGGTGGGGCAGGCACGGATAACCCAATACACGCGCTACCTGACGGTCGGGCTGGCCTTCGCCCAGTCGATCGGCTACGTGTTCCTGTTCCACTCGCTGCAGGGGAAAGCCGGCGAATCGGTGGTCACGCACTTCGACGCGCCGCACATCTTCCTGATCGTGATCTGCCTGACGACCGGCTGCGTGATGTTGATGTGGATCGGCGAGTTGATCACCCAGCGCGGCATCGGCAACGGCATCTCGCTTTTGATCTTCGCCTCGATCGTCTCACGCCTGCCGACGGGCATTCAGGCCTGGTGGACCACCAACGATCAGGTCTTCAAGGTGATGATGCCGTTCCTCGTGCTCGCGGTCGTCGCCGGGATCGTGTTCGTGCAGGAGGGCCAGCGGCGGATCCCCGTGCAGTACGCCAAGCGCGTGATCGGGCGGCGCATGTCAGAGGGTGGTCAGACCTACCTGCCGCTGCGCGTGAACATGGCCGGCGTGATTCCGGTGATCTTCGCCGCTAGCATCATGGCCTTCCCGCCAACTGTCGGGCAACTGGTGAAAACCCACTGGGGTCAGTCGATCTCGGACTTTTTCTCGCCGAGTGGCTGGCACTACGTGGTCGGCGAGTCGATCTTCATCGTGATCTTCACCTACTTCTACACAGCCGTTACGTTCAACCCGGTCGATCAGGCGGACAACCTGAAGAAGTACGGAGGATTTATCCCCGGCGTCAGACCGGGGCGCCCGACGGCCGAATTCCTCGACCGGATTCTCGCGCGGCTGACCTTTCCCGGTGCGCTGTTCCTGGCTGCTGTCGCGGCGCTGCCGACGATTCTGATCGCGCGCACCCACCAGAACATCCCGCTCGGAGGGACGTCGATCCTGATCGTGATCGGGGTCGCGCTGGAAACGATGAAGCAGCTCGAGGCGCAGCTGATGATGCGAAGCTACGAGGGGTTCTTGAAGTAACAAGACCCTGTGTCAGGCTTCGGTTTGTCGTGAGGGGGTAGGCTGGAAACGTGTCCGAGTTGAATTTGATACTGCTCGGCCCGCCGGGCGCGGGCAAGGGGACGCAGGCCGAGCGCCTGCGCGAGGACTTCGCACTGCCCCACATCTCCGCTGGGGACATGCTCCGCGCCCAGGTGTCTGGAGGCACCGAGCTGGGACTGAAGGCGAAGAGCTATATGGACGCCGGCAAGCTGGTGCCCGACGAAGTGATCATCGGCATGATCGTCGATCGCGTCGGCAGCGGGGATGCGCGCGATGGGTTTCTGCTCGACGGCTTTCCGCGCAACGAGGAGCAGGCCGACGCCTTGGGCGAGGCGCTGAAAGGGCTCGATCGGCGCTTGACCGCCGCGCTGCTGATCGAGGTGCCTGACGATGAGGTGGTGCGTCGCCTCGCTGGGCGCAGGGTGTGCGTGAAGAACCCGAGCCACATCTACCACGTGGACTTCGACCCACCCAAGCACGAGGGTGTGTGTGATCAGGACGGGGCGCGGCTCGAGCAGCGCAAGGACGACGCGGAGGAGACGATTCGCAACCGTCTGGCGGTCTACCACGAGCAGACCGAGCCACTGATCGACTACTACGAGCGTGTCGGCCTGCTGCGCCGGTTCGACGGTTCCCGCAACGCCGACGAGGTGCACGCCCACATTCGCGCGGCCCTCGCGACCTTGCGCCTCGAGGAAAACCTCTGACGAGAGGCCGAGGCTCCGCTCGCGAGCCCCGCCGCAGCTAAGCTCCGCGAGTGATCATCAAGAAGAGCCCCGAGGAGATCGAGAAGATGGCGCGCGCGGGCCTGATCCTCGCCGCCACGCTCGACCTGATAGAGGGCAAGATCCGCCCGGGCGTGAGCACCGCCGAGCTCGACCAGGTGGCCGAGCGATACATCCGCTCGCGCGGCGCGGAGCCGACGTTCAAGGGCTATCGCGGCTTTCCCGGCTCGATCTGCGCCTCGCCGAACGGGATGATCGTGCACGGGATTCCCGGGACCTACAGACTGAAGCGTGGCGACATAATCTCGATCGACGTGGGGGTGACGCTGGACGGCTGGGTGGCGGATGCTGCGCGTACCTTCGCGGTGGACGAGGTGAGCGAGCAGGCGCGGAATCTGCTGAGCGCGACCGAGGAGTCGCTTTATGTTGGTGTCGCCCGTGCACGCGCGGGCAACCGGATGGGCGATGTGTCGAGCGCGATCCAGCGGGTGGCGGAGGGCGCCGGGCTGTCGGTCGTACGCTCGCTCGTGGGACACGGAGTCGGGCGCAGCATGCATGAGGATCCGCAGGTGCCAAACTACGGCAAGCCTGGAAAGGGTCCACTGCTGGAGGAGGGGATGGTGCTTGCGATCGAGCCGATGACGACCGCGGGGCGCCCCGCGGTGCGTGTGGGGGGCGACAGCTGGGCGATCTTCTCCCAGGATGGCTCCCCGGCGGCGCATTTCGAGTTCACGGTCGCGATTACCGGCGACGGGCCGAAGATTCTCACGCCCTGGCACCTCGCGCCCGAGGACCGGATGGCTCAGTCGCTCCCGCAGACGCAGCGCCCACGAGTTGGGGGTGAGCGGGCCGGGACGGGTGGACCTTATGATTCTGGAGTTGCTACCATCAGGGGTCCTGCTCGAACGCGAGGTGATTTGCGCGCGTGAGGGCACCTCCACGACACGGTAGCGGCGGCCATCACGGCAGCCAGAGCCGAGTCGCCGGAACAGAGCCGCCGAAAGGGATCATGAAGGTAAGACCGTCGGTCAAGCCGATGTGCGAGAAGTGCAAGATCATCCGCCGCCACGGCGCGGTTCTGGTTATCTGTCAGAACAAGCGCCACAAGCAGAGGCAGGGCTAGCCACGCATGGCAAGAATCGCTGGGATCAACCTCCCCCTGAACAAGCGCACGGAGATCGGCCTGACCTATATTTTCGGGATTGGCCGGGCACAGTCGAACAAGCTGCTGAAGGAGACGGGGGTCAGCGCCGACACCTACGTGCGCGACCTGACCGAGGACGAGGTCTCCAAGCTGCGCGACGCGATCGACCGGGAGCTGACGGTCGAGGGAGATCTACGGCGCGAGCGCGAACAAGACATCAGGCGGCTGCAGGAGATCGGCTGCTATCGCGGTCTGCGTCACCGCCGCGGCCTGCCGGTGCGTGGGCAGAAGACGAAGACCAACGCGCGTACGCGCAAGGGCCCGAAGCGGATGCAGGTGGCCGGGAAGAAGAAAGCGGGTAAGAAGTAGTGCCGCCCGCACCGAAACGACCCGGCAGGGGCAGGCGCAAGCCGAAGAAGAACATCCCGATCGGACAGGCGCACATCAAGACTTCGTTCAACAACACAATCGTCTCCTTGACGGACACGACGGGCAACGTGATCGCCTGGGAGTCGGCCGGCGGTGCGGGGTTCAAGGGCTCGCGCAAGTCGACTCCGTTCGCCGCCCAGGTGACCGCCGACGCGGCCGCCCGCAAGGGCCTTGAACAGGGTCTGCAGAAGGTCGAGGTCTACGTCAAGGGCCCGGGCTCGGGTCGCGAGACCGCTATCCGCTCACTGCAGGCCGCCGGGCTAGAGGTGACCGGCGTGAAGGACGTGACCCCGCAGGCCCACAACGGCTGCCGCCCCCGCAAGCGACGGAGAGTCTAGAAAAATGGCAAGAGATACCGGCCCCCAGTGCAAGCAGTGCCGCCGCGAGGGGCAGAAGCTGTTCCTCAAGGGCGAGCGCTGCCTGACCGACAAGTGCGGCGTCGAGCGCCGCGCCTATCCGCCGGGCGAGCACGGCCGTGGACGGCAGAAACAGAGCGAGTACCGTTTGCAGCTACGCGAGAAGCAGAAGGCGCGCCGTTATTACGGAGTGCTCGAGAAGCAGTTCCACGGCTACTACGAAAAGGCCTCGCGCCAGCCCGGTATCACCGGCGAGAACCTGCTCGCGCTGCTGGAGTGCCGACTGGACAACGTGCTGGTACGGCTGGGCTTCGCCGCCTCGCGCCGTCAGGCACGGCAGCTGATCCGCCACGGTCACTGGACGGTCAACGGCCGCCGGGTGAACATACCCAGCTATCAGGTGCGCTCGGGCGAGGTGATCGCGATCAAGGCGGATACCCCGGCCACGCAGGTGGTGCGCGATGCGACTGAGCTGACCGGACAGATTCCCGCGTGGCTGCAGGCCGATCACGAGTCGCTCACGGCCAAGGTGCTGCGCAAGCCGGAGCGGCGCGAGGTCGCCGCGCCGGTGCAGGAGCAGCTCATCGTCGAGCTGTACTCGAAGTAGTAAGAAGACTTTGCCCCACGCCGGCGCCGCCTGAGGCGGAGCAGGCGCACAAGGGCCGGTGTCTCCTCGACACCGGTGCGAGACCAAAACGACGTTAGGACTCTGATGCTCGACTTCCAAATCCCCCGGATCACAAGCGAGTCCGTGGAGCAGAACCGCGGCACGTTCACGATCGAGCCGCTCGACCGCGGCTTCGGCTACACATTCGGCAACTCGCTGCGCCGCGTGCTGCTGTCCTCCCTGGCCGGCGCGGCCGTCACCAGCGTACGCATCGAGGGCGTGGCGCACGAGTTCTCGACGATCACGGGCGTCAAGGAGGACGTGACCGACATCGTGCTGAACCTGAAGGGCATCGTCTGCCGGATGCACTCCGACGCGACCGAGGTCGAGGCGCCGCTGGTGGTGACCGGGCCGGGGGAGATCACAGCGAAGGACATCGACCTGCCCGCGGGTGTGGAGATCCTCAACCCCGAGGTGCACATCGCGACGCTCGAGAAGAAAACCAAGCTCGAGCTGTACATGACGATTGGCCGCGGCCGCGGGTACCGTCCGGCCGAGGAGAACAAGTCCGCGGATCAGCCGATTGGGGTGATCCCGATCGATTCGATCTTCTCGCCGGTGCGGCGGGTGGCCTACGCGGTCGAGGGCGCGCGCGTCGGGCAGAAGACCGACTTCGACAAGCTGACGCTTGACATCGAGACGGACGGCTCGATTGACTCGCAGGCGGCGCTGCGCGAGGCGGCCGAGCTGTTGATCAGCCAGCTCGCGATCTTCACCGACGCCGATCGGATCCAGGAGCTGCGCGCGGTGCCGGGTGGGCAGCTCGACGGCCACGGACTCGCGGTCGGTGGCGGCGCGGGCGGCGGACAGGCGGCGCTGCAGGGCGAGGAGTGGAGCATCCTGATCGAGGAGCTCGAGCTCGGTGTGCGCTCGTACAACTGCCTGAAGCGTGCCGGTATCCAGACCGTCGGTGACCTGATCTCGAAGTCCGAGGCCGAGCTGAACGCGATCCCGAACTTCGGCAAAAAGTCGATCGATGAGGTCATCGAAACGCTCCACTCACGCGGCCTCGATCTACGCCAGGACTAGGTCGGGCTAGACTTCCTCGCCACCATGCGACACCAGAAGACGAAAAACAAGCTCAGCAGAAGCAGCGCCCATCGCAAGTCGCTGTTGATGAACCTGAGCAAGGAGATCATCGAGCACGAGCGGATCAAGACGACTGAAGCGAAGGCCAAGGCCGTCAAGCCCGAGATCGAGCAGCTGATCACGCTGGCAAAGGGCGGAGGCCTGCACGCGCGCAGGCAGGCGCTGTCGACGCTCGCACAGGACAAGTTCGCCGTGCACAAGCTGTTCGAGGATCTCGCGCCCCGTTACGCGGAGCGGCCCGGGGGATATACGCGCATTCTGAAGCTCGGTCCGCGGAAAAGCGACTCGACCGAGATGGTCTTCATCGAGCTCGTCTGAGCCGGCGGCGTCGCGGGGACGCGACGCGGTGATGATCACCAAGCTCACGATCGAGTACGACGGAACCGACTTCGCCGGCTGGGCGCGCCAGCCCGAGAAGCGAAGCGTGCAGGAGGAGCTGGAGCGGGCGCTGCGGACGGTGCTTGGCGAGACGGGCCACGACGGCGCGCCGTTGAAGCTGACGGTCGCCGGGCGCACCGATCGCGGCGTGCACGCCTGGGCGCAGGTCGCGAGCTACAGACACGAGGCGGTCGATCCACTGCGCTTGAACGGCCTGCTCGACGACGACGTCGCAATACTTGCGGCTGAGCCGGCGTCAGAGACGTTCGATGCTCGGCGCGACGCGACGAGCAGGACCTACTGCTACCGCGTGCTCGCCAGGCGCAGTCGCGGCGTGTTCGAGCGGGGGCGCGCCTTCTGGTGGCCGGGCGCGGTCGACCGCGAGGCGCTCGTCCAGTGCGCCGTGGCGTTGCAAGGCAAGCACGACTTCAGAGCGTTCACGCCGAGCGAGACCGAGCACTCGTGGTTCACCTGCGACGTGCGGCGCGCGGAGTGGCTGCAGAGGGGAGACCTGCTGGAGCTGTGGATCGAGGCGGACATGTTCCTGAGACACATGAATCGGGTGCTGGTCGGCACGATGCTCGATGTCGCGAGCGGACGGCGGACGCTGGATGAGTTCAAGGGTCTGCTCGAGGGCCGTCCAAGGGCCGAGGCCGGTAGGACCGCACCGGCGCACGGCCTCGCGCTGGCGAGCGTGTCCTACGAGTAAACACGGGGGACCGAAGCGCGCCCTATGCTGGGAAACAGATGCTGAACGTGCTGCTGACAAACGACGACGGGATCGAGGCCGAGGGCCTGCAGGCGATGCGCACGGCGCTCGCCGCCCTCGACGGCGTGCGCCTGGCCGTGATCGCGCCGGACGGCAACCGCTCGGCGATGGCCCGCTCGATCACGACGCGCAGGCCTCTGTGGGTGCAGGAGGTTCCGTTCGCCGATGGAACCGTCGGCTATGCGACCGATGGCACGCCGGTGGACTGCGTACGGCTCGCAAGCCTGGGTCTGGTCGAGGCCTTCAAGGCCGACCTCGTCGTCGCCGGGATCAACCATGGGGCGAACCTCGGCGATGACATCACCTACTCGGGCACGGTCGCCGCTGCGCTGGAGGGCGTGGTGTTGGGGATCCCGGCGATTGCCGTGTCCCAGCAGTCAAAGGCGCGGGCACTGGACTTCCGCTACGACGGCGGCTTCGGATTCGAGGTCGCGGCCGGATTCGTCGCTGCCCTGGTGGAGCGGATCGAGGACGTGCCGCTGCCCGCGAGCACGCTGTTAAACGTAAACGTGCCCACTGGGACGCCTGACGGGGTCGAGGTGACGAGCCTGGGCAAGCGGATCTACCGCGACGAGCTGAAACTCCAGCACGAGGAGGACGGCCCGCCCGCGCGCCGGCGCTACTGGATCTACGGCTCGGACCCCGGCTTTCACGACGAGCCGGGCACCGACCTGGCGGCGGTCGCGGCCGGGCGGATCGCCGTGACGCCGATCCATTTCGATCTGACCGACCGCCCCGGCTTGGAGGCTCTGCGAAGCTTCGACCTGGAGGCGCTGCTCGCCCCGGTCGCCGGTTTGCAAGCGCCGTGAGCGACGCCGCGAAGCCAACAGCAGCACAGATGCAAGCGCGTGTGGATGAGCTCAAGAGCACGCTCGAAGAGCACGCCCATCGCTACTACGTGCTCGACGATCCGACGATCGGCGACGGGGAGTACGACGCGTTGCTGGACGAGCTGCGGGGGATCGAGCGGGAGCATCCCGAGCTGCTGAGCGCGGACTCGCCGACCCAGAGGGTCGGCGGCGAGCCGATCGGGCGGCTGGAGAAGGTCGAGCACCTGGAGCCGATGCTGTCATTGGACAACGTGCGCTCCGAGGAGGAGTTGCGGGCGTGGGTGGAGCGCATGCGCAATCACCTGGCACGCGAGGGGATCTCCGAGCCGTCCTTTCAGTACGTGGTCGAGCCGAAGATCGACGGCCTGGCGATGAGCCTCGTCTATCGCGATGGCATGCTGGAGCTGGGATCCACGCGCGGGAACGGCGAGGTGGGGGAGGACGTGACGCACAACCTGCGCACGATCCGCTCGATCCCCCAGAGGCTGTCCGGCGCGCCAGAGCTCGTGGAGGTGCGCGGCGAGGTCTACATGTCGCTCGCAGACTTTACGGCGCTGAACGAGCGCCGCGCGGAAGCGGGCGAGTCGACGTTCATGAACCCGCGCAACTCGGCCGCCGGGACGATCCGTCAGCTCGACCCGGCGGACGCCGCCAAGCGGCCGCTGTCGTTCTGGGCTTATCAGGTGGGCGTCACCGAGGGTCTGTCGTTCACGACGCATTGGCAGGCGCTGGAGTGGCTGCGCGAGCGGAAGTTCCCGGTCAACCGCGATATCAAGCTGCTGAGTGGCGAGGACGAGGTGGTGGCGCAGTGTCTGGAATGGCAGCAGCGTCGCGGGGAGCTCGATTTCGAGATCGACGGCGTGGTGATCAAGGTCGACGATCTGGCGCTCCAGCACCGGTTGGGATCGGTCGGACGCGACCCGCGTTGGGCGGTGGCGTGGAAGTTCCCTCCCACCACCGCCGTGACGCGCTTGGAGAGGGTCATGTGGAACGTCGGCAAGTTCGGCGACCTCCGTCCCTATGCGCTGCTGAAGCCGATCGAAGTTGGTGGTGTGAGGATCACCAAAGCGACGCTCCACAACGAGGAGGACATCGTCCGCAAGGACATCCGCGCCGGGGAGGACGTGATCGTGCTGCGCGCCGGCGACGTGATCCCCCAGGTGATCTCGCCCGCGCCGCACGTGGTCGAGCACTCCGCCCGCCCCGAGCCCACACACCCGCCGGTTCGCTGCCCGTTCTGCGACACGCCGACGGTCAAGGCCGAGGACGCTGTATTCACCAAGTGCCCTAACCGCAACTGCCCGGAACGCCGGCGCCACCTGCTGCGCCACTTCGTCTCACGGGGGGCGATGGACATCGACGGCCTCGGCGAGAAGCAGGCGGCGATTCTGCTCGAAAAGGGGCTGGTTGCGAGCGCCGCCGACTTCTACCGGCTGACCGAGGAGCAACTCGTGGTGCTCGAGCGCTTTGGCGAGGTCTCGACCCGCAACCTGCTGGAGGCGATCCAGTCCTCCAAGCGGCGCCCGTTCGCACGAGTGCTGTTCGCGCTGGGTATCGAGGAGGTGGGCGAGGTGACGGGCCGCAACCTGGCGATGAGCTTCCGTGGCATCGACGCGCTCCTGGAGGCCTCCGTGGAGCGGATCGAGGAGGTGCCGGGGATCGGCGAGAAGATGGCTGTGTCGATCCACGAGCAGCTACACGACGAGCACATGCAGGGCCTGATCGCGGATCTGCGCCGGCTCGGACTGTGCTTCAGCGAGGGGGGGCCGCTGCCGTCGGAGGGGCCCCTGGCGGGCAAGACGATCGTGCTGACGGGCACGATGCCGACCTGGTCGCGCGAGCAAGCCACCGAGCAGATCCTGGCGGGCGGTGGACGAGTGACCACCTCGGTATCGAAGAAGACCGACTACCTCGTCGCGGGTGAGAGCGCCGGCTCGAAGCTCGAGAAGGCCGAGCGCCTGAAGGTGCCGGTGCTCGACGAGGCGGGTCTGCGCGAGCTGCTCGGTCAGTAATCAGCCACGGTGATCGTCATGTGGTCCTGGAAGACGTGCGCGGTCTCGGTCGGGATTCTGTCGGTGAAGATCGCGAACACGAGCGTGTGTCCGTCGGCGGCATTGCAGTAGCCGACGAGGTTGGATACGCCGGTGAGCGTGCCGGTCTTGCCCTCACAGCGGCCGGCGGCGCCGGTGTCGCGCATCCGTTCGGCGAGCGTGCCGGTCTCGCCGGCCACGGCCATGCTGTCACGCAGCACCGGGCCGATCGGGGTCGCGGCGAGCTCCACGAGCAGGTCGGCGACCTCATAGGGCGAGGTTTTGTCCGCTTCGGAGAGCCCGGAGCCGTCGACGACGTCGGGGTGGATACCGAGCAGCGAGCCGACCGTCGAGCGCACGACCGCCGCGCCCGCCGAGGTCGTCCCCGCGCCGTCGTAGAGCGCGCCGAGGTCCTTGACGAGCGTCTCGGCGAAGAAGTTGTCGGACGGCGGCAGCATCAGGCCCAGCAGCTGGGTCACCGTGGGCGAGGCGACCTGCGCGAGCTGACTCGCCCCGGCCGGCGTAGTGGCCGCCGCGCTGTGCCCGGCGATGCTCACGCCATCACTCTTCAAGTCCGCCAACAGCTCGTGGGCGGCGTAGGCGGCGGGCGCGTGCGGGGCGAGCAGGCTCTCCGAGCCCGCTTCGCCGCGGTTGAACGCGAGCCCCGACAGGGTCCCTTCGAGGAACGCGTCGGGCGCATAGTCGCTCGAGGGCTCGCCTCGCAGCGAGTCGAGGAAGGACTCATCGCCATAGACCGACCCGGTGATGCGGTGGATGCCGTCGGTGTGCACGAGCTGGCTGACGAGCGTCGAGACCGACGCGCCGATGCCGTCGTAGTGCGAACGGATGAAGGCGCTCGAGCCGAACGTGGGGTCGCCGCCGCCGCGCAGGTACAGGTTGCCTTCCCAGACGCCGCCGGGCGCGAGCTTGCCGGTCCCGTAGACGGTCGTGCTCAGGCGCGCGCTCGGGCCCATGCTCTCCAGTGCGGTGGTGGCGGTGTATAGCTTCTCCACCGAGGCCGGCGGTCGCAGCGTCGACGCGCGCTCTGAGAAGAGCGCCTGTTTGGCCGTGAGGTCGTATACGTAGGCGCCATCGGCCGGGCCGGCGAGCGCGAGCTGGTGGCTGAGATCGGACTGCAGCCCGGCCAGATTGCCGGCCGCGCTCGCCGTGCCGGGTGCGAGCAGGCGGGCGCCGAGGAGCACGAGCAGACTCGCGAGCAGCATCAGACGCGCCATCCGCGGCAGCGACGCAAGTGCCACCGGGAGGCCGATGGCTGGCAGGGGAAGGGGTTTCCGGGGCAAGGAACCGTAAAATGAATCGGGAATGGGCAAGGTTGTCAAGCTGGAACCTACGGCCAAGGCGCGAGTTGCGGCGCGGCGGGGTGCGGCCGCGAGCAAAAAACGCGGGACCGCGGGCGCTTCGCCGAGACGCCGCCGGCGCAGCCACAAGACGGCGTTGGTGCTCGGTGGCGGCGGTTTCACCGGCGGGGTGTACGAGATCGGCGCGCTGCGGGCGCTCGATCTGATGGCAACGAACAGCACGGTCAACCAATTCGACGTGTACGTCGGGACCTCGGCGGGGTCGTTCATCGCCGCGCTCTGCGCCAACGGCGTGACCCCGGAGGAGATGATGCGCGTCGTCACCCACCAGGGGAGGGCGCCGTTCCGCGACGTCGACCTCGGCGACTTGCTGCAGCTGAACCTGCTCGAGTTCGCGCGCACGGGCGCGCTGCTGCCGCTGCGGATGGTCTCGCTGGCGCGCCAGGTCGTGGCTCAGAGGGGCCAGGTATCCGCGATGGACGTGCTGCTGGGGCTCGCGGAGGGGCTGCCCTCGGGTGCATATACAGGTGCCGGGATCGAGAAATATCTGCGCGGTGTGCTGAGCGAGCCGGGCCGCAGCGACGAGTTCAGAGAGCTGCGACGCGAGCTGTACCTGACGGCCACCGACCTGGACACGTGCGAGCGGATCGTGTTCGGCGCGGACGGCTATGACGACGTGCCGATCTCCACCGCGGTGCGTGCCTCGGGAGCGCTGCCGATGGTCTATGCGCCGGTGGAGGTGAAGGGCCGCGAGCTGATCGACGGGGGCGTCGTGTCGACCACGAACCTGGACATCGCCGTCGAGGCGGGCGCGAAGCTGGTCGTGGTGATCAACCCGCTCGTGCCATTCGTGAACGACTTCGCCGGGCAAAAGCGGACGCTGCGCGGGACACGCCCGCGACGGGTCTCGGACATGGGTTTCGCCCAGATCGGCTACCAGACGTTCAAGCTGCTCGCGCACCAGCGCCTGCACGAGATGGCCGAGCGCTGGGAGGAGCGCTATCCGGGCGTGGACATCGTGTTGATCGAGCCCGAGCCGACCGACGAACTGATGTTCACGACCTCGATGATGAACTTCACCTCGCGCGTGGAGATCGCGCGGCATGGGTTTCAGTCGGTGACGAAACA
>Ga0302180_10000885_pt1 | contig 24318 bp, 24 predicted proteins | sample I_Palsa_E3_2_FD_200575 | JGI IMG/M metagenome (GOLD analysis project Ga0302180, IMG submission 200575) | Peat permafrost microbial communities from Stordalen Mire near Abisko, Sweden - I_Palsa_E3_2 | ecosystem: Environmental > Terrestrial > Soil > Palsa > Peat permafrost | place: Sweden... | reverse complement strand
GGTCGTGCAGGCCGTCCGGTGATTCCTGCCAGAACTCGGCGCGGTCGGGCAGCACCCGGAAGCCGCCCCAGCGCGGCGGGCGGGGCAGATCGGCGTCGGCCGGGTCGCGGAGCTGGCTGTCGTTGACCTGCGCGTGCAGGTCGGCCAGGCCGGCGATGACGCTGCTCTGGCGGGAGGCGGCGGCGTTGCGGCGGGTAGCCGCGGGGCGGGTGCGCCAGTACTCGTCGGCTTCTTCCTCGGTTACCGGCTCGACGGGTCCGGTGACCCGGACCTGGCGGTGGACCGGACGGAGCCAGTGCAGGACGGCCGCGGCCTGCGGGTTGGCGGCCAGTTCAGCGCCTTTGTCGCTGGCCAGGTCGGTGAAGAAGGCCAGTCCGGAGTGCAGGCCGCGAAGGATCACGATCCGGGCCGCGGGGATGCCGTCAGCGGTCGCGGTCGCGATGGTCATGGCCTCGGGCATCGGCTCACCCGCACTGCGGGCGGCTTCGAGCCAGGCCGCAAGTTGCCGTAGCGGATCGGCGTCCAGGTCTGTGATGTCCACCCGGTCAGTATTACCTCACCCGACGGCCCGCAGATGCGACGCTCACCGCAGAACGTCCGCTTCGAGGATCTAGCCAAGGTCTCCGCCGGCTGCTTGGTGAACTCCGGCAGGACGGTACCTCGCACAAGCCGTCATAGCCAATATAAGACGCTGTGACACGGCGATCCCCGCGTAAACATCCAGCGCGGCAAGGACGGCAATGCCAAGGCGTACCAAGTGCGGCAGGTGCTTGATGCAATCGCCAGGCTGGAAGCCGGGAAGAACGAGGAGGGTGATAACGATGCCTGACGCAAGCCGCTACACCTTCCGGGTCGCGTGGTCCGTTGAGGACGGCAAGTTCTTGGTACGCGTCCCGGCAGAGGTTCACCGTCGCCTTGTCCTCGAAGCTGCCGAACAGCATGTGTGCCTCAACCGGCTTGTGTCAGATCGGCTTGCTCGCGCCTGACCAAAGTGTTCGCGGTGTACGTGACCGTATGGCACTCCTAAGGAAATGGGAGATTCTTACGGCCGACGATGGGGGGACTTTGCGGGTGCAGGAGTCAGGGCGGCCCACATTCTGAGCCGCGACGTTAGCGTTTGGGCGGCAGGGACTGGGCGTAGCCGACGGCCCGGCTGACCCACTGGGTGAGCTGCTCATCGGTTTCCAGGTCATCGGAGCTGACACGCAGCCATCCTCGCATTTCCCGGCCGCCCATGATGGCCACGGTAGCGGTTGTCGCCTCCGTCAGGGTGTCGCACTCCGCGGGGTCGACCCGGATCAGGGCTCCGCCCTGGCCGCTGGCGCTAATGGCCATGTTGCCGGCGATCAGGAACGCCAGGCCGCCAAACATCTTCTTCTCGGTCAGCCCCGGTCCGGTGCCGATCAGGAACCGGATCCGGTCAGCGAGTTCGGTGTCGTAGGCCACGTCGGCCAGCTTAAGCTAGCGGTGTTGGCGGGGGCGCCCGACGGATTGATCTGAGGTATCCGGACTGTCTGTGGTGCCTGAAATCCAGGTGAGTGCCGTGAGGCCCATCTTGGAGGTGGCGGCCATGACAGTTGTCGAAGAACTTCACGGTCTCGAGGCCGCTGCCGGCGGCGCCGTCGGCGGCCTCGAAGGTGACGTCGTCGGCCGTATGCGACCCACGAACCCGCTGAGGGCAGATGCCGCCGGCTGCCCGCCGGTGCGTTCTTCCCCTGGTCGGAGACGACGATGGAGGACCCAGCGGCCAGCGCCTCGTCGAGCGCGAGCTTGGCAGGCTGCGGGCTATTTCCGGTCAGGCCGGCCCAGCCGCCGGCCCTGAAGCCTTCGTCACCGGCCGGTCTTGGATGACTCCGTCGAGCGTGACGTTCTCGCTCACGACGATCTTTCCCCTTTCGGTTCGGCGCCTCGCTGGAGCAGCGGGAACCAGACGCTGGCGGCGCGCCCTGCGAGCCCGTCGTGCCTCGCGGAGCAGCCGGTTTCGTTCGCCGGCCCGCCGGGCGTCGTCCTGGACGGCTTTCATGAGGTCGTAGATGGTCATGGTCTGCTCCTCCTTCTGATTGGTGTTGTCAGCTATCGCCGCCGCAGGCGGCGTGGGTGGTCAGAATCGGTGCGCTATTCGCTCATTTCGTTCCTGACCTGATCGCCACGTCTCCTGCGGCAGCGGCATGGGCCGCCGGGTCCGGTTCTGGCAGGTCGTGCGCTGGCTTCCGCGGTCGGCCGGGGAGCAGGAACGCCAGCACCATGAAAAACGCGCCGCATAGCAGCGCGAGCGCCCGCCAGCGGCGCGGATCCAGAACGGCGGACGCCACGCGCCCGGCCGATGCGGACGATTCCATCGTCAACCTCCAGGGTCGTTCCCATTGCCGCGGCACTATCCGGCGCCCGGATCGTCCGGGCGGTCGGTGATGCATACACCGCGGCGCCGGGAAACTGGGCGCCTGCGAGCCGCCCAGTTCACCCCCCGGGCGGTGTATATACCGGGTGGAAGCGCCACGTGATGTGGAAGGAAGGCGCGCAAGATGGTGACAGCCGATCTGCTCTCACGGGCACGGGCCGGAGATGGCGGGGCGTTCCGGGAGCTGACTGGGCCGCACCGGCGGGAGCTGCAGGTGCACTGCTACCGGATGCTCGGCTCCTTCGCCGACGCCGAGGACGCCGTCCAGGAGACGATGCTGGCCGCCTGGCAAGGCATCGGCGGGTTCACTGAGGAACGCGCCTCGCTGCGCACCTGGCTGTACAAGATCGCCACCAACCGGTGCCTCAACGCGCGCCGCGCAGCGAGCCGGCGCCCGGCCAGGGAGTGGGACGTGTCTCGGTTCGAACCGCTCGTGCCGACCCCGCGCGACGAGGCCGTCTGGCTGCAGCCGTTTCCTGACGCCCTCCTCGAGGGTGCCGTCGACGTGCCGCCCGGGCCGGAGGCCCGCTACGAGCAGACCGAAGCCATCTCGCTGGCCTTCGTGACCGCCCTGCAGCTGCTGCCGCCACGCCAGGTCGCCGTCCTCATCTTGCGCGACGTCCTCGGATTCCGCGCCAGCGAGGTGGCCGGCATGCTGGAGGTGACCCTCGAATCGGCCAACAGCGCCCTCAAACGAGCCCGCGCCAGCCTCCAGCGCCGGCAGCAGCCGGCCGTCGGCCACCAACCGCCGCCGGCCGCTGGCTCACCCGCCGAGGACGCGATCGTGGCCAAGTTCGCCCGCGCGTGGGAGTCGGCCGACCTCGACGCGCTGGTGGCCCTGCTGACCGACGACGTCTTCATCGCGATGCCGCCGGTACCCTTCGGATACGAGGGCCGGGACGTCGTGACCCGCTACTGCGCCAGCCTGTTCACCGCGGGCCGCAGGTTCGACCTCGTCCCGGTGCGAGCCAACGGCCAGCCCGCATTCGGAGCCTACCTGCGCGGCCCGGCCGGCGTCCGCCATGCGACCGCCTTCTACGTGCTCACCCTGGCCGGCGGCCAGATCTGCGCCATCACCCGCTTCGAGGCCAGCGTGCTGCCGTGGTTCGGGCTGCCGCGCTCACTCCCGGGCCGGTAGCTACGCTGGCCGCAACGGGTCGCACGCCAGGCCGTTATGGTCGGCGTCGATCTGGCCTGCTGGCCGCGCGGAGCTCCGGCGTCCCGGTTCAGTTGCCGGTGTCCTGCTGGTGCAGTTCGGTTTCGAGCAGGTCCATGGCTTTGAGGAAGGCTTCTTGCTCGGCGGGGGTGAGCTTGTCCAGGACGCGGGCCAGCGGCTGGGCGGCGCCATCGAGCCAGTGGCCGATCAGGGTGGCCTGGCCGGGGATGATCTGGACGATCGTGCGCCGCCGGTCGGCCGGGTCAGGGCGCCGCTCGACCAGGCCTGCGCGGTCAAGGTCGGCGAGCACGCCGCTGACCGTGGGGAGGGTCAGGTCCAGCCGGGAGGCCAGGTCCCCGACGGTGAGCGGGCCGCCGCGGATCTGCTCCAGCGCGGCGGCGTGCCGCGGGCTCAGCGGAGAGGGTACGGGCGCGGGCGCGGCGCGGTCCTGCCAGCGCCGCATTCCCCTGGTCACGCGGGGAAACAGCTGCATCAGGCGCAGGCACAGCGCGGAGTGCTCAGAGCTGCCCGTCTGGTCCGCCATGGCCCTGCTTCCGTGGTGCGCCGTCCCGCCTTGACTGTCTGCACTCGAGTCTATATGCTTCCGCTATCAAAACTATTCTGATTCAGGAACGAAATTTTGGAGAGTGGCATCACACCGCAGGGACAGCCGGCCACCTCAGCGCTGCAGACGCTGGCCGGGGACGGCACGCTCACCGGGTCCTGGACCCTGGACCCGGCCAGGTCCGAGGTCCGGCTGGAGAGCAGGCACACCTGGGGGCTTCTTCCGGTCCGCGGCGTCTTCGGCCAGGTTGCCGGCAGCGGCACAGTTACCGCAGCCGGCCAGGTCGCCGGCACCCTCACCATCGCGGCCGGGTCGATCGACACCAAGAACAAGATGCGCGACAAGGACCTGCGATCGGCCAAGCTCTTCGACATCGCCAGCCACCCCGACATCACCTACACCGTCGATGGCATCCAGCCCGCCGACGGCGGCGCCCGGGTGACCGGCAGCCTGACCGTCCGCGGCCGCACCCGCCCGCTCTCCTTCGACGCGAAGGTCTCCGCCGCCGCAGACGAGGTGCATCTGGACGCCGAGGTCCCGGTCAACCGGGCGGACTTCGGCCTGACATACAGGCCGCTGCGCATGGCGTCGCTGAACAACACCATCACCGTCCACGCCGTGTTCACCCGCCAATAAGCCCACGGCCCTGCCACGACCCTGCGCCTGCCAGGGACACGAAACGAGATCAACGTTCACGCAAGAGCCACGAAATACCCGCCGTTCGGCTCGGCAATCCCGGCACCCTGGTGATCAGGCTTCCGATGCCGAACTGGACGTTCGGCGCGGGCCAGACCGGGTACAGACGGTCAGGTCCGGCCCGGATCGCTGGACTGGCGGCAGTAATGGCAGGGGTACTGGTTCATTCCGTCATCGTCGTGGTGGTGGCAGGAGCATCCCAACGCTGGCATGAGGCGACAGACTCACGATCGGCCTTGCGGGCGTCCTCGGCTTGTCCGCCGGCCGAGTCGATGACCACCCGTCCCGGGCCGCAGACCCTCAGCCAGATTCTGCTGGACCGCCAGAAGACGCGCCTTACATGCTGGCCCGGCACGTACGGGAACTCCAGGTGCAACGACAAGTCCACCGTGTCTTCCCAGTACAGCAGGGACGCCGGTGACACCAGGACGCTCTCGCTGTCCGCCAGGTCGCGGAGGAAAGCGTCACCCGATGCGTGCAGCAGCACCAGGCCCTGGCGCCCGGCCGCGGTCAAGTTGAGCAGGTAGCGGCCCGCCGGATATTCGCGCTCGGCCGCCATGGTGCTGTAGGAAACCTCAGACGGCCGCCACAGGTACTTCACGTTCCCGGTCGCGCACAGAAATCGGCCCGGGTGGACGCAGGCCGGCTGGGCACGCCGCAGCGGCAGCGCGATAACCTCGCCCGCGCGATTCTCCGCCACCCCGATATGGCCAGGTCCGTGTGCCTCCATCATGCCCGGGCTACGGCCGCGGGACGGCTGCGGGATCGTCAGCGTCGTGGCCGGGTCGGTCCACAGCAGCACCTTCGGCGAGAAATAAATCCAGTCGCCCGCGGTCAGCTCGAATTCGGCGACGGGCACATACGTCCCGTTGATCTGGCACCGGATGGTGCCGCAGCTCAGCCGGGTCATGCTGGGGATCACCGGCTGCCGCATCCAGCCCGATCCGCTCACCGCGGGCCTGACGTCGAGCGGCGCCCCGCACAGCGGGCAGCTGACCGGGGCCTTCCCCAGGGCGCTACGCTGCCTGCAGTACCGGCACAGATAGCCGGTCACCGGCGGCACCGGATCATGTCCACGAACGGAACATAGCAGCCCCGGTCCGCAGAAACGTTCACCGCAGACGGCCCAGCAAGCCAGTTCGCCTGGCGTACCGATCCGGCGGTACCGCGCGGGAGCACAGAACCCAGCGGCATTTCGTAACCGGCCATGGCCGGCAACGGGTCTCGCATTTAAGCAAGTAGATGCTGTAGCCAGCACCGCTGGCATGCTGGTCTCAGCATCGCCGATCCGCAAAAGCCAAGCGCCGAGAACAGATGTTCTGCGCACCGCGGGCAGCAAATCCCCATCAGATTGATGGGCATTCCTATTCGGCCGGAATGACCTTTCATGCGGACCGATGTTTGGTTACGCTCAGTTACCCGGGCAGGGGGCAGTGACCAGAGATCGTGGGGAACCGGGGCCAGCCCGTGTCTCATCTTCCGCGCACTCGGGACCTTCTGCGAGCCCCACAGAAATCCCACAAGTCCGCGTCCCGGCGGCGATCCCCACAAAAATTCCACGGACGAGACGGCACTCTGCGGTACACTTGTTGTGTTAGTTAAGAGTATGGATAATCCCGTTGACCAGCCTTTACGCGCGTGAGCTGGGCTTCTGGGGCTTTCGCAGGTAGGTGCTCTCGGGGTGATAGAACCCCTGAAAAGCGGAAGGTCGACAGTTCGATCCTGTCCCTGACCACACAGTGTCTCTGATCTGCGGAAACGTCGCTGACGGAACCGGGTGCGCCGTCCGCTCGGTGCGCACAGCGCTTATCGAGCTTCCGCTTACGGAGGCTGCATGTCCGGGGAATCTCCTAAGAAGATCGGCCGGGGCTACGAGCGTAACCTCGATGCCGGCCGGTTCCAGCCCATGATCGACAGCTGGGATCTCCACCTGCGGGCCGAGAAGAAATCGGCCAAGACGATCCGCACCTACCTTGAGGCAGCGCAGTGGTTCGCTGCTGAGTACCTGATCCCGGCTGGGTTCACGGGCTGGGACGGGGTCCGGGCGAAGCAGGTCCAGGAGTGGACGGTCACCCTCCTCGGCCGCTATTCGGACTCCTACGCCAACAACCAGTTCCGCGCGCTCCAGCAGTTCTTCAAGTGGCACGCCACCGAGGATCCCGACGAGCAGCGCCCGAACCCGATGGCCGGCCTCAAGCCGCCGAAGATCGGCGACAAGCTTGTTCCCGTCTTTACCGGCGACGAACTGGCCGCGCTGCTGGGCACCTGCAAGGGCGGCGGCTTTCAGAACCGCCGCGACTACGCCGTCATCTCGGTGTTCAAGGACACCGGCGCCCGGCTGTCCGAGCTGGCCGGGCTCACGACGGACGACGTCTCACCGCACGACCGCCTGTCTGACCCAGTGCCGTCAAACATGCCGAAGCGTTTAGGACGGTTTTCCACCGGTTTGCCCATGCTTAGCGGTCATGTGAGGAGATAAATGGTCATGTGAGGCAGAGCGTATCCGGCTCAAGCGGCTGGCTTCTATCCTGTGATTGCTTGCAGATTGACGTGGGCATGTCACTCTTAGTGATATGCTCCTCCGATGAAGTGGGGGCGGGGCGCTTCGGTTCTAGCGGCAGTATTGGGAGCGGGCTCGTGCCTGTTCCTGGTGTTTCTTGCTCGGCGGGGTCTCGCACAGGCGAGCTCGCTAGCCGGTGTGCTCGGCCTGCCGGTAGGGATCGTTGCGGCAGGCGCGGCCGTGCTGGCTGTGCTGCCCCGTGACTCTAAATCAGCCGGCGATGAACTCGACGGCATAGCCGACAACCTTGCCAATATAGTCGGGCCGCAGTGGGACAACGAGGCCGGACTGCGCGGCTTTGGTGGGCTGCACTCCTTGCGAGTCTCCTGGACGGGGGCGACCGAGTGCTTCGAGCCGTGGGAGTACCTGGAGCGAACCGCGTGTGACGCGGGTCGTCAAGGTTCAGGTAACTGGGCGGCCGGTCCTGGCGAACTCGCGGGGTCTGAACTGGCGGGGTCTGAACTGGCGGCAGCCGACGACGCGACCCGCGGAATCTGCGCCGTTCTCGACCGGGTCCCGACGGGCCGCCTCGTCACTCTAGGACAGCCAGGAGCCGGGAAGAGCATGCTGCTGATCCGGCTTGCCCGGGGACTACTAGCGCGTCGCCGTAACGGAGACCCGGTGCCGGTTATCGTTTCGCTAGCGTCGTGGGATCCCAAGGACCAAAAGGAGGGCCTATACGACTGGCTGCTCACCCGGCTGTCCATCGACTATCCAAGTCTACGCCAGCCTTTTGGTCGCGGAGAGCAGAAGACCACCCGCGGAGACGCCCTCCTCGGGAGCGGCAAGATCCTTCTGATCCTCGACGGACTGGACGAAATTGATGAAGAGTCCCGAAGCATAGCGATCCAAAGTATCAATAACACGCTAGGCCAATCGCGAGGACTGGTCCTGGCCTGCCGGAAGGAAGAATACGAGGAGGCGACCAGGCCAGAGTCCGGCGCGCCTGTCTCGCTTATGGGAGCCGCGGGCATCATCCTCGAACCGCTGGAGGCGCAGGAGGTAAAGGATTACCTGCAGCGCGGTGCGCTGAGCGCTCAAGCCAGGGCACGCTGGGATCGGGTAGTTGCCGTGCTCGGCACGGATCACGAGCTCGGGAAAACGCTGACTACGCCGTTGGCCGTAACGCTCGCCCACGCGGTTTACAATCCCGGCCTGCACGCACGGCCGGGTTCCCTGCCGGACCCCGATGATCTGCTCGGGTACCCGACCGAGGCAAGCATCAAGGAACATCTCTTCGGCGCCTTCATTGAGGCCGCCTACAGTCCCTGGACGGGATCCGGGCGAGACCGGCCGCCGCCGCAGGCCAATCTTGCCAGGCGCTGGCTCACTTTCCTTGCCTGCAACCCTGGGCTGGCATGGTGGGAGCTCCCGGCCGCGACTCCGGTACCGCTCGTGGAGATTACCGTCGGAGTGGTATGCGGCATCGCGGCTGGGATCGCCGCCATGTCCGGGAGCCATGCCGGCGTCGGCGTGGGATTCGGGCTGGGTATCGGGATCATGGTGGGCCTTGTATTCGGAATCCCGTTCCGCTCCATCTCCCTGCAGCACGGCCCCATCCTGCCCGCAAGTGCAGAAGACCCTACGCCGGCCCGAGGGATAGCAGGCGGGCTCGTGGGCGGTATTGTCGGGGGCCTCGTCGCGGGACTCGCGGCAGTGGTGGGGTTCGGCCACGCGGCTTCGGCGGTCAGCGGGATGCCCGTTGCCTTGGGCGTCGGGCTAGCCGCTGGTGCGTGCACGACGTTCTACGGCGGGATTGCCGGCGGCCTGTTTGGCGGATTCGCGGCAGGAGCCCTGGAGGGAGTCGGTACCGGCCAGACTGCCGGGATTGTCAACGGACTGGGCATCGGGCTGGTCGTGATGCTGATCATCCGGCGTGTCGGGCGCGACACACCTGCCGCACGCCGCAAGTGGGAGTACCAGCTAGGCGTCCCGGGCGGACTCGCCGTCGGAGTCGCCACTGGGATAATCGCCGGAGTCAAGGAGGGACCAGCGGTCGGCTTGGTGCTGGGCGCGTCGCTGGGACTCGTCAGCGCCTGGCCAATTGGCCTCAAAGGCATCAAGACGGCACAGACTCAGATCCGGCCGGTGCCTCGACGGGCCCTAGCCCGCGACGCTCGCGCGTTCTGGACCACCGCGCTCGCGGCAGGGCTGGCAGCCGGAGCTTTCGGATTCGGGGGTGACGGCTTGGCCTCTGTGATCGAAGTTCACGCAAAGCTGACCGTTCACCGGATGATCTCGGATGGCCTGGCGATAGGAATAGCGTCCGGCCTGGTTGTCGGCCTCGCGTTCGGCGTCTACCATTCGGCGTCACCAGGCTTCTTGATCATCCGCGTATGGCTCAGCGCGCGGGGAGAGGTGCCATGGCGGTACATGGATTTTCTTGAAGACGCGCACACAGTACGTCGCGTGCTCCGCCAGAATGGTGCAAGATACGAATTCGCCCACGACGAGCTGCGGAACTACCTGGCGCAGGCAGCCGAATCCGAGAACTCGGGGAGGGAACCACCCCGGCTCAATTTCGATGCCTACAGGGAAGTATTTACGATATGGCGAGTTCGTAGTTCGGCATAATCTGCCGATGGCACACCGAAACTCGGTGACATCAGTCCGAGCAAAAGCTTGCGAGCGCGAATCCCAGGCATCTTGAAGAGTTTCTCGAAGCACAACGGCCTTAGCTTCTCTTCGTGCCACCGCGGCAACGACATCAGTTCACCGTCCGCCTCGACATAACGGGGCATACTATGGAATAGCTGGCCGCTGGTGATGTCGGTCTTGCCCTTTTCCAGCAGATCCTCGATCGCGCGCCGCGAAGCGTAGGCCGCTGCAGCTGCCTGCAGCGGCCGGGCGCCGTCGGCGAGCATGGTGCGATCACCCCGGATCTGGTAACGCGGGCCATCGGGGCGATCCGCGACGACCAGTGGCCGTTTGCTGAGGTAGTCGTGCACCATGCCCGCGGGCATTTGCGCAACGCTGCTGCCAAGCAAAGTGAGGTAACGAACGTAGCCACGCAGCCGCTGCTCCGGAGACTCGCCGCAGACTCCGCTCAGTGCCACGCGCGCATCCAGCGAGAGGGCCTCGTTCACGGACTGAGGATCAGTAACCGTGCCCTCGTGTTCAGGGTTGTACAGGTCTGGCCCGTGCAGGAACGGCTGGCGCCGATGGGTCATCTCGGCGAGCAGTGCCCGGTCCGCGAAAGACGCGCCCGCGTCCAGGAGCCACTCGATGTACCACTGCATGATCAGAGTCTTGTTGGCGAGGTGGCCGACCGCGAACGAGTCCTGCAGAAAGTGATCTGCGTACCCGGCGTTCACCCGCGCCGCGGAGCGCAATCGCTGCCGTGCGGCATCGGACACGGCATCCGACTGCGCGATCATGCGGCGGGCAAGCAGGTGAAATGACTTCCAGCGGTACCACGAGAACGGAGCGAAATGACACGCGTTGCGCGCTAGGACAGAAAGGTATCGCTCCGACGGCGATAGCCCGCATTTCCGACCCTGGGCATCGATCTGGAGCGCCTCCCGGATGCCTGGGAATACTCGTGCGAACGGATAGCTCAAGGTACCGGACCTCTGGCCGAGAGGCCTGCGGCGGCCGGTGAGTTTGGTGATTTCCCGGTAGCTTTGCGCGCGTATCGCCTGCATAACCGGGACCATGAATGAAGCGGGCGCCGCATCAATGTCCGCCGGGTGAGAGAGGTAGTCGGGCAGGATATTGAGTTCGCCGAGAGTAATGACAAGGCCGCTCCCCGAAAGTCGGAGTGTACGTATCTCGGGGTAGGCGTCCCATAGCCGGTCGGTGTCCCCCTGCTCGTACCACTTGCTAAGCTCCAGGGCCAGCGCGCACTGCCTTCCCATCTGAGCGAAAGCGTCCTCCGCTCCCAGGCTGAAAGCCGCGGGATCCAGGTTGCCTAGAAGCAGGTGCTCCCATCCCATGAACCGCTGGGCGATCCGCTTCCCGACGCAACCGGTCCGGGTCGCGTCGGGAGATGGCGGACCGAATATGAAAGGCTTCCCTGCCAGCACCGAGAATGCCGCCGCGTCCGCCTCCAATTCCTCTGCTCCGTCCCGCGGGCCCACCGCCCAGCCAGTACCCGCTGGCAGCGCCGCAACGGGCCCGCGGCGCTGCTGCAGCACATGAGCCACCTCATGCGCCAGCAGCCATATCCCCGCCGCACTATCCGGGGCGTAGCAGCCAGCTCGGAAGTAAATATCCGTCCCCACGGTAACCGCGAACGCTCCGCGCATGCGCCAGGAGTCAATGGCATTCAGGGAGTGAATGTGAATGTCGGAAAGATCTGAATCGGCATCCCCTGTTCGATACAGATCGCGGAAGAGATCGAGAGCGGTTAGGTGTACAGTACGCGCCATACATAACATTCTGCCACAAAAGAGGGAACCTCGTGTGGGCAGTGTAGACTCTATAGATGGAATATTCCGGGCCTGACAAGGCAGGTTTACCTGAGACACTGCGCAGCAGGCGCGCTCACATCCGCAGCCCACTCGTGCAAATCGCACTCGCCAACGTCGGCTACGCGCAAGCTACTTATCTTAGTTTGCTTATCATCCTTCCGGCTCGCGCGGCGTCGATCGGCGGTCATACCCACAAGACGGTATTGCTCGCGCTAGTCGCCGCAGCAGGCGCGATCATCGCGCTGCCGACAGGGATCGTCGCCGGTCTCGTATCAGACCGGTTGCTGGACTCGCACGGCTCTCGGCGATCCGTGCTCGCCATAGGCGCGGTAACCTGCGCGGCTCTGCTGGCAGTGCTGCCATTCACACGTTCTGCCGCTTCCCTGCTGATTGCCTGGTGCGGAGTGCAGATCGGCCTGAATGTCGTGTATACCATCATCACGACGTCCCTTTTGGACTGGTTTGCGACAGACCACCGTGGGAGGGCATCAGCGTATGCCGGCACTGGCCAGGTGACTGGGGCGCTACTCGCCAGCGGCCTAGTCTTCGCGGTGGGCGGATACCCCACAACGCTCGGCGCAGTCAGCGGGGTGATCGCCCTAGCGGCCGCCCTGCCCGCGATGCTCGGCAGACATCCGGCGAAAGCTCCCCTATCCGGCGAACTGCCACCTTCGACAAGCCCAGCCCGCGGGCACTACCGGGACGTCCGTCTTGCTTTTGCCGTGCGCGCGGTAGTGACCTTCGCGAACACGCTTGTCTTCACCTTCGCCAACTACTACGTATCCGATGTGCTGCACTTGCGTGATCCACAGCGCTTTGTCGGGCTCGCCGCAGGAGAGATGTCCGTGCTGGTGCTGGCGGGAGCGCTATGCTCTGGCTGGGCCTCCGACCGGTCAGGACGCCGACGATGGTACGTGGTAGGTGCTGTCCTTTTTATGTGCGCAGGCGAGGTCCTGCTCGCGACCTGGCAGAGCGTGCCTGGGGTCCTCACCGCATGCGCGTTCGTAGGGTTTGGATACGGCGTTTACCTCTCGATCGATCAGGCGCTGACCGCCGATGTGCTGCCCGACCCCCGCTGCTTCGGCCGGGACGTCGGCATCATGAATGCGGCAGTCTCGGCGCCGCAGGTTGGGGCTCCGGCCCTCGGGACGCTACTGCTCAGCGTATCGCCCACATACTCCGTGCTCTTCTCTGTGGGCGCGCTGATCACTTTGAGCGGGGTCGCGTTTGTCCTGCCTATACGTAGCGTCCGCTGAACAGCATTCCCGCCGTTGCGCCGAAGCTGCCCTCCGGAGCCAGAGCCTCGAAGACGAACTGCAACCGCTACCCTCAGATCTCTGCCGTGAGGCGATCCTATTGTTGCCAGCCCGGGATTAGCATCGGGCCACAGAGTGCGCGCCGAACGGTTCAATCACGCAGAACGGTTCTTTATGTCGTATCGTCGACGATCGCGTTAAAGACATTAGAACGAACATATCGGCGGTTATCTGAAGTCCGTCTGCCAAAGGTGCTGCTGGCCTGGGTTTTGCGGCGTAGACATGTCGCCGCGGGGCCTTCCGACGCGAGACAGGAAACGAAAAGCGGCAACGACGAGGGGCTCTGCGTGGGGCTGCGGCGAGGCACCGCTGTAGATAACATGTCTCTTCCGAAGCCAAAACCCTGCGGCGGTAACGGCAGAGACACCCAAAATCGGGCTGGAGATAACGGCGGCTACGCGCGCGTGCCGTTGCGCTCACCGTAGGGCAATCTGGCGAGCCAGTTGGCGACGCTCGCCAGAAAGTCCTGGCTTGCGGGAATGTCGGGGTGGCCCCGAGGGGGTGGGATCAGATCTCACGGGCCACCGCCGCGCACCGACTGGGTGGCGGCCATGATCACGCCGACCGCGGTCGCGGTGGTCCTGGTAGGGGCGCTGGCCTGCCTGTTGGACGGGGTGTATTGGGTCCTGCTAGCGTCGATGCTGCACCTTCCGCCTAGCGCGGTTCCGCTCATCAGAGACGTCCGTTTCGCAGGTCTGCACAGCGCTTGGCGCGGTTGACCTGACCTCATTAGCGGAAGGTCGACAGTTCGATCCTGTCCCTGACCACATAGCCCCTCTGATCTGCGGAAACGTGACCTGGCGGAACCGGGTGCGCCGTCCGCTCGATGCGCATAGCGCTTCTCGAGCTTCCTTGCATCGCGCGACCCTCACGAGGACGATCAGCGAGAGTGACCGCAGGTCGGCCACACCTCTCGAGGGCATATATCGCCGAATAGGAGCGGTGGCTACTGTAGTTGCCTTGCTGGCGCGCTCGCTTGCCTTCCGATCTTCCGGTTCTGCGCGTGCGTCCGGTTCGCAGGCCAGAGGGCAGGAGTGCACTGGCCATTGCGTCGGCGAGCCACCGTTCGTAGGTTTCCCAGGGCCAGTTTCGCTTGATGACCAGACGCTCGATGATGTCCGGGGCGGTGAGGGTCCACAAGATGTCGGCCGCGGCTTGCTCGCTGACCCGGCGCGGAGCTCGAAGCGGCTGGCCAGGTGGCGGGCGGCAGCGGCGGTGCCGGCTGCGCGCTGGGCCTCGATCAGCTCGGCGAACTCCTTCAGGACGGCGTCCCCGGTTGCGGCCTGGGCGAGCACCACGGTGACCAGCCGGTGCGTGCGCTGCGCGATCTCGCGGCCCCAGCCGGGCGTAGAGGGCCAGCGCCTCGCGCGGGTCGGGGGCGGCAGGTAGGCGACTGGGTGACCGTGACCGACGGCGGCACCGCGCCGTTCCGGCTGCGGATCGCGGGCACCGCCACGCTGCCCTCGCTCGGCGTCGCGCAGACCCTGCATACCGAGATGGGCACCGGTGCTGTCCTGGACTATCAGCACATTCCCGGCGACACGGCGGATGAGCCGAACGAGATCCTCGTCACCCTCCGCCCAGGCGCGGACCTCGCCGCCGCGCGGGCACGCCTGCAGCGCATCGTCCCCATCGCCGACGGCGGCGTGATCAGCGGCGTCCAGCGCCCCGCCGAGATCACCGACTACCGCTCCATGGGCGTGGCGCCGCTCATCCTGGCCGGCGCCTTGGCCGCCGGCGCAGTCGCCTCGCTCTGGCTGACCCTGGCCGCCTCCGTCCGCCGCCGCGCCGGCCTCGCCCTGCTCAAGACGCTCGGCCTGACCGGGCGCCAGCTCGCCACGACGGTCGCCTGCCAGTCGACCATCACTGTGGCCGCGGGCGCCCTCACCGGCGTCCCCCTGGGCATCGCGCTCGGCCGCTACCTGTGGGTCCTGTTCGCCCGCCAGATCAGCGTCGTTCCCCCGTCGGTCCCCGTGCTCACGGTCATCGCCGTGATCGCGGGGGCCCTGGCGACGGCGAACCTGGTCGCGGCCATCCCCGGCCGCACCGCCGCCCGAACCTCGGCCGCCGCCCTGCTGCGGGCGGAGTAAACATGACGGCGGTGTGGCTTGTCGTGCGCTCACCCTGACTGCGATCCGGCCGTGGGCACCCTGCACGCGGGCCCACCGCGGGATGGGTTACCGTGGTGGCACCGCCACTTCCTTGTCAGGTGCCGTCTACGGTGGTGACCTCGTGCGCGGCCTGGGCGATCATGTCGGGCTGGCCGGGGATGCCGAGCTGGCGGAGTCCGGGCAGGATCCGGGTCTGGACGAACGTGCCGAACAGCTCTTCGCTGTCCCACACGTCGGTCATGCGCAGAACGCCGTCGCCGAACGAGGCGACGTGAAAGCGCATCCCGGCGGGCATGTCGCGGTCCCAGCCGACGGTCTCGCGGAGCGCGTCGTACTGGTCGGGCGTCATGCCGTCCCACGTCTGCATGATGACGGTGGCCATGATTTTCCTCCTGGTGGTGATGTGGCGGTGGTGTGGCGGTAATACGGGATTACAGGGGCAGCGGGTTGCTGAGCACGCCGCTGCCTGGCCGGCGGCCGGCGAGCGTGCGGATGAAGTCGATGGCGTCGATCTCGACGTGCTCGCCGTCGCGGCCGTGGTGGAAGGTGCCGCCGGCCGACCCGTCAAGCACCAGGTCGAGCGACAGCCGGTGGAGCTGCGCCCATTCGGCCACGATGTCGGCGACCAGCCGGCCGTCGTGGTCCGGCTTGAGGTCCATCGGCCTGCCGGTCGCGTGGCAGATGTCGATGCGGTGGCACCACACGTCGCGGGTGAACCCCACGTCGAGCAGGTACTTCAGCGGCCGCCAGCCAATGGGGGGTCCGAACGGCAGCGGGGCGAACCGCATCGGAGCCGGGGTCCCCCAGCGGCCCTTAACCGCCTTCGGTCCGGCAGTCTTCAGCTGCCCGACGAGCTCCGCGGTGGACAGCTGCTCGCGCTCGCGGACCTGCAGCTCGTTCAGGCCGTCGACCCAGTGATGCGAGTCGATCTGCTTGTTCAGCGGCAGCCCCCGGCGCAGCTGGTGCGCGAACTCGCCCACCGAGGCCTGCGCGTCGGCCGACCCGAGCACGTGCAGCGCGATCTTGCGGACGTCCCACGCGGTGCAGTCGGTGGGCATCGCCCACTCCTCCGGGGTGAGCGCGGCGGTCAGTTCCGCGAAGCGCCGGAACTCGTCCTCGGCGAGGCGGCGCGCTTCCGCGCGGCCGATGCGGTCAATGTTCATTGGGTCCTCCCCCTTGCGATGGCATCGTCGGCCAGCAGGTCGACGAGACGGTTGAGATGGCGAAGCCAGCGGTCGCCGCCGGGATCGTTGCTGATCTGCGCGTCGGTGACGCCGGCGGTGATGGCGACGATGCAGTCCATGTCGCCCTGCTCTGTTAGCCCGGCCGCCCGCATTAGCGTGTACGCGTCGCCGAGTACCTTCTCGGCCAGCGCGTACGACTCCGGTGAGGGCGTGAAGCCGGGGATGGGCCGGTGGAACAGCAGCTGGTAGAGCTCGGTGTTCTCGCTGCCGAACGCGGCGAACGTGTGCAGCCACTGCTTGAGCGCTTCGCGGGGCTCCGGGGAGAACGTCACGGCGTCCAGGTGCTCGAGGAGCTGCCGGTTGCCGTCGGCGAACATCGCGTCGTACAGCGCGTGCTTCGAGTCGAAGTACACGTACAGCGAGGGCTGACGCATACCGACCGCCCGCGCCAGGCCGTGCAGCGACACTCCGGCGATCCCGTCTTCCTGGGCCAGCGTCCAGGCGCACGCGACGATCCCGGCGATCTTCTCTTCACGGCGCTTCGCGACCGAGTCCGCCATGGCGAGCCGGTCAGATCGCCGACGGCCGGTATGCCCACGGCAGGAGCGCCGCCGGCCTGGGGGCCACCGCCGGGCGCCGTCCCCAGCCGCCGACCCGGAGGGCGAGCCGCTGGAGCGTGCCGGGCCCGGCGGGCAGTGCCGCGATCAGCCGGCGACGTTCTGCCTCGGCGAGCAGCTCCTGGTGCCGGCCGTCTGCCAGTCCGCGAGCCTTGTAGATCGGGATCATCTCGGTCCTCCCGCTGAGTTCCTATCGTTGATAGGAGATTAACCTATCACTGATAGGAGTTCAAGAGCCTATCGGCGATAGGTAAACTTTCTTGCCCAGGGTTCGAGCCCTGCCCAAGCGACACTGCCCAAGCGCACGCAAGCCCGCAGGCCTGGACCTACCCGAAGGAGGCCCAGGCCTGCGGCGATACCGCGGCTATGCGGTTATGAGATGGTGCAGGCCACCAGCTGCGGACTGCCGCCGCCGCCCTTGGCCGACAGCTTCGGCCCGGACGAGGTTTCCTGGATCGTCCGACGCCGGCTGCGGGGCCACCCGCAGACCCCGGCGTGCGAGGCGGCTTCCTGCACGTCGCGCAGCGGCACCCCCCGCGTCGAGCGCGGCGGAGATGAACGCGTGCCGCAGCGTGTGCAGAGGTTCCCGGTCACGGGAATTGAAGCGCCGAGGGTCCCGCCCGGACCGAGCTCAGGCCGGGGACGCCGACGTCCGGGCCACCGCCCAGCCAGAAGTGATGAAATGTCCAATTTTGCCGCAGCTGGCGGTACCGGAGACCCCATTCAGTGCGCAGGCGGCCGGGGGACGCTCAGATCAGCCAGATCCGCGCTAAGCGTGAGCGGTCCTGCCCAGGCATCGGCCGCCAACCATATCGGCGGCTACGCGAGCGCCGTTGCGCTCACCACGGGGTTAATCTGGCGACGCTCCCCAGAGACTCGCTTGCTTGCGGGAATGCGGCGGGTAGGCCGAGGTGTGGGAACAGATCTCACGTGCCACAGCCGCGCACCGACTGGGTGGCGGCCATGATCACGCCAACGACGGTCGCGGTTGACCCGAAGCGGAAGGTCGACAGTTCGATCCTGTCCCTGACCACCGGCCGGCTGCCTTAATGCGGCTCGAGCAGCCCTCTTACCTGCACTTACAGCAGGAAGAGAGGGATTCCCATGACGCTAGAAGCGCGTCCGGTTCCGCTTTCCTATCCCCGTAAAAGGTACTTTCCGGGCACGGTTCTGGTGCCGGATACGGCGGTCGAGCGTAAAACTACCCTCATCCCGCGACGGCCCGGTCCGGTGCCCAAGCAGCTCGACGCGGGGCCGTTCGAGGCGGAGGTGGACTCGTTCCGGCTGCACCTGGCCGCTGAGGGCAAGGCCGGGCGGACCCTGGATACCTACACGGAGGCGGTGCGCTGGTTCGCCGCCGGACACCTGCTCCGGCAGACGGATAAGTCCAGCTGGGAGCAGGTGGAGCGGCAGGATCTGCAGCGATGGACAGTGTGGCTGCTGGGCGAGTACAGCACCGCGTACGCCAGCAACCAGTTCCGCGCCGTGCGCCGGTTCCTGCGCTGGCTGGCCGCCGAGCAGGACCGTCCCGATCCGACGGCAGGGTTGCGAGCGCCGACGGCGAGCCCGCGGCTGGTGCCGGTGTTCACCAGCGAAGAACTTTCGGCGTTGCGCGCGGCCTGCCACGGCAGGAGCTTCGCGGCCCGGCGGGACGCCGCGATCATCGAGGTGCTCCTGGCGACCGGCATCCGCCGGTCCGAGGTGGCCGGGATCCGCTGCGACCCTGACCGGGGCGACCTGGACCTTGCGGGCCGGGAGATCCGGGTCCGCGGCAAGGGCGGCCGGGAACGGATCGTCAAGATCAGCTACCAGGCGGCGCGCAGCGTCGACCGGTACCTGCGGGCCCGCGCTAGACATCCGCTGGCGGCCCGGCCGGAGCTGTGGCTGGGGGTCGGCGGGCGGGGGCCGGTGACCCCGGACGGATCTACCAGATCGTGGCCAAGGCCGGCAAGAAGGCCGGTGTGGCGTTGTACCCGCACAGGTTCCGGCATCACTTCTCCCACACCTGGCTAGACCGCGGCGGTGACGGGGGCGACCTGATGGAGCTGAACGGCTGGACCTCTCCGCAGATGCTGGCGTGGTACGGCGGCAGTGCCCGGGGTGCCCGGGCCCGCCGCAACTACGACCGGATCATGACCGGCTGACCGGGGCTGCACGGCGCCCGGCAGCTGACCAGGCGCGCTCGCCGGTACGGGAGATTCTGCCCCGCCCCGGTGAGTCAGGGCCGTCGGCTGCGCGAAGCTGGTGATACGGATACGGATACGGATGGTGCGCCTTACGCGAAGGGGAAGATCATGACCGCATCGCAATCCGCGTCCAGGAAGCGTAAGCAGCTGGATGAGGGGAGTTTCCAGCCCGAGATCAGCTCGTTCCAGCTGCACCTGGCCGCCGAGGGCAAGGCCGGCAAGACGGTCCGCACCTACGCCGAGGCGGTGCAGTGGTTCGCCGGTGAGTACCTGCGCCGGGAGACCGGCCTCACCGGCTGGGAGGAGGTCGGCAAGCAGGATGTCCAGCGGTGGGTGGTGCGGCTGCTGGGCCGGTACAGCAGCGCGTACGCCACCAACCAGTACCGGGCCCTGCAGCAGTTCTTCAAATGGCTGCCGCCGAGGACGAGATCCCCGACCCGATGGCCGGGCTGACGCCGCCCCGCGTCCCGGACAACCCCGTCCCGGTGTTCGCCGCGGAGGACCTGCCGCGGCTGGAGCGTGCCTGCGTGGGCCGCGGGTTCGCGCAGCGCCGTGACGCCGCCCTGATCGCCGTGTTCAGGGCGACCGGGATCCGCCTGTCGGAACTGGCCGGGATCCGGTACGACGCGGGCGACCCGGGGGGCAGCGACGTGGACCTGTGGCACCGGGAGATCACCGTGCGGGGCAAGGGCCGCAAGGCCAGGGCCGTCAAGATCAGCTTCGACGCCGCCCGCAGCCTGGACCGGTACCTCCGCGTCCGCGCCAGGCACGCCCAGGCGTCCCGGCCGCAGCTGTGGCTCGGGGCCGGCAACCGGGGGCCGATGACGGCCAGCGGGATCTACCAGGTCACGGTCCGGCGCGGCCGTCAGTGCGGCATCGAGGTGTTCCCGCACCGGTTCCGGCACCACTTCAGCCACACCTGGCTGGACCGCGGCGGTGCTGAGGGCGACCTGATGGAGCTCAACGGCTGGACCTCCCCCCAGATGCTCCGCCGTTACGGCGCCAGCGCCCGCAGCGCCCGAGCCCGCCGCAGCTACGACCGCGTCATGGAGGACCGGCCGTGACACCAGCCATCACCGGCCAAAGGGCACCGCGGCCAGGACCACCACGCCCAGTCCGCAGGCACAGATCACCGTGCGCTAGTGCCGGGCCGCCCCAGCGCGCCGCCCTCGGCCGGCCCGTATACGGGCCGGGACGCGCGCTGGCAGGCTTTACCGGTCCCCTTCATGGCGGTTACGCTGCGGTCAAGGCGATGGCGCAGCTACGGCGGAGCTGGTAGCCACGACTCCGGTACCGGCCAGGGCATGGCCGTTGGCCCTGGTCTCATCGGACCATGATGGACCAGCCGGGAGGCCGTATGAGTACTCACGCTCAGCCAGGCGACCAGGTCGCGGTGTAGCGCCGGGCCGATGACCGCGAATCCCAGGAAGACGGGCCGGGTGCCGAGGCTGATGGACCGGCGGGCCGAACGCGACGCGCTCGGCGGGCTCGTCGACGCGGTCCGGTCCGGTGAGAGCCGCGCCCTGGTGGTGCACGGCGATCCGGGCGTGGGCAAGACCGTACTGGTGGATCACCTGGCCGGGCGGGCCTCGGGTTCGGGATGCCGGGTGGCCCGCGCGCCAGGTGTGCAGTCGGAGATGGAACTGGCCTTCGCCGGGCTGCACCAGCTGTGCGCGCCGATGCTCGGCCACCTCGACGGAATTCCGGGGCCGCAGCAGGATGCGGTGCGGACCGCGTTCGGGCTCGCCGCGGGTCCGCCGCCAGACCGGTTCTTCGTGGGGCTGGCCGTGCTCAGCCTGCTGTCGGAGGTGGCCACCGAGCGCCCGCTGATCTGCGTGATCGATGACGAGCAGTGGCTCGACCGGGCGTCAGCGCAGGCGCTGGGGTTCGTGGCCCGCCGGCTGGCGGCCGAACCGGTCGGGCTGGTATTCGCGGCCCGCGAGCCGGGATCGGAGCTGGCGGGGCTGCCGGAGCTGGAAGTTGACGGACTGCGGGACGATGACGCGCGAACGCTGCTGGCCTCGGTGCTGGCCAGTCCGCTGGATGCGCGGGTCCGGGATCTGATCATCGCCGAGACGCGGGGAAACCCCCTGGCACTGCTGGAGCTGCCGCGCGGGCTGACCCCGGCGGAGCTTGCGGGCGGGTTCGGCCTGCCGGGCGTGACGCCGCTGGCGGGACGGATCGAGGACAGCTTCGCCCGGCAGCTGGACGCTCTGCCCGAGCAGACCCGGCGGCTGCTGCTGGTGGTGGCGGCCGACCCGTCGGGTAACCGGTCGCTGGTGCGGCGGGCGGCCAGCCGGCTGGGCATCGCAGTTCAGGAGGCGGGCCCGGCGGTGGAGGCAGGGCTCGTGGAGTTCGGCCCCTTGGTCCGGTTCCGGCATCCGCTAGTCCGTTCGGCTGCCTACCGGTCCGCGTCGCTCTCCGAGCGACAGCAGGTGCACGCGGCGCTGGCGGAGGTGACTGAAGCGATCGCCGATCCGGACCGCCGGGCGTGGCACCGGGCCCAGGCCGCGGCCGGGCCGGACGAAGACGTAGCGGCCGAGTTGGAGCGCTCAGCTGGCCGGGCGCAGGCCCGCGGCGGCATGGCCGCGGCCGCGGCGTTCCTGGAGCGGTCGGTGTTGCTGACCGCCGATCCGGCGCGGCACGCCGAGCGCGTGCTGGCCGCCGTGCAGGCCAGCATGCAGGCAGGCGCGTTCGGCAAGGCCCTGGAACTGCTGGACAGAGCAGAGGCCGAGCCGCTGGACGAGCTGCAGGCTGCCCGGGCCGCTTTGCTGCGCGGGCATGTCACGTTCGCTTCCGGGATGGGCAGCGATGCTCCGCCGCTGTTGCTCAAGGCGGCTCAGCGTCTGGAGCCGCTCGACCTGGCCCTAGCCCGCCAGGCCTACCTGGACGCCTGGCTGGCGGCCGTGTTCGCCGGTCGCCTAGCCGCCGAGGCGACCCTGCTGGAGGTCTGCCGCGCTGCGCGCCGGCTACCTTCGCCGGGGGACCGGCCGGGCAAGCCCGAACTGGTCCTGGATGCTCTCACGTTGCTGGTCACCGACGGGCCGGGCACCGCCGCGCCGGCATTGCGGACGGCGATGGACGCCTTCAGAGTCGCGGACGTCACCGCGGAAGAGCGTTTGCGGTTGAACACGTTCGCCGAAGGCGCCGCCATCGCCTTGTGGGACCTTGATGCCTGGCGCGCGCTGGTCGAACGGCAGGCCGCGACGGTCCGTGCCGTCGGTGCGCTCGGCCAGCTGCCGCTCGTCCTGGTCGGGCTGGGTGCCACCACCACCTGGACGGGTGATCTGACCGCGTCCGCCGCGCTGGTCGCCGAGTCCGACACGGTCTGCGAGGCGACTGGCGCCCACGCTCCTCCGTTCGCCGCGCTGATGCTCGCCTGCCTGCGCGGCCGCGAGGCCGAGGCCGTCGCGCTGGTCGAGGCCACGATCGCCGGAGCGACGGCTGGCGGGCAGGGCCTGACCGTGGGCTACGCGAATTGGGTCGCCGCGATTCTGTACAACAGCCTGGGCCAATATGAGCAGGCACTGGCCGCGGCCACGCAATCCAGCCAGGACGCAGCTATGTACGTCTCACTGTGGGCCCTGCCCGAGCTGATCGAAGCCGCAGTGCGCAGCGGAAACGCCGGCCTCGCGGCCGGGCCGATGGCGCGGCTGGCGGAATCCACGCAGGCCGGAGGCACCGACTTCGGACTGGGGATCGAGTCCCGCTGCCGGGCACTGCTCGGCGACGGCGACACCGCCGAGCGCCTCTACCGTGAGGCCATCGAGCGGCTCGCCCGCACCCGTTACCGACCGGATCTGGCCCGCGCTCACCTGCTCTACGGCGAGTGGCTCCGCCAGGACAGGCGCCGCACGGATGCCCGCGCGCAACTGCGTATCGCCCACGACATGTTTGACACCATCGGCATGGAGGCGTTCGCCAGCCGCGCCGGGCGCGAGCTGCGGGCCACCGGCGAGACGGTGCACAGGCGCACGGTCAGGGCCCCAGGCGCGCTGACCGCGCATGAGGCCTCCATCGCCCGGCTCGCCCGCGACGGCATGACCAACACGGAGATCGGCACCCAGCTGTTCCTGTCCGCGCGCACGGTCGAATGGCACCTGCGCAAGATCTTCACCAAGCTCGACATAGGCTCCCGCCGCGAGCTGCGCGCCGCGCTGGCGCGGCTTGGGCCAGACGGCCAGACAGCCTAACCAGCGGTTTAACGGCTCGTGGCCTGCCCATTCGGGTGCCGTCGATGCGCAAGATCTTGCCTGTGATGCCGGTCGAAGACTCCAGGAGCAGCACGCCGTCCACGACGTCGGCCAGGGTGATCTCCAGCCCGTCCAGGATCCAGGCGGTGCCCAGCGCCATGATCAGCCTGGTGTGGAACCGGGTCCACGGCAACCGGTCCAGCCGTGCCGGGATCAGGCTGCGCACCACCGCAGCGCCGGTATCAGTTGTGAGAGCCATCTCGGGTCATCTCCTCCGTAGCGTGCCAGGGTTTCCACACTTATTTGCGCAGCGGCCTAAGGCCCGCGCGGACCTCTGCTGCGAAGAGCTGCGGCTGTTCCCAGGCCGCGAAGTGGCCGCCTGCGGCGGGCTTGTTGTAATAGATGAGGTTGTGGTACGCCTCCTGTGTCCAGCTGAGCGGGGCCTGGTAGTTCTCGCCGGGAAAGGCGCTCACAGCGGCCGGGACCCAGACCTCGGCGGCGTTGTACAGGCTGACCTTGTTTTCCCAGTACAGGCGGGCCGCAGAGACTGCCGTGCCGGTCAGCCAGTACAGCGTGATGTTGTCCAGGACGTCGTCGCGGGTGAGGTCGCCTGCGGGGTGTCCGTGGCTGGTGTGACCGAGTACGGCCGAGGTGACCGGCGCGGCCGGCTGGCCCCAGCCGTCCCCGTGGTCCAGCAGCCAGGCGGCCAGACCGACGGGCGAATCCGCCAGTCCGTACAGCGTCTGCGGGCGCGTCCCCATCATGGCTGCGTAGGCGCGGCGCCTCGCATACAAGATGGTCAGCTGCTCGTACGCATGCTTTTCGTCGGCTGGCAATCTGGCGGGCGGCGGGTCGCCGCGCTGGAGCGCCTTGGCGAGGCCGGGCGGGACCGTGGCCGGGAAGTTGACGTGAATGCCGAGCAGC
>Ga0302180_10000880_pt1 | contig 24344 bp, 23 predicted proteins | sample I_Palsa_E3_2_FD_200575 | JGI IMG/M metagenome (GOLD analysis project Ga0302180, IMG submission 200575) | Peat permafrost microbial communities from Stordalen Mire near Abisko, Sweden - I_Palsa_E3_2 | ecosystem: Environmental > Terrestrial > Soil > Palsa > Peat permafrost | place: Sweden... | reverse complement strand
GCCCTGGCCGGCGGCGGCGCTCGCGGTGGCGGCGACGCTCGGCGTAACCGGCGCCCTGCACGAGGACGGCCTTGCCGACACCGCCGACGGATTCGGCGGCGGCACGACCCGCGAAGACAAACTTGCCATCATGCGGGACAGCCGTATCGGCACCTACGGCGTCTGCGCGTTGATTTTATCGTTTATTATTCGCATCGGCGCGCTCGCGAGCCTCGCTGATCCTGCGGCGGTGGCGGCAGCGCTGATCGGCGCGCATGCCGCCGCGCGCTCGCTGTTGCCGCTATTGATGTTCTTTCTGCCGCCGGCGCGCAGCGAGGGCTTGTCGCATGCCGCAGGCTCGCCCTCGCGCGAGACCGCCGCGGCCGGAGCGGTCCTCGGTTTTCTCATCCTCATCGGCTGCATCGGCTTTGCGCCAGCGGCGGTAACGGCGATTGTTCTGGCCATCGTGCTTGCGATCATCGCCCGCTTGAGCGCGGCGCAGATCGGCGGGCAGACCGGCGATGTGTGTGGCACGCTCGAACAGGTCGGCGAGATCGCCGTGCTCGTAGTGGCGTCGACGGCGGGGTAAGCGATCCGTCATTCCGGGACTCGGGCGCAGCCCGACGGCCCGGAATCCATAAGCCCTGCGAGTGAATATCTGCACGAACCGTGATTATGGATTCCGGACAACCGCTGCGCGGTTTCCGGAATGACGAGATTACTTCCGCGGACTCAAATAACGGGCGCCGGCGACGACGGCGAGCGCAATGATGCCCGGCACAATGGCGAGCAGCAGGCTCACGGCTGCGATCGCAGCGGTCGCCGCAAAGGCGATGGAGGAAAACGCCTCGGCAAAGGTGGCAACGCGCGATGACACCTGGCGCCTGCGGAATTGACTCCTTTTCGCCTGAGTGCGGAACCAAAGCTGAATCGCGGTCGCCGATGCCGAGGCGGCGACAACGCCGGCGAGCGTCAGCATTGCGTGCCAGGGCGACGCGACGGCGAGAACGGCAATCAAGGGCGCGAACACGATGGCAATGACTGCAAGCACCGCCTCGATCTTGGCGCTCAGGACAAAGCCCGGGGGAATCGGCGCGGTGTCGACGAGATCGGGCGCATCCTCTCCGGAGATGGTCAGCCAGGCGAGCCCGCCGGCGAGCTGGCCCGCCGCCATGACCAGTACAGGGACGAGAAGATTAAGCGCGCCGCCGGGAGACTGCGCGGCAAAACTCCGCCACAGCATCAGCGCCGGCGGCAGGAGATAAAGCATCTGCATCAGCGTCTGCGAGAGCAGCCAAGGATCGCGGCGCAGCAGAATCCATTCCTTGCGGCGCAGTGCGCGCCGCGGTGATGCGGCCCGCAAAGCGCTCGGACGCCGCGCGCGGGCCGAGGGTGCGGCATCGGCGCTGGCCGCGGCCACCGCGTAGGCGCCAAAGCGCGGCGCGACAATCAAGATAGCGGCGGCAAGCGCGGCAAATCCCAGCGCCAGCAGGACGATGAGCGCGCGAACATCGCCGAGCACGGCGTGCGCCGGCCACCACAGCACGCTGTCCTCTCCCGGCATGAGCGCCAGCAGCGCGTCCGAGTGCAGCACGCTCGCCTGCGACAAGGTCCCGTAAGAGAGGATGGCCGCGACCTGCAACCCGATGACGAAGGCGGCGCCGATGATGGCGGCGATTATCTGCGCGACGAAGCGCGTGCGTTTCGGACCGATCAGACGAAACAAAGCGGCGGTGGCGAGCACCGCGAAGGCCGCAGCCGTCGCGCCCATGGCGGGAATGACGCCATAAGCGCCGAGCCAATGCGCTCCGCCGCGCCAGGCCAGCATGTTGATGAACGGCCCAGCGAGCGGCAGCGCCATCCCGGCGACCGATAGCGCCACGGTGCCGATGCGCACGGCGAAGAGTCGCTCGGCAGCGACCGGTGAAGCGAGAATGAGATCGAGATCGGCGCGCGTATAAAAGGCGCGCGTCATCGATTCCATCGCCTGCGAGATCATCAAAAGCCACGACAGCAAAAGCGAGGCCGTAACCCCGATCAACAGTTGCTGATCGACCGGCGCGGCGGCGTAGCCGCCGACCACCAAATAGGCGATGGCGTGCATGATGATGACGAAGACCGCAAAACCGATCGCGATCTTGCGGGCGCGCGTCCGGCGTCCCGCCGTCATCATCGAGACAAAGTCGCGCCAGGCGAGCCGCGACTCGTGGCGGGCAAACCATACCGCGCTGCCGGCTTGGGTCATTATCGCACGCTAAAGAAAAACTTCATGCCGCTTCGGCCGGAAGCGCGGCGTCGGCGACGAGCGCGAGGAAGGTATCTTCGAGGCTCGCCAAATCAGCGGCACCTTCATTGACGTCGGCGCCGGCGGCCAGCCGCCGCAATTCGGCAAGTGTGCCCTCGGCAAGAAGCCGGCCATGCGCGATGACGCCGATACGGTCGGCCATGCGTTCGGCGACTTCCAGAATGTGCGTGGTCATGATGACGGTGCCGCCGGCAAGGACGCGCTCGCGCAGCACGCTCTTGACTTGACGCGCGGAGCCGGCATCGAGACCGGTGAGCGGCTCGTCGAGAATGATCAGGCGCGGGTCATGCACCAGCGCGCCGGCAAGCGCCACCTTCTGGCGCATGCCCTTGGAAAAACCTTCGCAGCGTTCGCGCGCGTGCGCGGCTAGTCCGAGCCAATCGAACAATTCGCCGGCGCGCGACGCGGCGAGCTTCGGCTCGACCGCCCAAAGGCCGGCGACAAAGTCGAGATATTCTTCCGGGGTGAGCTTGTCATAGATCATCGGCTCGTCGGACACCCAGGCGATCAGCCGCTTGGCGGCGACCGGATCGTCGAGCGCGTCGACGCCGTCGACGCGGATCGAGCCGGCGTCGGGCTGGATCAAGCCTGCGATCATGCGCAGCGTCGTCGTCTTGCCGGCGCCGTTCGGACCGAGCAGCGCGTAGAATTCGCCGCAACGGACCGCGAGATCGAGCCCGTCAACGGCAGGGCGCGTAAAGTGTTTGACAAGCCCGTGAATTTCGAGCGCGAGCGGCGGGGACCCAGTCACTTTGCGCAACTCCCGTCTTCCTAGTGTCCCGATTCCGAAGTTCGCACGACCAAGCGGCAATCTCATGTGCGAACTTCGGAATCAAAGGGCCACTAGCAAACCTGTTGATCTAGTGTGGCTTTGGTTCAGAAGTCCGCATGATAAAAGTGCCGGCAAAAATGATGCGGACTTCTGAACCGCCTCACTGGGTGACGGGAAACCAATTAACCGCGAGTGGTTTCGGGGGCGTGAATCGGTCGCCGCGTTTTAACGCGGATGGTTAAGGGACGCTGGGCGTCAGTGGAGCGGGCCACTAGCCGCTCACATTATAGGCGGCGAGCGCCGCCATGTTGACGAGCTGGGCATCGTTGGCCGACAGCGTGACAATTTGCACCGAGCGGTCGAGCCCGACCAGAATGGGCCCGATCACGGTCGCACCGCCCAATTCCCGCAGCAGCTTGGTCGAGATCGAGGCCGAGTGGAACGCCGGCATGATCAAGACATTGGCAGGGCCGGACAAGCGGCAGAACGGATAAGCCTCGCGCAGTTCCATGTTCAGCGCGATGTCGGCCGCCATCTCGCCGTCATATTCGAAATCGACGCGCCGCTTGTCGAGAAGCCGCACCGCCTCCTGGACCCGCGCCGAGCGTTCACCAGGCGGATGACCGAAAGTGGAATACGCAAGGAGCGCCAGCCGCGGCTCGTAACCGAGCGCCCGCGCCACGCGCGCCGCCTCGACGGCGATATCGGCAATCTCGCCGGCGTCGGGCATTTCGGTCACGGCGGTGTCGGCGACTAGCACGGTGCGGCCGCGCGCCAGCACCAGCGAGACGCCCATCACCCGATGCCCCGGCTTTGGATCGATACAGCGCAGGATGTCGTCGAGCGCCACCGAGAAATTGCGGGTAACGCCAGTGACCATGGCGTCAGCGTCGCCGAGCGCCACCATGCAGGACGCGAAGTGGTTGCGGTCGGTGTTGATCAGCCGCTGGCAATCGCGCTGTAAATAGCCTTGGCGCTGCAGCCGCTCGTAGAGGTAGGCGGCATAGGCGGCATTGCGCGACGACAAAGCCGCGTTGATCACCTCGATGCCTTGGCCGAGCTCGACGCCGGCGGCGTGCGCGGTCTCGCGGACGCGCGGCTCGCGGCCGACGAGCAGCGCCGAGCCGAGCCCCTGCTGCACAAAGGAGGCGGCGGCACGGATCACCTGCTCCTCTTCGCCTTCGGCAAAGACGACGCGGCGCGGCTGCCGGCGCACGTTCTGAAACACACGCTGCAACACGCCGGCGATCGGATCGAGCCGCGTACGCAATTGCTCGCGGTAGGCGTCCATGTCGACAATCGGCCGCCGAGCGACTTTCGAATCCATCGCCGCCTGCGCCACCGCGGGCGGCACGGACGAAATCAGGCGCGGATCGAACGGCACCGGGATGATGTAATCCGGCCCGTATTTCGGCCGAGCGCCATAGGCCGCCGCCACTTCGTCGGGCACGTCTTCGCGCGCGAGCGCGGCAAGCGCACGGGCCGCGGCGATCTTCATCTCCATATTGATCGCCCGCGCACGCACATCGAGCGCGCCGCGGAAAATGTAGGGAAAGCCCAGCACATTGTTGATCTGGTTGGGATAGTCGGATCGGCCCGTCGCCATGATGGCGTCAGAGCGCACTGCGGCCACATCCTCGACGGTGATCTCCGGATCGGGATTAGCCATGGCGAAGATGATCGGCTTCTCGGCCATCGACTTCACCATGTCCTGCGTCATCGCGCCCTTCACCGAGAGACCGAAGAACACATCGGCGCCCTCAAGCGCCTCGGCCAGCGTGCGCGCCTTGGTTTTGACGGCAAAACCCGACTTCCACTGGTTCATGCCGTCGCGGCGGCCTTCATAGATCACGCCCTTAGTGTCGCAGAGAACGAGGTTTTCAGGACGAAAGCCGATGGCGCGCAATAATTCCAAACAAGCGACGCCCGCGGCGCCGGCGCCGTTGCAGACGAGCTTCGTCGTCTTGATCTCGCGGCCGGTCAGCTCAAGCGCATTAATCAGCCCGGCGGCGGCGATGATCGCGGTGCCGTGCTGATCGTCGTGGAAAACCGGAATGTCCAAAAGTTCGCGCAGCCTTTGCTCGATGATGAAACATTCCGGCGCCTTGATGTCTTCGAGATTGATGCCGCCCCAGCTCTTCCCCAAGAGCTTGACGCAATCGACGAAGGCGTCCGTATCTTCCGTCGAAACTTCGAGATCGATGGAATCGACGTCGGCGAAGCGCTTGAACAATACCGACTTGCCTTCCATCACCGGCTTCGCCGCAAGCGCGCCGCGATTTCCCAGCCCGAGGATGGCGGTGCCGTTGGTAATCACGGCGACGAAATTGCCCTTGGTGGTGTAATCGTAGGCGCGGCTTTCATCCTCAGCGATGGCCAGCACCGGCACGGCGACGCCGGGCGAATAGGCGAGCGAAAGGTCGCGCTGCGTCGCCATCGGCTTCGTCGCCACGACTTCGAGCTTGCCGGGGCGGCCTTGGCTGTGGAACAGCAACGCTTCCTGATCGGTGAAGGTCGGCCGGTTGCCGCGCTCGCCGGATTTCGAAGCCATTTCACATCCTTATCGCCGCACGCAACAATCGCGCGCGGCATTGCCCAAACGTTAGCGGAACCGGCGGCCCTTGCTCAAGAGAGCGCCGCGGGCGCGCTATTTGAGAACACGATGCAGCCATGCCGCATTGAATAAGCGCGCAAGGAAGGGTAATGCCTGCGAGCCGTCCGCCGCGGCGTCAGCTTCCGTATCACCATGATCAGATTTCTGCTGCGTTTCCTCGGACTTTGCTTGCTGGCGACCGCGTTTTTCTTCCTGGTCTATGACGGCACCAAGTCGATCGCCAACCAGCATCTAGTCTATATCAAAGTCGGCGACGTCTGGGCGATCGTCGATCAGGATAGCCTCAATCTGGCGCAAGCCTGGCTGAAGCGGAACGCGATGTGGGCCTGGGATCCGTTCCTGCAGACGATTTTCGATCTGCCGACCTGGATCGTGCTCGGGGTCGTTTCCATGTTCCTCATCCTGCTCGGACGCAAGAAGAGGCCGCTGATCGGCTACGCGCGAAACTAAGCGCAAACGCCCATGCGGGTCGCCCGACGCCTGTTTCTGGTTCTGGCCGTCATCCTTGTCGTGCTGCTGGCGTTGCCCTATCTGATCGCCCCGTTCTATCGGTTCGTCGATCCTGTTTCGACGCCGATGCTGTGGCGCTGGGCGAGCGGCGGCCGGGTTGAGCGCACTTTCGTCCCCATCGGCCGCATCGCGCCTACATTGCCGATCACCGTGATCCTCGCCGAAGACGCGAGCTTTTGCCACAACCACGGCATCGACCTCAGCGGCGTACGCGAGGCCCTGCAACAAGCCGACGAGGATATCGCGGAGGCGCGGGGTGGCTCTACCATCACGCAACAGACCGCCAAGAACCTGTTCCTGTGGCAGGGGCGCAGTTTCGTGCGCAAGGCGCTGGAAATTCCGCTCGCGATCTGGATTAACTTGGTGCTGCCAAAGCGCCGGGTCCTGGAAATCTATCTCAATATTGTCGAGTGGGGCCCTCGCGACCAATTCGGCGCTGAAGCGGCGGCACGCTGGGCGTTCGGCAAGTCGGCCCACGACCTGACAGCGCGGGAATCCGCGGAACTCGCCGCCATCCTTCCGAACCCGTTCCGCCGCAGCGCGCGAACCCCCAGCGCGCTAGTGCGCCGGCTCGCGGGCGTGTACGAAAACCGCGCCGCGAGCTATCCCGCGCAGGATGCGTGCATCCGCCGCCAAGCCCCCTAGCGTTACCGGCATTGTTCTTCTATAAGCCCGGCTTCCGTAGGAGATTGTCATGGCCGTACCGAAAAGAAAAACGTCGCCGTCGCGCCGCGGCATGCGGCGATCCGCCGATGCGCTGAAGCGGCCGTCCTATATCGAGGACAAGGATTCCGGCGAGCTGCGCCGCCCGCACCATATCGATCTCAAAACCGGGATGTATCGCGGCCGGCAGGTCCTGAACAAGAAGACCGAGGCCTGACTTTCGCGACCGGAGGCGCGCCATGTTCCTGATTGGCTTTCCGCTCCTCCTGATACCGTTCGTCATCTACAACATGATCGCGTTTCTTACGCCCGGCGTGGGCTGGACCACGCCGGTTGCGACCGTGCACATGATGTCCGGCCAGGATTGGGTACTGACCTGGGAAGATTTGCTGCTCGCCTTTGCCATTCTTCTGCTCGCGGTCGAGATGATCAAATCGACGCGCATGGGCATGCGTTCGATTGTCGATCACATTTTGGCGATGGCGCTATTCATTGCCATGCTGGTCGAGTTTCTGCTGGTGCAGCAGGCAGGAACGTCGACTTTCTTTTTGTTGACCATGATCGGGCTCGTCGACGTGCTGGTCGGTTTTATTGTCAGCATCCGCTCGTCGCAGCGCCAGATCGAGGTGCAAACGGAGCGAACGGCCTAAAAATGCGCTACTGATCGGCAGATTCGGGCCCTTTGGATTTGCGAATTCTTTAGGCCATTTCGGTAACTTGCCCAATGGCCCGTCTGCGCAGCGCACGCAGGCGGCGAACCCGTAAGAGGGCGACGTGGCGGGCGACGTTCGGGAAAAAAATCCGAATAGTGCGGTTCTTTCCGCCCGCGCCGGCAACGATGGCGAAGTTGACGGCGGCCGAGCCGCCGCGCCGCTCAATACCGCCGACATCTTGGCTTCCGTCGGCGAGGCCGCTTATGTCTGGGACATCCGCAGCGACCACCTCGTCTGGAGCAGCAATGCCGGCGAGGTTCTCCGCGGCGCGGACGCGGAGAAAATATCGAGCGGTCGCGGTTACGCACATCTCATCGACGCCGATAGCGGAACGAGCCGTTTCGACGCAGTGTTTCAGGTAAAGGAGCGCGACCAAGGCCACGGTGTTTTCTATCGCCTCGAATATTGCATCCGGCCCGATCCCGCAGCGGAAAACAAACTCTGGATTGAGGATTGCGGCCGCTGGTTTGCCGGCGGCGACGGCAAGCCGATGCGCGCCCAGGGAATAGTCCGGGTCATCAACGAGCGCCATGAACGCGAGCATCAGTTGAGCCTACTGGCGCGCTGCGACGAGCTCACCGGCGAACCGAACCGCCACTATCTCGTCGAGATTTTGCAAAAGACGTTGGACGAGGCGACGCGATTTCGCTCGTCGTGCGGCTTTTTTTTGGTGGCCATCGATAATCTCGCGCGCCTCAACGAGTCGTACGGCTTCGACATCGCCGACGAAGCCATCGCCGCGCTTGGAAAACGCATGCGCAAGCTGACGCGCGGCAAGGACACGCTTGGCCGCTATGCCGGCAACAAGTTCGGCATCGTGCTCCACGATTGCACGCCTGACGACATGAACGTCGCGGCCGAACGCTTGCTCGCCGGCGTGCGCGACGAATTGATCGCGACCAGCGCTGGCCCGATCGCCGTCACCGTGAGCATTGGCGGGGTCATCGCACCGCGCCATGCCCGCACAGTGGCCGAAGTGCTGGCGCGCGCCGAGGAGACGCTCGGTGCCGCCAAGAGCAAGCAACGCGGTTCATTTCTCGCCTATCATCCGAATCTCGAACGCGAGGCGCAACGGCGCGAAAACGTCCGCGCCACGGATGAAATCGTCGCCGCGCTCAACGAGCGGCGCATTTTTCTCGCCTATGAACCGGTCGTCACCGCACGCGACCGGCGGCCGGCCTTCTACGAATGCCTGATGCGGGTGCACCGCTCCGACGGCGGCTTGCTGGGTGCGAACGAAATCGTTCCTGTTGCCGAGCGCTTGGGGCTGGTGCGGCTCCTCGATCACCGCGTGCTCGAACTTGTGATCGAAGAAATGGCTGGCGCGCCGTCATTGCAGGCGAGCGTCAACGCTTCGCCCGGTTCGACCACCGACCCGGACTGGTGGGTGGGGTTGGAATCGCTGCTGCGCGCGCATGCCGGCATCGCCGAGCGTCTCATTATCGAGATCACCGAAAGCGCCGCAATCAGCGACATCGATTATACGCGCGGCTTTGTCGTCCGCGCTAAAGACCTCGGCTGCCGCATCGCCGTCGACGATTTTGGCGCCGGCTTCACCTCGTTCCGCAACCTGCGCAAGCTCGGCGTCGACATGGTCAAGATCGACGGCGCTTTTGTGCAGAACATGCTGCGCTCGGACGATGATCGCGCTTTCGTGCGCACCCTTGTTGAGTTGGGCCAAAGGCTCAATCTCGCTACCGTCGCCGAATGGGTGCAGGACGAGCGCGCCGCCAAGCTTCTGGAAGAGTGGGGCTGCAATTATCTGCAAGGCGCGTTGGTCGGACTTGCCACCACGGAGCGGCCGTGGCTCGGGGCTTTGGCGCAACAGGCCAATTGAGCTGAATTTCGCTTAAGGCCAAGCGCGACAACCGCTAACGATTGGCGCCGCGCTCGATGCGGTACTCTCGATCAAGCAAACTGATGGTATGATTGAGGTCGGATTGCGCGATCAACACGGCGACGTGCTGACCGCGCAGCAGGCCGATGACTTCGGCGAGGCGCCGCGACAGCGCCGGAGCGACGCCCTCGAAGGGCTCGTCGAGCAGCAGGAGACGCGTGCCGACGATGAGCGCGCGCGCCAGCGCCACAAGTTTCTGCTGGCCACCGCTTAACGCCATCGCCTTGCGATCCCGCATCGCCGCGACTTCCGGCATCAGGCCATAGACGAAATCGAGGCGGGCGGCGGCATCGACGCCCCGGGTGACCCAACCGGGCAACAGAACGTTCTCCTGCACCGTGAGCTGCGGGATGAGCCGCCGATCCTCCGGCATGTAACCGATGCCGAGCGCAGCGCGGCGATGCGTCGGCAGCGCCAGCAGGTTCTCGCCGCCAAAGGTAATTCGCCCGCCGCTCGCCGCGACCAGCCCCATCACCGCGCGCAGGGTCGTGGTTTTGCCGGCGCCGTTGCGGCCAAGAAGGCCGATCATCTCGCCGGGCGCGAGCTTAAGGCTGACGCCCCGCAATACCTCGACTGACTGCAGCTTGACGCATAACGTTTCGATTTGCAGCGGGCTCACGCCGCGCCTCCGGTCACGTAACGCTGCACTTCTTCGTTGCTCAGCACCGCACCGGGGTCGCCGTCGGCGATGATGCGGCCGGCATAGAAGGCGAGCACGCGATCGGCGTAACGGCCGACGATGTCCATGTCGTGCTCGACGAACAGCACGGTCGTTTCGGTGCCTTCGATGGCGTGCATGATCACGTCCATCAGCAGAAATTTTTCTTCCGCCGCGACGCCGCTGGTCGGCTCGTCGAGCAGCAAAAGCTTGGGCCGGCACGTGACCGCCATGGCGACATCGACGAGCTTGCGCACGCCGCCGGGCAACACGGCGATCGTATGCTCGCGATATTCGCGCAAGCGGAAACGGCCGAGCAGATCATCGAGCTCGGCGATCCCGGCATCCGAGCGTGCCGGCTGCCACGATGACATTCCTTCTTTGCGCAAAATGGCGAGCGCCAGGAGCAAATTCTGGTCCAGCGTCAAACTGGTGAAAAGCTGCGGGATCTGGAAGGAGCGGCTGACCCCGTCGCGGCGAACCTGGCGGGGGGCAACGCCGGTAATGTCCTTACCGTCGAGCATGACGCGGCCGGCGTTGGGCTTGAGATGACCGGTAACGAGGTTGATGAAGGTGGTCTTGCCCGCACCGTTATTGCCGATGAGGCCGAGCTTCTGGCCGCGCTCAACCGCGATCGAAATATCGCTCGCGGCGATCACGGCGCCGAAGGCTTTTCGCAGACCGATGGTCTCAAGGAGCGCGGTCATTTGGATTTTTCCATCGACGCGCGCGCCGATTTGGCCCGGCTCGGACGCAAGCGCAGCGGCAGCGAGCCGAGCCCGCCGGGCAGGAAGAGAATGATCAGTAAGAGGAAGACGCCGAGCGCGCCTTGCCACGTGTTCGGAAAATATTGGCTGGAAAAGGAGCGCACCAATTCCAGGAGAATTGCGGCGACGAACACCGCGGCCACGCTCATATAGCCGCTGAGAATGGCGAGAAACACAAATTCGCCCGACGTCGTCCAGAACGCGAAATCGGGGTCGATATGGCCGAGTGAGAGCGCCGACAGCGCACCGCCGATACCGCCGAGAGCCGCGGCAATTACGAAATTGATACCGTTGACCCATCGCACCGAGGCGCCGAGATACTCGACGCGAATCTCGTTGTCGCGCGCGGCGTGCGACAGCAGTCCGCGCACTGAGTCGAAATGAATTCGGCACAACGCCGCCGCAATGACGGTGACCAGACTGGTAAAGAGAAACAGCGCGTAACCGGCATTTTGCGATCCCGCCGGCTGATAGCCAAAGAAGCGCGGCGCATGGAGGTTCAAGCCGTCGGAGCCGCCCAGCGAATAAGTCTTGTTGAGAATGCCATAGACGATCATCGACAGGGCAAGCGTCAATGTCGCGAAAAAGATGCCGCGATAGCCGGCGAGCAGCGGCGCAATGATCGCGCCCAGGATCAGCCCGGCGATAGCGCCAAGCGCCACGAGAAGTGCAGCATCGCCGATCCCAAAACTGCGCATCGCCATCCCGGCGGCATAGGCCCCGGCGCAATAAAAGGTGCCTTGGCCGAAGGAGACCAGCCCGCCGCGCATCAGCACGACGATCCCGAGCGCCACCAATCCCTTGGCGAAAGCCAAAGTGGCGACGAGCACGAGCCAGTTCGGCATTGCATAGCCGGCGACCGCCAACACCGCGAATGCAATCACGGCCGCGGCGAGCGTGCCGACGATGCCGGCCATTTAGATCTTCCGTGCCGACATGCGCTGGAACAGGCCCTCGGGGCGAAATGCCAGCACCAGCGCCATGACCAGATAAACGATGAACAGCTCCGCCCAAGGCACAAGATGGATGGCGGCGGCACGGGCGAAGCCGACAAAAAGCGCGGCGGCGGCCGCGCCCTCAACGCTTCCGAGACCGCCGATCACCACCACGGCGAAGCTGAGCAGGATCACGGTGATGCCGATGCCGGGCTGCACCGAAATCTTCGGCGCGGTGAAAGCGCCGCCAAGCGCCGCGAGAAAGACGCCGAGCATGAAGGCCAATGCGAACACACGGCTGACGTTGACCCCCATGGCGCGGCTGATGTCGCGGTCATGGATGACCGCCAAAACGATTTTACCGCTGACGGTGCGGTTGATCCCGAACCAAAGCAGCAGACCGACGATCAGCGCCAGTCCGATCAACGCAAAATCGTAGCCGACATAGCTCAGGCCAAAGAATGAGACGTTGCCGAGAAGCGCGTAAGGCTCCGATGCGTAGTAGGCTTCAGCGCCCCAAATCAGCTTGGTGGCGTCCTCCAAGATAAGGAAAAGCGCATAGGTGACGAGCACCAGCACGACTTCGTCGCGACGATAAAAGAAACGCAGGACGCCGCGCTCTAAGAGCGGTCCCAAAATCAGCGCGACCGCGAGCGCTGAGCCGAGCATCAGGAGATAGCCGAGAAACGGCGGCCCAAGTTCGCCGCCGTAATACCAGCCGACCGCGCTCGCCGCCGCATAGGCGCCGACCGCGAACAGACTGCCGTGCGCGAAGTTCAGAATATTGAGCACACCGAAGACGAGTGTCAGTCCGACCGCCACGATGAAGAGCCACGACGCGTCGATGACGCCGTCGATCAAGATCGCTGCCGCAAGTTTCGCGCTCATTCTTTGCGGCGGGTGGTGTCGCTCAGTCGCATTTTGCGCCAGGGAAACCCTGCGCGATCCAATCGGCCGCCTTGACGCCGGGCGGGGGGTTCACGCACTCGGCGGCAAAGTGTTCGATGTCGACCAGGCGCACCATCTTGGCGTCCGGATCCCATTTCGAACGCCCAGCAGCATTCGACTGGACGGCCTGATGCCCGTCGCCGAGCGCAAGCTTAATATGGCCGGGCGGTGCGTCCCATTCGATGCCGACCATGGCCGCCGCCATCTCATCGCTGGTCGGCTTTTTGCCGCCATTGGCGGCCATCGCCTTTTCGATCGCGGTTTTAAGCCCAAGCAGGCCTTGCGCGGCGCGGTAATGCGGCTGCACCGGAATGAGTCCCGGATACGCGGCAGCGAGCGTCGCGACGTACCAATCGTTGATCGGACTTTTCTCAGCGAATTGGCCGTTGGAGCCGCGTGCCCCGACAATGACGCCGTCCGGCATTTTGTTGCCCAGCGGCGGCAGTACGTGATCGGAGGCGCTTAAGACCACCACGCGATCTTTCATCAGCCCGCGAGGCGCTGCTTGCAGCACAAACGCCTGCAGATCGCCGCCCCACAGGCTTGAATAGATCAGCGCTGGATTTTCCTGCAGCAGGGTCGAAATTTCGGTGCCGTACTGGCCGGCGCCGAATTTCGGCCAAAGCTCGACTTTCGTTTTTGCCTCCGGTTCAAGTTGCGCGAGGCTACCCTTGAAATCTTTCCAGGAGTCCTGACCCCAGGCGTAATCTTGATTCATGGCGCCGACATCGGCGACCTTAATGCCGCGCTTTACCAGGTAGCGGGCCATAGCGACGTTATCCATCGCGCCATGGGCGGCGGTGCGAAAGACGTATTTGAACTTGTTTTCCTCGAAGATGCGGGGCGTGCCGCAGTCAAAGAGAACCAGAAGCTTCTTGAGTTCTTCGGCCGCCGGCGAGACCGCCAAACAATCACCCGAGCTGACATAACCCAAGACCGCATCGACATGGTCGCGCTCGAAGGCGTTGCGCAACTCCTCGACTTGTTTGGTCGCGCCGCCCGCCTCATCGATGAGCTGAACTTCGATTTTCAAGCCGCCGAAACCGACCTTGTCGTAGGGTTTGGGCAGGCTTCCGGCATTGAGGGCATCGATGACGGCCTTGGCGCCCTGCACGGCCGGCTTGCCGAACGATTCAGCTGCCTGCCCGGAGAGAAAGGCGACGAAGGCCAGTTTGAAGACGTTGTCGTCTTGCGCTGTGGCGCTGCTCGCAAATGAACCAAGGACGCCGGCACCGGCGACTAAAGCGGCTGCCAACCCACGAAATTTCATGGTCAAAGCCTCCCAATTGGAATTCTTGTTTTTGTTGCTGCCGGGCGCTTCGACGGCGCTCCCGCCTGCCGATAAGTGTGCCCGATGCGCGCGGACCTGTCCACGTCTAGCCGCTCTTCGGCGCCAGCTCATACAGGCACGCTCGGCGTCACGTGGCGGCGTACATAAAGGCTCGCGCCTTTAAGCCCGCACGGTCATTTCACAAATCAGCCCCTGCGGGCGCCAGTCAAATTCGGCCTTACCGTGCAACTGTGCGGTCATTTGTTTGATAACCCGGCCGCCAAAGCCTTGCCGGCCCGGCTTTTGCATCGCCGGACCGCCCACTTCCGCCCAACGAAGGATGATTTCACCGCCGGCGCCGCGCTGCCAGGTCAAATCAAGTTGGCCCTCGGGTACGGACAGCGATCCGTATTTGGCGGCATTGGTCGCAAGCTCGTGTAGAGTTACGGCGACGGCTTGCGCGGCGGTCGGCTCCAATAGGATCGATGGTCCTTCAATGCGCACCCGCTTTTTGTCCGCCGCGCCGTAAGGAGCAAGTTCGCGAGCCGCTATCGCCGACAATTCCGCGCCAACCCAGCGCGACTCGACGAACAGCGACTGAACGTTCGCGAGCGCCTGGATGCGTCCTTCAATCGCGTCTTTGAGGCCTTGCATGGTATCGGCTCGCGAAAGATTCACAATCGCCTGCACGCTCGCCAACAGGTTCTTGCCGCGATGCTCGACCTCGCGGGCGAGCGTCGCGATTTGTTCCCGGCTTTGTCTTTGCTCAGTAATATCCCGCGCGATCTTCGAGGCGCCGATAATTCTGCCTTCGGCGTTTTTGACCGGGGAGACCGTCAGCGAAATCGGGAACAAGGTCCCGTCCTTGCGCCGCCGAATGGTCTCGAAGTGATCGATACGTTCGCCGCGCCCGATCCGGCGGAGTATCTCGACTTCTTCGTTTAGCCGATCCTCCGGAATGACAATGGTGATCGGGCGGCCTATCGCCTCTTCGGCGGTATAGCCGAACACGCGCTCCGCGCCTTTGTTCCAGCTAGCGATGATGCCATCGAGGTTCTTGCTGACGACGGCGTCATCGCTGGATTCAACAATCGAGCCCAGCCAATGAGACCGCTCGTCCGCAAGCTTGCTTTCACTGAGATTACGCGTCACCGTGCCGTAGGCGACGATGGCGTCCGACGAACCACGCACCGGAAAGATATTGTAGAGCACGGGAATGGCCGCGCCGGTCGCGAAATTTCGAAACTTGAGTTCGCCCTCCCAAAAGCCGGTGTCGCGCGCGGCCGGTATGACCTCGCGCAGAACCTTGGCGCGATCTTCCGCGGCGAAATAGTCGATAATCCGTGTCGCGTGCACGGCGTCCAAATCCTTCAATCCAACGAGCTTGAGACCGGCTTCATTGACGAACAGGGCGTTGCCTTCCAGATCGGCGACGCCCACAAATTCATGCGAAGCCCTGACCAGCGACGACAACATGCGCGCGAAATCGTCGGCGTCGCCGAATTGCAAAAGTCCGCGAGCGATTGCCGGAAGGTCTTCAGACAGGGCCGCCACTCCACGCCGCAGAGAAAAGCGCGGAGTGTCGGCCGACACGCACTCCCGCGACTTACAATAGCCTTACGCGCCGCCGCCGCTCAGCTTGTCGACTTTCTTCTGCATTTCGTCGAGCTGGCGCTTCAAGTCGTCGATATCGCCGGTCTTCGGCGCGGACTTTCCCGCTTCCGTCTCGACCTCGCCGTCAGCCTCGCGCCGCGCGAACGGCGCGAACATCGAGAAGGCGCGCTCGAACATTTCCATGTTCCGCCGCACCTGATCCTCCAACGTCGGGAATCCGCCGACGCCGAAGGCCTGCGCCATCTGATGGCGAAACTTTTCCTGCTCACGGGTCAGCGACTCGATCGAGACTTCGAGATAGCGCGGAACCAGCATCTGCATGCTGTCGCCGTAGAAGCGGATGAGCTGGCGCAGGAACGCAATCGGCAGGAGATTCTGGCCTTCTTTGTTCTCCTGTTCGAATATGATCTGCGTCAACACCGAGCGCGTGATCTCCTCGCCGGTCTTGGCGTCGTAGACCACGAAATCCTCACCGGCCTTCACCATGGCCGCGAGATCTTCGAGCGTGACGTAGGTACTGGTGCCGGTGTTGTAGAGGCGGCGGTTAGCGTACTTTTTAATGGTGACCGGTTCTTCGGTCTTGGGCGAGGGCGCTGGCATCAGGCGGTGACCATCTTGGTTGCGATCAAAATAGGCACTTTCTCGGGGCACGGCTACCGTTTTGTGGTGGCTTGGTTTCTGCGGTCCGGCGAAGGCGGCGGCAGGGACGTACGGTCCGCATAGCGGCAATGCCGGGCCGTTCCGTCTTGTCGAGCGGCGCGCGCCTCCTTATGACTTATATGAGTAGCCAGCGGCAAACCCCCGTTTTGAGAACCCCTATCGAAAGGATTCTGCCATGAAAGACGACATTGTGATTGTCGGCGCGGTGCGCACGCCAGTCGGCGCATTCAATGGGGCTTTCGCGTCCGTGCCGGCTCACGATCTCGGCAAAGTCGCGATCAAGGCGGCTATCGACCGCGCCGGCGTCGAGGCCTCGCGGGTGTCCGAAGTCATCCTGGGCCAAATCCTGCAAGCTGGTCAGGGCCAAGGCCCCGCGCGGCAAGCCTCGATCAATGCCGGCATCCCCGTCGAAGTGCCGGCCTACAGCGTCAACATGCTCTGCGGCTCGGGTTTGCGCGCAGTCGCGCTCGGCTACCAAGGCATCGCCAACGGCGATTCTGAAATCGCGGTGGTCGGCGGCCAGGAGTCTATGAGTATGGCGCCGCATTGTGCGCATCTGCGCAACGGCGTGAAAATGGGCAATTTCGAGATGATCGACACCATGATCAAGGACGGGCTGTGGGATGCCTTCAACGGCTATCACATGGGCAACACCGCCGAGAACGTCGCGCGCCAATGGCAGATCACGCGCGCGCAACAGGATGAGTTCGCCGTCAAGTCGCAGAACAAAGCCGAAGCGGCGCAAAAGGCCGGAAAGTTCAAGGACGAGATCGCTCCGGTCACGGTGAAGAGCCGCAAAGGCGACATTATCGTCGACGCCGACGAGTATCCCAAGCACGGCACCACGCTGGACGGCGTCAGCAAGCTCAAGCCAGCGTTCGACAAGGAAGGCACGGTGACGGCCGCGAGCGCGTCCGGAATTAACGACGGGGCTGCCGCCATGGTGCTGATGAAAGCGAGCGAAGCCGCCAAGCTCGGCAAGACGCCGCTCGCCCGCATCGTCTCGTGGGCGCAGGCCGGCGTCGATCCGAAAATCATGGGCACCGGACCGATCCCGGCCTCACGCGCCGCGCTGAAGAAGGCCGGCTGGAGCGTCGGCGATCTCGACTTAGTCGAAGCCAACGAAGCGTTCGCGGCGCAGGCGTGCGCGGTCAACAAAGACCTCGGCTGGGACACCAACAAGGTCAATGTCAACGGCGGCGCCATTGCCATCGGCCATCCGATCGGCGCGTCGGGCGCGCGGGTCCTGGTGACGCTGCTCTACGAGATGCAAAAACGGAACGCTAAAAAAGGTCTGGCGACCCTCTGCATCGGCGGCGGCATGGGCATCGCTATGTGCGTGGAGCGATAGAAGAGCGACAGCAAAGATTCATAAAATCGTCATGCCCGGCCAACCTGGTCCGGCCCGAACTGGCCGGCCCGGATGCAAGCTTGTGCCGGGCATCAACGACTTTAATCTTTGAACAACAAAGACGTAGATGGCCGGGACAAGCCCGGCCATAAGAAGAGAGGGAGGGAGTAATGGCCCGCGTCGCAGTGGTGACGGGCGGAACCCGAGGCATCGGCGCGGCGATCTGCAAGGCGCTCAAGTCTGCCGGCTATAACGTCGCGGCCGGGTACGCCGGCAACGACGAAGCGGCGCAGAAGTTCAAGGATGAAACCGGAATCCCGACCTACAAATGGAGCGTGGCGTCCTATGAGGCGTGCGCGGACGCGGTAAAGAAAATTGAGGGCGATCTGGGCCCGATCGACGTCCTCGTCAACAACGCCGGTATCACTCGCGACGCCATGCTCCATCGCATGAAGCCGGAGCAGTGGGCGGAGGTGATGAACACCAATCTGAATTCGCTGTTCAATATGTGCCGGCCGCTGATCGAAGGCATGCGCGCGCGCAAGTTCGGTCGCATCATCAACATCTCGTCGATCAACGGGCAGAAAGGCCAAATGGGGCAGACGAACTATTCGGCCGCCAAAGCCGGCGAGATCGGTTTCACCAAGGCCTTGGCGTTGGAAAGCGCCAAGAGCGGCATCACTGTGAATGCGATTGCACCGGGATACATCAACACCGAGATGGTGCAGGCGGTGCCTAAAGACGTGCTGGAAAACAGCATTCTGCCGACCATTCCCATCGGGCGGCTGGGCGAACCGGAAGAGATCGGCCGTTGTGTCGTTTTTCTTGCCTCGGACGACGCCGGATTGATTACCGGCTCGACGCTGACCGTCAACGGCGCACAATATATTACCTAGTCAGGCGTTCGTTTGTTATTGCGCAGATGGCGGCCCCGGTTCGAGCAGACGAAGCCGCTTACGCGTCGAGATCGAGGGTGAACAGCTCCTGCGGATGCGACACGCCGCGCAGCGCAAATCGCCCGACCGAAACCAGCCGGCGCTTGATATCGCCGACCTCGGCAAAAGTCGCCGAGATGAGCAGCGGCTGATCGGCCGAACGGCACATCGCCGCGATGCGACTCGCTTCGTTCACCGCCGGACCGATGACGGTAAAGTCCAGCCGTTCATGGCTGCCGATATTGCCGTAATACACCTCGCCGACATGCAAGCCGAGATACATGTCGGTCACCGGCTGGCCGGCCGCCGCCCGGCCCTTTTTTAGTTCGGCTACCTCGCTGCGTGCCGTAATGGCAGCGGCTAAGGCCGCATCGCAAGCATGTTCGCGATCCGACGCCGTAAAAATCGCCAGTATGCCGTCGCCGATCAGTTTGACCACATCACCGCCATGCTCGTGGATCGTCGAAACAATCACGTCGGCATAGTCGTTCAACAGCGGAATCACCTGTTCGGGGGTCGCATCGGTAATGCGTGTAAAACCGCGCAAATCGCTGAACCAGACCACCGCGTCGATGCGTTCTGCCATGCCGCGCACGATCCGCCCGCTGAGTACGCGCTGACCGGCGTCGCGACCGAGATAGGTTTCCATCAGCGTTTTGGTCATGCGTTGCAGCGCCGCCGCTTTGAACGCAAGCGCCAGAGATGGGGCGAGACGCTCAAGCACGGCGATGTGTTGGTCGTTGAACCCCTCGGCCGCCGACGTCGCCCATGACAGGTAGACGCCATCCATCTCGCCGATGATTCCCTCCGGGGCAAAACGGCAGATCATCGCCACATAGTCGGTCAATCCCGCCGCCAGCCAATCCGGCAGCAGTGAATATTTCTCGACGGTCGTGGCGTTCAGACGGAGGCGAAACAGCGGCTGGCCGGTCTGTAACATCTGATAGAACGGGCTCCGCCGCCAACGCTCGACGGCCTCGATATCGCCGGGAGGCGACCCGGACGCGGCAAGCACTTCGGGATCGGTTCGGCCATATTCGAGCAAGCGTAAGTCCGCGGCGCCGTGGTCCCACTGATAAAGACGGCCCTCGTGGACGGGATGCAGCGTGTCGATGAACATGGCGGTCCGGCTAAGCGGCATGCCTGCGGCGACGCAGCGGCCGCAAAAACCGGAAACGATGTCGGCTTCGGATCTGCCGGCGATTCCGGCCTCGGTCAGCCATGCCGCGGTCGCGGTCAAGAACGCTTCGTCCATGACGCGATTATACAGGTGAGCCCAAAGAATCGGGCGGCAATATTATTGCGGCGTCCAACCCGCCGGCGCCATTTCGAATTTGCCAAAATCAAAGCCAGGCGCGACCGTGCATCCAACGAGCGTCCAATCACCGAGTGATCGCGCCGCCTGCCACGCGTGCGCCGGGACGACGGCCTGCGGGCGGTGGCCGGCGGCGAGATCGTTGCCCACCGTGATCACCTCGCGACGCCCGTTTGCAGCAATTTCAAGTGCGACCGGCGCGCCGGCGTAGAAGTGCCAGACTTCGGCGGCGTCAATGCGGTGCCAGTGCGAGCGCTCATCACGCGCGAGCAAAAAATAAATCACAGTCGATGCGGCACGAGCGCCATCGACCAGACGCGCATCGCGGAATACTTCGCGGAAATGCCCGCCTTCCGGATGCGGCTTCAAATCGAGCAACCGGATGATTTCGGCGGCGCTGAGATTTGGCGCGCTCAAGGCCAATTCCTTTTGTCGTCATTCCGGATCACCGTGAAACGGCGAGTCCGGAATCCATAATCACAAACGCCGGGGCTATGAATTCCGGGTTCCGGCCTGCGGCCGGCCCCGGAATGACCGCTCAAAATTTATTCTTGCGCTCGCGAATCTCGGCAAAGACTTTCCATGCCGGACTGCCGGCAAGCCCGACCGTCTTCGCCACGTCCGGCGAATCGGCGCGCAGAAACGGGTTCTCTGCTTTTTCCGCGCCGATGGTCGCAGGGATAGTCGGCTTGCCGGCGGCGCGGAGTTTCACCACCTCGGCAGCGCGGGCGGCAAGCCGCGCATTATCCGGCTCGATGGTCTTGGCGAAGCGAATGTTGGCTTCGGTATATTCGTGTCCGCAGAAAAACTGCGTGTCGTCCGGAAGGCCGCGCAGCTTCAGCAAGGATTGCCACATCATCTGCGCGTCACCTTCAATGACGCGGCCGCAGCCGATTGAAAACAACGTGTCGCCAACAAACGCAACCTTGTCGGCAGGGAAGAAATACGAGATGTGACCCGCGGTGTGGCCGGGCGTGTCTATGACCCGACCTTGCAATGGCCCGACGCGCACCGTGTCGCCTTCGCCGACTGTCTCGTCGACGTCGGCGATGCGCTGCGCCTCGCGGCGCGGGGCGACGACCCGGCATTTGTAACGCCGCTTCAGTTCGGGAATGCCGGCGGTGTGGTCGCCGTGATGATGGGTGACGAGGATGTCAGTGAGCCGCCAGCCGGTCTTTTTCAGCGCAGCTTCGACCGGCGCCGCTTCCGGTGCGTCAATCGAAGCGGTCGCGCCGCTCTCCGGATCGTGGAGGAGCACGCCGTAATTGTCCGACAAGCAGGGGAACAGAAAAGTTTGTGCTGGCATGGCCTCGCCATTCCGGATCGCCGTGGAACGGCGAGTCCAGATCCATATCCCGGGTCCTTAAGGTAGGCATTACTCGTCGTTAACCGCAAGATCAGTGGGTATGGATTCCGGGCTCGCGGTCGTTGCCCGCGCCCGGAATGACAACCAAATCCATGCTATTTTCCGAGCATGGATGTTGTCGATCTGCGCGATTTCTATGCCCAGAGGCTCGGCACCGTGGCCCGCCGCTTCATTGCCCGCGGTATCCGCGCGCGCTGGACGAACACCGCGTCGCTGCGCGTTCTGGGCATAGGCTACGCCACGCCTTATCTCGGCCTTTTCCGGGAAGAAGCCGAACGCTGCCTAGCGCTGATGCCGGCGCCGCAAGGCGTAGTGCGCTGGCCGTCGTCGAAGCCGGCGCTCGCCGCGCTGGTCGAGGAAGACGATTTGCCGCTCACCGACGCAGCGGTCGACCGCGTGCTTTTGGTGCATGCGCTGGAGAATTCGGCCGACCCGATCGGGCTGCTGCGCGAAGTGTGGCGGGTGCTAGCCGGAGGTGGCCGGCTCCTTGCCGTAGTGCCGAACCGGCGCGGCTTGTGGGCGCGCATGGACACGACGCCGTTCGGTTCCGGCCGACCCTACTCGCGTTCGCAGATCACGCATTTGTTGCGCGAGACCTGGTTCACGCCAACCGGCTGGGGCGAAGCGCTCTACGTGCCGCCGGTTTCGCTCGGGCTGTTCCTGCGTTCCGCGGCGGCGTGGGAACGCGCCGGCGCAACCATCTCGGCGCCGTTTGCCGGCGTGCACATTGTCGAAGCGACGAAGCAGGTCTATCGCGCCATTCCGGCGCGGCGCGAGCGGCGCCGGCTGATGCCGGTGCTCAAGCCGGTACTCATCCCCTCGCCCGGCGCGGTCGGCGCTTCCCGTTCCTTTGCGGCGCTGAAGGACGAAGAAAGCGAATAATTCACTGCGGCCACGGCTCGGCAGTGACTGCCGCGGCATCGATGCCGACGAGACCGCTTAAGCCGTCGCACCGTTCGCGCGCAACGGCATCAACGAGCGCGCCTTTGATCTCCGCGACAAGGCCAAGCCCGCGAAACACCAGAGCGGAATAAAGTTGCAGGAGGCTCGCGCCGGCGCGGATCTTGACAAGCGCCGCCGCCCCGGAATCGATTCCACCGACGCCGATCAGCGGGAACGCGTTATCTACTCGCACGTAGCTTTCCGCCAGAATGCGCGTTGAGAGCGAAAATAGCGGGCGGCCAGAAAGTCCGCCGGCTTCCTTGGCGCGCGCGCTTTCCCGCAAGCTCGGCGGCCGCGCCACCGTCGTGTTGCCGACGATCATGCCGTCTATGCGAAGCGCACGCGCGACATCGACAATATCGTCAAGCTCGTCGAGCGAGAGATCGGGCGCGATCTTGAGCAGCAACGGCGTTGGTCCGGTATCGCGTGTTGCGCGCGCGCGCGCTTCGATCACGCGCGCGAGCAGATCGCCGAGCGCGGACGCTTGCTGCAAATTGCGCAATCCCGGCGTGTTGGGCGACGACACATTGATGGTGATGTAACTCGCGATCGGCGCGAAGCGCTCGATCAGCCGCACGTAATCGCCGATCCGGTCGGACGAGTCTTTGTTAGCGCCGATATTGATGCCGATGATGCCTCCTCGGCGAGCGCGCCGCGCCAGCCGCCGCAGTGCGCGATCCGCGCCCTGCGAATTAAAGCCCAGGCGGTTGATCACCGCCTCATCGGCATCAAGGCGAAAAATCCGCGGCCGCGGATTGCCCGGCTGCGGATGCGGCGTGAGGGTGCCGACTTCCACGAAACCGAAACCCAGCCGCAACAGCGCATCCGGCACCTCGGCGTGTTTGTCGAATCCTGCCGCCATCCCTACCGGATTGGGGAAATTGAGGCCGAAGGCGCGCACGGCGAGGCGTGGATCGTCTTCGCCGGCGCGCGGCAATGGAGCGAATTTAAGGGAGGCGATGGTGAGCCGATGCGCGCCCTCCGGATCGAGCCCCGCCAGCAGTGGCCGCGCTAAATGCTCGAACGCGCCGATCACGACGAAAGCTCCGGCATTGGTCTAACGCCGTTTAGCTCATCGGCGAGCGGAAGCGTCCAGCTCACGGCTTTGAGCGGCAACGCGGCATAGAGATGCGGAAAGAGTTCGCCGCCGCGCGAGGTTTCCCATTTAAGCGCATGGCCGAGCGCACCGGCATCGACCGCGACGAGCAACAAATCGGTGGCGCCGGTGAAATGCTTGGCGGCCGTGCCGGCAAGTTGGGCGGCGGTGGAGAAATGAATGAAGCCGTCGAGCGCGTCAGCCTGCGATCCGCGAAATTCACCATGACGTTCGGCGGCAAGCCACTCTTTCCGCTGGCAGATTTTATAGATAACGGTCATTAAGCCACTTAACCCTAACGCGAAGTCGCCCGCCGAGCGCGAACTACCGGCGAAGCCGCTGTGCTAAAAATGGTAAGTAACCGGTTAAAGCGCGCGTTGGGAATGGTGCATGAGTACGCTATCCAAAATTTTCGACCGCTTCCAAACGAAAACCTCTGACGAGGAGTTCGACGAGGCGTCGCTGGATACTACCGTCGAAGCGCCGACCGAGCAGCCACCGTCGGAAGCCTGGGCCGATCTAGGTACCAGGGTCGGCGGTGACAACGAGAGCTTGCGGAACCTTTTGATCGATGTCGGCCGGCGCATCGACGCGCTTGACGATCTGCGCGACATCTTCGGCGAGCTGGTCGTTCCCATCGGTCATGCGCTCAACACGCTGGAACGCGAGGCGCTCGACAACGCCAATCTGCGCAATGCACTGGAAGAGACCAGCGTCGGCTACGAGCAATTGCGCGCCGAGGTCAAGGACGTGCGCAAGCGTCTGGCGACGAGCCAGAGCGAGTGCGAGCACCTCAACTACGAGCTCGGACTTTCGCAACAGGCCGTCGGCACGCTGGAAGCTGAAAAAGTCGAGCTCACCGGCGAACTCGAGCCGGCGCGCGCGCGGATCGCGGACCTCGAAGGCGAACTGGCGCGCGAGACGACCGCCGTGCGCATGCTGACCGAACATAAACAGGCGTTGAGCAAACATAGCGCCGCCGCCGACAAGCGCATCGCCGAACTGGAAGGCCTTATCGGCGCGGCGAGCGAAAA
>Ga0302180_10000878_pt1 | contig 24366 bp, 19 predicted proteins | sample I_Palsa_E3_2_FD_200575 | JGI IMG/M metagenome (GOLD analysis project Ga0302180, IMG submission 200575) | Peat permafrost microbial communities from Stordalen Mire near Abisko, Sweden - I_Palsa_E3_2 | ecosystem: Environmental > Terrestrial > Soil > Palsa > Peat permafrost | place: Sweden... | reverse complement strand
CACCCCGAGACTGGAAGTTGCTCCGCTACTGCTACTGCTGCTGCTGCCGCCTACTGTAGTTGCTGCCGCCGTGGCGTCCGCGCCAGCGTTGTCGCTGCCACCGCCGCAGCTGATCAACAACAGCGTGATAATCCCAAGTGCAGTGATTCGACTCAACGCTGAGCTCATAAATCCTCCGTCAGGCAATCGTCCGCGCCGACCGAACCGATCTGGGAGATGCGGCACATTGAGGTTAGAGTGCTGAACGCTTCAAACAAGCTCTGTACGACACCGTACGCAATGCGATTCGATGTTCCGCAACGTGACGTCGGTCACGTTCCCCATGCTCTCTCAGATGCTCGCGTAGACTGTAGCCGAGGGGCTGCTCTCTGCGCCCGCGGCGTTGACTGCCACGATCTGGAAATACCAACTGCCCGCGCTGAGGTCGCCAACCACGTAGGTCAGCATGCCGACAGTTTTAATGTCGATCGTCTGCGTCATCGCGCTCGCGCTCGTACCGTAGTAGATAATATAGCCGGCGAGATTGGTCAATGCGCTGCCATTGGTATTCTGGGTTGGAGCGGACCATGACAGCGTAACGTTGTCAGTGGTCGGGGATGCTGCGGCACCCGAGGAGCCGGAGCCGCTGGTGGCACCGCTCGATGGGCTGCTAGAGCTCGAAGCAGAGGTCACGGGAGTTGAGGCCAGAGGAGCTGAGGCCACAGGAGTGGAGACCACGGGAGTGGAGGCAATCGGGGTGCTGCCTGTGCCGGTGCTTGGACTTGTGCCCGTGCTCTCCGGCGGAGTGACAGCCACGACGCTGCTAGCGTCGGTCGCAGTTCCAGCGCTCTGTGTTGAGCCCCCGCATCCGGGCAGCAGGAGCACCGAGATGGCCAAAGCGCCGAGTATCTGGGCTAAAAGTCCCCGACGTCGTTCGATCTTCATGTGCATCGCCTCGCTAATGGGTAAATGCCCTAAAAGCGCTCTGGCGATTGCTGATCGATAGGAGAGCAGCGGACTGACGGTGGCGTCACGAAGCGTCGCGGCGAAGCCGGCAACCCCGCTATCTCATGTCCCTATCGGAACAAAGACCGGAGGCTTTGCGTCCCCGCCTCACGACGGGTATGCCCTTTCAATTGCGATGCCAGTTAGCGCTGAAAGCCGTGCATGCGCAACGTGTCTGCCCCACCGCACGTCGGTGAACGGCGACCTGGAGGTGAATCAAATAATGTTGCCGCGCGCCTCGCCACTGTCACGGTAGAGCGATGGCACTTTGATCAACATCCAGCCCGGATTTCCGCTCGGCAGCACAGTCAATCTATTTAGCGCCGCGGTGGATTTAATGCTCTGAGGCAATCAGAGCTAAGTCATAGGTGGACGGCCGCGGCGGAGGAAGGTATGCCGAGTATCGGGGTAGGCGATAACCGTCTCTCCGGCGCGGCGTCCGAGTCGATTAGGTTCGATGCATCATGCGCAGCGTGTCGTGGCGTATCGAGCTATGCAATCAATCATCCGCGGCATGGGGATCGATTTCTCGGATCGGCAGGTCCCAATGCGCCTCGATCAGTTCCCAGCGATGATTCTCCTCGCGCTTGAACGTAGCGTGATCGGGAAACAACTGCCGCGCCACGACCGCTTCCTGCGAGGTCGCCAGCTCATTCTTGTACACTACGAGCACGCGGTAGTCCCAGCGCTGGTCTTCGCTGGTGTGCAGCCCCGGTCGATAGACGGTGTACGGCAGAACACTTCCAAGCTCTTTCTCGCGATCGAGTATCTTGATCTGATACCTCTTGAAAATGTCGAAGAACTCGTCGGCGTGTCCCCACTTGACTCGATACACCCACTCGACCAGATGTGTGCGAACCGTAGCGGTACGATTGCACCAGGTCCAATTGCAATTGCTATATGAAGAATTGCCACCGACGAATGTCACCGCGATGTGACTGCCAAGGCGCGACAGTCCCTGGCCTGGCTGGGATTGCAGCGCTTATTTTGACTTGCGCGGCCCCACTGTTTGCTGACCAGCCGCTTACCATTCCGGTTGGCTCTGATGCCTATACGAAGTGGGACCACTGGCCCTATCAGCGTATCGGTGTACGCGCGTATATGCGCAGCACCTATGACCGCACCGGTGGCAATGAATGGGCCGACGCTTCCCATTTCCTGTATCAGTTAGCCGACGATTACAACGTCACTCTGGATGTGGAGGGACCGGGAGTGCTCTATTTTGTTCGCACGAATCATTGGCACGGTAGCCCCTGGCATTACAACGTGGACGGACTCGATCACATTGTCCAGGAGAGCAGTACCGCGGATCCACTGCGCCCCATTGCCAACTCGGTCTTTCTGCCTGAGAGCGCGTTTCCCAGCCCCCTGGCGCTGACCTGGTCTCAGACCAGAGGCGCGGATTTAAGCTGGGTGCCGATTGGCTTTGGAAAGTCCTTGCAGATCGCCTATAGCCGCACCTTCTATGGGACGGGCTACTATATTTATGATCAGTTTATAAGCGATACGCCGCTGTCTCAGCCGATATCAGCTTGGGACGGTAAAGCCGCGCCCGATCCGAGCGTTTTAGAACTCATCAACCGCGCGGGCTCCGACATTGCTCCGCAGCCCGGAGCCGGCGGTGTTGTAGAGGCCAGTGGACAGCTCGAGGTGCTGTCCCATTCCAATGTGCCAGTGTGGGAATCCTCGGTCGGTTCCTCCATGGTTCGAGCGCTGGAGTTCTCGGTTCCCGAGGCCGAAGCCGTGGCCTTCTCGCGTGTGCGGTTGAGGGTGACCTGGGACAAGCGCAAGACACCCTCGATCGACGCGCCCATATCGCTATTCTATGGCGCCGGGGTCTTATACAACCGGCAACATCACGAATACCTGGTCAAATCTCTGCCGATGGTTATTCACTACGATCAGGGCAGGGTTTATCTGAGCTGTTACTTCCCGATGCCTTTTTTTCAATCGGCCCGGGTTGAACTGCGAGGACTTGATGGAACCAAAATCTCGGATGTGCGTTGGAAAGTGCGCTACGAGCCCTACCTGGAACCGGCCAATCGAGTTGGTTACTTTCATGCGACTTACGCAGACCATCCGACGCCGGAATTGGGCAAAGACCTGGTTCTGCTCGACACCCGTCAGACCGAAGGCGGCGGTGACTGGTCCGGCTCGTTCGTGGGCACCTCCTTCATATTCTCCCACGATGCCCAGCTCAGCACTTTAGAAGGCGATCCTCGGTTTTTCTTCGATGACAGCAAAACGCCCCAAGCTCAAGGCACGGGGACCGAAGAATGGGGCGGAGGCGGCGACTATTGGGGCGGAGAAAATATGACGCTCGCCTTTGCGGGTCACCCGGTGGGCGCCAAGAGTCCCAGCGAGGCGATCAGCCCCGAGGACAAGATTGAGTCCGCCTATCGCTTCCTGCTGGCGGATCTGATGCCCTTCGGCAAGAACGCGCTGATTCGCCTGGAACATGGGGGCGAAGATGACTCCACTGAGCACTATGAGACCGTGACCTACTGGTATGGGTTGCCGGCTGCGTCGCTGATCAAGACGGACGATCTGTCGGTAGGCGACGAGCGCAGCGAGGCGCGGCATCAATATCTCTCGCCAGAGGCTTCGAAGCCCTATGCGCTCACGTCGCGCTACGAATGGGGCCCGGATCATCTGCGTGGCATCGAGATCTATCCGGCAACCACGGATCGTGGCAGAACAACCAAGACAGAATCGGCGTTTACGCTGAAGATCGACCCCAGAAATGTGGGGGTGATGCTGCGCCGTAAGTTGGACTACTCTTATGCCAATCAGCGCGCGGAAGTCTACATTCGTGATGCTCGCGACCGCAGCGCTGAGTGGAAGTTGGCCGGTATCTGGTATACGGCGGGCTGCAACACGGCTGTGGGATCAAACGGCGGCACGGGCAGCAATTCGCGCCTGTTTGACGCTCTGCGCAGGCAGCTTAATCGATCCGACAGTTTCCGCACGCGAACCGAAAACAAAGGCGACTCGCCCGGCACCACCGAATTCCTGCAATATGTCGATACGCTGAGAGCCACGATGTCGCGAACGAAAGTCTCGCCCACCAGCGAGCAGCTTGAGGCGCTGCGCGAGCGCACACGCAGCTTCATCGGTGCGGCTAAAGGCGATCGGCGCCGCCTTGTTGCCCGAGGGCTTATCGACTACGCGAATGCACTGGACGCGGCTTTGGACGCGGTTCTCGTGGCAGACTACGCGCCGAAGGGCGGCTCCGGTGCCGAAAGCCACGAACTGGGCCCTACGGAACACATTGTCATCACGTCCAATCGGCGCTTCCGTGACGATGAGTTTCTAGTACCTCGAGCTCTGACTCAGGGTCGATCGGCGATCCGCATTCGGGTGAAGTTCACGCCGGTGAGCATTGCACTTTTTCCGGGTCATCCGTTCCCAGACTCCTCTTGGAGCGAAATGCGTTACTCGGCTTACAGCTATGTAATGCCCGAATTCGGCGTTGGTCAGTAGCATGAAGATCACAGCGATAGAGACCTTCAAGTTCTGGGTTGATTGGTGCAACTGGCTGCTGGTGCGCATAACCACCGACGAAGGCCTTTGCGGCTGGGGTGAGGCATCGCTGCACGGCGCTGTCGAAAGCGTGGAAACCGCCATCCGGGAATATGGCGCGCAACTGATTGGCCAGGATCCGGCGGGGCCGGAACAGCACTGGTACCGGCTTTACAACAGCTGGCGCTGGCGCGGCGGCGCGGTTTTCATGAGCGCCTTGAGTGCGCTGGACCTGGCGCTGTGGGACATCGAGGGCAAGCGGCTGGGCGTGCCGGTGCATCGTTTGCTGGGCGGTGCGCATCGCGACAAGGTTCGTGTCTACGCCAGCCACTGGATTGTTGGAACCGACGCGCCCCAGACCGCGCACACCGCGGCGCGTGAAGCCGTGCAGCGGGGATTTTCGGGCTTCAAATGCTCCCCTTTCACCTTCGAGGGTCTGCGGGAAAATGAAGCCGGCGCTATCAGCCGCGCGGCGGATGTGGTGGCTGCGGCGCGCGAAGGCGCCGGGCCCGATACCGAGATATTCATCGAGTGCAGCGAATTGCTCTCGCCGCGCCTGGCGGTACGTCTGGACGAGGTGCTGGCACCTTATCGACCAGGCTGGTTCGAGGAGCCGGTGCCGTTTGAGAATGCCCGAGCCATGGCGCAACTTCAGCGCGATCTGCGCACGCCGATCGCCACCGGTGAGCGACTGCTTTCGCGCCACGAGTATCGCGAATTGCTCGAGGAGGGTGGGTGCCGCATCGTGCAACCCGACCTGATGCACGCCGGAGGCATGACCGAGGTCCGGCGCATCGCTGCGCTGGCGGAGACCTGGTATGTGCCGGTAGCGCCGCACAATCCAGGCGGCCCGATCTGCACCATGGCGTCGGTGCATCTGGCGGCCGCGATCCCGAATTTCTTCATCCTGGAACAGATGGAACCGCAGCGCGAATTCCGTGACCGCGCCAGCCGGCCGCCGATCCGGTACGAGGCGGGGCACTTTGCCGTGCCGCAGGCGCCGGGGTGGGGCATTGAGCCGGACCTGAAGCTGCTGGCCGAGCGGCCGTTCCAGCCGCAGCCCGCTAGCACTCGGCGCGGTTCTCTGTGGCGCTGAAAGCGTCGCCTCGTACAGACAGCGAGCGTATCTATCGCGTCGTGATGTGGCGGCTAATGCCCGTCCTGATGCTGGCTTACATCCTGAACTATATCGACCGTTCGAATATCGGTCTGGCGAAACTGCAGTTCCTGAATGATCTGGGAATGTCGCAGGCCGCCTATGGCCTCGCAGCCGGCGCTTTTTATCTCGGCTATGTTTCGCTTGGCATTCCCGTGAACGTGGCGCTGGGCAGGATCGGAGCGCGCAAGAGCCTGCTCATAATCATGATGGCGTGGGGTCTGCTGTCGGCGGCCTTGGCCTTTGTCACCGCGCCTTCCCAATTCTATGTGCTGCGCTTCCTGATTGGCGTGGCGGAGACCGGATTTCTACCTGCCGTCCTGCTGTATCTGAGCCGCTGGGTGCCGCAGGAACAGCGTGCGCGCTTCAATGGGATATTCCTGGCGGCGATCGCCGTCGCCGGATTTATAGGCGGCCCGATCGGCGGCTATATCATGCAAAGCACGAACGGCGCGTTTGGCCTGCGCGGCTGGCAACAGCTGTTCGTGCTGGAAGGGTTACCCACCTGTGCGATGAGCATCCTGGTGTTTCTCACTCTGAAGGAGAAGCCGCGCGACGCGCCCTGGCTGACTGAAGCCCAGAAGCGCCAGATCGAGCGTGATCTTGCCGCTGGGCAGGTTGTCAGCGCGAGTGCATCGGGCGATAAGGTTCATGCTTCGCTCTGGCCTGCCTTTCGCGACCGGCGATTCCTGGCGCTGATGGCAATTGCCGTTTCCGGTTCGGTGGGTACATCGGCGATCGGCCTCTGGCTGCCCTCCATCATCCGGGAAACCGGCATTACCGATATTCTCGTCATCGGCCTGCTGTCGGCAATTCCCAACGGCTTTGCGATCTTCGTGCAGTATTTCAATGCACGCCATTCTGATCATACCGGCGAACGCCGCTGGCATGCCGCCGGGCCACTACTGGTCGCCGCGCTCGGCTGGTGCTGCATGCCCTGGATTTCGCACAATCCCCGGCTCTCCATCCTTGTGATGACCGTCATTGCCTGCGCCACCTTCTCATTCACCGGGCCCTTCTGGTCGATGCCGACCACGCTACTCTCCGGCTCGGCGGCAGCCGGCGGATTGGGGGCGATCACCAGCGTGCTCGGTCTTGGATCCTTCATCAGCCCAGTGCTGATCGGTCGGCTCATCGACCGTACGCATACCTTGGCCGCAGGCGAGATCTTTCTCGCCCTGGTGCTGTCCCTGGGCAGCGTGGCGCTTCTGCAGGGAATTCGCAGTGCCAGCCGCGCGGCAGCGCCAGCATGATCGTTGCAAGTCACGTCGTGGTGACATGCGAGAGCGACAATTGATCATGTAGCAATTGCAATTGGACCCACTGCTGAAGTACCGCTACGGTTCGTTTATCGGACGCCGCGGCGGGGACACGGTTATCGCCTCCCCGATGCACGGGATGCCTCTAGCCGCCGCGGACGTCCACCAAACGGAGTTTTGATGAAACCACAGCTGCGGGCGGTTGCGGTGTTCCTCGTGCTGGGCGCTGCCCTGGCGCGAGGCGCCGCGGCGGCAAGTACCCCCGAAGTCGACCCACAGCGCGTGCTTGGACACATTCAGACGCTGGCCTCCGATGAATTCGAGGGTCGCCTGCCCGGCACCGTAGGTGAAGCCAAGAGCCTCGCGTACATCACTTCGCAGTTCAAAGAAATCGGCTTGGAACCAGGCAATCCCGACGGCAGCTATCTGCAGGAGGTGCCGTTGGTGGGAATCGAAGGCGAGGCGACCATGTCCTTGACTGCGGGCGGCCAACCCGTCGCGATGGAAGCGCCACGTGATTTCGTTGCCAGCACCGCGCGCGTCGCGCCGCGTATATCCATCAGCAACTCGCCGTTGGTCTTCGTCGGGTACGGCGTGCAGGCGAAGGAGTACGACTGGGACGATTACAAGGGTCTTGACGCTCACGGCAAAACCCTGGTGATGCTGATCAACGATCCTCCAGTAGCCGATCCACAGCATCCCGACCAGCTCGATCCGAAGGTGTTTAAGGGCAAGGCAATGACCTACTACGGGCGCTGGACCTACAAGTACGAGATCGCCTCGAAACTGGGCGCTGACGGCGTGCTGATCGTGCATGAGACTGAACCGGCGTCCTATGGCTGGAACGTGGTTATGCATTCATGGAGTGGTGAGGCGTTTAGTCTGGCGGATGCCGGCGGTAATGCCGACCGGGTAGCGGTCCAGGGCTGGATTACTCTGGAGAAGGCGAAGGAACTGTTTGCGCGAGCGGGGCAGGATTTCGACGCCCTGAAGGCGCAAGCGCGTACCCGCGAGTTCAAGCCGGTGGCACTCAACGCCACTGTCAGCGTCAATATAGAGAATAAGCTGCGTGAGGTGCGATCGCACAATGTCGTAGCGCGCCTGGTCGGCAGCGATCCTGTGCTACGACAGCAGTGGATTCTCTACACGGCTCATTGGGATCATTTTGGTCGCCAGAGCAGCGCCGAGGGAGCCCAAATTTTTCGCGGTGCTGTCGACAATGCGTCTGGCGTCGCCGGCGTGATCGAGATCGCGCGCTCCTTTGTGAACACGCGACCGCGCCCAAAGCGCTCAATCCTGTTCATGGCGGTGACGGCCGAAGAGCAGGGGTTGCTGGGTTCCACGTACTACGCCGAGCATCCCCTGTACCCGTTGAACCGCACGCTTGCCGACATCAACATCGACGTGGTCGGCACCTGGGGCCGCACGCGTGACGTGCAGGTCGTTGGTTTCGGGGAGAACACGCTTGAGGATGATCTGGCACAGGTACTCAAGAGCGAGCATCGGGTGTTGGTACCGGACCAGACACCCGAGAAGGGATCGTATTTCCGCTCTGATCAGTTCAGCTTCGCTCGAGTCGGGGTTCCGGGCATGGATCTGAAGGCCGGAATTGACGTGGTGGGCAAAGCGCCCGGTTGGGGCCAGAGCCAGTATGAGCAGTATCAGCGCGAGCGTTACCACTCGCCGGCTGATCGTGTCTATCCGGATTGGGATCTGCGCGGGGCGGCGCAGGATATGACGGACTTATATCAAGTTGGACTGGCACTGTCGGCGGCGCCCCGATGGCCGCAATGGCGTGCCGATTCAGAGTTCAGAGCCATTCGCGCGACATCTCTGGCGGCGGCACATTGAGCGCGCGCAATTCGAACCGCTCGCCGTTACTGCTTATGCGCTGTCTCCACAATAGCCTGATACACCATGCGCTTGTATTCACGGCTAATGGCGATGCCCTCGCGCTTTTGAATCATAAAGACTGTCAGCAGATCCTCGCTCGGATCGACGAAGAAGAGAGAGGCTGCCGCGCCCTCCCAGTAGTATTCGCCGGCTGAACCAATCGTGGCGGTCTTGGCAGGCCCCCTGTTGACAGCAACGCTGAGGCCGAAGCCATAACCGGGCAGCATGGGCCCGTCGAATATCGGCAGATCGCCCAATAAGTCCGAAGTCATCAGTTCGATGCTTTTCGGACTCAATATACGCACGCCATCGAGTTGACCGCGATTGAGGAGCATCTGAGCAAACCGCAGATAGTCGCTCGTAGTGGACACAAGTCCTCCGGCGCCTGACAGAAATGGCGGTTTCCTCTTGAAGCCGTCCTGCGGGTCACCCGTAGCACGGACAATTTCATCGTTCGGTCCGCGATCGTAGAGTGTCGTCAGACGGCTCCATTTGTCTTGCGGTACCCAGAATCCGGTATCTGTCATATGCAGCGGACGGAAAATTCGCTCATTCAGATACTGGTCCAGCATCATGCCGGACCAGACCTCGATAAGTCGGCCCATCACGTCTGGTCCAGGACTGTAGTCAAAGCCGGCTTGGGGTTGGTGCACCAGAGGCGCGGAGGCCAGCAGCTTGATCCCATCGGCCAGCGAATGCGATCTGATGTCCAAACGGGTAAGCATCAGTTCCCCATTGGCGTCTTTGGGGCCCTGGTTAGTCATACCCGAGGTGTGCCGCAGCAGGTCCAGAACTAAAATGGGGCGTTCGGCCGGGACCGTGTGCCAGGGCACACCGTCGGCTGCAGGAACGGCGACTCTCATGTCAGAGAATTCGGGCAGATACTTTGACACCGGGTCGAGCATCGAGAACTTTCCCTCTTCGTACAGCGTCAGCGCGGCGACCGCGATGATCGGCTTGGTCATCGAATAGATGCGAAAAATCGCGTTTTCTGTCATGGGCTTACCGGACCCTTGGTCCATGACGCCAAAGGTCTGGAAATAGATCACCTTGCCGTGACGGGCGATCAGCGCGGTACCGCCCGCGAGGCGGTTCTCCCCGACATATCTCTCCAGTTGCGGCCGGATGCGCGCTAAGCGCTCCTTTGAGAACCCGGCCTGCTCGGGCGATACCTGAGAGGGCACCTGTGCAAACAGCGGCGCAGCGCCAAGCACTGCGATTACAGCAGCCAATTTAAATGTCATTCGTCGCTCTCCATGGCGAATACTAGGGTCGAGGCGCTCCTCCCGCGGGTTGGCCGGTTTTGGGAGGCGGTTCTCATTTCTTTAGGGTGTTATGTTCGGTACCGTACAGAGTGCAGCATTTCGGGTGAATACTCTGCAGCTGAGTCCATTCCTCCTAGGCATCCACCGCCCTCTCCCGGGGCGGCGTTTGTACGGACTCAATACTGACCCGCTGGTGCGGTAATTCGCGCCAGCGGGTTTTTTGTCTAACGCGGGAAGCCACTGACTATCAGCGCGTGGACGCCGTTCCAGCAGATCTGGACGCCGATACATAGCAGAATGAATGCAGACAGGCGCACCACGACACTGGTACCCGTCGTGCCTAACTTCGAGACGATTCGTTCGGCATAGCGGTAGCAGAGAAAGACGCTGACGGCAACTAGCAGGATGCCCACCGCGTGGGCGAGGGCTGTGAAAAGCAGTGGCCGCAGACCGGGTGGCGGGTTGGCCCCAAGTGTCAAAGCTACGGAGATCGAGCCAGGCCCGACGGTCAGCGGCATCGTCATCGGATAAAACGCGCGCTGCTCCAGATCCTCGGGTGTAGTCGTGGGGGCATCCTTGCGCCCAAGTGCCGTCGGCGAAGTGGGACTATTCAGCAGTGACCACGCAATCAGACAGACCACGCCACCGCCGGCGACTTGCACTGCCGGGATTGACAGTCCGAAGAAATCAAGCACGTAGGCGCCGATCAGCGCGGAAATAAGAAGCAAGAGAAAGCTGTTGATGGCAACCGATGTGGCCATGCGGCTTCGCTCCGCCGAAGTCAGGCCGGCAGTCATGGCCAGATAAATCGGCGCTCCTCCAAGCGGATCAACAATCGGAAACAACACGCCCACTGCCAGCATGACGACTGCGCCGAAATCAACGATCGCGTGGACGATGGGCATAGCAAACATCACTCAACCATCTGTTGGAGCAAGCCTGTGGGTGTCATCCGGATATATGGTGATGGTCGGCGCGGCGGCCGCAATCGCAAGTCAATGATTGCGTGACGCAGGATGCGGCGTGCAATGCCCTAATGCATCGTCCAGCTCGATTCGTGAGATCGTCCCCGCATGGTAGTCGGTCAACCATATTGCGCCGTCGCCAATTCCCAGTGAATCTCCTCCGGGTCCTTCCCACTGGCACAGCAGCGCCGCAGAAGCGCCATCGATGACAGAGAGAGGAACTTTCCACATGGTCGTCCAGACCATTCCGGCGCCAAAGCTGATGTCGCCACCGCGTCCGGGTGTGCCCAAGGCGAGAGTCTTCGTAGCCTTTCTCGTCTGGACGTCGACTCGCGTCAAGGATCCGTCACCTTGATTAAGTGTCCAAACCGCTCCCGCACAGGCTGTGAGAAATCGAGGGCCAGGCCCGGTTTGGGCTGTTCCTGACACCAGCCCGGTGACGGCGTCGATAGCCGTTATTTCCGAGCCATCGGCGCGCGTTACCCAGACCTGACCATCGCTGTAGAACGGATTGTACGAGCCGGCGGGGACCTGGATTGTCTGACGGACCGTACCAGTGGCAGGGTCAATTCGTGCGAGCGAGCCGTCCTTGTCTAATACAAGCCAAATGCTGTCCGGACTCGCCGTGATTCCCCCTTCGGCAGCCGCCGGACCGATCTTGAAGACGTTAAGCAGCTTATTGGACACGAGATCCACTTTGGCCAGCATCTGGGTGCGAGCACATAAGGGGACCCAAAGGCTGCCGAAGCCAGTTGTCAACCCGGCGCAAGGCTCGCCAGGCAATTTCACGCTCGCGACCCGCTTGTTCGTCTTCGGGTCGATCCTGTGTACGGCAAATGGGCCGGTGCTTCCAACCCAGACGGCACCGGGCGCAATGGCGACCCAGTCGGCCGTCTTTCCCAGGTGAAGTACCGCCGTTGGTCTAAGCTCGCCGATCGCTCGCGGCGCAGTCACTTCCACGCCGTCCCCGAGCACCAAACTTGTGCCCGAGCTGGCGAGCAATGTGATGATGACAATCACAGGCGCAGACTTCGAATGCATTGTTTCGAACACAGGATCCTCCAACGATACTAATTTCCGTGCACCGCGTGCGCTGCCGACCTGCACGGTGCCGATGTCCCTTCCGCCATGCTCCGCTCCCTGCCGCACAGCGTTGATGTTCGCGGATGCTATCCGGCTTGGCAATGGAGCTTATGCTGGGAGCCATCAGACGCTTGGGGAAGGGTCGGTGCCGTGACGGCAAGGGTCGGACAGATTTGGACGAGACCCGCTGTGCTGCTTGCGTTTGCGAGTCTCGTGCTGCACTTGCTGGCCAACGCTCACTACGGCTTCTTTCGTGATGAGCTCTACTTCATCGTCTGCGGCGACCGACCCGATTGGGGCTATGTCGATCAGCCGGCCATTGTCCCGCTGCTAGCGTCGTGGTCGCATGCCATTTTTGGCGAGTTCCTCTTGGGCTTCCGTCTGCTGCCGGCGCTCGTGATGGCGGCAGCCGTCGGGTTGACCTCCGAGTTCGCGCGCGTTGTGGGGGGCGGCCGCTTCGCGCAATGGCTGGCGGGCTCGTGCGTCTTGCTGGGACCGATTTTCCTCATCCAGGGAGTGCTGTTCTCGACGGATCTATTTCAGGCGCTAACCTGGCTCGCTCTCGGCTGGGTGTTAGTGCGGCTTGAACAGACGGGCGACGAGCGCTGGTGGCTGGCATTTGGGGCAATTGCGGGATTCAGCCTCAACACCAAGTACTTAATCGCATTCTATCTGCCGGCGCTGGCCGTTGGCCTTCTGGCTACGCCGCAGCGCAAGTCATTGCTGCGTCCCTGGGTCTATCTGGGAGCGCTTCTTGCCGGCGTCATGGTGATGCCGAATCTGCTGTGGCAGCAGGCGCATGGCTGGCCCTTCATGGAGCTGGGCAACGCGGCCAGCAGCGGCAAGAACATAGAGTTCTCGCCGTTAGCGTTTTTATTACAACAGATCCTCTTAACAGGTCCCTTGACGGCGTTCGTTTGGCTCTGCGGATTGTGGGCCGGCGTCGTTCGACCGAAGCTTGCGGTTGCGCGCGCTTTCCCGATCGCCTGGCTGAGTCTGTTGTTGGCGTTCGACGCCTCACATGGCAAGGCCTACTACCTCTCTGCCATCTATCCGACATTGCTGGCGTTCGGTGCAGTGCGGATCGAAGAATGGCTCGGCAGCGTGATGGTGCGCGCTGCGGCGCTGGCGTGCGTTGTCGTCCTTGGCGTCCTGGCCGCACCGTTCACGTTGCCGATCCTTCCAGTGGGCGTTTTTGTTCGTTACCAGCAGGCCATCGGGTTCATGCCCTCCGGGGGCGAGCATCAGACGCTTGGCGCGCTGCCTCAGTACTACGCTGATATGTTCGGTTGGCGTGAAATGGCCGAACAGGTTGCCGCCGCGTATTGGTCGCTGCCGGCGCAGGATCGGGCGCGCGCGGTGTTCTTCGGGAATAACTACGGAGAAGCCGCGGCTATCGACGTATTCGGTCGCCGCCTGGGTCTGCCGCCCGCAATCAGCGGCCACAACAACTATTACCTCTGGGGACCTCGTGGCCACGACGGCAGTGTCATCATCATCGTCGGTGGCAGTCCGAAGCACTACGCCGAGCTCTTCAGTTCGTTCGAAATCGCCGGCCGAATCGTTGCGCCATATGCGATGCCGTACGAAACAAACAAGCCGATTTATGTGCTGCGCGGCCTAAAGCTGCCGCTTCCGGATTACTGGCCGCAGGTCAAGGTTTACCGGTGAGAGCTACGCCGCAATGCTTGGGCTGGGCCGATAGCGAAAGTAATAGAGCAGCACGAGCGCTGCCAGGAACGGCAAGCCGAAGACCAGCGTGCTTCGAAAGGCGACGGTGAATGCAGTGGTGACGAGCAGCGCTGCCATCAATGCGGCTCCGAGCAAGGTAGTGGCCGGGAAGCCCCACATCCTGAACGACACGGGTGCGTTCGCGGATGCGCGGCGAAAGTAAAAGTGCGTCACGAAAATCATCATCCAGGTGAACATGGCGCCGAAGGCCGATATTCCAAGCATGGTGAGAAAGGCGCCGCTCGGCGAGATGACCGTGATCACCGTCGCGAGCGCTATGCCGGAGGTCGATAGCAGCAGTGCGTTCAGCGGCACGCCACGCGCGCTCAAACGCCCCAGCCTTCGGGGCGCATGCCCGGCGCGCGACAGGCTGAACATCATGCGGGTCGTGATGTAGAGCTGACTGTTCATGGCTGAGAGCGCCGCGACCAGCACCACAAAGTTCATCACGCCGCCTGCCGCCGGTAGGCGCGAGACCTGCATCACCAGCACGAATGGACTCTGGGTCGAGCCTGCCCGCGTCCAGGGAATCACCGCCAGCATGAGCGCTAATGTCAGTAAATAGAACAGGATCAAACGCGCTACCGTTGAGCGGAAGGCGCTCCTGATCGCGACCTCGGGGCGCGCCGCTTCCCCAGCCGCGACCGCGATCATCTCAATGCTGAAGTAGCTGAACACGGCGATGATGACCGCAACCCACACGCCACCGATGCCACGCGGCAGGAAGCCCCCGTAGGCAGTGTAATTGTGAAAGCCGACGGTGTGGTCCGATGATGCCGAGATCACATAGGCGGCGAGCACGATAAATGCAACGATTGCAGTAATCTTGATGAGCGAGAACCAGTACTCGACCGAGCCGAACGCGCTCACGCTAAAGGCGTTCACGACAATCAGCGTGCCCGAAAAACCGGCGATCCAGATCCAGCCAGGAATCGCGGGAAACCAGAGTTGCATGTATAGGGCAACCGCGGTGACTTCGGTCCCCACTGCCAGCACCACGCAGGTCCAGTAGGCGTAGCGCACCAAGAAGCCAGCCAGTGGACCGATGTAATACTCCGCATAGGCCCCGAAAGATCCGGTGGTCGGATGAGCGATCGTCATTTCGGCCAGGCATCCCATCAGCAGCAGCCCGATGAGCGCGCCGATGGCGTAACTGATCAGAACGCCCGGACCGGCTGTTCCGATCGCGAAGCCACTGCCGAGAAACAATCCGGTGCCAATGGCGCCCCCGATGGCGATCATTGACAGCTTGGCGGCGTTGAGTGTTTTCTTCAGCCCCCCCTCGCGCTGAACGATGCTTGAGAATCCGCGATCAGAGCCTGTGGGGGCGTGCACGCGGCAATTGTAGCCTGATCCAGTAGACTGCGATGCCATGCACGGCCATAGCCAAAATCCTGGATTCGGCGTTCTGTGCGATGCCGTCGCATATGGACGCCTGGTGGTGGTGACTGGCAGTGGCGTGTCGGTTGGTCTGGCCAAACCGGGCTCGGACCCAACCACACTTCCGACCTGGCACTCGGTCCTGACGCAACTGCAGGAGCGCTTCGCCTCGCGCCTGGGTCCAGTGGCCGCAGACGTTGAGCTTTTGCTCGGCGCGCAGCCGAGGACATCCGACTATCTGATCGAGGCCGCCACTCTGATCCGCGAGACCGTGGGCGTGGGGGACTATCGGGAGGCTGTGGTTCAGCTCACGACTGCGGCTGACGATGCGCGAACTCCGCTGCACGATCTGATCGAGGACCTGGAACCACTGGGCATCATCACTTTCAACTACGACCTCGGGCATGAAAATGCCTATCGTGCACGCCGGCACGACCGTCACCGCATGCACCGCGCGATCTATTCCGATGAGCGCAAGCTGCGCGCGGTAATCGCGGAAGACTTCCGATCACGCTTCCTGCTCAAAGCGCATGGCTGCATTTCCCGACCGAAGACCATCGTACTGGATCGCGCCTCTTATCGCGAGGTAATGGCCCGTCAGCTCGGCTATCGAGCCTTCGCGCACCACGTGCTGGCGCGCTTCAGCGCCGTGATCGTCGGGTTCGGGCTGAACGACCCGGACTTCGGGGATTTGCTGCAGAGCTTCGAGGCGAATTTCGGCGGCGGTGTGGGCGAGCACGTGTATATCTGGAAGCGTGGCCAGCGCGAGGACGAGGAGGCGCGTGCCCTGGTCCTGCGTCGGCGCTATGGCCTGGTGTGCATCTTCGTTGACAGCTTCGATGACGTGCGAACCGTGATCAGTGACGCCCGCACGCACATGGGCGCGCAACTGCGCAACACAATCAGCGCTACCCTCAAGCGCAGCGCCGATGTCGGCGAGTTCCGGCAGCTACGACGCAGGGCGCACATCGAACTGGGCCGATTGAGCCCGGCCGGAGCAGGGGTCGCCGCGGCCGCGCTGATCGCCGCCGTCACCGATGCGACCAATCCAGTGCTGGTGCGGGCGGAAGCCGCCTACTCCTTGGGGAAGATTCGGCCCACGCCGCCCTGGGTGATCGATTTTCTGCTGGACGCCATCAACTCCGAGATGCCCCCACCAATCGTGACCTCTACTCTGGCGGCCCTGTTGCAGCTTGATCCGCCGGTGAACGATCAGCTCGCGATCCGGACCCGAAAAGCCTCGGCCCTGGACTCGGTCTGCCGGGAAGTGGATCGGCTATCCTCGGACGAAGAGGCCACGCACACGCCGCGTGCGCGCAAGTACCTCGAAGCCCTGATCGCCCGCTGGAGAGCGACCAGCTCATGAGGCACGTAGCTGCCAGACATCAAGCCGGCATCTTGCGCTTGGTGTACTCGCGAGCCGCCATCACGACCTTCTCGTCATCGCCGGGAAGCATGCGCATCCCTGCATCAATGCTCTGATTGTGAGTCGCGCCCGGCGGTCCGGTGCCCAGCCATTGCACGCCATTCTTTTTGGCCGCGAGCCGCACTCGTTCAAGCGCATCCACCAGCCTCGGATCCGCCAATACCTTCTTGCGCTCATCCGGCGACATAGGCTTGATGGCGTCCCAGCCCAAAATAGACCAGGAGTTGTCGCTGGGGCCGGGCTCGGCGAAGGCCAGGCCCTTGATGGCCATGATTTGCTCACAATTCTCGACGGCGTGGCGGTTCTCCAGCTTGAAGCCCATGGAGATCTCGCCCTTGGGATTAAATGGCCAGGTGTCGGCTACCGCCAGATAATCTGTGCCGCTTAAGCCCCAAACATGGGCGGCGAAGACCTGGCTGCCCGAGCCGCGCGAACCCTCGATGGGCAGGTAAGGAATGCCCGGAAGGGTGTATTTGGTGCGCGCGCACGAGATGGCGATCTCCCCGGCTTCCGGCGAGTGCATCTCGCAGATCAGGACACCATGCGCGCCCGCCGCAAGCGCCTGCTGGATTTGCCAGGCGTTGGCACGCATCGACGGGCCGTCAAAGCCTACCGCCGGCAGAGTCACGAATACCATGGGCGTGCGGTGACCGGACGGTGTGGGACCGCCATCCGCCATGCCCTGCATGAAGTTGCGCAGATTCGAGAAGTCTAAGCTGCCGTTCTCCATCTCGTAATTGATGGCGTCGCAATAGGTTTTGACCATGCGCATGCCCTCTTCATATCCATCGGGCGCGCCGGAGGGCATATAAACGTTGTAATAGACGACCTGATTGTCTTCCCAAAGCTCGATCGCCTTGTTGACGCGGCGCGGCTTGTAATGGGGATCAGCGGTGGAAATCTGCGGTAGCGTACGGGCCCAGTTCTTCTTGATGCCGCCACCCTTGCTGGCGGTGCCGAAATAATTCGGGCTGTCGAGCATGGTGTGCGTCGGTGCGCTTTGCGCCTGCGTCTGCGCTTGCGCCTGTGTTGTCGCCGCCAGGCCCGCGCCGATCAACGCGCTACCGGCCAAGAAATCACGCTTCTTCATGTCCATTGCTTCCCCCGACTTAAAGTTAGTAGAGATCGTCCCTTTTGAGTTCTTCGGGACCTTTCTCGCCTGCCACGACATTCACTATTGTTCCTTATTTTCCGGTGAGCTGCTGCCATTTTTGTAGCCGGCCGTCTCTTCCGGTCCAGATTTTATGTCAGCTAGGACCAAATCATCTCAGGGGTTCCACATGAATGCTGCCGCCCGCGGTACGTAGGAAGATGGGCTCCCCGCCGCCGTTGATAGCCCCGCGTAGATGTGAGCGCTCGGCTAGTTCAGTGCTGCTGAGTGGAAGCTGCGAGTGCGCCCCACCACCGCTTGTTTGTGCGTCAATCGAAGCACGGACGTTTTCCGGTAACAGCAACGTGATCGTGCCGCCGGAGGATTTCAGAAACACGCCGCGATTAGTGTGCACTTCGGCGTCTATGCTGCCTCCAGACGTAACGGCCGTTACTCTTCCTGCGATACTTTTGAGGTCGATGCTGCCGCCTGAAGTGCGCGCATCGAGATCGCCCGTAGAATCCACAATGTCGATACTGCCGCTTGACGTCTGCAACTCGGTGGGCCCATTGAGCCGTTCAGCACTGATGCTGCCACCGGATGTGTGAACGTTGATTGATCCGACCACATTTCGAATTCTGATGCCGCCGCCGGAGGTCCTTCCCTCGGCCGAGGCAGTCAAATTGCGCACATCAATGCTGCCGCCTGATGTTTGGACCTGTACTGGATAGTCGCGCGGCACATCGATCGTGAATTGCACGTGCGTCGCTGTAAAATCTAACCAGTCGAGCCAGCTACGCCGTGTGAGGCGTCCGGTCACCGTCACGCCCGAGGAATTCTGCGTGGCTGTGATTTCCAAGTGATGAGAGTCGCTCATATCCGCGTGAATCACGACTTCATCCGTGTCGCGACCGACGATGGCCACCGACCCCAGGTCGGTGTCTAACGTCAGATGTCCGCCTGGCCGTGCGTTGAAACGTTTGTCGAACGATTGTTGCGCTGCGAGTGATACGGATGCAGCGAGCGAAAGTGAGAGGATCACCGCAAATCGGTATGTCCGCGAAACCATCATGGGCTCCTTTTCTCCGATTGCAATTGAAATTGCGAGAGCTGTAGTCATCGGTTGGTAGTTCCGATTTGGCCCGTCGGCGCCATCGTCTCAGTACATAACACTCATCTCCCAAAAAAGTTGCAGACTGATCCAATAGGGCTCCAGGTGTTGGCCGACTGCTGAGGATCGGGTGGAGACGGTCGGTGACTATCGGGTATAAGGATAGCGGCGACGGGACCGGCAGGAGAATAATACTGTCGAGCTCAATAGTTTCATGCAACGATGTCCTGGGGTGGGAGAACCGCATGCAAATCAAATTAAAGGCGGCCGTGCTGCTAGTGTGCGTGGCCGCCGCGGCGCCAGCGACCGCTCAAGTGCAGATGAGCCGCAGCCAGATGATGTTTTACACATCCGAATGGAAGGGCGAGCGCTTTCCCGACGGCCGCCCGAAACTGCCAGATTCACTGCTGCAGCGGGCGCTGGATGTTTCGATCGAGGATGTCTGGGATTATTTGCGCGATAAAGGCTACAACTGCCAGTTCGACAGCGGTTATCAGATGCTGCATCCGGACAAACCGTTCGCGGGACGGGCACTCACCGCCCAATACATGCCCTCTCGCCCCGACATGCTCCGGCCCATCGCCGCCGAAGGCGTGCAGGAAAAGCGGGTGAGCGGCAACAACAGTTGGCCCATTAACGAATTGCGGATCGGCGATGTCTACGTCGCCGACGGCTTCGGCAAAATCGTCGAAGGCACGCTCATCGGTTCCAATTTGGGCAGCGGCATCGCCGCGCATTCGCACGTCGGATTCGTGTTCGACTCCGGTATTCGCGATGCCGAGGAGAATCGCGAGATCACCGATCTGAACGGGCTATACCGAGCTTATGATCCGTCCGCCTGGAAGGACATGACACTGACGGCAATCAATGCCCCCATTCGCATCGGCCGCGCCACTGTGCTGCCCGGCGATCTGGTCTTGGCTAAGAGTGATGGCGTGATCTTCATTCCCGCCATCCTTGCGGCGGAGGCGATCGCCTCGGCCGAAATGACCAATCTGCAGGATGCCTTCAATTTCGAGCTCAACAGCGCGGGGAAGAACGGCGCGGAGTTTGAGGGCGGTTGGACGCCAAAAAAGTATGACGCCCTCGCGGCTTGGATCGACGCTCATCCGGACAAGCTGAAAATGAGCCGCACCGAGTTCGATGAGATCCTCGCCCAACGCAAGCAGAGGCAGCAGCATTAGCTCTGGCAACGAGCGTAAATCATGGCCGTGATTAGCCGTCGCGCTTTTTTGGCGGCCTCGAGCGGCGTCATTGCGACGCCCGTTGTTGCAGCGTGGTCGCAGGCTGCTCATGGCATGCCGGTGGAAAGCCCGGATACGCCCCATCTTTGCCTTGGGCCGATTCGGGATGATGAAATCAATCCGGCAGGTATTCGCCGTTACACTCAGCTTGGGCTCAATCACATCATTCTCAATGGTGGCGGCTTTCCCTGGGATGCCGACACGCTGAAAGGCAAGGTCAAGACCTTATCCGACAACGGGCTGACCGTGGGCGATATCGGTCTGCCATGGTCAGGCGCAAGCGGCGAATTCATGCGCGATATCATCTATGCGCGTCCTGGCCGCGAGCGCGCGATCGAGGATGTAAAGAAGTCTGTGCGTGCCGCATCCAGCGCCGGTATTCCTATCGTGGAATATAATTTCTATGCCCACCGGCTGGTGGAAGGATATTTTGACGAGCCTGATCCGGCGCGCGGCAGCGCCACCGTGGAATCGTTCTATTACGATCGGGTCAAGGATCTACCGCCACTGCCTGAGGAAGGTGCGCACACGCTGGATGAGATCTGGGCCAATTGCGAGTATTTCCTCAAGGCCCTGGTACCGGTAGCAGAGCAAAACCATGTCCGCCTGGCGCTTCATCCCAACGATCCGCCGGCGCCGATCTCGCGCGGCAGCCAGCAGATCATGTCGACGCTGGATGGTTGGAAGAAGTTGATTGGGCTGGTGAATTCGCCCTCTAACTGCATCATTTTCGACTGCGGCGTGACGCGCGAGTTAGGTGAAAATCCAGTGGCGGTGGCCAACTGGTTCGGCTCAAGAAGTCGCATCGGCCATGTGCACTACCGCAATGTTCGGCTGCGCACCGCGCGCCAGAGCTACACCGAGGTCTATCCGGACAATGGCGACGTCGACATGCTGGCGGTCATGAAGGAACTGGTGAAAGTCCGATACAGGTACATGATCTTTCCCGAACATGCGCGCGGGCTTGATGTGGATCGCGACCTGAAGAGCGATAACGCCGCCGCGTGGGCCTATCACGTGGCTTATGCGAGGGCGATGCTGCAAATCGCACTCATGGAACGGTGAGGGGGGTATTATGAATTTGCGATTGCCAGTTTGCGTGTGGGCATTGGCGTTGAGCGTCTTTCCTGTTTACGCGCAGCTGCCCGCGCCGTCCTCGACGGCGTCTGCGAGCCCTCCAGTGGGGCAGGGCAATAATGGGGACTGGGCCGACATAGGCCGCTATCGCGATGCCAATCGGGCGCTAACCGCCGAGCTGGCACCGATGCGTGTGGTTTTCATGGGCGATTCGATAACCGAGGGCTGGGCCCGTCAGCCTTTCATCAAGGACAACCCAAAGTATGTCGGCCGTGGCATTTCCGGCCAAACCGCGCCGCAGATGCTGGTGCGCTTCCGATCGGATGTGATCGCCTTGAAGCCTGCGATCGTCCATATCATGGCTGGCACCAACGACGTCGCGCAGAATACCGGTGCAGAAACACCGGCAGAAATTGAAGGCTATGTAACCAGCATGGTCGAGCTCGCACTCGCCAATAAGATCAAGGTGATATTGGCTTCTGTTCCGCCGGCGAAGGAATTTTATTGGCATCCAGGTCTGCAGCCCGCTGCCCAGATTCGTGCGTTAAATGACTGGCTCAGGCAATACGCAGCGAGTCGCCAACTTGCTTATATCGACTACTGGTCGGTACTGGCCACGAGCGATGGCGCCATGAAACCGGAATATTCAGCGGACGGGGTCCATCCAAACGCTGCAGGCTATGAGGCCATGCGCCCGCTTGCCAAAGCGGCCATCGACAGCGCACTGAGGAGCAGGTGAGCAATTACCTCAGAGCGGGCCTGATCAGCGTCGCGATCAGCATACTGAGCTTTGCGGATGCGATTGCGCAACAGGCTGCCCCTGGCGGCTCCCCAGCAGGTACCGTCGGGTCCGCCACCGATCCCGCGGCACAATTGAGCATGCCGGTTCCCACCATCTTCACTTCGAAGATCGGCTTTTTCACGATGGAGCAAGTTCCGGGCGCAATGTATCCGCGTGTGATTCAGCTCAAATATTACGCCGCTGCCAAGGGCCACTTGCTGGCCACCTTCAGCCAACGAGCGCAGTCGCTGCCGATCTATCGCAGTACCGACGGCGGGGACACCTGGCAGAAATTCTCCGAGATCGCGATGCTTCGCGGCCAGCCCAGCTTGTTCGAGCTGCCGATGAAGATGGGAGAGTTTCCTGCCGGCACGATTATGGCCGCCGGCAATGGCGCCTCGAGCCCTGATCCGAGCAAGCGGACACTGGATGTTGTCTACAGCGCCAATGGCGGCAAGACTTGGACGTATCTGAGCACCATCGCCGTCGGTGGTACTGGACGTTATGATCCTGCCGACCGTGCCGGGCTTCTGCGAGACCAGGATCCCGTCTTCGAGCCGTACTTATATATGGATTCGACCGGTCATCTGATCGTCTATTTTTCGGACGAGCGCGACAAAAAGAATGGCTACAGTCAGTTGCTGGATCACGAGGTGTCTGCCGATGGCGGCCGAAGCTGGGGGCCGGTGGTCTATGATGCCGCGATTCCAGATGGTCTGAGCCGCCCGGGTATGAGCATTGTTACCCGCGATGGACACGGCAAGTTCTATATGACTTATGAAGAAGTCAGCATGCCCGGTTATCCGCTCGAGCCGCGCACCAATTCCGTCCATTTTCGTACCTCGGACGACGCTGATAATTGGGGCGACCCCGGGAGTTTCGGAACGCTGATCCAGGATCGCTGGCGTCAGTTTCCCAACGGCACACCGTTTATCGTCTGGTCGCCCTGGGGCGGGACGAACGGAACGCTGGTAGTCTCGAGCCGATCCGTTGTGCGCGATGACATTGGAAGGGTTGGCAACGGCATGTTCATCAATCGAAACGGCGGAGAGGGTCTGTGGTCACTGATCGAGACGCCGATCGTCTACAACATAGACAATGATGGCTATAGCCAATCCATGATTCCTCTGGGCGACGGGCAGGAGATCCTGCAGCTGGTGACAGTGAACAATCGCGTGGAATACGCAAAATTCAAATTACCGGAAGAACTGCCGACCTATGGCTTTCCATGGGATAAGGGGCCCGCCACGGGTCCGCGCTAGGGATGGATGCGGAGCACCGCGGTGTAAGTTTATAACGTCAGATGCAGGAACTGATTGAAAGCGTTCGGCTTGTAGTTTGCAAATGCCTCGCCCTCAATGAATCCGCGCCGGCGGTATAGGACCAGGGCGGGCTCAAAGTAAGAGCCGCTGCCGGTTTCCAGGCTCAGCCGCGCCATCCCTCTGGCGCGCGCCGCACCGATAATGTGGTCCAGGAGCGCAGATGCCACGCCCCGGCGCAGGAAATCCGGATGCGTGCGCATCGATTTCAGTTCTCCGGCGCGATCGCCGAGATTCTTCAGGGCGCCAACCCCCGCGATATTATCGCCGTGCCAGAGCGACCACACGGTAACGTCGGGAGCCGTGAGCCCCGATAAGTCGAGCGCGAATACGTTGCCTGGCGGAGAGTGGGCGTGCATGCCTTCGAGGTGCAGCCGGACGAGATCACGCGCCTTGGCGCCTGATAAATCGTCTTCGCGAATGACCCATTGGCTGTTTGACATGCTCACGCTCTACATTATGGTGCGTTGTCATGGAACTTTTCGATCGGGCGTCAGGGACACGAATCTCACAACGATGTCCTGTATCACGAGCTCCCAGTTGGCCAGTGCCCGGGAGGCCATGAGATTTCTGCCGAGAAAAGCTGAAAGCGTAAAACGATTCGACAGATAAAAGTACCCGAGGGCGCAAATGGCGATGTAGAGATCGTACGCGTCGATATCTGGGCGGAACACTTTCTCTTTAACGCCGCGCGTCAGCACCTGGGACAAAATCGACAGCAGCGGGAAAGACAGTTCTTTGACGCGTTTTGAACGCGCCACGTGCTTGCCCTGCTGCAGATTCTCGTTGTTGAGCAGCGTCAGCATTTCCGGATGCGTGAAGTAGTGATTCCAATTAAATCTAATGATCGCGCGCAGGCTCTCATCCGGATCCAGTCCTGACAAATCCAGGGCGGCTTCGGCATCCCCCAGCTCCTGGTAGATCGTCTCCAGCGCCGCGACGAACAGATCCTCCTTACTGTTGAAGTAGTAATAGATCATCCGGTCTGTCGAGCGCGCGGCCTGGGAGATCTTGTCGACTCGGGCACCTGCATAGCCGTGCTCCGCGAATACGTCGATGGCGGCGCGCAAAATATTGCCG